>VFQP010000184.1_pt1 | contig 166360 bp, 130 predicted proteins | sample 3512351 | NCBI WGS metagenome assembly VFQP01 (sample SAMN10412372, study PRJNA504923) | tailings metagenome | isolation source: Relicate 1 Philex TSF1 revegetated site | place: Philippines: Tuba, Benguet | collected 2017-08-29 | reverse complement strand
GTCATAATTAAAAGAATGTAAATTACTAACTTAAACGACAATTTGCAATGCACCCTAAGTACAACTATCGGTAAAGAAAGTATGTTCAACCATATTACTACGTTAATTAACAGATGCAATCTCTGGAACTGCGATTTAGAGATGATAGGATTAATATTTTTTTGAATATTATTCATCGTCGAGAACCTGCTATTTACAGGCTATTTAAGCATACGACCAACGTAGGATTATGTGGTTAGTAGGAAGGTCAATAAATATTTGATAATCTTTAGAGTCATATCTTATGAAATCATTAACCCAATATTCGCCTATGAAAGTGTATTTGTCCCCTTGGGCATTTAGTGGATAATAGTTCGTAATATCGATTTTATAATTATTATAACGATCTTTAAATAAGTGATTTATATCTGATTTCATTCTTATCGGAATCCCTCCAATTTGCCTAAAAATTGGATTTTTTTCTCCAGAACTACCTTCAGAATGCATATAATTTAGAAAGCCAAATCTCCTATATTCAACTAAACGTTGCTCATAGGAAAGTTTTGTTCTTGCAATCCACTCTTTCCATTCATTTGAATGGTTCAAAAAGTATTCTTTTGGGCCCTTAAAAATATATTTGTTGTTTTTTAGTGCAAAAGCTACTTGATAATCGTCGCAAAAATCATCAAACACTCTTGATTGTTCAGATTGGTCATCATTAAAATGAATAAGGTGCAAAATTATATCCGGTAGGTTTGGATCAAGAAGTTTTAAATTAATAGAGCCTAATGGGTGTATAATCTCTTTCAAGTAAAATGACTCTTTATCAAACACATCTTCAAAGGCAGGGAATAGGCTTATATATTTTGAAGGTGCTGAATTGTCAAAATTTTCCGGTATAATATCTGAGTCGAGGTCGAGAAGGTCGAGAAATGTATCAAATTCCCTGTTTTGCACCATTGTTGAACTTGCTTTATATTAAATTGTCTGTAAGTGTCAAATTGTTAAACGGCCTACTCCTTAAATTTAAATTGCCTAGGAACTTGGTATCCTAATATTCCAATAGGATTATGTTTAGAATTTGCTAATCTTTCTATATGCCCTATACTAACATTTGTTGAAACAATGTACTTCTTAAAGTACTTTATAAACTTCTCTTCTTTAATCATTCCAGTCCACATGATCAAACCTGATACTTTTTTGTACTTTTCAGAAGTGAATATAGTCTTCATTGTTTGATCTGTCTCCTCTTCGGAGAATTCATAATCTACTTCAAATTCATATATTTTTTCTTGCTCATCATTTGTCAAATTCACATACTCTTTTAAGCCTATTCGCTCTTTTCTGCCGTCCCTTGAATAAATTATAGTGCTCATTTCTTTCTAATATACAACTCATACTTGGTTAAAAGTATAAGTGTACAGACTAACGCCTATTCGATAGAAAACAATCGACAAATATACACTTAAGATGCTGAATTATAGAGGTTTATATAACGAAGATTGATTAATTAGAAACAATAGCGCCTACAGTTTTATAAAAATATCTCAAAAAAAACGTCTAACTTATTGAAAATCAATTAGTTAGACGTTTAATTGTGGGCCCAGCAGGGCTCGAACCTGCGACCACCTGATTCACTTTCCTTCGATTTCCCGAAGTAGTAGGACTATCTCACCACCCTTTCCGAAGGCTTTCAGAATTAGGGTGAGGGGCGTTGTTAGAAGCTTATTGGTTGGTCTCCTCACTTCTTAGTCTCTGCACCTTCCAAGTTACTCTTAAACCTTTCACTTGGCTTGGCTCAGGATTACCATCGGCGCTATCCGTTAAGGTTTCCCTGAATTAACCCCTTTCACATCTTTTGCTTACGCAAAAGTGGCACCATTTAAAATTCTATGAACATTTACTTCCAAACATTTCAACTAATTTAACTTTGCGCGAAATTGAGCGAATTGTTTGAGAATAATACGTATTTGTTTGATGTTTAACTCTGTAATAATGGCTTTTTTGCTTACATGTATTGCTACAGTATTTTTGCTTTTGGCCAAATATTTCAGTTTGACAAACAACACAAATGCGGTTCATAAATTCAAAGAACTTTAATTGATGAGTCAGATGCTCTAACCGACTGAGCTATGGGCCCGAAAACACCGCTTTGGCATTTTGTGGGTGCAAAAGTATAAAATGCCAATGAAAACACAAAATGTTCGGCCAAAACTCATGAATAGATTTTCTGACAACTTCTTTGATTATACTGAATATCAATAATTTATCTTTTATCTACAAAATTCTTATTGCCTATTCCAATACGCTAGCAACGATTTTGACGTTATGATTCGCCTTGAGGAAAGCCCCTACCCCGTCGATTTTTGCGGGATTGATGGCATAATTCCCTCAAAATTTCTTTAGCTTAGTAGCCTCATCCACCTATGATTTAAGATTCATATGGCAAAAAAACTCCCCGTGGCGTATGCCCACCCTTACGCGTTTGACGCTCGCTACAAAAAATCCGTCGTTTATTTTTCTATGGAATTTGCCGTTGACCAAGCCCTCAAAACCTACTCGGGTGGTTTGGGATTTTTGGCAGGCTCGCACATGAAAAGCGCCCATGATTTACGCCAAAATTTGGTCGGAATCGGGATGCTTTGGAAACACGGCTACTATGACCAAGTCCGCAATACTGACAATAGCATGGTGCCGCAGTTTCGCGAAAAAATGTACAACTTCCTGAAAGACACAAAAATTCGCTTTCAAATCACTATCGCCCAACAGCCCGTATGGGTAGCGGCCTATTATCTTGACCCTAAGTATTTTGGAACGGTGCCGATGTTTTTCCTCACCACCGATACCGACGGCAACGACCCCTGGGCGCGGCGTATTTCGTATCATCTTTATGATGCCGACCCCGCTATCAAGGTCATGCAGTGCATGGTACTGGGGCTGGGCGGAGCCAAGTTTTTGGACGCTATCGACTACCAACCCGATGTATATCACCTCAACGAAGCTCATGCGGTGTCGGCGGTTTTTCATTTATATAAAAAATTTGGCAAACTCGAATCTGTCAGAAAACGCTTGGTATTCACAACCCACACCCCCGAAGAAGCTGGAAATGAAAAACATGACATTCAATTTTTGAATGATTTGAGTTTTTTTGGCGAAGTTCCTCTTCCTACGGTTCGTAAAATCACGGGTATCCAAGACTCAACTTTCAATCATTCATTGGTGGCATTGCGGCTTAGCCATCAAGCCAATGCCGTCTCCAAACTCCACGGCGAAGTATCGCGGCATATGTGGAGCTGGGCGAGTGGGATATGCCCCATTACGCACGTTACCAACTCCCAACATAAGGCTTCTTGGACCGACCCTGAGCTAGAGCAAGCCCGCGCCAAAAGTGATCTTACGGCTATCGACAATCGTAAAAAAGCCCTGAAAAGTCAGTTGTTCTTGACCGTAGCTGACCAAGTGGGTAAAATATTTGACCCCAATGTCCTCACAATCGTGTGGGCAAGGCGTTTTGCAGGTTACAAACGCCCCGACCTCCTTACCCGCGACCGCGAGCGTTTTGACCGCCTCATGCGTAATACCGAAATGCCGATTCAGTTTATTTGGGCGGGAAAACCTTATCCTAAGGACGAAGGAGCGATTTATACTTTCAATCAGCTTTTTTATCTGAGTCATTTGTATCCCAATATGGCGGTACTTACAGGCTATGAGTTGTCATTATCAAAACAGCTCAAACAAGGTTCGGATGTTTGGCTCAATACGCCTATTGTAACCCGCGAAGCATCTGGTACCAGCGGTATGACCGCCGCCATGAACGCTAGTCTCAATTTTTCTACCTACGACGGCTGGATATGCGAGTTTGCCAAACATGGTGAAAACGCCTTTATCGTCCCAGTCGCTTCCGAAGATAATCGCGACGCCGAAGATATTTCTAACATGCTAGATGTAATCGAACACGACATCCTCCCGATGTATTATCAACGCCGCGAAGATTGGAACAAAGTCGTTTTGCAAAGTATGAACGACGTAGGGGACTTTTTTAACTCTGACCGCATGGCGGCGGAATATTATACAGAAGTTTATAAATAGGAGCAAAACCATTCATCGTTAGCAGTTAATCGTCGGAGAAAATCTTTAACGATTAGCTGCTTTTTGCATTTATAGATACAAATCACAATTGATGTCGGTTCGGTCGATTTGGGCGCCCATTTTTTTGTAAAATTCGATGGCTTCGCTATTCCAATGCGACACTTGCCAGCGTATTTTATGGCACTTTTCGGCATTGGCTAGATCGATTAGCTTTTCCATGAGTCGAGTACCTATTTGATGCCCTCGGTACGTCTGCTCTACATACAAATCATCCAAATACAAGGCCTTGCCCGACCACGAATAATAGGCCCAGAAGAAAGAAGCAAATCCGATGATTTCGCCTTCATTTTCAACCACTAAACACTGAAAAAAATCTTTGTTTTCGAGCATTTGCGGCAGGGTAATGGTCAATTTGTCGGGTGTTTTTTGAAAAACCGAAAAATCTTTGATGAGTTTAAAAATCGCGGGAAAGTCTTCTTGGGTGGCTTTTCTTATCAAAAAATTCATCCGATGGTAGGGTTAGGTTAGTGCAAGAAATAATAACTGGACAAAAAACGGCAAAACAAAGAAGAGAAACAAAGATTGAAGCTCACTTTTAGGCGAATGTGCTCATTTGAAAATGAATATACTCATTTTTATTGACATTTGGAACGACTTATAATAAAACATCCCTGACCTTTCTGATAAAAGTCAGGGATGCTCACACTATTTGTAACCACTAAGGAGTCTTAACGATTTTGCGAAAAGCGCGTTCGTTGCCTTGTTTGATTTCAATCACGTACGTACCCACTGGCAGCGATTTTACGTCTATTTGTTCAGATAGTTTAGTATCCACTTTCTGAATAGTCATTTCTTTGTGAAGTGTTCCTAAACTCGCATTGAAAAACTTCACCTCCAGAGGTTCAGTATTGTTATTTTCGAAAGCAATAGTAAGGTAATCGACCGAGGGATTGGGGTATACTTTTACCAATACATGCAAAGCCTGCGGCTCCGCCACCAAAGGACGATGCTCACTCAATGTAGGCTCGATTCCTGAACGAGCCACGCTGTGAGTAAGAGCAGAATCTGACGACGAAACGATTTGGTCAGACGCAACCACAAAAATGGGTGTTTCGGTGGCAGTCACAATCAATTTTCCGTTTACGGTATTAACAGTTTGCTCACTCATCACATTGCTACCTGCGACTGGCGTGTAGATTTTTGCCCAGGAGGCGGTTCCCAAATCAAGCGTATCAACGGCAGTGCGACCCACTTCATCAGGCACTACGAGTACATAGGCCGACTTGCCATTCCACTCATACCTGTCTACGATAGGGTCGTTTTGGAGGGTTTGTTTGTAAGTATATTCTCCAAACAATTGATGAGTCTGGTACAGAAAATCTGCAGCGGGCTTGCGGGTTTGATTGGTGTTCAACAAGCCCGATGAACCAAATTGTGTAGGATTGTTGATATCAAAATCATAAGTCTGATAAAAATATACTTTTTCGATTCCTTTGCGGGCATACAAAAGAGCCGTTCTTAAAATCCAGTCGGCTTGCGTATCAAGCGCCGATTTGCTACCAATCGGAATGGCTTTGATAGGACTTCCTTGGTTGACATCGTAACCTGTTTCGGAGACCCATACAGGCATATTATAAGAAGACTCATGCGATGTTTTTAAGAAATCATCAGCCACACTCACAGCCGCCGAAATTTCGGGTGCCACTCCCCTTGAAGCCGTACCGCTTTGGGAAGAGTTGGCATTGTCGGGATAGAGGTGATAATTAATCACGTCCCAGCACAAATCTACGCTGCCGTCGGGTTTATAACCACGGTATTGTTTACACCAATCTATCATTCCTTTGATATAATCAGCGCCGATGTAAGCCGACGCCAATCCTCCTATCACCACTTTCATGTTAGGGTCGGCATTTTTAACTCCTACACCTGCTCCCATTGTGTTTTTATGGCCGTCATAAAAAGCCGACAAATTGGCCGCATACTCACGAGCCGTTTGATAACCTTTTCTCCCTTTCCACCATTTATCGCGCTCATTGTCGCACTCCATGTATTTGATAAGATTCATCCCGATTTTGACCACATTGATACCATCTCCAAACCAACGTTGGTTAGGATTGACGCTCACAAGGGCAGGATTAACGTTTGGATTGCTTCCATAACGAGCGGCGTACTGAAAAGCCACTTTGGCTTGCTCAATGTACGAAAGCGGACTCGCAAAATCACTTCCGTACCTGACTGGGACATTTTCGTGGTCGCGCTCAGAAGAAGGATAGGTTTGGAGGAGCCAATTGGGCAATGTTTTGATGCAAGCCAATACCTCTATTCCTTCGGCTTTACATCTTACATAAATGGTATCGTAATTCCAGCTTCCACTGTGGGTAGGATTGTAAGTATATCCACCTTCGCTCGATTCGAGTTTTTCCCAATCTATATAATGACGTATACCCTTAAAACTTTTCATGGCCTGCATCTTGGTTTCGTTGATAAGCCAAGAAGTTTGGGCATCTTCAAAATCCCATTCAAAAGCATTGACTCCAATCATGTCTTTGAGTTTGACGGTTTTGGGAGGAATCGGCCCTAGATTGGCAGTAGGAGGTGTATAACTACCATAAAACTCAATTTCATTGGGATATCCCCACCAAGTATTAATGACCAAATAACGAGCATTTGAAATAGGTGCATCCAGGTTAAATCTGGCTTCTCCTGTGGTGGAGCGGTCGGGGTAAGGGCCTACCCAACCGTTGTATTCCTGTCCAGTAAATGTAGCGATTGGGATTCGTTGCCAATCGCTTGTGATGATAGAAATCGTGAGCGGCTTGTCGGGCATGCTTCCTTCCCCGTCAAAAAACTTAATACGCTCAATCGTCATTTGTTCGCCTTCTAAAAGAGGATAATAAGCATCGAAGTTTTCGAGTACCTTGCCCCAACCCGTTTGAACCGTCGCCGAAGTATTGTTATCAAACAAGCCATCAAGGCCATTACTCACATTATTGAGCTGGTACCAACGCTTAGGATTGATTGAAATTTTTACGGCATTAGGATTGGTAGGTGTTTGTATCACCAAATTCCTGACGACATTGTTGGCCGTTGTAAAATTACTATTGCCCGCTTGTGAAGCCGTAATATCCACGCTACCAGTGGCCAAAATAGTAGCTTTCCAGCTTCCAGTAGCATTAGAGACCGATACCACAGAAGGATTGGAAGACGAAAAAGTAATGGGTGTTTGGGCATTGTTGCTAGTGGCCACCAAATCAAATGGCTCCTCGCCCAAAGTTTTGGCGGGCAATGCCGCAAACGTAATGACCGACTGAACGGGTCCGCCACCTTGACTAGCCTCAAACCAGTTAAAATTCCAATCACCACTGACAGCATAGATACGTAACACTTGACTTCCTGCTGGCAAAGTAGCGGCAGTGCTAATGGTAGTCCAATTGTGCCAGCCGCCCGTTTGGGGTACATCTAAAGAAGCTAAGGCCGTCCCCGCTCGATTTCTGATTTCAATTTTACCATTTCCAAAACTATTGGCCACTCTAAACTGAAAAGTATAGCTTCCTGTGGCAGGCACCTCGAGGTTATAGTCCATCCAATCGTTGGTATCAATCCACCCCACGTTTAGGTTACCGTCTACGTCGCCCGTAGTTTCGGTCTGTACACCATACATCGCATCGAAGTTTTCAGCTTCGATACGCCCTACCATGGGTTTGGAACCAGTTACCTCAAACCAATTGAAATTCCAATCGCCGTTTACAATGTGAAAACGAATGTTTTGCTCGCCAGCACTTAGCATAGCAGTGGTGCTGATAGTAGTCCAGCCTTGCCAGCCACCTGTTTGAGGAATATTGAGAGAAGCCAAAACAGTCCCCGTGGCATCGCGGAGTTGTACAATACCATTGCCGTAGCTATTGGCCACGCGAAGCTTGAAGGTATAAGCTCCCGTGTAAGGGGCATTGACGCGGTATTCGAGCCAATCATTGCTTTCAAACCAACCTACGTTAAGTCCACCGCCATCATCGCTGGTGTTTTCCGTTTGAACCCCAAACATCGCATCATAGTCTTCCGCTTCTCTTTTTCCGATGAGTGAAGGTACATTGCTTGGTGATTCGGCGGTATTTACTTCAAACCAGTTAAAATTCCAATCACCATTCAGGGCATAAATCCGCAATACCTGACTTCCAGCCGCCAAAGTAGCGGTGGTAGTGAGGGTAGTCCAACTTTGCCAACCACCCGTTTGGGGTACATCTATGGTAGCCAAGGCCGTACCCGCCGCATTTCGAATCTCTAGTTTGCCGTTGCCATAGCTATTGGCAATTCTAAACTTGAAAGTATAGCTTCCTGCCGTAGCTACATTTACGTTGTAGTCGAGCCAATCGCCATCATCAATGCGACCCACGTTTAAGCCACCTCCTACATCTGATGTGCTCTCGGTTTGGATTTCGTACATATCATCGTAGCTTTCTGCTTCAAATCTCCCACTAAGAGACCTTGAAGAAGCTACCTCAAACCAGTTAAAATTCCAATCGCCGTATTTGGCAAACACCCTAAGGGTCTGTTCTCCAGCCGACAAGGGCACAGTGGTAGTAACCGTAGTCCAAGCTTGCCACCCTCCTGTGGTAGGTACTACTATGGTACGCAATACATCTCCCGAAGCCGATTTGAGCTCAATCGTGCCATTGCCATACCCTTTTGAAACCCTAAAACGAAAAGTATAAACCCCCGTAGCAGGTACATTGACATTATAATCAAGCCAATCGCCGTCACCTATCCATCCCACATTCAAACCTCCCCCGTCATCACTTGTATTTTCGGTTTGAATACCCGACATTGTGCTATAACTTTCGGCTTCAATTTTGCTAGGTATATTTTGATAATTTTGTGAATAGGTTGTGGTTATATAGAAGCACAAAAAGATAAGAAATAGTAGTTTTTTCATAGAGTTTTACATAAGGTATAGATAATTGAATACATTCATGGCCTTAATATATTAGTTATTATAAATGGAGTGAATGACATCCCTCTTTATTTGGCAAATAAACCTTTTAGGAATGCAATTGTACTGAATAGGATATATAGTATTTATATTTTTAACTGTTATTTGATTTTTTTTAGAATATTATCTAATCATTATTTCTTCCTTTACAAATTGTACTTTTATCATTTAACCCTTTTTTTCATCTAAAAAACATAGAAAATGCTCTCCATTATATGGTATCTTTTTATTATGCCTATCAGCATCTATTTAGGACTCAACGTGGCTTACCTTTTGCTCTGCGCAATTGCCGGGCTATTGCGTGGTGGCGATGATGTCCCCTTGACCCAAAATCCACAAAAATTACGCCGAATTGCCGTTTTGATTCCTGCTTATAAAGAAGATAAAGTCATCATCGACTCCGTAGAGGCCAATTTACAAGTAGACTATCCAGCGGAGTTGTTTGATTTGTACGTGATTGCAGATTCATTTTTGCCCACAACCCTCGAAACCCTCAAAACGTTACCGATTCACATAATAGAAGTATTTTTTGAGCAATCGACCGTTCAAAAATCCATCACCTTCGCTCTAAATCAACTCCCTCACAATCAATACGATATAGTAGTAATATCGGATGCCGATAACCACATGAAGCCTGATTTTCTGAGACGCATCAATTTGGCTTTTGACCAAGGTTGGCAAGTGGTACAAGGGCATCGTATTGCCAAAAATACCAATACTAGCGTAGCGGTATTTGACGCTATGAACGAGGAGGTCAACAATCATTTGTTTCGAAAAGGGCAGCGTGCCATGGGGATGTCGGCCTCGTTGATTGGCTCAGGAATGGCCTTTGAACCCAAAGCCATGATAAAAGGCATGAACAGTCTCCAAACCATTGGCGGCTATGATAAAGAGCTAGAAATGAATCTGTTGTTAGACGGATATAAGATTGCATATTTAAAGGATGCCTATATCCTTGACGAAAAAGTACAAAATCTCGCCGTATTTGAGCGTCAGCGCTCCCGATGGATTGCCGCCCAAATCCACTTTATCAAATTTTATTTCAAAACCGGAATTATTGAACTGTTTAAAGGAAATGTACACGTTTTCAATGCCTTGGTCAAATCCCTCATTGTTCCCCGTACACTTTTGTTGGCTATTCTTGGGATAGGCTTTTTGGCAGGTTTAGTCTTCCTTTCATTGCCTACGATTACCTTTTTTGGGATTTTACTTTCGGGACTTGTGTTGAGCCTAGTACTATCAATCCCTGATTATCTTCTCACAAAAGTCTCTGCCAAAGACTTTATGACGTTGTTTCAACTCATTTTTAGGATGGTACGTTCGCTGCTCAACCTCAACAAAGCTAGCAAGAGCTTTTTGCCTACTCCTCACGGCGAGGTAGATACTCATACCAAATAGCAATCTACAATCATGGAGAATTTAGACATTTTAATGCCTTTTTTATCCCAAATCGCTACATTTTTTAAAGTTTTTGAAAAAATTATTTGGAAAAATAAACTTAGTATTTGACATTTGCATCAAGTTTAACCAAATGATTAAACCATTAGATTAATAATGGAAAGCGAAGAACTCTCAACAGAAGAAAAAATCTTGAAAGCAGCGATGGAGGTGTTTTTGCGAGATGGGTACGATGGCTCCCGTATGCAAGATATTGCGGATGTTGCAGGTATCAACAAAGCCCTTTTACACTACTATTTTCGTTCCAAAGACAAATTATTTGAAAAGGTATTCGATTTTAAAATACAAAGTTTTTTTCCCCAAGTAGACGCCGCCTTTGACCAAGAAGGGCTGTTTATTGACAAAATAACCTTCTTTATCGAAGCATACATCCATTTTCTGCGTAAAAACCCTTTTTTACCGCTATTTGTCTTAAACACAGTTAATAATAAAGAAAAAGCAAATTTTATTAAAAAAATCCCTATTGGGATTGCCCACAAGATCATTTCGCGCTATTATGCCGATTTGAAGGAGGGTAAAGTACGCACCATCGACCCTGCTCAGTTTATTATGACTGTCATGGGAATGTGCGTATTCCCTTTTTTGGCAAAACCTATTTTTGTGAGCATGCTTAAGATTGAAGATCACAATTTTGATATGATAATGGAAGCACGTATCAACGAACTCAAGACATATGTCAAACTCATCTTAACTCCCTGACACCCATCTCTTGTCGACCATGTTGACGTAAGGTCGACAAGAGAACTAAAAGAGTATATTTTTTTACAACAAATTTAACCAAATGATTAAACCAAAAGGTTATGAAAAGTAGTATTACATGTTTGGGGCTGTGGTTGGCGATGTCGACAATGAGCTGGGCACAGACTACGCTTAGCCTAGAAGAATGCTACCGGCAAGCAGAACAGCACAATCCTCAAGCTGGTCAAAGGAGGCTTATCCAAGAAGCGACCGATTTACAAATAAAATTGCTGAATCGTGGTTATATGCCTCAATCTCGTCTCAATGGTCAAGCCACTTGGCAGTCGGAGGTGACAAGCGTGCCTATCAAACTTCCCAATTTTGAGATTACTCCCCCTCCCAAAGACCAGTACAAGCTCACCCTCGATGTGACTCAATCTATATGGGATGGAGGCCTGACCCAAAAACAAAAAACGATAGCCCTTGCCAATCAGCAAGTAGAACAACAAAAAGTAACGGTAGATTTATTCCAAATCCGCGAGCAAGTAAGTGGGTTGTTTTTTGGTGCACTCTTTTCGCAACGACAACTACGAAATTTTGAGATTTTGCAAAAAGAGCTACTTGCCAAACTTGAGAAAACCAAAGCTTCGGTACAAAATGGCATCGCGATTCGGGCCAATGTACTAGCATTAGAGGCACGGTTGCTGGAAGTAGAACAGCAACTTTTAGAAACCCAAAAGCGACAAGCAGCGGCTTTGGAAGGGCTATCGCTGTTGACGGGTCAAACAGTGGATACTAAAACGGTCTTTACCACCGAAAGCCAAACCATGAGTAACCTCGATATAACCCGGCCTGAATTGCAGCTTTTTGAAACCCAAAAGCAAGTTTTGACCCAAAACGAACGCCTCATCCGAGCCAAGAACCTTCCCAAATTATCGGCTTTTGCGACGGCAGGCTATGGTAGACCAGGGCTCAATTTTTTGGCTACGAATTTCCAAACTTATTTCATCGGTGGTATTCAGCTGCAAATTCCCCTTACGCACTGGTACACCAATACCCAAGGCATCGAAACCCAACAATTGCGCGTCAATCAGCAGCGTATCGACAAACAACGTGAAAGTTTTTTGCTAGGAACCCAAGTAAAACTAGCCAATCAACGGCAGGAAATCAGCCGTTTGGAAGCGCTGGTAGCAAGCGACCAAAAATTGATTGAGCTGCGTGGCACCATACGTAAAGCTTCTGAATCTCAACTCGATAATGGCATCATCACAGCAAGTGACTACCTGACCGAAGTCGATAATGAGGACATGGCACGGCAAAATCTGATTTTGCACGAGACACAACTTCTCCAAGCACAAAACAACCTTAAATTGCTACTGGGTCATTGACATCATTTTCCCCTATTTTTTTAACCCATATAAAGGAAATTCAAACCAGACATTAAATCGAACTAACTGACTTACAGTAGCCAATTGCCCTATTTTCAAATTTACCCATTTACTTACACTCATTACATAAAGATTTTAAAGAAATGAAAAGTGGATATTTTTTTCTTTTACTACTCACATTAGCCGCTTGTCAAGGAAGCGAGCAAGATTTTGATGCCAGTGGTGTTTTTGAAGCCGATGAAGTGGTGATTTCGTCGGAGTCCATAGGACGAATTTTACGTTTGGAAGTAGAAGAAGGTTCCGAATTGAAAGCTGGACAGGTCATAGGAAGTGTAGATTGCAAAAACCTCTCTTTGCAAAAAGCACAAATCGAAGCGAGCATAGATGCCCTCTCCCAAAAAACCAACGATGCTACTCCGCAAACACAGATTTTGCGCGAACAACTCAATACCCAACAACGCCAAATCGCCACTCAACGCGAACAAATGAGGATACTTGATCGCGAACAAAAACGCCTTCAAAACCTCGTAAAAGCCGAAGCCGTGCCTTCCAAACAACTTGACGATATTGAAGGACAAATAGATGTGTTGAAAAAACAAATCGAAACCACCGAAAGTCAAGTGGCGGTACTTCAACAACAAATCAAATCACAACAACAACAGGTATCCATCCAAAACCGTGGCGTACTGAGCGAGAAAAAACCTTTGGAGGAACGCGTAGCACAGGTAGACGACCAACTTCAACGCTGTAATATCACCAACCCACTCGACGGTACGGTGCTCGTCAAATATGCCACCGCCGACGAAATGACCGCTACGGGCAAGCCTCTTTATAAAATCGCCAACCTGTCTACGCTTGTGTTACGAGCCTACATCACAGGCGACCAACTTAGCAGCATCAAGCTCAATCAACCCGTAAAAGTCTTTGTAGACAATGGCAAAGACAGCTACAAAGAAATCAGCGGTACTGTCACATGGATAGCAAGTAAGGCGGAATTTACCCCGAAAACTATTCAAACCAAAGACGAACGCTCTAACTTGGTTTACGCCACTAAAATCAAAGTCAAAAATGACGGATACCTCAAGATAGGAATGTACGGCGAAGTGAAGCTTTGAGAGAAGTATCAAATTTTTTCATTTGCAAATTTTCAAATTATCCATTTTCAAATTCTCTCATTGAACATATGTCCACTGTCCGTGTAGAAAATATCAAAAAAACCTACGACAAAGGCACTGTAATTGCTCTTGAGGAGGTGAGCTTTGAGGTAAAATCTGGCGAGCTGTTTGGTCTGATAGGTCCAGATGGAGCTGGCAAAACCTCTCTTTTCAGGATACTTACCACTTTGCTTCTCCCCGACAGCGGCCGCGCCGAGGTAGCAGGTTTGGATGTGGTAAAAGACCTATGGCAAATTCGTCGCATAGTGGGCTATATGCCTGGGAAGTTTTCGTTGTACCAAGATTTAAGTATTGAAGAAAATCTAAATTTTTTCGCTACGGTTTTTAACACTACCGTCGAAAAAAACTTCCATCTGATAGAAGAGATTTATGTTCAAATCGAGCCTTTCAAAAAACGCTTGGCGGGAAAGCTTTCGGGCGGAATGAAACAAAAACTAGCCTTATGCTGCGCCCTTATCCATGAGCCTAAGGTGTTGTTTTTGGACGAACCCACTACGGGGGTAGACCCAGTGTCTCGCAAGGAGTTTTGGGATATGCTCGACCGCCTCAAAGCCCGTGGTATTACCATCATCGTATCTACTCCTTACATGGATGAAGCCAGCCGTTGCGACCGTATCGCTCTCATTCAGAAAGGAAAAATATTGGAATTAGATTCTTTAGAAAAAATCATTGCTCGCCACCCACAAAACCTCTACGCTGTGGATGCCGATAATGCCTACCAGCTTATGAAAGACTTGAGACTTACGCCTGAGATAAAAAGTACGTTTGCATTTGGAGAGGAGCAGCACGTAACACTCCAACCGCTTTCTGACGGAGAGCAGTTTCTGCATCAATACCTCAGCAATCTTGGACATACAGGGCTTAAAATCAGGAAGATTACCCCCAACATTGAGGATATTTTCATCAAACTTATGTTAGAAAATCAATAATACCTTATGGCAGATTCGGTCATATATACCAACCAACTCACGCGCAAATTTGGCGACTTTGTGGCCGTCAATGCCATTAGTTTTGAGGTAAAACGAGGCGAAATATTTGGTTTTTTAGGAGCCAATGGCGCGGGGAAAACTACCGCCATGCGCATTTTGTGCGGTTTGCTTACGCCTAGCTCGGGCGAGGCACGGGTGGCAGGTTTTGATGTTTATCGCCAAAACGAAGAAATCAAAAAGCACATAGGATACATGAGTCAAAAGTTTTCGCTCTACGAAAACCTCACCGTACGCGAAAATATCCAGTTTTTTGGAGGTATCTACGGCTTATCTCGACAAGAACTCAAAGACAAAACCGAAGTTCTTATTGAACGGCTCGGGCTGCACAATGAAGCCGACAAATTGGTGGGATCACTGCCATTAGGGTGGAAACAAAAAATATCATTTTCGGTGGCTATTCTACATCGCCCCAAAATCGTGTTTTTGGACGAGCCTACAGGAGGAGTTGACCCTATCACACGGCGTCAGTTTTGGGATATGATTTATGAAGCAGCTCATGATGGTATCACCGTTTTTGTAACCACCCACTACATGGACGAAGCCGAATATTGCGACCGTGTATCCATCATGGTCGATGGCACCATTGCCGCTTTAGATACCCCCACAGGACTCAAAAATCAATTTAAGGCCGCAAACATGGATGAGGTATTTTTACAATTGGCACGTGGTGCAAAACGCAGTGATGCTTAATCTACAATCAACATGAAAACCTTTTTATCTTTCATCCGAAAAGAATTTTGGCACGTACTACGAGATACCCGTAGTTTGGTGATTTTGTTAGGCTTACCTGTCGCAATGATGATTTTGTTTGGGTTTGCGCTATCAAGCGAGGTCAAAAACTCCAATGTAGCCATATTGGATTATTCCAAAGACGAAACTACCCGCTTGCTCATCGAGCGGCTCGATCAAAGCCAGTACTTTAGCGTCAAAAAACACTTACAGTCAGAAGCCGACATAGAGCGGGTATTTCGAAAAGGCGAAGCGCGTCTAGTGGTGATTTTTCCGGCCAATTTCCGCGCCGATTTGTTGCACAGCAATTATGTACAAGTACGGCTCATCGGGGATGCCTCCGACCCCAATACCTCCAACATTGTTATCAATTATGCCAGTAGCATTTTTAGGGATTACCAAAACGAACTCACCGAAAACAAAAAGCTCCCCTACAGCATCGAAACCGAAACGAGGATGTTGTACAATCCCCAACTCAAAAGCTCGTACAATTTTGTTCCCGGTGTGATGACCCTCATTCTAATGCTACTAGGTGCGATGATGACTTCTGTCTCGATTGTCAAAGAAAAAGAAACCGGCACGATGGAGATTTTGCTCGTATCGCCCATGCGACCTCTGCTAGTGGTATTGAGCAAGGCCGTCCCCTATTTGGTGTTGTGTTTTATTGATGTCATCATTATCCTGATTTTAGCGGTATTTCTGCTCGACATGCCCATCCGAGGTAGCTTGTTTTTATTGTTGGCCGAAAGTCTCCTTTTCATCATCACCACCTTATCATTAGGGCTGTTGGTGTCGGCGGTGGTTGACTCCCAACAAACGGCCATGTTTTTATCGTTGGTAGGTTTTTTGATGCCCGCTTTGGTATTTAGCGGCTTTATGTTTCCTATCGAAAACATGCCTTTACCGCTCCAAATTATCAGCAATTTTATCCCTACCAAATGGTACTACAGCATTGTGCGGGCGATTATGGTCAAAGGCTTAGGGTTTTCGTATGTCATAAAACAAACCCTCATTTTGGTAGCAATGACAATCGTTTATTTGACCATTGCTATTCGGAAGTTCAAAATTAGATTGGCTTAACTTTCCAAGTTTGAAAGCAGCCGAACTAAAAACTTGGAAAGTTTAACCAAAGCAAACAGCCTTAACTTTCCAAGTTTGAAAGCAGCCAAATTAAAAACTTGGAAAGTTTAACCGAAACAAACAGCCTTAACTTTCCAAGTTTGAAAACTGCCAAATTAAAAACTTGGAAAGTTTAACTACAAGCATTATGAGAAATCTTACTTTTTTATTGCAAAAAGAATTTAGACAAATATTCCGTAACCCTACCATTTTACGGATGATATTGATGATGCCCATCATTCAGTTGATTGTGATTCCTCTGGCCGCCGATTACGAAATCAAGCACATTTCAATCAGCGTGGTAGACCAAGACCATTCGCCCTACTCACGTAAGTTGGTTCAGAAAATGACCTCTTCTGGTTATTTTCAGTTGGTCGAGTACACCCAATCTTATCCACAAGCCCTACAAACTGTCGGAAACGGAAAAACGGATATTATCCTAACGATTCCAGCGCATTTTGAGCGAGATCTTATCAAAGACAACAAAGCCAAACTTCATTTGGCTGCCGACGCTGTCAATGGCGTACGGGCCGGCTTGGGTACAGCCTATGCTTCTCAGATGATTGGGGATTTGAACCGCGAAATCAGAGAAGAATGGATGGTACTTCCTAAGTTCAACGAACTCCCCCAAATCGACATCACCTCCGCCAACTGGTTCAATCAGCACTTTGATTATCACTTGTTTATGGTACCTGGCATTTTGGCCATTTTGGTGACCATGGTGGGGGCGTTTCTGACAGCCCTCAATATCGTTGCCGAAAAAGAAGTAGGCACCATCGAGCAAATCAACGTAACTCCTATCAAAAAGCACGAATTTATCCTTGGCAAGCTGATTCCTTTTTGGGTGCTAGGAATGGTCTCTATCACCATGGGAGTGATTGTCGCTTTTGTGATTTTCAGGATTCTACCTTTGGGTTCTTACCTTACGCTGTATGCTTTTGCGGCAGTTTATTTGTTGGGAATATTAGGAATTGGCCTGCTTATCAGCACTTTTGTGGATACGCAGCAGCAAGCCACCCTTTTTTCATTTTTTTTCATGATGGTTTTTATCCTGTTGGGCGGGCTATACACCCCTATTGAAAGCATGCCAGAATGGGCGCAGTGGCTCACCCGTATCAATCCTCCCGCTTATTTCATAAAAGTAATCAGGGCTATCTACATCAAAGGAAGTACCCTGACCGACCTCTGGCCTGATTTTATAGCTATGATCGCTTTTGCGATTGGGTTTAATGCCCTAGCGGTTTTCAATTATCGCAAACGAAGCGCCTAGAAATTTGCCTTATCGGGGTCTTGTAAAAAGCAAGTCATAGTTGTACTTCACTTGCCGATACACCGTGCGTAAAATGGATATAAGAGGATTTTTACTCTGCTGTCGCCAGTTGTCACGCTGCACAGTACTGGGTTCATCACTGGAGTTGAGCTGTTCAAACAACCCTTTATAATCATCATAGAATAATCCCTTGCCCCCGTGTTGAATAAACGACACACACATCAAATATTCGGCTTTGTCAGATTTGATGCCCTCTATGTATTTGCCAAATTTCTCTAAAAAACTACTTCTTCGTAAATGAGGGTGGTCGCTATAATAGTATATTTTATCGTAACGAGTATACCAAGGTTTGTACAACATCTGCGAAAATCCTTTTGCAAAAGGTGCTAAATAAGGATAAGGATAATAGGCATAAAAACGCACTATATCCAACGACGCATCAGCATTCATAAAGTCGAGGCCGTCTTGTAGGGAGGCTGCCAACTTCGGCGTGGGCACAAAATCTTCTTGGACATATAAAGTATAAGGAGTTGTGATGGCCGCTTGCCCCTTGTTTATATTATTGGCCAAACCTTTGTTTTTGGCAGTTGTAATCAGCTCAAAACCATACACTTCTCTCAATTTCTCCAAAACAGTCAATTGTTCGGGCTTGCTGGCATCATCTGATACTACAATAGCTCCAAACGAAATCCCCCGCTCTTGCATAGTGCGGAGCAATCGCTCCAAGGAGCTACTACGGTTGTAATGCGTCACTAGCAGACTGATGTCAGGAAAGTATGATTTGACTTGGCTCATTACTATCAAATATTGTTAAGTGTCTTCAAACTAATGTCTATCCTCCAACGGTGTTACTTAAAAAATGCCAATTCAAAGGTATTTTTGACTAATCTAAGTTTTAAATATCCCCATCTCAACAACAAAAACAGCGGGTTTTGGCTTTCTCGCCAATCACTCCGATTGATAGTGCTAGGTTCGTCGTTGGTGTTTTTTTGGTCAAACAAAGTTGTAAAATCGTCAAAAAACAGCCCTTTTCCGTCCTTTTTTAGAAACGATAAACACATCAAAAACTCGGTTTTATCAGATTTGATGCCTTCGGCATAGGGGCCAAATTTTTCTAAAAAAGAACTACGTCTCAAATGAGGGTGGTCACTATAAAAATAAAACTTGAGGTGATTGGTATACCAGAGTTGAGATTTAAAAATCATTTGGGAAAACCCTTTTGCAAAAGGCCGAAGGTAAGGATAAGGAAAATAAGCATAAAACCTCACAATATCCCACGAATCATCGTCTTGCATAAATGCCAAAGCATCTTTAAAATGAGGAACAAAAGCCGCCTTTGGCACAAAATCTTCTTGGACGTACAGCGTGTAAGGTGTTTTTACTGCCGCTTGCCCTTTGTTGATATTATTGCCTAGACCTTTGTTTTGAGGTGTGAAGATAAGTTCAAAATGATATTGAGTGGCCAATGATTTTATTTCATTCAAATGCTCCGGTTTAGAGGCATCGTCCGAAACCACAATTCCCCCAAAACTACAGTTGAGTTCTCGAAATGCCCGCAGCAAACGAGCAAGCGAAGCACTTCGATTGTAATGGGTAATCAATAAAGTAACTTCCGCAAAATGATGTAAACCTGTATCCATTTCAGCAAATTTTCATTTAATACAAAAGCATGACTTGACCACTTTTCACAAATTTTTTGGGTTCAGAAGTGGCCGTGGCTGCCTCATAATTGAGCCGCCAAGCATATACTCCTTCGGGGCATCGCTTGTTGAGATACATACCGTCCCACTTTTGGGTGGGGTCAGTGGTATAAAAAACTAAATTGCCCCAACGATTGTAAATCAAAAACTCAAACGCCACCAGATTTCCATAATACACCTCTAACTCATCGTTGATGCCGTCGCCATTGGGGGTAAATACATCTGGGATATAAATACCCGTATACTTACAATCTGTACACTGTTTTACCCCAAAATCGTCAATCACAAAATCGTTGCCACATCCTCCAAAATTTTTGTCCAGCAATTTGATTACGACGCTTGTGGTGTCTTCCACCTGCGCTGGTATCGAAAACTTCAACGAAAACTCCCGCCAAAGCGGACTATCGGTGCGCGTGATAGTACCTGTGTTGAGACTATCCAAAAATTGCCCGTCGAGGGTTTCAATCACAATCGTAAAATTAGGGTCATTGGGGATAAAAAAGCCACAAGTACCAGGTGGAAATTCGATGTTGAGATTTACCATCCAAAAAGAAAACTCGTAGGTAGCTTGGGTGCACAAATTAGGAACCGTCTGCCTAAAAAATTCGCTCGGATAAGGCGCATTGACCACCAGCATGTTTCCTCTCACATCATCTGGGGTATGGTCTTGAGGCAGCCCGTGCCAGCTCGATGTGTAGCACAATCCACTTACCGAATCGGCTATGGTATACTGCCCGTCATTGGGGCAGCCATCTGTTACGTACCTGTAGGGTATCTGGCTAGTGGGCAAAGGCGCAACGGGCCCTCTTCCAAAATCTTGAAGAAAAACGTAATTGGTACAAGGCTGTGCCGAAACCAGTTGGGTAAAAACAAACACGACCAACAATACCAAACAAATTTTGGCACTTATTAGTGTAGTTTGTAAATACTTATACCAATCGACAAGCATGAGTTATACTCTTTAGAAGATATCTAGTAAAACGTCCCAATTTCCTGAAAAGAATGAAAACTTGAGAAGTTTTGATACCACTTCAAGATGGTGTTTTTTGAGAAGGCGATAAATAAAATCCTAAATCCCGAACCGAATGCCATACCCTTTTGGTAAAAGCCTTCACTAGACTTCCCTCGGCTACGAGTCGGCGGTCACTTGTCCAGGCTCTGGCATTGATACTAGTGACTCGCAATATTTTCCCTTTTCCTTCATTGAGCAAAGCCAAAGCCATGAGACCATCTTCACATCTTCCAGACGGTGGCGGCGGCGCTCCCGCCGCAATCAACTCAGCTACCGAACCTTCGCGGCCTGAGTCCACCTCAAAACCTCCTACTGCCAATGCATCAGCGCGACGAAAAGCAAAATTAAAACCGTATACATTGAGATACGCCCGGTGTCGGTTGCGGACAGAGTTGATAAGGTGGGCTGCTTTTTCATAAAAAAACAGCGATATCCGGGAAGATTTTTCGCTTGGCAAAAATGAATACAATCCATACGTACAAGCTACCTGAGGCTGTTGGAGGGGAGCCGTGAGTGCCTCAAGCCAACCCGAAGGATATAAGCAATCAGAGTCGGCATTAGCCATGATTTTGCCACGCGCTGCCATTAATCCTGCTTGTCGTGCATGGGCTACGCCCGGTTTGCGTTCGATAATCGACCTCACCCCACAAGCATCTAAGATTTCTTGGGTTCGGTCTACAGAATTGTTGTTGACGACCAAAAGCTCGGTGGGTCGTGTGATTTCTTGCTCCGCCAACGACGACAACATATTGAGCAGACTAGCCTCTTCATTGTAAGCAGGTATCACAATCGAAACCTCTGGCGCGTCGACCCGAAACCGCGCCAATTTTCGATGTAATTCCGCCACCTTATCGAGCGGCAAATGTGCAGGGTCGTAAGCAAACAAATGCTTAGTAAGCCAGTACGGTAAAAATTTCTTATTCGCTGACATGCTTGATAGATATCTTCTTATACCCGCCCTTAAATCGCATTTCAATGTTTTTGTAAGTCCACTCCGATACTTTATATATCAAATAATAGTTGGCAAAAACCAAATACCAATACGCCGAAGGGGGAAGTTTTAGGATTCTTATAAATAGAATGTTAAATATACTAATTAGCAGCGAATGTGTCATATAAATCGAATAACTATACGTCCCAACTTTCTCCAAAAAAGTAGATTTTTTGAATAAGCGCGACACCCAGCCTTTTTCGAAAGAAAAAACCAAAATAGCCCCAAAAAACAAGATTTCGTACACAAAACCCACTTCTTTTAACGCAGCTCCGTAGTAAATCATCAGCCCAATAAGTATCAACATGAAGATTTCGGCCAAGTCAAAAACCGAAGATTTCCACTGACTTCCCACCGAATAAATATACCGAAACGATTCATAACACAACCCTCCTACAAAAAAACCAATGATTCCTCTTAGAAAACCGTAATCGAAGCTGTAATTGAGCACAAAACCCTGCGTAATAACCGCCAACAACCCGAAAGAAAGCAGGGCAATACTACCATAAAAGAAACCTCTGTAACGCCCAAGTTTGGTCTTTGCCAAGAGTAACATGCCGAGTCCAAACACAATATAAGCAATCATTTCGGCACTGATAGACCAACTGGGAATATTCCAACTTACGTCGGTAACACTCGGCATTTTGACTGAATTGAGCAAAAACAAAGAAGTAAAAAAAGTAAGTACGTTATTGTTTGGGTTGGTAGGTTGATTGACGTGAACATAAGAAGCTAAATAACCCTTAGAAATTTCGACTACTACAAAAGCCAACAACATCAATAAATGTAAAGGATAAATCCGACGCAATCTTTTTCGAAGAAAATCAGTCACTTGCTCACCCGTAGCGATAGACTGATAATTGTAACTAATTACAAACCCACTCAAAACGAAGAAAAAATCAACAAACATGTCGGAATTATCGACAAAATCGTTGTTGAGCAAGGGCGTTTCTGCAAATGGCGACAAGTGGAATAGCACCACCATAGAGGCAAAAATCCCCCTGAAAATATCCAAAATCAGGAATCGATGTTTCATCAGGATGGGGTTAGATAGATTTTCTCATGGCCAAAATTTCGGGCAATGACATTTTATATTTGAGTGTAAGTGCTACAAACACCGCCCCGCCAATCGCAATCTGCACAAAAGTATGAATCACCCCCTCATTGCCAACAAATTGCTGATAGAGATAAACGCTCAATACCATCAACAAACAAAACAGGGCAGGCTTGACAAAATTAGCAAAGAATGCCTGATAGAAGGACCCAATCAACCACTTTGCAATCATAAAATTAAGTACTAAGTTGATAAAAGTAGAAGTCAAAAAGGCCAAAGCGATACCCGTCACTTCCCAGTATGACCCAAACCAATACAACAATGGAATCTTGATGATGAGCGTCACTAGATTTAGATAAAATAGCAAGTTGGGTTTTCCTTTGGTAAAGGCAATCGTGAAAAGTGGATTGGCCAAACAACTACACAAACTTTGGAATACGAATATTTGAATCAAAGGCAAAGTAGGCTCCCAGCCTGGCCCATACAACAGCGGCACTACACTACTTGCGGTGATAAAAAGTCCCGCCAAAAGTGGCATATTGAGATAGCTTATCAAATCCAAAATCTTGATATAAGCTTTGCGCAGTTCGTTGTCGTCCTCCTTCATTTTGGCCAAAAGCGGATAAGCTACTTGCAAAATGATGGGGTTGAGTTTTGTAATCGGAAATATCGCCAACTGCGATGCAATGGTATAATACCCCAGTGACTTTACCCCTAATAACCCTCCTACTACGATATTGTCGGAATTGCCTTGTACAAACCCCAAAAAACCGTCGCCTACATTATAAAGACCAAACCGTAAGTGTTCTTTTATTAAATCAATATTGAAATATAGCGACGGAAAAAACAGCCGAATTCCAAAAGCAATCTGTAGCACCGTACGTACCACGTGCATCGAAAGCTGCCCATAAATCAGCGACAACTCTTCAAAACCTTGATAAGCAAGCCCGATAGCCACGACCATCCCTATGGCCGCCCCCGCAATCTCCATAATAGCTATATCTCTGAATCTCAGCTCTTTTTGAAGCAAAAACAAATAGATTTGTCCAAAATATATAATCAAAAAATAAAGCGAAGCCAATTTGATTACTTTGTCGAGACGGGGTTCTTTATAATACGCAATGACCAAAGGAGCACTCAAGTATACCAATACAAAAATGACAAAGCCCATCATCAGGCTCAAAAAATACAAAGTCGATAGTACTTTTTGGTCGGTTTCTTGTTTATAAATGATTGAATTAGAAAAACCTAGGTTACTAAAAATATAAAAGAAATTGATGAGCAACGTACTTACACTTACTACCCCAAAAACGGCAGGATCAAGCAAACGAGCCAAAATAGATACCTGTGCAAACTGAAACACAGTAGATACAACCGTCGAAATGGTAATCCATTTGCCGCCCTGAATAGCCTTTTTGGTATTGCTCATGCCTCAAAAATAGAATGTTATCCTTCCGAAGCAGAAGGAAGTTTTCGTTGATGTTTTAGTAAAAGCTCTGGTTGGACCAATATCTGCTCCGCCTCACTCCTACTTGGGGCATCAATATAATCGCTTTCTACGCGATTTAAAACCGTAATGAGCGACGACGACGCAATTTTGTTGTACAGAGCCATCAATTGCCTTTCACGGCGTCCCCAGCCACTATTGGCATCAGCCACCAAAATCGCGACATGACTTTTATGAAGCAGATACACCGGAAGAGGGCTACTGATAAGAGCCGGTAACTCTAGCAAGATTTTATCGAAATAGAAAGGATTATATTCTTGATTTTTGAGCAACAACTCATTTAAGTCCCTCACATTCATGAATTCAGGACGTATCTCGTAGGGATAAAACGTGACACCTCCCAACTCAAAAGGTTGGTCGTTTTTGGTAATTCGAGGATAAAAATAGGCGATCTTCTGCCCTGTTTCGGCATAGAGGCGAGCTACCCCATGAGCTACCCACGTTTTGCCTTGTTTAGAACGCATGCTAAAGAGCGTAATAATCGGGGGCGGTTGCTTGGAAGTTGCTTGTACAATATCGATATTGATGGCATTACTAAGTTGCTCAAACATGCTGATAGCGGCTCTACTTTCTTTAGTGCCAATCGAGAATTTTTTGACTTTTGGGAATACAATTGTGACCGATTGGCCAATACGCACTTCGGCATGTTCGGGGGAATCGAGACGGCTGTCGAGCAAAAATCTAATGATGGTGAGCATCAAAGCAAAAAACAGGCCAATTCCGAAACCAGCCGCTACAAAAATTAGTCTTTTGGTAGGTTTTGCTGTATAGGGATATTTAGGAGGGTCCACTACCTTGAGCGGTTTGTCAAGCGAAATATCCTGACGATGCACTTGCGCTTCGTTGAGGCTTTGGGTCAAAGCCAAATATTCTTTCTCTGCTACCTCTAGCTCGCGATTGAGCTGTCGTAGTTCTGTTCCCAAAGGACTCAGTTCCGTTATTTTGTTTTGATATTCGTTGAGACGTTGTTTGTATACTTCCAAACGTGCATTAGATTCTGCATATTCAAGCACTTTAGCCAGCCAATCTTCAATCAATTTATTCGACGGAATCGACTCTGGCGAATCACCCGCCGCATAATACTTTTGAGCTATCACTTTCATTTCGTCCGTGATTTTTCTGATTTTAGCTTCAATTCGCGCTATTTCGCTGTTGCTCCTGCTGGTTTGGGCACTCACTAATTCTCCTTGAGCATCAGCTAGTTCGGCTTGTTTTTTTACAAGTTCACTATTGATAACCAGCAAGTTGCCACGCTGACTCATGCGCTTTGAAAGCTCGTCAATAGAAGCTTTTGTAGCTCTATTTTTCATCAGTTCAAGATTATACTCATTGACAAAATTTTCGCGTGAGAAAGCAATATTTTTCGATTCTTCATCATAACTCAGCAATTCATGATCTACATTGAAAGCCCTCAACTTAGACTCTGCGGCATCCAATCTCCGTTTGGCTTCATTGGTTTTTTGTTCATAATACCCAATCACTGGATTGGTATCTGAGCTTTTAAGAGAAATGTAGCGTTGGTTCAAGATTGCTATCACAAAATCTAACGTCTGAATAGTCACCGCAGGGTCATCCGACTCATATTCCATTTCGAGCATGTCACTTGAGTTTTTGCGGTTGGCTCTCAGCTTTTTAGAGATATACTCCCCCGAATAGTACATATCTCCTTTGGCCAGTAAAGCTTTAATGGGATTATAAGCCTCTGACCTCCCCATACTGTCGATTTGGGCATAGCGCACTGCATCAGATTGTTTGGCAAGGTAATTGGCAAGAGGCGCAGGAATGGCCTGATGGAGTTTCTCAAAACCCTTGGCACCCAATATCAAAGTATCAGGTTTAGTCAATTTTAGGTGGTCTGTTAGCAAGCTTATCCCCACTTGTAGCATGGTTTCGGAGGAATTGAGCGTAGTTAAGAGATTGTCAAAGGCATTGGTCACCCCTGAGTAGTCAAAAGACCCTGAACTATTGACAGATTTTAAATTATATCCAGATCCTAGTCCCGTGTAAATAGTCGCCTGAACGGTATACTCTTTGCGCTCTTTTCGGGTAAAATAATACACCGTAGCTGCCGTCACAATGGGCAATACTATAAACCAAATAATGTGGTCTTTTAGGAATCTTATAAATAAATGATACGACATACCTGCTTGCTATTTCCGTTTGAGTGAGTAGATAGGCATCCCTACCATAGCTTCAAGATTGTACAAAAACTTCAGAAATGTTCCTCTCACTTGTTCAGTAGCAGACTTAGACGAATAATAGAGGTTATTGATTGTAGACACGGCAGTCAAATCAATTTTACGCTGCTGAAATTCTATTTCTGCCAACTGCATAGACGAAAGTGCCAGTTTTTCGTCCTGAAACCGAATCCGCAAGAGTTGTTGGGTAGTGATAAGGTCTTGGTACAAATCAATCAACTCCCTTCTAAGCTGTAATTCAATCACTTCTCTACGATATTGAGAGGCTTGATAATTGGCTTTAGATTGTTTAAGCTGCTGTTTACGGCCAAAAATATCGTACAAACTCACCTGAAAATTAGCCCCGAGTCGATAACCGTTGGCGATTTGTCCGATGGCATCAGTCGGAGCACCTGGCCCGGTAGAAAGTATGGCTTGATTACCAGTAGAATAACTCGCTAATCCCGCACCCGACTGCAAAATCTGCATTTTTGATAGTTTATAAACAGCACTTTGAGCAGTAGAAATCTCTTTCTCGTATTTTATGGAAGGAGAGTTAGCAATGGCTAATTGGTATATTTCTTCAAAAGGCAATAACTGCTGGGCAATGTCTTTATTGAAGTCAATATATACAGAATCAGGACGTTGTCCGGCCATCGAACCACCCGAGCTTTGCTGTGTGTGCCCTCTAGGTGTACCGCAAACCACCATAATAAACAATAAGGACACATATTGAACACGAATATATTGCCAATTTTGCGTAGTTGTTATCATCCAAATATCCTATTTATTCTTATTTATGGAGTGTATATTTTAAACACTAAAATGTTTATTATAAGTAGTTTTCAATAATAGACAGGTGTAAAATCACCGTCCCAAAAACCACCTAAAATACTATATTTCAATACGTTAAAATAAAAACAAAGTTGTTAATCATATTCCTTTTATATTTCTTGTATATAAAGATAATCGGTAATATCTTTATTCAATTATTCCTATAAATGCTGCCCTACCTCTTTTCACTATGAAACACATCTATCGACGTTTTGTTTAGTATGCAACCAATCCTCCCAAAACTCAACTTTGTCATTACTTCCCGCCAAACTTGGGAAGAAAAGAACCTAGGCAGCAATATCCGAGACATGGCTCATGTTTTGTCAGAATCGCATCGCGTGCTTTTCATCAATGACCCACTTGACTGGTCAACGGTAATCTCTCAAAAATCAGGCCGATTTCAACAACGCAAAGAGTTCATAGCCCAACACCACGGCCAAAATCTGATTGAAGACAAACCCAATTTGTGGGTTTTAAGTCCAAAATCGGTGCTAGCCTCTCTCAATTGGCTCCCAGATGGTCCTATTTACGACCGCCTCAATTACCTCAATAGCAAACGCTTCGCCAAAGAAATCAAAGAAGCGATTTCGACCCTTGGTTGGGAGTCGTTTATACTAATCAACGACAACGATATGCTTCAAGGATTTTATATGAAAGAACTTCTCAGGCCTAGCGTATCGGTATATTATTTGAGGGACAATTTCTTGGCCGTCGATTTTTGGCGTCGCCACGGAGCTCGCTTAGAACCTTTGCTGATGAAGAAAGTTGACTTAGTAGCAAGCAACTCCCTCTATCTCGCACAGCAAGCTGCTCGCTACAACCCCCACTCCGTTTATGTAGGACAAGGATGTGATTTATCACTTTTTGACCCCCAAAAAAACGAGGTAATTCCCGAAGATTTGGCGGCGATTCCTACGCCTCGCATCGGCTATGCAGGAGCACTTACGGGCTTGCGGCTTGATGGTGGGCTGCTTCAAACCATTGCACAAAACCATCCAAAATGGCAGATTGTACTTATCGGTTCTCCTGATGATTCTTTTCCTACTGACCAGCTCAAGGCTTTTTCTAATGTGCATTTTTTAGGTTCCAAAACCCCCAAAGAAATCCCTGCTTATTTGGCAGGAATGAATGTACTCATCAACCCTCAGCTCCTCAATGAGGTCACGATTGGCAACTACCCCCGTAAAATCGATGAATATTTGGCCATGGGCAAACCCGTCATTGCCGTCAAAACCGATACCATGTCACTTTTCAAAGAACACGTCTACTTGGCCGAAACTCCACAGCAATTTGCCAAACAAATCGCCCTTGCACTTGCTGGTCAAGAACTCTCAAGTAGCCACGAGCGCATTGCCTTTGCCCATCAGCACACTTGGGAAAATTCGGTAGGTGACCTCCTCAAAGCCATTCGTTCTATTCCTACCAAAGCCATTTAGTTAGCCCTTATAATCCCTGATTGTATGAGTCTCAAAAGTTATGTCGACCAGCGTCCTGCCCTCAAACGTCTCATTCATTGGTTGTTGATTCCAACTAATCAGGCCCGACCTCGTCTATGGGTAAGTTGGTTTGTCAATCCCTTTATTCATAAGCGTCATTCTTCCTCCGTTGTCAGATCCAAAGTAAGGCTCGATGTATTGCCCTTCAATGCCTTTAGTCTTGGTCCTCATAGTACAGTGGAGTCTTTTTGTGTAGTCAACAATGGCGTCGGTGATGTACACATTGGCTCTCACTCTACGGTAGGCATCGGGTCGGTAGTGATTGGCCCAGTACATATTGGCAACGATGTCATCATTGCCCAGCACGTGGTGTTTTCGGGTCTTAATCACTCTTATGAGGACACTTCTATGGCTATTCACCGTCAGCCCGTTACTACTCGTCCTATCATCATCGAAGATGAATGCTGGATTGGAGCCAATGCCGTAATCACGGCAGGTGTCACCATAGGCAAGCATTCGGTAGTAGCCGGCGGGAGCGTTGTCACCAAAAATGTCCCTCCTTACTCAGTAGTAGGTGGCAATCCCGCCCGTCTCCTCAAACAATACAACTCCACCAATGGTAAGTGGGAAAAAGTAAGCAATCCTTCATAAAAAACATTTGTAAGCCTTTAGTCTTGTTTCATTTCCTCATCCAACCAATCCAATATAGAAGCCTCCGTGGCTTCGTTGAATTTACGGGCAAAAAACTTCGTCGAACTTTTCAATACTTCTTTGTCCTTTAGGGTCAATGTTTTGGGGCTACTTTTTCCTTCAGACCAATCAATATACCTTAGGTTGTCGTTGACAAGCGTGGCGTTGAAAGGAGAATTGTACAAAATAGTTTGAAAAATAATTTCATCTACCCCCCAAGTAAGCTTAAAAAAACGTACCAAACGGGGATGTTCTTTGAGATAGGTTATGATAAAACGAACCGCCTCTAAGGTAATCGTAAACCATTGGGAGCGCCCCACCGCTACCATTCCTTGGGGCAGCAGACGCGGCGGAAGGACGGTATTGATAAGAGCCTCAAGCTTGAATTTCCCTGGGATATTAAAATTCACCAAATGGTATTTTTTAATCCGTGGAATTGCCTCCTGCCAGTCATTTTCTACCTCCCTAAACTCCATGTATTGTTGAAGAGGATTGCTTGCCAAAAACCGATGGATTGTCTCCGGCGACTGTAAAGGGTAATCCTGCCCACTCAGCAAATTGACATAGCCATAAGGGATTTTAGTGGCCAATATTTCTTCAAAACCGTTGAGGGTAGCCTGTACCATGCTATAAGCCCCCCAGCGTACATCTACTCTTTTGGTGACAAATACGACAGAGGGGTGGGTGATTGCCTCCCGAAACACTTTTATGTCCGCTTTTTTGTCGAGGTGTATATAAAAATCGGCTTCTGGATGAAGTAGACTTCCTATCAATCGATTGAGCTGATGAGGCTGGGTATGAACCAATATCAAATGCGCTACTTTCATCTTTTGCCCTTTTTTGACATCAATCCAAACGCCGGATCCCAGCGCTCGCTTGAAGTAAATAAAATCGAAGTAATAAAAATAAATGAGCTAGTAGGAAACTGTCCCATCACAGGATTGGAATAGCCCATCACCACTACTCCTACAAACTCTGCCAACAATGCACACATGATTTTGATAAGCCAGGGGTCTTGCAGGTTCCATATACGATGTACCCCTACCGCGATGATGCCCAACAGCATCCCGATATACACATACAGCCCCACTACCCCCGTCTCAATCCATACTTGCACAAACCAACTGTCAGGCGGAGTTTGAGAAGCAAAATGGTGCGGCGAAAAACGTGCGCCGGTATCCCCTGCCGAGCCAATTCCAGCCCCAAAAGGCAGATGCCGTAAGTAGTTAGAGAGTTTTTGTTGGTTTTCGAGACGAAGCAAAAAAGAAGGGTCTTCCATGGGTCTCAAAGCAGTACGAATCCGATAAATTTGGTAGTTGGTATTACCAATATTTGTAAAAAGAAGAATAATCATCATCGGAATAGCTACGCACATCCCGAGCAAGATTTTGTTGAAATCGCGCTTGATAAACAAATAGAAAGGATAACCCGCCAACATGATAAAAAGCGCACTCCTCGTACCTGATACCGCAAACCCCCAAAAATAGAAAAAGGCCAAAATAAGGTAGGGGATTTTTGCTTTCCAAGTCTTTTCTTCAAACATAAAAATAAGACACACAAGGGTCAAACCGGCCATTTCGGCCCCAAACTGAGAAGCATCGGTATAAAAAGAAAAACTCCTCAAATGTCCAAACAAGATATGGGTTTTGGCACCACCCGCATTGAGCCATTCTATCTCGGCATTGGTCAGACTGATGTACTGCTGCTTAAACGCCCAGAGTGCCGCAAAAATCGACCATATCATCCAAGTTTTGAGCAAGTTGACAATATCTTTGCGAGTAATATCCAGCACCAAAATGATACAACATACCATAATCCAGTGGATAGAAAACTGCCGCGCGTGATAAAACCAAGCCGCTCGATATGGCGACTCAGGATTGGCGATTTCGAGTACGTTGTAAACAAACCACATCAAAATCAAGTAAAAAGCAGGATGTTGTATCCGCTCCCACTTAAAGCTCTTGGCATTGACCACCAAACTAAATAAGGTAAGCCCCAGCACCCCATCGATAATAAGCCCGTAAGGCAAACTAAAAGGCAAGAACCGCGCTAAAGCATTGACCAAATAACTCAACTGAATGTAAGTGAGAAGCCCTAGCTTGGGATTGCGAAAAATAGCACCTACCACAATCAGCCCTATCGGTATCAGGGCCGAAAATACAACCCCCGTCATTCCCAATTTGGCAATCAATATCCCTCCAAATGCCGCACTCCCAAGACCTACTAGGCCATAAAGCCAGCGCTTGCCTTGTGGTGAATAGGGTATGGAAGAGAGCAGATTGAGCATGAGCAGTAAGCTATATTTTCATCCAATTGTCTGGTATCAAGTCTTTTGTATTCATTTCTGGCTTATTCTTAAACCAGTTTTTAGGGGCAATCACCAATTTATTATCTAAACTACTCAACCATGCCCCCCACCAACTAAACGAGCTATTGGCAATGACGTGGTGTTTACACAAACTCATCAAGTGCAGGTCGTCAATATCCCCATCATCTCCTGGATTGTCGATGTATACAGTATCCTTTCCTACTTTGAAATTTTCTTTAGTCCACTCTTTATCATCACTAAAAACAAAGAAACGAAAATCAGAAAATTGATTTTGAACTACGTTAACGGCTTGTTGGTAATACCCGTCCCCAATAAACCCAAAAGTTTGACTTGACTCTACATTGTTTACATAATCTCCCCGACGAATGTGAATAGAAATGGGGTTGGGCGTTCTTAGAATTTCATTTTTGTAAAAATCAAACTGAGGACTAAAGCTCTTTTTGAAGGTGAAGTCTTTTTTGATGGTGAGGGCGTTTTCTTTAAAATATTTTTCAGACTGCCAAAATCCCTCCAAAATGATAACCGAAGACTTCGCTTGCAGCACTTCAGGGTGAAAGTTGAAACCAGACTCCTTCACAAATTCACACAAAGGCTTTAGGGTCCGATTTGGAAACAACTTGGTAGCTTTAGATACATATTCAAGCGGAGAGCCGTTGAGGATTTTATAGTCAATATTAAAATTTTGAAGCTTAAAAACCCTCGGCGTATCATTAGGATAAGTGTATTTATAATAGCTCAAATCCACATATACCTGAGTACCAAGACGCAGGGCTAGATTACGCGCTAGTGCGTACTGAAAAAGCTGATTGCCAAGACCGTGGGTGATTCGTCCAAAAATCATAAGAATAAAAGTACATGCTAATGGCGCCGCTATTGTGAAGCAGCAGCCTGTGTTATTACGATTTTTTCAAAGTTATGCCCTCTGCTCGTCTTACTTTTTCCCAAGCCCCTGATTGTTTTCCACGCAAGTATCGTACCAATCCCGCCAGCGCACATACATTCATGAAGGTAAAGTAAAACGGCACAAAGAGGAGCTTCCACCGCAGTTGACGCTGCTCAAGCTGATACCCTATCCATGCCGCTCCATAAAACAAACACTGCAACAGAAACATCACAGCCCACCCATACGAAATCATGTCCATAGGAGGATAAGATTTCCAAGCCAACCAGGCATTGGTCAAAAAAATGAGGGGCAAACACAAAGGCGCCACCGCCCACCGAAACACTCGATGCGATACGTATTCAAAAGTGAGCACCCCATACCGAAAAGGATTTAGCAAATGCTTAAGGCGTACAATCGACTGAAAACCTCCCGCTGCAATCCGAATTTTCCGTTTTTGTTCGTCCAAAATCGAATAGGAAGGAGCCTCTAAAGCATAAGCCTCAGGCTCATAAGCCACGCGGTATCCCCGCCCAGCTATGCGCAATGAAATTATAAAATCATCCAAAATGGTATCGGTTTCGACGGGTTCATAAAGCTCCGTACGAAGCGCAAACAACTCCCCTGCCGCTCCCACTATGGTATGTAGCTCGGCATCCCAGCGTTTGAGTTGGGATTCGTATTTCCAATATAGCCCTTCGCCTGCTCCCGCCGCCGACTCACTATCAGCAGTCTGAATACGTTTTTCACCAGCTACTGCCCCTACTTTAGGGTCAGAAAAATGCCTCACTATATTTCTGACAGCCAGACGATTAAGATGGGTATTGGCATCCGTAAAAATCACGATAGGCGTATGCACATACTGCATGGCATTGTTCATGGCCGCTACTTTTCCACGGCGCTCACTCCCGCCAAGTACTTCTACCACTCCTTTATAATGCTCCTCAATCCATTGCTCCGAACCGTCGTTGGAGCCTTCTGTTACAAAAAGAAAGCGGATTTTATCTTGTGGATATTCTTGCGCAAGAGAATTTTGGATTTTGTCGGGCAAGCACGAAAGTTCATTGTAAGCAGGCACCGCCAATGTCACCTCAGGCAGATAGTCTTCAGAGTAGTAAGGCTTCCTGCGCCCTTTTATCGCAATCATCACCCACACCACTATTCCATACCCAAGGTAAGTATATACAACCAGCGCCAATCCAAGAATAAATAAAAATTCTATCATCGTCGAAAAAGGAGAGATTAAACTCGGTAAGGAATAAGTTCGACAGGAGGGTCTATGCTACCGTTAGCTTTGATATGATGCTGCCAATTCCACTTAATAGCCTCTTTGATGGCTTTCAAATAAGGCCATTCCCTTTTAAGTAGATGCACCACAAAGGCTTTGGGAACAGCAAGGAGAAAATAATACACACAAAACACAAAAAGTGGCCACCCTTGGGTATTGCGCCGCATAAACCACAGCCGATTTCGTATATGATAATATACTTTCATGGGGTTGGCTTTCCCTACACTCATTGATTCTTTATGATAAATCAAAGCTTGAGCTTGATAGTATATTTGAAAGCCCGCACGTCTTATACGTGCCGACCAGTCAAGTTCTTCATAGTATAAAAAATAGCTCTCCTCCCAAGTGCCTGTTTTGGCCAACACTTCTTTTTTTACCATCATGGCAGCTCCATGCGCAAAATGTGTAGGGCCAGATACATCATACTGCCCATGATCTTGTTCTTCTAAACCAATTGCCCAAGTACGCCCCGTGTATTTGCTCAAAGGGTGATATCCGGCGTATTGAATCACGTTTGGATGATCAAAAAAACGAATTTTGGGACAAACGACTCCCACCGTAGGGTCTTTCTGAAAAGGTTGAAGAAGCTGCTCCAATAAGTCGGGCGTCACTACGGTATCGTTATTTAAGAAAAAATAATAATCGCCTTTTGCTGCCTTGATTCCTACATTATTACCGCCCGAAAACCCTAGATTTTTGTCACTCAAAATCACCCGTACTCCTTCATAGTTTCCTTGGGCTATCAGAGGTGTGGGATCTTCTGCGGAAGCGTTGTCTACTACAATCACCTCAAAATTGCGATACGTAAGCAGGCGTGTCGAATCAAGCATCTGACAAGTCACTGCCGCTTGGTTGTAATTGATAGTAATAAAAGATACAAAAGGTAAGCGACTCATACATTTTCTTTTTGAAACAATGCTTTGACCGTTTTCAACATAATGACTAAGTCGGTAGTAAAAGAGTATTTTTTTGCATACAAAACATCTAACTGAATACGCTCTATATCAGACACTTTCGCTTTGCCTCTTTTGGTAACTTGCCAAAGACCCGTCAAGCCCGCAGGAGCTGCAAAACGCCGTGCATAGCCCGTGGCGGTTAGTTTTTCGGCCTCATAAGGAGGTAAAGGACGATTGCCAACAAATGACATATCGCCAATGAGGATATTGAACAACTGGGGCAATTCGTCGATACTCGTATTTCTTAATATCTTCCCTAGCCTAGTGACTCGCGGATCTTCCTTAAATTTCATGAAAGTTGCTTTGGCCTTTTGTCGCTTATGGTATACATCTTCGCAGACTTGTTCGTTGTCCAAAAACAAAGGGCGTTGGCAGTCCGTACCCGCCAACCGACAGGCATCACACACGTAATCTTCGGTGTCGGTTTCGGGAGTGGCGGTATTGTACAAATTGAGCGAGCTCATGCTCGAAATAAGCTTATCGGCTCCTGTACGCATCGTACGAAATTTGTACATATTAAACATTTTATAGCCCATTCCTACCCTTTTAGAGCCATAAAAGATAGGGCCTTTGGAGTCGAGCTTGACCAATATCGCTACTATCAGCAGCAGCGGTGACAAAAACAGCAAAGCCGTAAAAGAAACAACTATATCAAAAGCCCGCTTACCGACGGGCATCCGAATCGACGAATGCGTATACGGGATTTTTTTTGACTCTTTGTATTCTTTTTTCTGAATCAGGTACTGAAGCCTTATTTTCAGCGCTTCAGTAGGATAGGGAATACCAAATACATCAATAATATGTTTTTTTAAGGCTTGATTGGTGAGCTTGGATTCGTTGACAGTACTTAAGACAATCACCGCCAAATGCTTCATATATTCATAATAATCGATTCCCTCTAAAATATGGTTATATCCTAGAGAATCATTGACTACCACCAAATCCGCCAAATTTCCCTTCTCAAGATATTCTAATGCGTCTATTTGATTTTGCTGAAGGGCTATTTCCACCATATCTGCAAAATCTTTGGTAAAAGTAGCGATGAGCTGCGGGTCATTTTCGACATATACAACTCGAAAAACAACCTTGCCGTGGGTATCGGTTTGCATTTGATTCTTTTCTCATTAAAGTTGTTTGGCACGGCGCATCACTGCCATCACTTTTGCCCTTACTTCTAAGGGATTAAAGGGTTTTGTCATATAGTCATCAGCCCCTAGCTCCAGGCATTTGATACGGGTGTTACTGTCATCAAATGTTGACAAAATCATGATAGGTAAATGACGAAAGGTAGGACTAGCCCTAATCGTTCGAATCAAATCTTCTCCGTTCATATAGGGCATTTGCAAATCTGTCAGAATGATATCCACAGGGTTGCCTTCTTCAAGCCAGCCCATCGCTTCAATGCCATTGATATGGGTAGTTACTTCAAAGTCATCTTTCAAAGAATGGCGTAACACTTTTCGGATAAAAGCGTCATCTTCAACAATCAAAACATGATACCGGTTTGCCATATTCTAGTAAATTTTTAATATAGTCTTTTCAGTTTTATGGTTAACATACATACTTCCTCAAGCCCATGTTTAAATGAGCTCAAATGATTCAAAATGATGGAAGAGTAGGGATTGAAACTAGTAATTGGTACTTATGAATGTAGTTTTCAGGAACATTTGTTTTTAAGTCCTGAAAAGGTGTGGTATGTAATTTTATATGTTCATTAAACAAGTTTATAGAATGCTCAAACAATACTTTTATTCATAAATTCTAGCTTGGATAGAAACTAAATTATTTTTTATATTTATTGTATAGACTCTTTTTAATCCATTTTAGTCACATAACAAACTAAATTTATCGACAATGGTTGCAAACATCCTTACTTTTTTCTCTGAATGATAAATCTCTCAATAGTGCTTTCGTATTTATGACTGTAGCAACAATTATACCTATCTTTTACAAACAAATATACTCTCTTTGCTTCATATCAGCACTAGCACCCCAAAAAAATATATACCAAAACACACTAATTATACCTTTTTACAGAATTCTCACTATATAGTACAATCTTTTACTTGCTTACTTCCTCCATTGGAAATAAAACGTACTTCCCTCACCCAGTGTGGAGTCTACCCAGATATTGCCGCCTTGCTCCTCGACGAGTATTTTGAGAATCGATAGCCCTAGTCCCGTACTGCTATCTGCAAAGGAATTGTTAACAGAGGTACGATAAAATTTAAAAATAGCCTCTTGGTCATCAGCCGGAATGCCCATGCCATTGTCTTTTACATAAAACTCATAGTAATCTTCTTTCTCCAAGTAGCCAATTTCGATGTACCCCTCAGGTTTATCGTTATATTTAAAAGCGTTGCTAATCAGGTTCTGAAAAATTTGTTGGAGTTTTACCTTTTTAGTAAAAATAGTAGGTAGTTCCTGCGGATATATAATCTTGATATGTGCGGGCAAAAACATCGAATGTACCACTTGCTCCACTAGCTCTTGTACGTTCACCTCTTCAATCACTTGCTGCTCCATGCTTTTGCGAGAGTAATCAAGCAGAGAATTGATCATATTGGAGAGGTACATTGCAGCTTCTTTGGTATGAGAGATATACTCATGCCGCTCTTCTGCGGAGAGCATTTCGTCGTCGTCCATCTCCAATAGCGATAGTGCGCCGATAATACCCGTCAACGGTGATTTCAGATCATGTGCTACAATTGAAGTAAATTTTTCGAGCTGTTTATTAATTCTATCTAGTTCGTTTGCGGTACTTTTAAGCTCTTGTTGATAGTAGTAAAGACGCTGAAAAACCTTAACTTTCGCTTTAGTCACATTTACATCAAGGGGTTTTTGGAGATAATCCACCGCCCCTTCATCAAAGCCTTTCAGGATGTAATGTTCTTCTTTGTTGATGGCTGTCACGAAAATAATAGAGATATTTTTGGTTTTAGGGTTCGTTTTTAGAATACGTGCCACTTCAAACCCATCCATGCCAGGCATCTGTACATCAAGCATGATAAGACCAATATTGTTGTGTTTGAGGGTGTATTTAAGAGCTTCGTTCCCCGAATTGGCTTTTAAGAAAGTGCGATTATCATCTGCCAACATTTCCTCTAACGCAAGAAGGTTTTCTTCTCTATCATCAACCAAAAGAATTTTAAATTCCCGTAAAGTATGTGGCATGTGTACTTATATGTTATCGTTAAGTTGTTTCAAAAACGTCGTTATGTGGGAGGTTGGCAAACAAAGTGCCGATTGATTTTGTAGCAAAGCGGCATGAGGCATGATAGGGTATTCGGCGGTAGCGGGATCTTGGACAATCCCTATTCCACCTTTTCTGATAACCTCCGAAACCCCCTTAGTGCCGTCGGTATTGGCACCACTTAGCAAAATACCAACAGCCTGCTGCGCATATACCTGCGCTACACTCTCAAAAGTAACATCAATCGACGGCCTGCTAAAAGAAATAGGTTCGGAATAATCAAGACTAAAGGTTTTATTTGGCTCGATAAGCAAGTGATAGTTTTGGGGAGCTAAATAAACCCTGTGCGCTAAGATAGGCTCTTTGTCGTCTGGTTCATGTACATTTTGGACATGTCGTATGTGCGATAAAAGTTTGTCCATTTCGCTGAACACATTTTTTGAACGATGAATCACAATCACTACCGTAAAAGAGAAAATCTCTGGAAGCGCCTCTAGCAAAGACATTACTACGGGCAAACTCCCCGCAGATCCTCCAATGACTACCATCTTTATGTCTTGTTTTTGCATCTTTCAAAACTTAATTTTTTCGTCGATAGATACGAGTGGCCGCACTTACTGATTCAAACTGCTCCTTTACATCGGTAAATAATAGAGATTCTTTGATTCCAACTGCTAAGTATCCTTTGGGAGACAAACTATTATAAAATAACTTGAAGACATGGTTTTGTAACTCTCGGTTAAAGTAAATCATGACGTTTCGGCAACAAATTAATTGAAATTCATTAAAAACTTGGTCTACGGCCAAATTATGTTGTGCAAAAAGAATATTAGAACGGAACTCCTTTCGAATGATAGCCGACTGATAATGAGCAGTATAGTAGGCAGAAAAATCATTTTTTCCTCCCGATTGGATATAATTGATGGTGTATTCTTTGGTTTGTTCCATCGAAATAATGCCCTTCCTCGCACGCTCCAAATTGGCTGGATTGAGATCGGTAGCGTAGAGTTTGGTCCGATTAAGAAGCCCTGCTTCATGTAGTAAAATACTCATCGAAAACACCTCTTCGCCCGTGGCACAGCCAGCATGCCAAATTTTGATAATAGGATAAGATGCCAAAGCGGGCAAGACTTTTTCGCGCAAGTCTTTATAAAACAAAGGATCTCGAAACATTTCTGTGACGTTGACCGTCAACGTCTCCAAAAACCAAGTAAAAAAGGAAGGCTCATTTATTAAGTTATACTTCAATTCATAAAGGGTTTTCAGATTGGCGATGTTCATACATCTTGCAATGCGCCTAGTAAGCGAGGTACGTGCGTAGTTTCTGAAATCATAGCCATACTTTTGTAAGATGAGCTGAATGATCTCGTCTAATTCTACATCTGTAAGTCGATACCCAATATCCATACCTATTTTGACAACCAAACACGCATTAAAGAGAACAATTGCCCCGTATCGATGGGCTTAGTGATATAGTCAGATGCTCCTGCTTGCATTACTTTTTCTTTGTCGTCGGGCATCGCCTTGGCCGTCAGAGCAATAATCGGCAAGGCTCCAAGTTTCAAATCCTGTCTTATACGGCGGATGGCCTCATAGCCATCCATTTCGGGCATCATGATATCCATCAAAACTAAATCTGTATCAAGGTTTTGTTTGAGCATCTCAAGTGCTTCTCGGCCATTATCGGCGGTGACTATATTTACTTCTTGCTCTTCGAGCAATGTACTCAACGCAAAGACATTGCGCATATCGTCGTCGACAAGCAAAACTTTTTTTCCTTTGAGTCCTGTATTGTTAAGAGCAGTGAAAGATACAGGCAGTTTTTTGGCCTCAACTTCTTTGACTTTGTAAATAAACAATTCTAACTCATCCATTAATCGTTCCATTGACTGCGCCGACTCTCTAATCACTACATTGGCTAAACGGTGCAATTGACGGTCAGTAGCGGGACTGAGGTCTTCGGCTATATAAACGATTACAGGTAGAGATTTCGGATGTTTGACGGCTTGCAGTCCTTTCAAGTTTTCAATCCCTTTCTGGAGATTTTTGCGCATATCAACAATCAAGCAATCATAATCCAACTGGTTCATTTTGTCGATTGCTTCCCCATTATTTTTTACAAAGTCGCTTTTCAAATCACTATAACGAGCCTCTATTTCTTTGCCCAGCAAATCCCCTTGCTGACGTTGCTCATCCGACAAAATCAAAATATTTTTGAGGTCTAACTCTAACTGAGCACCCAAAAGACTAAATACTTTTTCTAAATCTTGTACTTTGACTGGTTTTTGGATATAAGCCAATGCCCCTCCAATAGACACCCGAGTATCTTCAGCTCCCGAAATCACATGGACTGGAATATTTTTGAGACCTTCATTGTTTTTGAGCCAATGCAAAATATTCCATCCATCCACTACGGGAAGATGTAAATCAAGAATAATGGCAGAAGGATTGTATTTTTTAGCGTACATAAGCCCTTCATCTCCTTGTAGAGCCACAATAGTTTTATAGTTTTTGGTTCTAGCAAAGTCCTGCACTATATTAGCAAACACTGGGTCATCCTCAATAATAAGCATGATTTGGTCCCCATTTTTAAGGTTGTTCCGATCGTCGGTAATAGTGGTCTGTGAAATTATCTCTTTAGAAAGAACGATTTCTTCGATTTTTTTCTCTTCAATCGGCGGGACAGGTGCCGTTGAAGTGACTGGTGGCTCAAACGAATCAAGCGGCAAAAACACCGAAAATTTGCTTCCTTTAGAAATCTCGCTTTCTAGTCTAATCTCCCCACCCATACGCTTTACTAATTCTTTGATAATCGAAAGCCCCAAACCAGTACCTCCATATTTACGGTTAGTAGCACCATCGGCTTGCTGAAATGCCTCAAAAATTAGTTTTTGCTTGTCTTCAGGAATACCTATTCCAGTATCCGAAACAGATATGGATATTTGTCTTTGAGCCTTGTTGAGGGGGCTTTCCAAATAAAGGTGGGAAGCATTTGTCAGCTCAAAAGTCAAATGTACTTGCCCACCCTTGGGTGTAAATTTAAAGGCGTTGGAAAGCAGATTTTGGATAATTTGCTGTAAACGCTGTTTGTCGGTAAAAATACTTTTCGGCAAAGTTTCATCTACTTTCGTAATCATTTGAACCGATTTTTCTTCTGCTACCACCTGAAACAACTGTTTAACATCTTCTACAATACCCTGTAGCGGTACTTGTTCGTACTGAAACTCAATTTTTCCGGCTTCTATTTTCGACAAGTCTAATATATCATTAATAAGGTTGAGCAAATCAGACCCAGATTTATGAATTACCTTGGCATACTCAAGCTGTTTATCGGTCAAATTGTTGTTTTTATTTTCTTTCAACAAATTGGCCAAAATCAATACACTATTCAATGGTGTTCGCAACTCATGTGACATATTAGCCAAAAACTCAGACTTATACTTGCCCGTAATTTCGAGTTCTTTGGCTTTCAAGGCCAAAGCCTGACGAGCTACTTCTACGGCTTCATTTTTCTCTTCTAGCTCCGTATTGATGTGGCGGAGTTCTTCTTCTTGTACTCTCAATTCTTCTTCAGAAGCTTGCAGACGCTCTGCTTGAAGCGACAGCTCCTCGTTGGTTTGACGTAGCTCGTCTTGTTGGTTTTCCAAAACACTTTTTTGGTACTGAACTTGTTCCAACAAATTAACAATCTGCAAATGCGATTGAATAGAATTTAAGGCAGCGGCAATGTCTTTTGCGATATTTTTTAGCAAACTGAGCTGATTCTCACTTAAAGCAAAAAAAGAAACTAATTCTATTACTCCTTTAAGCTCTTTCCCAACCCACAATGGTATACAATGAATTTCACCAGGTTTTTTTTCACCACTAGCCGATTTGATAGTCCAATACGATTCTGGAATAGCTCTAACACTCACCAACTCCCGTTCTTTTGCGGCTTGCCCCACAATTCCCTCTCCTATTTCACAAAAGTAAGGAGCTTGTGGTGAAAGAGCACTCGAACCGCTCAAGACAAGTTGTTTGGTTTCGGGATGGTAGCAGTAAAACGCAGCAGCGGGCAGTTCTAAATAGAAAGTAAGGGCTTTGAGTACTTTTTGGGCTAATTCTTCAACTTCATTCACGTTTTGAATCGCATCATTCACCACAGTAAGGCCTTTCAGATACCAATTTTTTTCACGACTGCTTTGGTTCAGTTCGGCCAACTCGCGTAGATTCTCCTGAAGTTGTTGCTCCGTAATCCCTTTATTTTTAAACTCTAAATAATAAAAATACGTCAAGATTATCGCTAATACTCCCAAAAAAACGGTCCCCCAAATACTATCCCTAGTAAGCTCATTTACGTGAGTGACCATGTATTGGTCTCTTGTCACAATCATCCGTTGCTCATTATCATACATTTGTTTGAGCAAACGCCGCACGTTATCCATTTGTTTTTTTTCATTCTCCACAAATTCCGTAACCACCTTTCTATCATACTGTTCAAAATTAGGTGGCTGCGTACTCCATAGATTTCGCATTGCCAAAATCACTATTTCAATCTGAGAAAGGCGATTTAGTTGTTTGGCATTGTCACTGACTAGCTCTGAGAGTTTTTCGATGGTAGGATTAAGATGAGACTGAGCCAGGGTGAATGGGAGCAGGTATTTTTTTTCGTTGGTGCTACGATAGGCTCGTTGCCCCGTTTCCATATCTACAAGAAGTTTTTCAAGCGTCACGATTTGATTAATCGCCTCGTGTTTTTTTTTATTCCATGCTGCTTCGGCCACCTGCATCTGGATGGTATCATAAAAAGTATACCCTACAACACCCCCTAGCATAATAATCATAATAGAACCTAAATAAAGCCAGTTGGTCGAAGAAATTTTCATATATTCCAAAGTAGTTATTAAAATATGGAAGTGCTATTGCAAAAAATGAACCAATTTGAATATCATAAAAATGGAGGTGATTGCTCTGACCCAAATATAACTAACTTATAAAGAAGTACAAAGCACTCATACTTAATGATTAACCTAGTTTCTTATCTGACAAATTCATAATTTTGGTATATTTTTAATTTTTACCAACAAATCCCAAAAACTTCAATTTTTACTGTTCTTTCATCTATAAATACCAATTTTATTTTTTTAATGAGTACTTCCCAAAAACTTGAAGTATGGCTTAGAGGCCCTCTACCAAGCATCCCCACCCTACTCCAGCCAGTAGCCCATGCTTTGCTACAAGCACGCGAAGAAGTCGCTGCTCTTGGGCATGGTTTTGATAACCAACTACTCTGGCAATGTCCAGCAGGGATGGCCTCCGTGGGTTTCCATTTACAGCACCTTACGGGGGTTTTGGATAGGTTGTTTACCTACGCGCGTGGCGAAGCTCTCTCTCCTATCCAACTTGAGTGGCTTGCTGCCGAAGGTTCACCCCAAACAGAAGCTGATAGTTTTGAGCGTTTATTCCAAAAATTTAGTAATCAAATTGAGAAAGCACTTCTTCAGCTTGGGCATACTGATATAGCCCAACTGACCGAAATACGGGGTGTAGGGCGTGCCCAAATCCCCTCTACAGTAATAGGGCTGCTCTTTCATGCAGCTGAGCATACCCAACGCCACCTGGGGCAGCTGTTAGTTACGGTAGCAATTGTTAAAACACAATCAAGCTAACCGCAAATGTAAAATCGGGTAGGGTTTTCCTAAGCCGTCGAGTTCGGAGCGCGAGACTACTTCAAAACCCTGACGTTGGTAAAAACCCAGTGCGTCAGGGTTTTGCTCATTTACATCTACTTTACAAATTCCAAGCTTAATAGCACGCTGCGTCAGTAGTTTACCAATACCTTTTCCGCGCATATTTGGATGTATAAAGAGCATTTCTAGGTTATCTTCGTGCAGTCCCATAAACCCTACTATCGCTCCGCTATTATCTTTGACACAAAACAAATCAACCGCTTTCAAAAACTCATTGAGAATCAAAGGCTTAAAATATTGAATATCTGCTTCTAACAAAAAATGATGCGTAGCTCTCACAGAAGCTTCCCACACTTCCATAATCTCCTGATAGTGCTCAGGAAATCCTGGGTATATTTGTGAATCAAACAAACGTACTTGCATAGACGATAGGAAAGATTAGAGTTCTCAATTCAGGAATTTGGCACGGTATTGGGCGGGCGTTTGTCCCGTAATTCGCTTAAAAGCCGTATGAAATGCCGAAGTAGAATTATACCCTACTTGCTCCGCAATTTCGTCAATTTTAAGATGCATATGTGCCCCATCTGTTAGCAGCTTTTGGGCTTCTTCTACTCGGCACTTTGCCATCAAATCAAAAAAACTTTGTCCAAGGCGGTCGTTGAGTACCTGCGATAAATGATGCTGAGATACCGATAATCGCTGAGCCAATTTCGGCAACGTTAGGTCGTTTTCGAGATAAGGTTTTTGGGTTTGGAGATAGGTCTGTAGTTTTTGCAAAATCACTTCACCATTATCCTCTGACAACGAAGACTTTTCATATTTTTTTCGGTTTTCTACCGTATTCTCCACCTGAAACAACACCGAATGACTCAATGTAAGATAGCTTGTAGCATAGATGTAAAAAGTCACTAAGCTTCCCAGTAAATAGTCTCCCAAATCTTTCTGAAAACTAAGTTTGACTCCTACAAAGACCATTGGAAAAAGGCAAAAAAGAAAAACATAATTGCGTACTTGCGTAAGAGGAACCGCTGTTTGCCTGGTAAAAAAAGGTAGTTGATTTTTTTTGAACGATAAATATACTTCTTTCAAACTCAACCCAATATAAATCAAGATACTAAAGAGAGTTAGGTCATTGACGTGGTCGCGCAGGTACAAAGGGTCTTCTGGAATCCAATAAGTAAATGGGCGGTAGGATAGCTCTGGATGCCAAGCCGTAATGTAAGAGTTGTATTTATAATCGTAAGACTGGTATTGCCAAAAAATCGAGTAGAGACACCAAAACCCAAACGGAAGTAGATGCCATTGCCAGTGCTTGGGCAATCGCCCATGTAAGCGGGCATGTACAAAAAAATAAGGCAATACCGCCAATAGGAAGTTGGTGGGTTCGGCAAAGTTATCGGCCCACAGCGTCTGAAATTGATAGTTGGTATAGCACAAAAATATCTCAAAAATAGCCGCTGAATAAGCCCACATAATCCACCCCAAAGTACGATTGGCCACAGAAGTGGCTCTAGTACCGGTGAGAAAAAGCCCTCCCAATAAGATGCCTTGTACGACACCCAACAAAATCACAATCGCAAAAATATCAATGCGTGGAGGCATAAAGGGAAGGGTACACCAAGGCAGAAATAGTTAATATCTTATCACTAGGCACTTATAACAGCACCTTACAATTCGGCAATTTTTCAGTAAAACTACTTGGTATTTTAATATCTTTTTTTCTTGGATTAAAACTAAAATAATCACTACACCTTAAATCCAATACTTCTAAGCTCTCTAGCTTTTCCAATGCGGTTGGGAATTTAGTAATTGAATTAAACGATAAATTTAAAATTCTTAACTTAGATAAGTTACTAATTTCCAAAGGCAATGACTTTAGATAGTTATAAGAAAGGTCTAATTCTTCTATATTCTCAAACAAAACAATATTCTCTGACAAAGACGAAAATTTACAATCATGCATATCTATTTTAGTAATTTGTTTAAGATTGGGATGGTCTGAAGGAAATTCAATGTTTATTCGTGGCTGTCCACTCCCCAAATGGTCTCGATTCGGGGGATACCCAACGCCACTATGAAAGTCCAGATGATTGCCTTTGGTAAGGCTTAAAAGTGCATGCTTTCTATGTTCACTATTCAGCGGATAATTTCCTAAAACAAATGCAAAACCTTTATAACAATATTTCATCAATAGCTTCGCAAATTGATAAACTTCTTCTTCACTTACAAATTTGAGCATTTTTTCTAATTTCCACCTTATATCACTTTCTTCAATATTCTGAATACCAGCAAAGGTGTGTTTGTCTTTTAGTATCCCAAACCATTGATTTACACCTTGTTTCTCTAGCAGTTTTCTTATATCTGCTCTCACCTTTGAATCATCAAAAGTTTTACTTAACACTAAAAACTCTTCCAATATTTCATCTGTAAAACCACCAGATTTAAGCATTTCTATACCTAAATTCACAGAAGTTGGGTCCGTACTCCTTAAAAGTTGCTTAACTCCTTCTTGCATCACGGTCTCTCCTTCTGAAGCTTCTTGAATTAAAAACATATCCTCTTCCCCAACTTTCTTAATAACTTGATATAATTGATGTTCTAAAATAAAATTAAACTCAGATTTATTATAATACTCTAGAGCCTGCTTCGGCTTTTTCCCTAAAACAACGTGAGTAACCTTTTCATTGAGTACACGAGAAAGAGAAATTCCTAGTACATTCAACTTATCCTTTATTTCATTTTTATTTTCAACAAAATTTCCATCTAAAAAGCAAACACTTCCTTTGGTAAAAGACTCATAACTTTTTTTATTTAATTCCAATTCCTGTAAACGAGAAAGGGTCGTATCAGCAATCACTTTAAATGGTACATTCAAACCTTGTAACAAGCGAAACAAAGGCCACTCCTTAATTATATCATTGGGCAAATTATCCTTAATAGTATAAAAAAACCATTCTTTGTCTTCTCTACTCAAACCACTCTTAGCTAGGGCACTCATAAACAATGAAATTTCATGACTATCCAATGCTTTAAAAGCAAATAATCCCCAACATAACAATGTTTTTTTTATTTCAAGCATAAAAAGTTCATCTTTCATTGGATTACCTTTTATATTGAAAGATGATTTCAGCGGAGGAACAAATTGAAGAAACGTAAAATCTTCAATCTGATTATTTTCTAAGTTCAGGAATTCAAGATTCGAAAACAATGACCAGTCATCTGAAAGTTTTTTTAAATTTGTCCCATTTATGCTCAAATCAGAAACTCGCCAAAGTACATCTTTCAAATTTGGCCATTCTTCAATAATGCTATTTTTCAATCTAAATACTCTAAGCTTCAGGCAATATTCTAAGTTTTCAGGAAAATATTTTATATTTGACATATCCAAATATCTTAAAGATTTACATTCTTTCAAACCAAGCACTCTAAGTTCATTAAAGTTATTTTCAAGATTAAAAAAGTTCATTTTTTTAAAATATTCTACATCAACAAATTTTAATTTACTATTTTCGAAAAGCTCTAATGTAGAAATATCTCTCGAAAGGCATGCAGAAGAAATGCTTTCAATTTCTGTATTTTTTAATGAAATAAACGACAATTTGCACAGCTTACTTATACCTCCAACTTCTTTAATTGGAGCATTTATGTTAAGCGAATACAAGTTTTCTAAATGATCTATATTTTCTTCAGAAATATACTCCAATAAGGAAGAAAACACGTTAAGATACCTAATATTACTAGGAAGAATTCTAACTCCCAATGATGTTAATTTTGTTAATCCTAGTGAAAGAGTTTGAATTGATTTCAATTTAGATAAATTCCTTGGTAAATTCTCTAAGTTATGGTTAGAAATAGTGAGTTCTTTCAAGTTTTCACTTTCACATTCTATCAATAAACTTTCAATATCGTCCATATTGCACCGAACATCCGTTATTGATAACTCAGTAGCTGCTTTCAACTTTTCTAAATCATATTCATTAACATTTTCAATCACCATACGTGTATCTATGTATTCCATAATTATTGCAGGTTTAGCATTAAATTTTGTCTTCAAAAATTACATTTTTCTTAAAATAAATTTTGATATTTCTGGGTCAGTTAATATCATTTTCAATGAGGGATTACCAAAAGCGACTAAGTCTTGTGCCATTGTCAATCGAATATCATTTGGAATAAACTCCATTTTGATAAAAGATTTTACATTCTCTAATTGTTCTTTGGTGAGTTTTAGATTATTTATAGTCAAATAGTTAATCAATCTAGTGCATATTGTAGCAATAATATCAACACGAATAGTTTCTTTAAATATTATTTCTTTAAGAGGTGATAAAACTACACGTTCAAAGTTTTTAGCATTCAATATTTCTTCGGGGCTAATTAGTTCACCTAGGTTATTATTTACAAAATTGATAAAAGATGTAACTGTGTTAGTATCAAGGCAAGAATCGGCAAGAAGCTGAACTAATGGAAGGTTTTCATATAAATCATCTATGTCTTTTATAGTGTCAAAAAATTGGACTAATGTACGTGGAGTTGTGCGATTCCCTGTTACAATTTCGGGATACAACAGTACAAAGTTTATCCCTCTGGGATCAATTTTTGATTTTTCAGCCCATTTAGCCCATTCTTTCACATCAAACTCCAAAGAGATATGAAGCATTCGAGTCAGCATTGCATCATCCATTGGAGTTACCGAATAGTCTCCGCCGTCTGGATTGGCAGTAAGAATTATTTGCCACAAAGGAGGGAGCTTCCAACTTACCAACTCAAAATTTTGAAGCAATTGCATAATTCCTCTCAATATACGTTCATCTGCCCTATTCACGTCATCAATAAGAAGGATGCCTGGCCCCGCCTCTGTTGGAACCCATTCTGGCGAACGAAACACCGTACGGCCATTCTCAACACTTGGCATCCCTAACAAATCTCCCATTTCTTCAAATTGAGCAGGGGCAATATAAGCAAAATCAAAATTTCGTTCTTTGGCAATAGCTTCTACAATTTCAGTTTTGCCAATACCATGACGCCCCCATATACAAACTGGTGTTTTTTTCCTATTTTGTTTTTCAAGTTCTAAATTTACTGTTAAAACATGGTTCACAAACTGGATTACTTCATCAGCTTTTGTTTTTGTTCCATAAAATGTATAGCTATGCATACTAAATTGATATTTTTTTGTGAATTTTTATTTTTTGTCCACTTAATGAGTCCCAAAGTACATTTGTGTTATTTATCCCTTTAGAGCTTATTACCCACATAATAGGTTTTCTATTTTTAACAACTGGAGTATTCCCAAATCCATCAGTAAAATATATAATTGCGTCAGCTATATATTTCTCATTTGCATAAGTAATAGGCTCATTAAAGTTAGTACCTCCTCTTCCATGAACTGTATTAGGTAGTTGGCCTTTATACATATAAGTATTATGTATTTTTGTATCACACTCAACCACACATATTTCCGTTTTTTGCCTCCAAATATAATAAAGTTCACTAAAAAATTCCATTAACTCTTCTAAATCAATACTCCTTGAAGTATCAATGGCTACTAAAATTTTCTTTCTATTTTTGATTTTAATCCCTGGTACACTACCATATCTCTTAGAGGGCTTACTAATTGTATTTTTGATATAGGTACGAGTACTATTTCCAGCAAATATCCTTAAAGCTCTCTTCCAATCAAAAGAAGGAGCCATAGATTCCATAATTTGTTCTATTTGATATTGTACTCCAGCAGGAAGAGTTCCTATATATTTTGGACCTACTCTTTTAACAGAAGTGTCAATGATTTTTATCAGTAACCTTTCAATTATTTTCTTGTCTGATTCCGGCAGCTTTTGTAAATCTGTTATCCATGAGTCGTGCATTTCAAACTGCCATCCACCTTTATTCATTAAATCAACAAATTTCTTCTGTTGGCTTGGTAGTTTTTCGTAAGCATTGCTTTCTACACCTAAAAAACTCCCAATATCATTCCATTCCTTTATCAATTTTTCATAATAGTACCCTACGTCTTTATTCAACTCCAATGATAAACTCGAAAAATCACTTATCAACACGGCGCCCTCTGGTAATTGTTTTTTTTCTATATATTGATTTACTACTATATCGGCAGCGATATTAAATATCTTCTTATTGGAGTACTTTCCAATTTGAAAAATATGTTTTAACACTATGTGAAGAATCTCATGCTTCAACAATCCATATCTAAGCTCTGGCGTATCTAGTTCATATTCCCAAAATTGTGGATTAATGTAAAGTTGTAGCATTCTGTTAGACGTAGTTCCTATCGCCATAGTGGGTACGTAGGAAGATACCTCTCTGATAATACCTGTAAAAAAGTGGCCATAGAATGGTTCCCTTAAAATCAATTGAATGGTTGTTTTTGAAACTTGTTCTAGAATAATAGCAGAAGAAGAGACCATGATAATTATCTAAAAAGCAACCCCTTATGATAGAGGTTAGTTTGGGAAATATCTAAGTGACTAGAAAAAGCTTTAAGTCACTTAGATATTTATTCATTATAACTAAGATTACCGCCAACGCTTGTATTGATTAATCAAGCCGTTGGTACTGCTATCATGAGCATCGATAGGCCAGTCATTTTGAAGTTCGGGATAGATTTGATTGGCAAGTTGTTTGCCAAGTTCTACGCCCCATTGGTCAAAACTAAAGATATTCCATATCACACCCTGCACGAAGATTTTGTGTTCGTACATGGCAATCAAGCTCCCCAATACCCGTGGCGTGACTTTCTTCACCAAAATAGAGTTGGTAGGGCGATTACCTTCAAAAACCTTGAAAGGAGCCAAAGCAGCTATTTCTTCGGCAGATTTTCCAGCCTTTGCTAATTCACCAGCCGCTTCTTCGTAGGTTTTGCCGTTCATGAGAGCTTCGGTTTGGGCAAAGAAATTAGAAAGCAACATCTTATGGTGCTCACCGATAGGATTATGACTCAAAGCTGGCGCGATAAAATCGGCGGGAATCAATTTGGTACCTTGGTGAATCAACTGATAAAAAGCGTGCTGACCATTGGTACCAGGCTCTCCCCAAATGATGGGTCCAGTCTGATAATTTACTTTTTCGCCGTTTCTGCTTATATACTTGCCGTTTGATTCCATATCTCCTTGTTGGAAATAAGCCGCAAAACGATGTAAATACTGGTCGTAAGGTAAAATAGCGTGGGTATCAGCATCAAAGAAATTGTTGTACCAAATACCCAACAAAGCCAATATTACTGGAATGTTTTTCTCAAAACGAGCCGATTGGAAATGATTGTCCATATCGTGCGCACCAGCCAAAAGCTGTTCGAAGTTTTGGAAACCGATAAAGCACGCAATCGACAAGCCAATCGCCGACCATAAAGAGTAACGCCCTCCTACCCAATCCCAAAAACCAAACATATTTTCGGGGTCGATACCAAATTTTTCTACTTCGGAGCGATTGGTCGAAATTGCCACAAAGTGCTTGGCTACATGGGAACTTTCCTTGGCTGTTTCCAAAAACCACCGCCGCGCAGACAGGGCATTGGCCATGGTCTCTTGAGTAGTGAAGGTTTTGGAAGCAATCATAAAAAGGGTGGTCTCAGGATTGAGCGTCGCCAAGGTTTCGGCGATATGAGTTCCGTCCACATTTGAAACAAAATGCACATTCAGCCCTTTTTTTCCGTAGGACTTCAATGCTTCTGTTACCATCACTGGGCCTAAATCTGACCCCCCGATACCGATATTTACTAAATCAGTGATTTTTTTGCCCGAAAAACCTTTCCATTCGCCGCTACGGATTTTCTCCGAAAACCCTTTCATCTTTTCCAACACTTCATTCACATCCGGCATTACGTCTTTACCATCTACAACAACAGGCGTATTAGAACGATTGCGAAGAGCAGTGTGTAATACGGCACGATTTTCGGTAGCGTTTATTTTATCGCCCGTAAACATCTTCTCGATAGCATCAGAAAGCTGACACTCACGCGCCAAATCACATAGATAGGCAATGGTACGGCCATTGATGCGGTTTTTGGAATAATCGACCACAATATCTCCCAAACGCAATGAAAATTTTTTGAAACGATTGGGGTCTTCTGCAAAAAGCTCTTTCATGTGCTTCTTGCTTAGGCTTTTGTGATGCGTTTTAAGTTTGCGGTAAGCAGCCGTCTGGTCAAAAGGAATGGCTTGTAACATCTTTAATAGGATTTTTATGAACATGCAAAAGTAGGATTTTCGACGGCTTTCTGCATGTTTTAGTCCAATAAAGTGTATTTAAGGGCGAATTTGTGGGGTTTTTGCTATTTATGTATAAGCAAATGAAAACAGAATTAATATCTGCTTTCCAAAAAGAGTTTATTACATAGCTTTATAAAAGCCACTTTTCTTTAGCCAAACAATAGGGAAGATTTAATTAAACTACTCGAAGGTACCTAAAAAACACTAATCTTCTCTTTTAGGACATTTTTTGCAGTGTTTACCTTTCTTTTTGTACGCTTTGCAACATTTTTTGAGCTCACACGCAAAGGCACAACCAAGAAAAGCATTAGGAGTAAAAAACTTCTCTTCGGTTTCAACAAAAGAACAAGCAGGTACTTCGATGGGGGTCATTACTATGTTAGTGTTTCTTTTATAAACGCAAAATTACCTTATTTAGATTAAATACAAACAAAAAATATCCATTATTTTTTTGCTGCTCTTATCAAGTATGTCAAATTGCATATAAAAAAGACCAAAATCCTTTAAAATTAGCCCTTTCTGACTTTTATTTGCGCACCATAAAAAACTTTTTTAATTCCTATGAAAATCAATATTTTAGTTGCTATTCTGCTGCTTTCAGTAGGATATACAACCGCTCAAACGCCCGATGAGAAACATCTCAAAAATATCAAACAACTTACTTTTGGCGGCGACAATGCCGAAGCATATTTCAGCTTCAACAACCAATACGTAAGCTTTCAGTCCAACAATCCTAAATGGGGATTACAGTGCGATCAAATTTTTTATTTGGATGTCAACAAAGGACTCAAAAATCCTGACGAACGACCTCCCTTTATCAGCACGGGCAAAGGTCGCACTACTTGCTCTTATTTCATGCCCGACAACAAACACATCCTCTTTGCAAGTACCCACCTTGGAAGCGACTCTTGCCCCCCTCCTGCCAAGCCCTATTTGAACAAATATCTATGGGCTATTTATGACACGTACGACATTTTTGTGTCGGATATGAAAGGAAAAGTAGTTAAACAACTCACCACCGAAAAAGGCTACGATGCCGAAGCTACTATTTCACCTAAGGGAGACAAAATCGTGTTTACTTCTACTCGTGATGGCGACCTTGACTTGTATATAATGGATATAGACGGCAAAAACGTAAAGCGAATTACGAATGAATTGGGCTACGACGGAGGTGCTTTTTTCTCACCGGATGGCAAAAAACTTGTTTTTAGAGCTTCTCGCCCCAAATCTCCCGAAGAAATTGCCGAGTATAAAAAACTACTTTCAATGGGCCTTGTGGCTCCTACCGACATGGAGATTTATGTATGCAACGTAGATGGTTCGGATTTGAAGCAAATTACCAAACTCGGTAAGGCCAATTGGGCGCCTTATTTCACACCCAAAGGCGACAAGATCATTTTTTCTTCCAACCACCATTCGCAGCGAGGCTATGATTTTCAGCTTTATACCATCAACCTCGACGGTACAGGTGTCGAACGCATTACCAACAATAGTATCTTTAATGCTTTTCCTATGTTTTCATATGATGGCAAAAAACTGATTTTTAGTTCAAACCGAGGAAACGCACCTGGCTCGCGCGATACCAATTTATTCATTGCTGATTGGGTAGATTAACAACACTACTTGCCCCTACTCAAGCAATCGCTTGTTCCTCTGAGGAGTGGTATAAAACCAAAACGTCGATGCTTATTAAAGTCAAAAACTTAATGGGCATCGACATATAATCATACACTTTCTATGATTAAGTATATAAGTTTGATAAGTGACTTTGAATGACAAACTAACTTATCGAATTAACCTATCTTTAATCATGAAACGTCTCATTGTGATGAGCCTCTTTGGGGCTTTGCTTCAGTTCTACTCCCCTGTTTTTTCCCAACAAATTTCGAAAGAAGAATTATTGTTTTTGACTCCTGAATGGAAGGGAGAAAGGTTTCCTGATGGACGCCCCAAGGTATCAGATGCACTCCTAAAACGCATGAGACTTGTTACTCATGAAGAAGCTTGGGCGGTAATGAAAGGAGAAAACTACAAATTTCAATATGCCGAAGGATGGCAATGTATCAACCCCGACAGTGTGCTGGTAGGCAGAGCCTTGACCGCTACCTTTATGCCAGGGCGACCCGATGTCCACCGCGTCATTGACAAAAAAGGCCATGAAAAGGACGGGCGTATTAAGTCCCAAAACGCTTGGCCCATCGACATGCTCGTCAGAGGAGATGTATATGTGGTAGATCAGTTTGGGGCTCACGAAAATGGTCCTACTATTGGCGACAACCTTGGCAATTCTATCTATGCCAAATCTGGCAATGGTATCGTGTATGAAGGTGCTATTAGAGATATAGCAGGTTTGAAAGAAATCGGGGGATTTACTTCCTTTTTTCGTAGCTACCACCCTTCACACCATCTCAACAATCCCGACGGTGAACTCAACACTACTTTAGTAGCTATCAATCATCCTACCCGAATAGGCAAAGTGATGGTCATGCCTGGCGATGTGGTACTTGGCCGCGATGGCGCTGTGACGTTTATTCCGCCTCATTTGGCCGAAAAAGTAGTCACTACTTCCGAAATCGTACGCTTACGAGACATGTTTGGGCACGAGCGCCTCCGACAGCAAAAATATACCGCCGGGCAGATTGACAACCGCTGGACTCCCGAAATCGAAAAAGATTTTTCGCAATGGCTCAATGCCCATATCAATGAACTCCCCGTTCCGAAAGAACAAATCCAAGAATACTTAAAGAAAAGGACTTGGTAATTTTAAGTTTTGCCAAATTTCTAACTCAACTTCGTTTCACTTTTTTAACCTTTGATTGAATGAACTCCCGCCGTAAATTTCTTACCAAAAGCGCTTTAGCGAGTGCTTTTGGGCTTTCTACTATTCATAGTTTCGGCCAAGGTCTTGAGACCGCCGTTGAACGCGCACCTTTATCTTCAGCCCCCTCTGACCTCAAAATTACCGACATCAAATGCGGCTATATCCGTGGTGGTCATAGCTTGTTTGTCAAAATCTACACCAACCAAGGCATCATCGGCCACGGCGAAGGCGTAGATGCAACGCCCGGCACTTATCATTTAGTAAAAATGTTTGGACAGCGTATCAAAGGTAAAAGCCCCTTGAATGTCAATCGCCTTTTTGAAGATATTCGCCGTTCTGGTTTTTTTGAAGGAGCGCAATCAGGAATGTACATCGCCGTCCTTACAGCCGTAGAATCAGCCCTTTGGGATCTCACGGGCAAAGCTTTAGGGCTTCCTGTTTATCAACTTCTAGGAGGTAAATTTAGGGACAAAATCAGGGTTTATTGTGATACGGCACTTTATCAAAATAATCTCCCCAAACCGCAAGATTTTGCTGACGCAGCGCTTGAAGCTAAAAAACTGGGCTTTTCGGCGGTGAAATTTGATTTGGATCAAGCCAAAGATCCCAATAAGTATGATGCCTACAACTGGACAGCAAGCCCCGCCGAACTTCAACGGATGTACGACCAAATGGCCGCTGCGCGTCAAGCAGTAGGCCCTAATATTGACATCTGTGCCGACATGCATGGCCGATACGACATGGTGACGGGGCAACAAGTAGCCAAGATGATGGAGCCTCTGAAACTTATGTGGTTAGAGGAGCCTATTCCTGCCGAAAACCCCGAAGCTTATAAAATCATTGCCGACTCCACTACTACCCCCATTTGTGCGGGTGAAAATCATTATTTAGCGCACGGTTTTAGAAGATTGCTCGAAATTGGAGCGGTAGATATCATCATGCCAGACTTACAAAAAGCGGGGGGATTGGGAGAAGGGCAGCGAATCGCCAATTTGGCCAACCTATATTATGTACCTTTTGCGCCACACATGGTGGCGTCTTATTTAGGGGCCATGGCTGCTTGCCATGTGTGTGCCTCCGTTCCTAATTTTATGATACTTGAATGGCAAATTTATTTTCAAAAAGATGCCATGTTTAAAGAAATCGTGACTTTTGAGGGGCCTATGGTTGAAAATGGCTTTATCAAGCTATCTGAAAAACCAGGAATTGGGGTCGAAATCAACGAGGAAGGTATGAAAAAATACGCTCCTCCCGGAGTACCTTTTTTTGAATAACAAATCTACCAAAACAAACGCCCCTCCACGATTCGTATAGAGGGGCGTTTTTAAGTTTGTGGCTTCGGCTTACTGAAGTCGGCCTTTATTTAATTCATCTTGCCATTTTTTGAGCTCCTCCCATTTACCATCTCGGGCTAGAGCGGCCTGCTCAGGCCATGTGGTTGGATCATGCATTTGAAATCTAGGGCCTTTTGCCTCTAACCATTCCTTTAGATTCACGGCAGAAGTAGCGGCTAGCCTAGCAAAAGTCTTCACCCCTTCTGCATTAAGTATTTCTTCTATTTTGGGTCCTATCCCTTCTATGATTTTTAAATCATCCGCGACTTCTTCAATCAGCACTGGCATATCCACTATAGCTGCCCTTTGAGAAGTAGCATGTACTTGGACTAGTTTTGAATCTTCTGACAAGGTGCTTTTTTTGTGGCAATTGTCCAAATCCACTCTACGATTATGGATATCAACGTGAAGTTGCGCAAGCTGAGCCGAAAAAATACGGCGAGCAATCCACCATCCTAAATACGCAAAAAATGATAGCAAGGCCAACGCTTCTAGCAAGGCTACCCAAAAATTTTGACTAAGCGGAGTTATATCTAAAATAATCATGTTGTCTTGACGGATTTTTTACTTTATCTTATTGATTTGTCCTACCACCTTTGAGTTGTTCTTGCCATACTTTCAACTCTTCCCATTTTTCGTCACGCGCATAAGCAGCTTGCTCCGGCCAAGTAGAGGGCTCATGCATCTGGAATCTGCTCCCTGCCGTGGTCAAAATATCTTTGATACGATCAGGAGAAGTATTGGCTAAATCATCAAATGTGTTGATACCAGCCTCATTAAGCAACTTTTCGATTTTAGGTCCAATCCCTTCCACAATTTTCAAATCATCTATTTTTAAGTCCGCTACAGTGACTGGTACTGCTACCGCTAAAGGAACCGCAAGAGACTTTTCTTCAGAAATGACGGGTGTTTCCAGAATTTTACGAGTTCGACTATGACAATCGTCAACGGCGGCATCCAATTCTGCCAGCTCATTTTCTAAATCATCGATTTCTCTCACTTTACTAATATAACCAATAATAAAACCTAATATACTGGCAATCACCAGCATAAGAATTTGCTGCCACCAAGCATCAGCTAGTCCAAAGGGATTGAAATGTTCATACATATGAATTAAGGGAGTTGAAGAGTTTTTAACATATTAAAAAAAACACTTGTCAATAGCTACGCGCAACTATTGTACTACAATTGACACCCGACGGTTTGCTTTACGGCCTTCAGGAGTGCTATTGGATGATTTAGGCTGGGTTTCACCTTTGGCATCAGTTACAAGTTGATCAGCTGTAATACCGTTTTTCACAAAAACAGCTTTTACTTCCTCTGCGCGATTTTTCGAAAGTTTCATGTTGACATCATCTGGTCCAACGTCATCAGTATGACCAGTCAATATCAATTTTTTGTCCTTGTGACTTGCTAAGTATTGTTTAGCTTCGTTCACAAACTGCTGATTGGCTTCTGTCTTAATATAAGAAGCACTTCCCGTTTTAAAATACAAATCAAGAGGCTTGAAAACGCCTTCATATTTTTCGGATGCCGCTAGCTCTTCTTCGGTTTTAGGCATTATCAAACTATCAAATTTGAACTCCATACCATGCGTCGAATCCTCAAGGCTAAACGTTAAATCCACTTGTTTACTCTCAGTAGTCAATTGCCCCGAAGGTACCCCCGCCGCTAGCAAATATTGTTTGAGAGCATCGGCACGCGCCAGTCCCAAGTCCGCAAAAGAGGAAGGATTTTGCTCTATCGAAGAGTACAACCCCACAATAGAAAGTTTACGTTGAGGGTTTTGTTTAAGATAGGCCGCCAACGAGTCGAGTTCTTTCTTAACATTCAAGTAGTTGGGCTCTACCAATGATTTTTTAAACCCAAAATTCAACGCAGATGTCAAATTTAAGTTTGTCCCGTCGACGATGTTAAGAGCTGGCACGGTATACTCTACGGGGGAAGAAGATACCGCTGCTGTCGGTCCTTCACAGAGTTGCTTAATCTTACAAACGTGCCAGTAAGTAGAGCCGCCTATCCAACCAATAAGCGCAATCCAAGCTAATGTTTTGATTCCAGATAGCATAAGGAGTTTATAATTGAGTAAACAAAAAGAAGTTATTGGTATTTATGACGTTAAAATTTCAAATAAGTCTCTCATTAGGCTTTAAGAAGTTTTTATTTCTAAAAAAAAACGCTGGAAAGCGATTGCCAAAAATTGTTTTATTTGAAGGTCTACCACAAAAAAATAAATATTTTTACACAAAATAAAATTTTGTTAATTATATAACAAAACCGATTAATTATATAATAAAATTGATTTAATATCAAACAAAAGGATAAATATCAAAATAATATTCCGAATCAATATAATATTTGCCGCCACTTATATCAAAAAACGCCCGTTCATCCATTTTCACTTCTCTAATAAACAACTAAGTCCGAAATTTGCATTGTTAAAAACAAATAACAGCCACAACAAAAGACAATTAAATCAAAGTAACCATTATGAAAACGTTAGTAATCACAGCCGCCTTAAGTGTTTTATCACTTGGACATATTGCAGTAGCTCAAGATGGAAAGAGCATCCGCACTCAATCTCAGATTGTAAAAGAAATGTTGGAAGCACTCCCAACCCAAGATACTAATACAGAACCAGCTCCTTTGTTTTCAATCAACGACCTGCGTCTTATCGCTTCTCTCCCTACAGTTGATCAAAACGTAGAAATTCCTCAATTGATCAATGAGAAAGAAGTTTTTGTAAAAAACAATGGTGTAGATGCCCCCAAAGCTGAAGTAAAGCCCGCTGGTGAGGTTCGTCGCGCTGACAAATAATCTGATAAAATCAATTCCCCAAGGTCACTTTTACAAGTGACCTTTTTTTATTGTAAAAAACCAATACAAGTATCTAGCTCATTAGCAACTTATTAGGATTCAGGCGGTAGTAGAGATACGAGTAGCATTCAACACACTGAAATCCCACGAAGAAAAAGCATCATGGTATAACTGTCCTTTTTCAATCACCAATGGGCTCGGGATATTATTATGATAAAGTTGTCCAGTTCCTAAGCCTTGTGGCAGTTGATTGTCAAACTCAGCCGTAAACTGAGCAATGGCATTGAGCCCCACATTCGATTCCAAGGCAGAAGTAATCCACCATCCGATATCAAGACGTTGAGCGGTCTCGATCCATTCGCGGGTAAGCTCAAACCCACCTAAAAGCGTAGGTTTAAGAATAATATATTGAGGTTTGAGACTTTTTAAGAGGCGGCGCTTTTCTGCATAATCAAAAGTTCCGATCAATTCTTCGTCTAAAGCTATTGGGATAGGAGATGTTTCGCAAAGCTCCGCCATAAAGGCCAATTGTTTAGATTTTATGGGCTGTTCGATAGAATGTATTTCAAATTCTGCCAACTTTTGGAGTTTCTCCTTCGCTTCGAAGGGTTGAAATGCACCGTTTGCGTCTACTCTAATGCTGATTTCATGGGCTCCAAAATGGCTGCGTATATGTTTCAAAATTGACCGTTCTTGTTCAAAATCAAGCGCTCCAATTTTCAGTTTAAGCGTATCAAATCCGGCCGTAATTTTTTCTTCAATCTGCTGTAGCATAAACTCATTAGTCCCCATCCATATCAGTCCATTGATAGGAATGCGACGGCGACTAGCTACAAAATCATTTGAGAAAAGCACACTTTTGCAACCATTGAGGTAATCTAACATGGCTGACTCAAATCCAAATCGAATAGAGGGCCACTGATTACCAATAAGTTGTTCTAAAATAATAGGAATATTCCAACTGTATAACTCTAAATCCAATTGATTGAAACTTTGACATATAGACTGTAAAGTTTCTTCAAAATCTGGACGATCATCGATGCTCAGTCCTGCCAAAGGACCGCATTCACCCAATCCCACCAATGAAGGCTCACTATCGTCATAGATTTTAATCAACCAAGATACTTTTTCGCTCAAGACACCGCGAGAAGTTCCTGCTTCAAAGCGAAAATTTAGCTTATACGGTTGATAATGAACCTGTAATGACATTAGAAATATACTGTTTGGGGTAATATGGTGCACAATTTAGAGAAAATTACCTTACTTTGCTTAAGTCACTTTAAGAAAATGTTAAGAAATTTATCAAAAGGTATTAGGCTATTGTTAAGCCCTTTCAGCTTGTTGTATTGTTCAATCACATCATTACGAAATTATGGATACGACTCTGGATTAAAAAAAACATACCAATCAGTCACCTTTAGCATCAATGTGGGTAATTTGACGGTTGGTGGAACTGGCAAAACACCCCACATCGAATACATTACGACTCTTTTAAAACCTCTTTATACTTTGGCAATCCTCAGCAGGGGCTATGGAAGAGATTCTAAAGGCTATCTCAAAGCCTCTCCCCAATCAAGTGCTGCCGAAATTGGCGATGAGCCCCTCCAAATTTATCGACGATTTGGGCAACAGATACCTGTATATGTATGCGAAAAACGAGCTGTGGGTCTACAACTTATTCAACAAGAAAAACCTTCTCCTCAAATCATATTGCTAGACGATGCCTTTCAGCACCGCGCTATCACTCCTCACCTCAATTTGTTATTGAGCGACTACGGACGATTATTCTACCAAGATTTTCTCCTTCCAAGTGGTTTATTGAGAGAATCACGCGCTGGTGCTAAAAGAGCCGATGCAGTCGTCATCACAAAATGCCCTGCTACCTTGGAAGCTACCCAAAAAACGCTCATCACAACTTCGGTAAAGCACTACGCAGGCAGCGATACGCCTGTATTTTTTTCTACTTTCGAATACGGTCTTCCTACTGCTTATATTCCTAATACAGCTTATGCTTTCCCTAACCAATTTTGGCTTGTGTCGGGAATTGCACAACCTCATATTTTTGAAGAAGCAGCCAAAGAGCATTTCCAAATAATGGGACACACGGCTTTTGGTGACCATCATTCTTTCTCCAACGATGACCTCCAAAAAATCATTAAGCAGGGTTATCCGATTCTAACAACCGAAAAAGACTGGGTGAAGCTACAGCCTTTGGTAGAAAACATAAAAACAGAAGCTGGCAAGTTCTTTTACTGGCCCATTAAAGTAAAATTTGACACGTCCGATTTTGACAACTTTATTCTTAACGAAGCAGCGCGACAGTTCCACGTTTAATAAAACTTCTACCCACTTTATCACTCACAATCACCTTATAAAAATAAGGTCCATTCGGAGCTGGTTGGCCATTGAGTTTACCGTTCCAATAGCGGACGTTAGGTGTAGTTTCAAAGATAATATTCCCCCAGCGATCATAAATAAAAATTTCAGACTCGCCTTCTGCCTCAGTTTTGATTTCAAAAACATCATTGATTCCGTCTCCATTGGGGGTAAAGGCGTCGGGAACAAAGACTCCTGCTAAAGAAGCACATAAAGCAGCAGGCGGATTGACACATATTTCATTCGATAAGATTTCCCCGTCTTTTGTACTGAGTTGTAATCGATAACAAGCTTGTTCTCCACATTGTGCCTCGGGGTCATCTTTAGACCACACCGTCTGAGTAGGTGCCCACCACAAGGCATTGTTTTTAGTAACTGTTCTTTTTGTTATTTCTGCGGGATAAATATAAGGAGCAATATTGATAGTATTGTAAGTAGAGCTTGGAACTACTTTCAGAAAAGTGGTACACAAAATATTTGACTCAAGTGAAGCAATACAGTTTTCGGTAGGGCGAAATTTGTAGCAAAATATTCGATTGGTATCAACCGTTATTTTCACTTTTTCTTCTTCACTTCTGACAACAATCCCTGTATTCTGAAAAGTTGTAAGGCCATTTTGGCGGTAGAGCGTAAGCTCAAATTGATTAGGATTAGAGATTGTTAACTCTCCAGTAGTAGCATCTAGTATTTCAAGCTTCGTAATTTTTGCCGGAACAGTTGCTACATTTAAAGAAATGGTACGAGTAGTTTTCCCTCCACAGTTGCTAGTTTTATGTTTCCCCTGGACGGTAACCGATTTTGTTTCAAAATTGGCATACTGATGCGGTGCCGACAAATTTAATCTATTGATAATAGACGCATTGCCGTCGCCCCATTCAATCACATATTCTTCATATTGTGGAATATCATGGTTGGTGATTGTGAGCGTGACGTTGCCGTCTGGGCAAGGTACTACCGTAAATTCGGGAGGAGTGGGGTCTTGCACCGTAATCGTCGTACAAGCTCTTTGGGGTTGTCCTTGAGCATTTTCTGATAGTTTCATTACAACATAACTACCAGCCTTCGTATAATTAAAAGAAGCATCAGTAGTAGAAGTATAACCAGAAGGATCACCGCCTTTGTAATCAAAAATATACCGAACGTTGGTCAACCCTGTTGGCGATTGGGTATCTATTATTTGATGCGGAGCACATCCCACCGGGTTCAAAACTTTGATAACACCCGGTAAAATACCATTCCCAACACATTGATTATCAGCGGGTGTTTGGGCAGAAGTGAACAAACTTACACCATTAAACACAAAAAACAACAACAGCCACTTTTCTGAACAAAACAAAAAAGGTGGTACGAACAATAGAGTTTTTTTACGATAAATCTTCCTCAAAAATCGCATTCACTTTATCCTTTATTCGTAAAAATAACAAAATAGCGGGACAAAAATTGCACCCGCTATCGAAAATTACTAGTATTTCTTCAAAAAATCTAAGAATCGTAACTTAATCCATATTTTTTCAAAACGTCCTCAGGTACGCCATCCCAAGCATTAGGGCGGTTTCCTACATATCCCAAATATTTAAATCCCACTTCAGTAGTAAAATATCCCGTTGCGGTTAAGTTTCGCATTAGGTTAAAAAACGATACTCCCTGGCTCATTTCTGGTTTGGCTTGAGCTGGATAAGCAATTTGGTCGAGCATTTGTATTTGTTGGGCTTTAGGACAAGCTACAAATTTCTTTCCAAACTGTTTGAGGCATTGGTTATCCAACCAGCTCAACCCACCACGCATGGGAGTTTGATGCTGCGGCATATCTTTAACGATAAATTCGATAAATTCGGCAACTTTAGCTTCCGTTGCTCCACCAAATTGGCCATCGGCCGGAATGATGAAATCGGCCAGTACCCGAATCGTCTGCATCTCGTGCGGAGTAAAAAAGACCGTAGCTGCAAGTTTAGCATCTCTAGCAAGTTCTGCTGCACTTTTGCCGTTTTTAAAGTCAGAAAGTGAAGGGGGTGCTACTGCTTTTTTGGGTACATCTGCCTGCGCTTCTGTACCAGCGATGGTAGCCGTAAGGGTACCGAGTGACAATGCTTTTAAGGTATCTCTGCGTTTCATTTTTGTAGCGATTAAATGGTGGGTAGCAAACATCCATAAATACTTACCACCACACTCCAATTATAAATTCCCTTTCTTTCTTTGGTCAATAATGTATTCTGAAGCACGCATTGAAAGTGCCAAAATCGTCCATGTAGGGTTTTTATCGGCCTGTGACACGAATGTACCTGCATCTACCACAAATACATTGCGTGCATCATGCAACTGACTGTATCGATTAGTAACAGATTTGCTTGGGTCATCTCCCATACGAGTAGTTCCTACTTCGTGGATAATACGACCTGGCGCCGCTAATCCGTAGTTGGTTTCGGGGCCAGGTTTTGAGCCATTAGGAATCCCCCCCATAGCAGTGATGATTTCCTCAAAGGTATCTTGCATGTGCTTGGCCTGCTTGATTTCGTGCTCCGACCATGTGTATTGGAAGCGTAATACAGGAATACCGTATTTGTCTACCACATTAGGGTCTATTTCGCAGAAGTTGTCTTCACGGGCAATTGCCTCTCCACGGCCTGCCATCCCAAAATTGGCCCCGTAGAAATAACGGTAATCTTCTTTCAATGAAAGTCCGTATCCTCCTGCCTGTTTCATTTTGCCGTCTTTGCCAGGATACTTTCCGTTCATATTTTCCATACCAAATCCAAAACCATAGCCTGGCATTCCCATGCCTCCGCCATACTCGATGTGGTACCCGCGTGGGAAGTCAAGTTTTTTGTCGTTGAGCCACCAAGGCGTATAAACGTGCATCCCTCCTACTCCGTCTTCATTATAGCGCTTACGATCTACCAAATGAGGCAAAAAAGCACTACGTCCTGCACCTGTCGAATCGTGGAGGTATTTACCAAGTACACCGCTTGAATTACCTAGCCCTTTGGTATGTCTTGACGACTTTGAATTCATCAACAAACGCGCTGACTCGCAAGCACTTGCGGCAAGCACAACTACTTTAGCGCGAACAGTATACTCTTGAAGATTGTTTTTGTCTACGTAAGATACTCCCGTAGCTTCGCCGTTTTCGTTGGTAATGACCTCACGAGCCATTGCATTAGTAAAGACTTTTACGTTACCAGTCTTTACGGCAGGTTTTACCAATACTGACGAAGAAGAAAAGTCGGCATAAGCTTGGCATCCACGACTACACTGAGAGCAATAGAAACATGAACCACGCTCATTGTTGATAGGCTTGGTCAAAATCGATAAGCGCGACGGGATAATAGGAATGTTGACTTTTTTACCTGCCTGCTTTAGCATCAACTCATGCAAACGAGGCTTGGGGGGCGGCAAAAATATACCGTCGGGTTCGTTTGGAATGTTTTCTACACTTCCAAAAACACCCACAAGTCTGTCTACTTTATCATAGTAAGGTTTTACATCATCATAGCTGATAGGCCAGTTGTCACCAAGCCCATCTACATCTTTACGCTTAAAATCTAAAGGACCAAAACGCAGCGAAATCCGTCCCCAGTGATTGGTACGTCCACCTAGCATCCGCGAACGAAACCAGTCAAATTGAGTGCCGCTTTTGCGCGTATATGGCTCTCCTTCAATATCCCAGCCCCCCCAAGCAGCATCAAAATCCCCAAAAGGACGATGCGTACTTGCACCACGACGAGGCGACTCCCAAGGGTTTTTGAGTTGAGTAATATACTTTGGGTCGGCGGGATCGTACCAAGGCCCTGCTTCAATCAAGGCAACTTTCGCACCCGATTCAGCCAATACTTTGGCCGCCATACCACCACCAGCACCTGACCCTACAATACAAACATCATAGACGGTGGGTTGTTCTTTGATTTGGAAACTCATATACGTAGAAACAAAAGGGTTTTTAAAATTTTTGTTTAATTCTATAAAGGATTTCGCCTTTTACAAATACTGTATAATTTTTTATCAAGGCTATTCGTAATCATAAAGTTTTTCGGAGCCACTCTACATCCCAGCAGCGAGAACGCCAATCGGGCTGTAGCTTATGTGTAGATTTCCAATATTTAATCTCTTCCAAAAGGTGTTTCTCCCTACCTGCTACTCTGCTATCTTTTTGCTCTATAAGCATCTTCAAATACGGCAGCCTGCTAGGTTCGAGGGTTGAAATATACATCAAATCTAAATGTTTGGCATAATTTATATTGTACCAAGTCATAAAACGACTCCAATCGACGAGCCCCATTGTGACTGTCACGATGTACACCATCCATAAGTTTCGACGCCACAAAAACATGTTAGAACGTCGGTATTTAATTTTAACATACGTTAGAATCAGCCCCCCAAGCGTCAGTAATAATCCTAAATGCACCCCTACTTTTTTAAAAGTTAAACCAAAAGACTGAATATACACTGTATTTTTATAAAAAGTAAGTATTCCCAAACATGCGTTCAAGACAATCCAAATTACTGCCAGTCGGATTAAAAGTTTATTTTTTGAGTAAAAATTTAGATTCCCCTTAAAATAGTACATGATTAGTCCGATAGCAAATAGGATACTTATAATCAATGCATTAAAGCCTTCGTGCAATTGTCCCGAAAAATCTTTGGAGGAAGGATAAAACCCCGGAACCAAAATTTGAAGCAAATTAAATACCAAAAATATACTAATCAGAAAATTAAGCATGACAAATGAGATAACACCTTCCTTGTTTTGATACGCAAGAGCTAGCATTTTAATGTTTGGCCGATTTTCTCTGATGCGCTCCACACTATCTGAATGAGCAATATCCCGTTGCGTAAGTATCGACTCTCCAACCGGATAAAACAGACCACATAAGCTTATCATGATACATAAAATATAGCCGATTAATAAAAAATCTACCTCCAGCTCAAAGGTTGGTAATTCAATTCCAAACTCAGGATTGGCCCAACAATAAAGTAAATAAAAAAAAGCGGTCACCGAAAAAGGTATCACATACAACGAGTACTTGGCTTGCCCTAAAACCCGTTTCCCATTGCCTACAAAGTGCTTAAAACCTTGGAATAGATACTTCCTTTTCCAAAAAAAACTAACTCCTATCAGATTAAGAAAGCCATTGCAAAATGCTACTAATAGGCTACTTTTAGGAGCATACGTGAGACCAGCCAATACCAGCAAACTCATCCAATACATCATTGGCAACCAAGGACTTGTATGCCAAGCCAAGCCCAAAGAAGCAGCGAAGTATGTAGCACACCCTAGCCACCATTCTTTGCTCTGCCTAACATGTGACTGACTTGCCATAATAAGACCAATGATAACCACTGAAAATACTACTACATTATAGCCATGCAGTTGATCATAAAATAGGTAGGTGTATATCCCTACCGCCAACCCCCAAAACAATAGTTTTTTGTCCATTTTGTGTTATTTTTAAATTAAAAGTACTTTGTATTACAAAGTAAATAAATCAAAAACATCACTTCCAAATCTTTTTTCAATAAATTTGCGTCAACAAAACTGATAATCGCATTGTTTCAGACACTTTCTACCCACGCAAACAAATACCTACTTTATGGGCTTGTGGCTATTTTGGCACTAGCCGCTGGCCTAAGACTTTTCCGCTTGGATGCTCACGGTATATTTTATGACGAAAAAGCCACGATGGTGGTAAGTCAGGGAATCGTACAAGATGGCGGCAATCAACACGATGTGTTTGACAAAGGAAAACTAGTATTTACTAATCAAGAATTTTGGCGGGAGAAAAAACTCCCCGATTATTACGAAGCCATGACTCGCAGCGACATCGGCAACAGTTCCTTTTATTATTTTATATTACATCATTGGCTTAATCTATTTGGTATTTCTGATTTTTCGGCTCGTTTACTGTCGGTTATTTTCAGTGTATTGACTGTTTACTTGATATTTGTTTTTACAAATCACTTTACCAAATCTAGCACGCTTGCACTAACGGCAGCGTTTTTGGCCGCTATTGAACCATTTTTTGTGGCTTATAGTCAGCAAGCACGCAATTACTCTCTTACTTTTTTCTTGACTTTGTTGGCTACGTATTTTTTTCTACGAGCACTTGAAGCCGACACCCAAAAACAAAGCTCTTGGAAGTGGTACGTAGGCTATGGTATTACGATATTGTTGGGGCTTTATGCACATTTTCTAGTGGCGTCGGTTATGTTGGCCCACGGTGCTTATGTCTTATTTTTTGTCAGAAAACTTAAAAGTTGGATTTCTTTCTCGTTAGCGGGGGCTTTTGCCATGGGTGGTTTGGCTTGGTGGTTTGTGTATGGCGGCGGTCAATACACCCTTTTTAGTCTCAATCATCAATCAAAAGTTTATCTTGAGTGTGCCCTTAATCGCCCCTACAACAACCCTTACGGTATTATTTTGCCGGCTACATTCAAAAATGTTTTTGACAAGAGCCTGCCTATCTTTACCGACTTGTGGATTTATTCAAACGGACTTGTGGGTACACTTGAAGGCAAAAAGAACATTGTTTTATCGCTTCTTATGGGAATAGGGCTGATTTTTGCGTTTCGTTTCAGTCAGCGCAAACCCGAAAAAGCCACCATTATTACTTTGGTATCGGCTGGAATACTTGGGGCAAGTGCTATTGTGTATACGACTCAGCGTCTAGGCTTTGTGATTGCGTCGGTTGCAGTTTTGATGCTCTACTTGGCTTTCTACAAAGTCAAGCTACTGGATAAAAAACTTTTAGGTTTTTTCATTATTATTGCCATTGTGCCCTCCGCTTTTTTAATCTTGAATGCCGTAAGAAGTGGCCATACTTATGGTCTTACGCAAAGATACTCAGGCTTCTCGTTTCCCTATGTTGTCATTTTGGCAGGTATGGCTCTTTGGCAACTATTAGAAAGTAAGGGGGTGTTCAAGTTCTTGATTATTGCGATTCTCGTCGCCCAATTAGGCCTGATTACGACTACCTTAGGAAGTATCTACGCTGATACTTCCCCCAAGTATAGTTACCGTGCTACTCCTCGCCTTCCCAATCCTCACTATGCTGCTGCGCAAAAAGCATTAAAACAATATCAACCTGGCGATACGATTGTGTTGCCTGCCCCTTTAGCGAAGTTTGACAACCCCATGGATAAGACTTATCTGCCTTATTCGGTGGTTGATGCACAATATTTTAACTTGTATTTGCCAAAAGACGGTATCTTTGTGCAGCGATTAGATACCGTAAATGTGAATCAAATCATTCTTAAAAAGGCTACAGGCCAACTGATTGAATTAACAGACTTGAAAGGAAAAAGATACTAATGGTAGCAACACAAACAACTTCAATCGACTATAAAAAACTCAGCGGGGACTTACGTCTGAAGGTCCTCAGTCTTTATAAAAAAGCCAATGCAGGGCATATCGGCTGCTCTTTGAGCTGTGTAGATATACTAATCGCGGCCTTGATTCAACAAAAAAGAGCGCAAGACACTTTTATCTTATCGAAAGGGCACGCGGCAGCGGCACTTTATGTGGCACTCAATCACTTAGGTGAAATATCTGACGACGAACTTGATACATTCTATAAAGACGGAACTACCCTCCCTGCTCACCCTGCCCCTAACAAACACGCGGGTATTCCCTTTGCAACGGGATCATTAGGGCACGGACTGCCGATTGCTTCAGGGATGGCTCATGCGTCAAAACTTGCTGGAACAGATTCGCTTTCATTTATTCTAATGTCGGACGGTGAAACCAATGAAGGAACTACTTGGGAGGCAGCCCACTATGCGATTCAAAATCAACTAGACAATTTGATTCTTATCATCGACAAAAACGGCCTTCAAGGCTTTGGGAATACCACTGATGTATTGGGAGAAACCGCCTCTCCTGCTAAATGGAAAGCCATTGGCTTTGATGTATTTGAAGTAAATGGCCACGACCCAGCTGCCATGATTGAGCTTATCGAGGAAGTCAAAAGTAGAAACAATGGGATTCCGAAGGCAATCATTGCGCATACTACCAAAGGAAAAGGCGTATCGTACATGGAAGATCGCATGGAATGGCACTACTTGCCTATGAGCGATGAACTATATGAGAAAGCCAAAGCCGACGTCAACCAATTCTATTTTTCTTGACCCCGTCTAGCTTTACTTGGTAGGTAGTTTTAGAAAGTAAAATTATCTCTTCAAAATACTAATAACGATTTTTTACTTAAGTACAATTATATTTTGATTTACGCCGACAAAATACAGCAGCTCAAAGGTCCTATTTTTGTGTTCGGGGCTAGTGGCTTCATTGGAGCCAACCTTTTCAAAGATATCTTCAGCATTCGCAAGGATGTATACGCGCTTACCCACGACGCCACCAAAGCATGGCGACTCAAGCTCATGGATGTCCCCTTTGAAAACATCGTCCACTGCGATATACTTTCAAATAATTCGGTCGAGCAAATTTTTGAAAAATACAAGCCTCGTACCATTTTCAATTTGGCCGCTTACGGTGCTTATAGTAAACAAAAAAATATCAATCTTACTTACGAGACCAATGTCATCGGGACAGTCAATATTCTTGAAAACTGTACCGACCAAACCGTATATATTCATGCAGGTAGTAGCTCCGAGTATGGATTCAACTGCACGGCACCTAAAGAAACTGACCCTGTCAAACCCAATAGTCATTATGCCGTCTCAAAAGTTTCGGCGGCGTATTTGATTGAGTTTTATGCCAAAGTTCACCAGCGTAAAGCCCTTAATCTAAGACTTTACTCCATCTATGGCGGCTGGGAAGAACCCGACCGACTCATTCCGCGCCTAGTCGAAGAAGCCCGAAAAGGCAAATATCCTCCTCTAGTATCGCCAGATATTAGTCGTGATTTTGTGTACATCGACGATTGCGTAGAAGCCTTTGTAGATGCGGCGTTAGGAGTCAATTCGTCAATTGCTGGCAATTCCTACAACATCGCTACTGGTACCAAAACCACCATGCGTGAACTCGTGGATGTATCGCGTCAAACATTCAAGATAGCTGATGCGCCTCTCTGGGGAAGTATGCCCAATCGAGGCTGGGACTTAGCCGAATGGTACGGCGACCCTACCCAAGCCCAACAAGATTTGGCGTGGCAAGCACGTACTTCTCTAAGTGATGGACTAAGACTTACCAAAGAATGGCAAGAAGCTCATCAATACGAAGAGCGTTTGCTACCTGCTTTTGCCAATCCTAAGCTCAATCCTGTCATTACGGCGATTATTGCCTGTTATAAAGATGCGCAAGCCATTCCGTTTATGTACGAGCGTTTGGTAAAGACTTTCAATGAAATGAAGGTCAGGTATGAGATTATTTTTGTCAATGATGCCTCACCCGACAATCAGGAAGAAGTTATCAATCAAATTTGCCAAAAAGACCCCAATGTTATTGGTATTACACACTCGCGTAACTTCGGGTCGCAATCGGCATTTTTGAGCGGTATGGAAATTTCGACGGGCGATGCTGTGGTGTTGATGGACGGTGACTTGCAAGACCCGCCAGAAGTGATTCCTCAATTTTATGAAAAATGGTCGAATGGCTTCGATGTAGTATATGGTGTGCGTGTGCAGCGTGAAATGAAACCCCACATTCACTTCTTTTATAAATCTTTCTACAAAGTATTCCAAAATCTTAGCTACATCCCTATCCCACGTGATGCCGGTGACTTTTCGATGATTGACCGTAAGGTCGTCAAAGAATTGGTGGCACTTCCTGAGACTGAGCAGTTTTTGCGGGGGCTACGGGCCTGGGTTGGTTTCAAACAAACGGGGGTTGATTATGTACGACCCGAACGTATGTTTGGCGTATCTACCAACAACTGGCGCAAAAATATCTGGTGGGCTAAAAAAGCCATTTTCTCTTTCAGTTTTGCCCCTTTGGAGTTGATGAGTTATGCCGGTTTTATTCTGACAGCTTGCTCAGTATTAGGAATTTTTTATCAGATACTAGCCAAATACATCATTGCGCCTGATACACCGCAAGGATTCACGACAGTAATCATCCTGATTACCTTGTTCGGAGGTTTAACACTGTTAGGAATTTCATTCTTGGGTGAATATATCAGTAAAATATTTGAAGAGACTAAAAAACGACCCAAGTTTATCAGAACAAAAATTCAAAAAGGTGAAAAGGTATTTCGTACTTCTGACGAGATTATGACCCTTGTCAAACAAAGGAAAAAATAGCTCTTTTCATCTTACTCAATCAATAATGAAATTCTCTACTACTATAGCTCGACTAGCCAATATAAGTTTTGTTTTTCCACTGCTCATCTTTTGTCTCTTTTTGGGGTATTTCGCTGCCGATGTACCCCAAGGAGATGATTTTGAGTTGATTTTACATTTTCTAACCAACTATGTATCTACTCAAAGTTTGGGAGAAAAACTCTCACTCCTAACGGCGCAATTTGTAGAGCACCGGTTGTTTTATACCCGTTTTGTGGTCTTACTTCAGTACTTAGTGAGTGGGAAAGTTTCCTTTTATTGGATTATTATTTTAGGGAATCTTTCGTTGTTGGGAATTTTGGTGATTTGCTGGCGGCAACTCAAGCTTGCCCATTATTCTACTATTTATTTGTTGCCTGTTTCGATTATTCTCTTTCAGCCTTGCTATTCGTACGATGGTGTTTTGTGGCCTGCCGCTACACTTGCCTACAATTCGGTTTCTTTCTTTGCCATTCTTACCATACATTGGCTATCAAGTAGGCAACAAAAACACCTTTGGTGGGCCCTCGGCAGCGCATTGATGTGCACTTATACATTCGGTAATGGAATCGTCATTTTAGGTGTAGGAGCAGGACTTTTAATCGCCCAAAAACGCTGGAAAGACCTTTCGATTTGGGCCTTAGGTGCTTTGGTAATCGCGATAGTTTATTTTACAAATTATACCAAATTTGAAAATCGTAACAATCCTTTCAACAACATCACCCAACATTTCCGGTATGTAGTTACCAATCTGCTTGTATTTCTAGGCTCAGCACTCAACTGGAGTGAAGAATGGCCCAAGAAACTTACAGCGAGCGATGTAGCTTCTATTTTGGCGGGAGGATTTATTTTAATCTGCTTTGGGTATCTCGTGGTTCGACTTTTAAAATCGTATTTCAAAACGCCTATAAACGAAAAGCCGTCTCATCCCAACCGCTTTTTCGATTTTCAAATTGGAAGTTTGGGTTTCTTTGTATTGACAGGTTTTTTATTGTGTCTTTCGAGAGTTGACAAAGACGAAATCCTGATGCACATCAATCGTTATCGTATTCATTCGGTGGCAGGCTTGGTGTTAGGGTATTTTTGTTTGCTCCCTTTTTTGGCAAAACAGAAATTGTTTTTTAGAGGATTTGTGGGAGCATTAGGCATTTTTTGGCTTATTTCTTTTTTTCATTTTTATAAGATTTTTGCCGAATACAGCCGTTCGTATACTTCTGCACAGCACAATTGGGTCAGTACGCATCAGTGGTTTATTTATCGTGATACTTCCTACTGGGAAGAAGCTTCCAAGCTGGCTATGGACAAAGCAGAAAAAGCTCTTCAATATCGTATTACAAAGTCTCCTTTTGACATAGTCGCTGAAAAAGCAACAGTGTTCCCCCATTTCAAAATGGAACAGTCTCCTACTGATAAGATTTTAAAAATATCATCAGACGTACCTCGCTTATCGCTCAAAGAAGACTATTACATTGCTTTTCGAAATTTATCACAATCCCAAACTTACTTAGTACCCGCAGTGTACAATCGCCGTAGTATTCGGTTGGTGATGATGGGGAATGATTATTATTACCCACACTTCAATTTAGAGCTCACCTATCGTCATTTCCCAACGGGAAAATATCAAGTAGGCGTAGCTCATGTTGTAAACAATTCCTTAGAAATCCAATGGCAGCCCGCCTATTTTGACGCCGTGCAGGAAAGTAACTTCACCCATTAAGCATTTATTAGAATTTGGGTAACCCTTTGAATTTTGTTTAATTTGTATTTGTATTCATCAATTATATGAGTATTCCTGAGTCGTTGATACACTCAAAAGGATGTAAAAACCATGCGTAAAGAATTTTCAGCCGCCATCGAAAAACTAGCCCTCGCCGATGAATCAGTAGTATTTATCACGGGCGATTTGGGCTACAATGCCTTAGAAAACCTCCAAGAGAAGCTAGGTAATCGTTTTATCAATGCAGGAGTAGCCGAGCAAAACATGGTGGGAGTAGCCGCCGGAATGGCTTACAAAGGATATAAAGTATTTTGCTATAGCATTGCTCCTTTTGTGGTGTATCGCTGTCTTGAGCAATTCCGTAATGACGCCTGTCTGCACAATCTCCCCGTTTTTTTGGTGGGCAATGGCGGCGGTTATGGTTATGGCATCATGGGTAGCACTCACCATGCAATTGAGGATTTGGCGTGTTTGAGCAGCCTTCAAAACGTCAAAACGTGGATACCTGCTTTTAGCGATGAGGTAGAGCCTGTTTTAACCCAAATACTTCAAGACAAGAGTCCTGCATATCTTCGTCTAGGTGTAGGTGGAGCCACTCCCGAAGGAGCCGAGTTGTCGGGTTCATTGAAAAAAATCAATTACGCTCCTGATGCTTCTACGGCTATCATTGCATTAGGTCCTATTGTCGCCAATGTCCAGAAAGCGCTATCTCAGCTAGGTTTGCAAAACGATTGTGATGTATATACCGCCCTTACTTTGCCCCTTCAACTTACCCCTACGATAATCGAGGCGCTCCGCAAAGTAGAAAATATATTGGTAGTAGAAGAGCACGTAAGCATTGGCGGATTGGCACAGCAGCTGTCTGTCAAAATGCTTGAAGCGGGGATTCATCCTAAAAATTTCAAATCGCTCACTGCCCAAGGCTACCCTAATGGGCTTTATGGCAGTCAAAATTACCATCAGACCCAATCAGGATTAGATGCTTCTCATATTGCGAGTATTATTCAGTCCTTTTCTCATTCTCTCATTCACTGATTGGGTCGATGAACAAACGAGCCTTAGCGTCACTTATCGTTACTTTTGCCCTGATTTTTGTATATTATCAGCTTTGGAATCGCTATGCTATCAACATACCGAAATGGGACGACCATGCCTTCAAAGCAACTATCGAACAGTACGAAAAAGCTAGCGGGCTAGGTGATAAACTACACGCCATTTTTGTCCAACACAATGAGCACCGTGTTGCACTTACACGGATTGTGGCGATTGTAGATTATAAGATTTTTGGCCACATCAATTACGAGCATTTGATGTTTGTCGGAAACCTAGCTTTGCTAGTGATTTGGTGGCTACTTACTCGATTTTTCAAACCGCTTCCGGGAGCCGTATGGTATGCGTTGCCGATTGCTACTTTTTGGTTTTCGCTTGCATTCTGGGAAAATACCTTTTGGGGCATGGCCGCTATCCAAAACTTTTGGGTAGTAGCCTGGGCTGTGCTTACTTTTTGGCGACTCAGCCGCCGCGACAAGCATTGGGCATGGGCCGTCCCGATGGCCTTTATGGGACTTTTTACGAGTGGTAATGGTATCCTGATTTTTCCTTTAGCGCTGGGCGTCCTTCTCCTCCAAAAACGGTGGAAAGTCTCCTCTTTTTGGGTAGTCTTTAGTGCGATCAGTATTGGGCTTTATTTTTGGCAATACAAAGCTCCACCCACCGACTTAGGAGTCAAAGGCAGTAGCAACTTGCTGACACTCATCAAAGGGTTTCTGCTATTTTGCGGGTCATTATTTGAAAGTTTACCTTTTGGGAATACCCCTATCCAAATGCCCTTTTTGATGGGTGGACTCACTTTATTTGTCAGTTTAAGTATTTTACTTTACATCCTGCGGAGTTATTGGAAACGTCAATTCGAGTTGAATGAGTTTGATTATTTTTACTTAGGAGGGGTACTTTTTGCTTTGGCTACGGCGGTGATTGTAACTTATTCGCGCATCGGACTAGGTCCCGAAAATATGCTTACGAGCCGTTATAAGTTGTATTCTGCTCTTTTACTAAGTTTTAATATCGCCTATTTGACCCGCTTGGTCAGTCCCAGATTTAGAGAAGTACTTACATTGACTTTTGTGGTAGGTGCCGCTTTCTTGTATGCTAGCAATCAGCACTATCACCTCTACGATACGATTCAGCTACGAAAATTCAATGTAACCAGCTGCTTCAACTGGCGCAACGACCCTACTAATAAGCCTAGCGCTATATATCATCCTCCTAGGCTGTTGTTTGAAAAAATACAAATCCCCTCTGATAGTCTCATGGTAGGAAAAACCTGCTCGCTTGTTGACCAAAAACTAAGCTTGGCACAGCCCGAATATCAAGTATATGACTTGCGTGATGGTGGGTTGTATGTATTGTTATCAAACCAGAAAAATCAGTATATTTTTCCAACGACTCCCGAACGTAAGCATTCATTCCGTAATATTATCAATTACAATCGCTTTTTTGCCAAAGGTTCGTCCGTTCAAATACCTGCCTCTGAGGTCACCGCAGGTACATATCGGGTGCGTTGGCTACACTATGACCGTAAGGGAAAGTTATATTTTGAAAATGCCCCCTGCGATGTAGTAACCTTTGAAAAAGTAGCGCAACAAAGTATCAAGACAAATTGGTGAAACAGCACAACAACTATTTAATTCAACTTGACGGATTACGTTTTTTGGCCGTTGGATTGGTACTCTGGGACCACTGGACTCCCGAGCCTCATTTTCTACCTTTTGGCAAATTAGGCGTTAATCTATTTTTTGTATTGAGCGGTTTTCTGATTGCTAGGATTTTGATGAGTAGCCGCGACAAGCTCTTTGGGCAATCCAATGGGTTAGGACAATACATGAAAAAGTTTTATATCCGCCGTACCCTTCGGATTTTTCCTATTTACTACCTTTCTTTGGCCGTACTCTGGCTTTTCAACGACCCTTCCGTACGAGGCAAAGAGCTTTGGCAAATTCTGTATGCTTCTAATATTTACATTGCTCTCAAAAAAACATGGCTAGGAGTGACCGACCATTTTTGGTCTTTGGCGGTCGAAGAGCAGTTTTACATTTTTTTCCCGATTCTTATCTTTTTTATTCCAAGACGCTTTCTGGTACCTTTTTTTGGGGTGCTGATTGGAGTAAGCCTCTTATTGCGCACTTATTTTTTCATCACAGGTCAGCCGTGGTTTATTTCATATGTCAGTATGCCCACTGCATTGGACGCTTTCGGGCTAGGAGCAATCATGGCCTACATACAGCTTTATCATCGAGTTACTTTTCAGTCTATTTTCGACAATCGTCTGTACTTATGGGTAAGTTTGGCGGCATTGGCCGTGGTGTTTTATTGGTCAGCCCAAATCACCCAATCAGGTGTTGACCAAGATCATAATCTATCTATTAATATTTGGGAACGATTCTTTGCCTCTGTATTCTTTATGTTCCTTTTAGGAGGTGCCATTGTTGGGTATAAAGGCTGGTTTAAATGGGTTCTGGAAAACCCCGTCAGCAACTATTTAGGCAAAATTAGTTATGGTCTATACGTATATCACAATTTTGTGTATAATCACTACCATTCTCCCGCCAACCACCCCGTGGTAAGGTTATTGGGAAAACTAAATCGAAGCATAGAAGGCTTCCAACAAATGCACGTTGCTCAGTTTTTGATATTATTCTTGCTTACTACCATTGTGGCATCCATTTCATGGCATTTGATAGAAAAACCCATCAATGACCTCAAAGACAAATATGCCCCTTAAAATTTTAAGAAAGCTAGTTCAGAAGTACCACAAAATAAATCCTTCTCTTGTAAACCTAGGGTACACGGCTTTTTTTGAGTAGTTTTGCGAAATTTTACTGTGCTTTGATTCAAAAACGGATAACAAATAACATTTAACTTAAATTACCTCACTTAATGAGCCTTTATTTCTCGATTGTGATGCCTGCATATAATGAAGAAGAATGTATAGAGCAGGTCGTAACCATGTGGACATCCTTCCTTAAGAATACCTTCCCTGGCAAAGAAACCAAACTCATCGTAATTAATGACGGTTCTAAAGATGGTACCAAAACTATCCTTGACCGCATCGCCCCTGGTATCGACAATCTACTTGTAGTACATCAGCCCAATGGCGGACACGGCAACGCCGCCGTCAATGGTTATAAAAAAGCCGTAGAATTGGGCTCGGAATGGGTATTTCAGACCGATAGCGATGATCAATTTGTGACCGAAGACGTCATAAAGCTATGGGCAAAACGTAATGAATCAAACTTTATCATGGGGTATCGCCAAGTGCGCTACGACGCACCTGCTCGTTTGGTAATTACGCGAATTCTTAAGTACACTATCTTTTTTGCATACGGTACTTTCATCAACGACGCCAATATCCCCTTCCGCCTTATCAAAGGAAGTTATTTGAAAAAATTGTTGGCGCAGCTACCCAATCCAGAGCCTTTTGCTCCCAACATCTTCTTGGCAGTTATGGCAAAAAAAGCTGGCGAAAAAACCTTTGATATACCCATTACGCACAAAGAGCGTTTGACAGGCACCGTTTCTATCTTGCGCTGGAAACTTATCAAAGTATGTATTCAAAGTTTTAAGGAGCTGCTACGATTCCGCTTAGAACTAAATAGCAAGGTGAAAGCAATAAAAGCGGCCTAAAAGAGTAAGTAGCATAAATGGTACACTGTTTGCAGCATAATGGTGTATAATTGATTGCTTACTCGTTTTAACCTATGAAAAAAAGAGGACTAATAGTCGGTCTATCCTTAGTATTATTATTTGCGGGGTGGTGGGGTTTTCAACGTTGGCAGAGGTACTCGGCCACGGTGTGGAAACTACTACCTGAAAACTCTTTTTTTCTGATTCAAAGTCAGAAACTGCAAGATACTACGTATAAAGTCCAAAAAGGGGGTATCGAAATCCGGGACATTCCTTTGCTAAACTTAGCAGCCCGCCAAATCGACCTTTTTCGGCTTCTCACCGACGACAGCACCCGTGCCGAAAAACTCCTCCAAGGGCGTCCGATTAGTTATGTATTACAAAAAACATCAAGTGGTCGCTTTACTTACTTGATTTTTGTACCCTTGGAAGCATTTCAAAGCTATGGGTGGCTAGAAGGGCCAGTATCTTCTAAGGCCAGAGTAACCTCTCATATCCATAGTGGACAAAAAATCTACGACGTGACTAGCCCCACTTCGGCCCCTCTTTTTGCTTATACTTTTTTCAACAATTTTTTGGTGGCCTGTGTCTCAGGAGATGTCTTGGAAGATTGGGTACGATTTGCCCAAAGTCCATTGCGAACCACCAATACCAGCCGTTTTGAGAGCATCAAACAAGAAAACAGTGACCTAAGTATTTATCTTGATAATGTGGTTTTATCAGAAGCCCTACGTCGTGATGCAGCTGCCAGTAGCGACGCAGGTTTGCTGTACTTTTTGTCTTTTTTGCCAAGTACCGAGGGACTTCACCTAGATAAGTTTTTTTCTTCCAAAAATCCAACGCTTATTTCGAAAGGTAAAAAAGTAAAACTCGGCGGTTATTTGGAGGCCCTCAATGATCAAAAAGCCAGTCCTCTCAAAAGTACCTATTTCATTCCCAACAATACAGCTATTATGTACCGATTGGGATTTGATAATGCCAGCACTTTTTCGCGTAAGCTACGTGCTCAGTTGGATAATGTTTCTAATGACTCTGTCAATCAGCTACGCCGTAACTTACTCACTCAAATCGGTAACGCCCGCGTTGACTCTTTTTATAGACACTTTAATAAAGAACTGATTTTGTGCCAGTTAGAACCTAACAATGTTCTTACAAAAGGGCAAATTATCCTTCAACAGGTAACCCCCAAGCATGGATTAGAGCCTTTTTTTAAACGTCTAGCGATTCTTTTCAATAAAAACACTGGTCTCCCCTACGAACCCTTCCAAGGAGGGTATGTCTATACCATCAATTGGCCAGAGCTACCAGCAGTACTTTTTGGTGGTTTGTTCAAAGGGTTTCAGAAATCGTACGTAGCTTTTCACCAAAACTTCATTGTCTATAGCAATGATTCACAAGTACTCAAAGACTATCTCATTGATGTAGAGTATCAACGTACCTGGGCCAATTCGGCGATTCATCATACTTTTTTGAATAAAACCCTTGGTGCCTCCAACTTTACTTTTATTGTTAGCCCTCGTAAAAGTAAGGATTATTTAGCCGCAGGTTTCATGAATTATCTCTTCACAAACCTCAATTACGACATTACAGAGCAACTTCCCTTTGATCAGATGGTGTTTCAATCGGCCTATAAAAGTGGGCGAGCCTATTCATCGCTGACGTTTGGGCGCCTTACCAAAGCCGCCAATGCCAAAACCCTTAATAAAGTTTTTCTACAACAAGAACAGGCTTTTGAACCAGCACCAGCTGGCGGAATTTATACGGTCAGAAATTACCCCAGTGCGCTCGACAAAATGATTGTCGTCACTTCGTCAGGAGAATTGCAGAATCCATTTGTAGAAGAGAAAAAACGTAAAATTGCTCAACTCGACGCTCCGATTGTGGGCGATATTTATTCAGTAGATTTTTTGAGCATCGGGCGCTTGCAATATGTATTCGCGACCGAAAAAAGTTTATATGTCATAGACGAAGATGATCGTCAAAGATACATGTCCTTGCCCCCTATCAAGCTACCCGCTGGGCGTAGCGTACGTAGTTTCCAACAACTAGAAAGTGGAATTGAGGGCAGCTTTCGCTTCTTGGTTATCGACAATGAGGGATATTTGTACCTTTGGAACAGTCCCAGTCAAGACCCTATCGTACTCAATCGTTCCAGGCCTTTTGCAGAATTGCTATTGCCAATTCATGAAGTAGAATACCTGGGCAAACGTCATTTCTTATTTACCCAAGCTTCGGGACAAGTGGGGCTCATCAGCGAAACGGGGGTGATTCCTCCACCCTTCAAAATTGACCTTAAAACCAAATTTACTGGGCCATTTTTTGGGGTATTTACGCCCGAAACAGGCACCACTCACCTGATAGGTGTCAGCAAGTACGGCGAACTACACGATATGACATTGACGGGTAAAATCTTGAGTAAAACGCAGCTTTTCCGCTCCGACCCAACGGCATTTTTCCGTGCACGCTCCTCCATCAACAACCGCGATTGGATATTGTTCCGTGAATCAGAGACCCAATTTGCCGTACTAGACAAACAAGGACGTGAATTGTTTTCGGCTAAGGGACTGATTCCCTACCGCAACAATGTACAGTATCATTTTTTGGGCTCAGACATTAAGTTTTTAAGCGTAAAATCGGGTAATTTTACCACCCTTTATACCCTCAAAGGTACCCAGCTCGGTGACAAGCCGATTCCCAGCGAAATCCCCATACGGATTACGCTCGTAGAAGGCTACAACAAATTGCTCATCCATAGCTACGCCAACAAAAAACTCCAAACTTGGTCCCTCAAAATCAGGTAATTGTGACACATATTCTCAAATATATTATTCTATTCGTTTTCTCACTTTTGTGGATGATAGGCTGCAATCCTATGCTCCGCCAAAAAGCCTTTGACCTAGGATTGACCAAAGATTCTTATCGATACGGAGATTTGTACCGCTTGTCTAACCTTCCAGATTTCAAACAACTTACCCAAGCCTGCCCTAAACAATCGAATCTTCCTAAAACCAATACGAGCTTATACATCATTGGCGATAGCTTTACCGAAAAAGCCCGCGTAGATAGTCTTGATTTTGTGGCTAAGAATTACTTACGAACGCACTGGAACGAGCCACTAACCATACAACTAGATACCACAAAACGTAATATACTTGTGCTACAAACCGTAGAGCGGCATTTTAGAGAGCACTTCGTAGACTCTGTAAGGGTTCTTAAAATAGGTAAATCTCAGAAAGTCGTGCCCCAAGGTGAAGCAAGTATTTTTTCGCTTGACTATTGGGACAAAGTATTGGGCGAAAGCGAAGAAGCCCTGACGAGTTTCCTATTTTCGGGTGACGTATTTCTGACCTTAAAAGAATGGAAAGCAAGCCTTAATCTCGCGTGGTTTGACCGCCACAACGACCAAGTTGCCCTCTCCCCCGACGGGAAGAATATTCTTTTTTGCTGGGATACCGATTCGACTCGTATTACATCTTCTTTCAAATATCTCCCCGATAGCGAACTAGACAGCCTCATCAAGGGTGTTAACCAAACGCGCCAGCACTATCTTTCGTTAGGCTTTGACGAAGTGTATTTATCCATTATTCCCAATAAAACCAGCATTGTAGCCCCCTCAATGGGCCCTTACAATCACTTGGTAGAGCGCGTACAGCAATACCCTTCTCTACAAGCCCCCGTGCTTGATATTTGGCCGGCTTTTACTCAAAACTCCCAACAAGTGTATTCCCTAAGCGATACACACTGGACTTGCTTTGGTCAATCCATTTGGGTCAAGAAAGTAAATGATGTGCTGAGGTAGAAAGTATTTTTAATCATACAAAAAAGACTCATCATATTGTTTTAGTGCAATACATTTATTTTGATAACCGCTCAGTAACTGAAAAACGCCATATATAAGCGGACCTCCAACTACCCACAATCCTCCCTTCTCTAAAAAAATAAAACCATATAAAGTAATTAAAATAGCTATTACACTAAGTAATGTCCAGATAAATCCTCTTTTTATCCTGGTATTTGCATTATTGATAGTATAAACTGCAAAAGCGTTTCTAGCTACTTTTGAACACCATCTTTCTTCTAAGTCCTCTATCTTGCAAATAACTTCTCACAGCTGTTACAGAATTGCCTCCTTCTAAATACTTAATAGCTTCCTTTATGTAAAAATCATGTTGTTTTTTATTCATATCCTATCTGTTATTTATCTTCTCACTATTGACAAACATATCGTATTTTAAAATACCCGCATCTTTTGTTTCATTTTCTATTTCTTTTATTCGCTTTCTAATATAGCCTGAGTTAATTCTCTGCCGTTCAAGAGCCGCCCCAAAATGATATAGATTATCATTATAATCATCTTCGAGATAAATAAAATTACTTATCTGATATTTATATGCAGACCCTTCACTATGTACTTGAAGCGACTGATAATAATATTGAAGTGCTAATTGATATTGAGGAACTACCTCAAGAGTATGAATCACTCGAAAACCTAATAGTTGATTAAAAATGCTATCAATTTCGAAATCTAATTCAAGTTCAGCATCCAGTATTTTACATAAACGAAGGTGCTTTAACCAGAAGGCCAATTTTTCGTGAAAAGAAGCCATATAAGCATTATTTAAGAAATGGTTGACACCATATATTTTTAGAGATGCAATAATATGGTAATTACAGTAAATAGAATTTACTACTACTTGAAAATACTCTTTTAGTAAAACTTTCATTTGACCCAAACAAATGTCATTTTCGTCCACTATTCCTAATTTTTTACTAAGATATTTATCGGAAAATCTTTTAGTAAATTCATATTCTCTAATTTCAAGCTTATCAATATTATTGTCATTGATGAGAAAAAGTGATGAATACTCTTTTTCCCAAGAAATTAAGTTAGGGGTAGTTCTTTTATTTATATCTATGTATTCTTTATTCAGTTTTTCTTTCAAATATTTATAATTCATACTAACTTGTAAGTTCAACTCTACTATTCGAACAAATTGGTGTGAAATACCATTAAAAGGAGTCACGAGGCTTTGTTCAGGGCATCTAGTTATAAAGTCTTCAAGTGTTGTGTATACAGAATAATCACTTGCCTTTATTTTCATATCTGCAATTAATAGCAAAGCTTCTTTAGTTTCAGGATTATTAGAGAGATTCATATAAATATACTTCGAATATTCTTTAGGAGTTAACACTGAGTTGATATCAAAATAGTCTTTAAACTTAAGTATTTGTGGCCTATCAGATGAGTTATTATTCCAGCTACTAATTTCCAATATTTTTTTTAGAAAACTATTTTCAAGCCAAAATATAAGTTTTTCTGAGCTATCATCAAAATACAGAAAATTCCTCATAAGCAAGAGTATTTTCCTAAACTGAAAGCTAGTACTATTACTGCGCCCAGATTTCAAGTAAAATCTTCCTGATAAATAATACATTAACACTATTCCTTCTAACAAAACTCCTTCATTTTCATTTATTTCACCAAACAAGAATGATTTATTATTATCAATATACGATTTAAATCCTTTATCTAAATTTCCAATTACTGATTCCTTATCATCATTTTTTATCTCTATAATAGATTTTAGAAACTCATTAGATAAAATTTTCTTTTTTTCATCTTCCACAATTTTTAAATCAAACAAAGTAAGAAGTAAATCACCTAATCTAGTAAGAGCATCAGCAACTCCTCTCAGCATATTTTTATCATGAGAATTATTGAAGTCATAAATCATATCAAATGAATTTTTTACAATACCATGCAAACAACCTAATTGTTTATTATTGGGCAAATATGACGCAAGGCATTTTTTATAGTACACATATGAAATAAAAGAAAACCTAAAATCCCTAGAGCCATCCCTAGTTAAGCTACCTATATTAAAAATCATTTTATTATATTTATTGTTTTTATTAATTTCTTCAAAAGACTTTTGAATAAAAGAATGCTCCTTAAGAGGTTGTTCAAAAAAAATCATATTCAAAAATTCAACATTCACCTCCATTTCATTATATGGAAGAGGCATGTTTTTATAAAAGGCAATTGTAGCCATTTGTGCATAATGGTTTGATTCAATGATATCTCTACCATTGTATGAAGTCTTACCAACATTATTAAGCATATCATGAAATATCTTACTAAAATTAGCCATTTTTTGAAAAGTAAGCCCTTCGTCTAACTTCTCCTGCACATATACAACCGAAGCAAGTGCATTAGAGCTTAATAGTAATAACTCTCTAAAAGAAGGTGAAACTAGCAGTAGACGTTCTTCTCCATTAGCCTCAAAAAAAGATTTCATTTGAAGTAATGCATCTGTATAATGCCCCAATGCTACATCATATGACTTCATTTTCTCATAAGTAAGCCCCAATTTTAGTCTAAATCTTACAGACAGTATCAATTGTTCATGAGTAAAATATTTAACTTCTTTTTTCGGCAAACCCTGCAAAGCATCAGAGTATGATATTATAGCATCTTCGAATTCATCATCGTACAGCTCTGCATCTCCAAGTAAATTATTAAGAAAGGTCAATGACATTGAAAATTCATCATTGCTATCTTTAAAATCTTTGTGGGTTTCACGAAGTTCTTTTATACGAGCGGCTAAATGTTTTTTGATAGGGTAATTCTCATCCAATGTAAAATTAAAAGCTGCTGATTCTTCCTCAGCAATCTTTGAAATATACGCTATTTCATTATGCGTTTTATCGTAGAATTTATATTCAAAAAAACCTGATTCAGTTTCACGTATATGATTTTGACTTAGAAAATAAATAAGCTCTTCAATAAATAGTCTTAGTTCAGGGGTTTTATTAGACGATATGATTTCAGGCAACAATTCTAAGTTCTTAATTGAAAAAGCAAATGGGTGAAATTTAATAAGATTATCAATTAGGTATGGCGATGAAACCAATAGACTATCCCCATAGCGTTTTAGAAAACTACCATACATCAAAAGAAAAGGTCGAAATAAATATGAAGTAAAACCTAATTTATATTGTTTTTTATATGAAATTCTTAAATACAACTCTCCCATAGTATTATCTTTGTCATACATAGGACTTCCCGCATAAATATTCAATCTCCTATCTATTGTTTCGTTTTTAGGAACCCTAACAATAGATTCTTCTAACAAGTGAACCATTTTTTTAGGAGATCCATTACTGCGGTAAGCAATATATATAATAAGATTTTGAAGAGTAAAAATTATTTTCAAAATCTCCTCCTTAGAAAGACAATTTTCTTCTCCCCCCCCTACTTCATCTTCTTTTATCATTCCAGAATCACATCCACTAGGCTCATGAGATACACTTTCATTTATTTTTTTACCATATTTTTCATTTAAAAACTCATAGTAGTTCGCCAAAAAATGATTTTTGTAAAATTCATCTTTTTTATCTTTTTTGTATTTTTCATCAATAAGAATTTTTTCAAGGTATTCTTCTACCATTTCTCCAATTCCAGAAGCTCTGCTCCTAGAAGGTTTATCTCTATAAAAACTATCTACGTATATAATCTGATGAAAGACACTACTAATAGACGATTGTCTATCTGCAATATCTGCTAAAGAAGCATCAAACATTTCTCTTCCTGCAATAAAAATAAAACGTGCTTTTGCTTCAGTAACAAAATATTTCATTGAAGATAATAAATTCAAAACTGCATACTTACGCTCTCTCAATTCATTTGTATAAGTACTATAATGTAGGTTAGTAGAAGCTGCAATATTTTTCTCATAAAAATACCCTTTTCCTGTTTGTGGATCTAGCTTATCCAACTCATCAAAAACAAATATAAACTCTTTAGTATACCTAAATTCCCTCAAAATATTTACCAAATCAACAAACACTTCTCTATTAAAAGCAATAAAAAACATGAAAATTAAAACAAAAAATACGCAAAAAACAGCCTCATCTCTCGCAACACAATACAGCACATACAAAAAAAATAAAATACTAAAATTAATAACTATAAAAAAAACTAGCACAAAAATTTTCCCTAACATTCTACTTCTATCATAAAAAAACAATTTTTTATATTTACTTAAAATTTCAATCAATTCATATTCAGCTTCTTTAGATGTAAGTGGTTGAAATTTTTTTGATTTTTTATTTATAAATCCTATAGGTAGTTGCTCATTGGTACTCTGAATCCCTTTTTCATCATTTACTTCGCCTTGGCAGCGATCGTATAGCAACTCCACTTGCCGGTATATAGTCACTAATTTGTAAACAGAGGAGTAATTTCGAGCTATATATAGCAATAATTGCAAAATCTGAAACATCCCCAACCCCCCTATCAAGCTTACTACTAAAGCATTGATGATACTGTGTTCTTCTGCAATCTCAATATTAATCTGAAAATACTTCCCAAACAATAGCAATAAGAAGAAGCTCAAGCAGCCGAAGAAAAAAATCAAACTACGTCGTTCAAGGTAATTGATAATTTTCAATCTATCATTACCTTGAAGTTCATCCTTGATAAACTTAGTAATTTGCCTTAAAACATCTATTTCTTTGAGATCATTTTGGGCAAAACTTATGTGGCTTTCCTTAACCTTAACATTATTCTCATCTTTAAATTTCTTATAATCTTTGATGACTTTCCTTACAAAACTTGTTTTCCCCATACCCCGATAACCCGTAACTAGATAAGCCCCTCGCTCATCTCCATTTTTAAGCATGTTTAACAATCGCTCGGTTATTTTATTTCTCCCTAAAAATATTTCACCATCATTACCTTCAATTGGATGGTGATCAAAGGTGTATTTTGGGAGAAAAAGGTATATATTCTTAATAAATGCCTTGTACGCATACGAATATTCAGAAGCCATAGTCGTAAAGAGTTTAGTTTGACTTTAAAGAAAAATTACTCTTTCAACTAATTCTTTTTTTAAAAAAAGTTATCAAGTGGCATATCTTTACCAAAATCTTCTTCTTTTAACACGTATAAGGCAAAAAAAATGGCACCTAAGTTAGTGCCATGATTGGTTCATAATATCACGAAAATCCTCCTACTTCTTCCCTGCTCTTTTGAGCAACTCATCTCTTTTGAGGATAATCATCTTGCCAATAGGCTTGCCTTCACGGTATGTAATCACGCGCAAAGTGACAGGGCCTTCGGGGATTTCGATAGGATTGGCATAGGTTGGCGAATAACGCCCCGGTACGGAGTCATCTATCGAATAAAAAATATCCAAATAAGGAACCTCCGTTTCGAGAGCTACCGTCAGTTTACCGTCTTTCAGCTGTGGTTTGATGACAGCATCATAAGCGCCACGGGCATAATTTATCCCTGCCAAATCGGCACGTTCCATTTGGGTTTCCATCCGGCGGACAAAATTTTCCCAATTTTTGCTGCCTTTGGGCGACCAATACACCTCCGACAACGCCCAACTCCGTGGGTACAGCATATACTCCGCATGACTCAGGGTATTGACACCTTCGGTCCAGAGGTTGCCTTGGCCGCCCAAAATAAACTTAGTATCTACGCCATCGGGCACGGGTTCAAAATCATAGCAGGTTTTGAGGCGTAAGGTGCTATATACATAAGGCTCAAGGGTAGCGTCGCTTTGCATATAGTCGAGATAGCAATATTGTACGGGTGTCATGATGACATTGTGCCCCATATGAGCCGCTTCGATACCCCCTTTCAGACTCCGCCAACTCATCACGGTAGCATCGGGGGCAATCCCACCTTCCAAAATCTCATCCCAACCCAAGAGCTTCTTACCTTTCGATTTCAAGATTTTGTCAACTCGTTTCATAAAATACGCCTGTAGCTCTTCCACGTGCTTCATATTCATTTGTTTCATCAACGCTTGGCAACCCGCGTCTTTTTCCCAGTAGCCTTTATAGCATTCGTCGCCCCCCACATGAATGTAAGGACTCGGAAATAAAGGCGCTACTTCGGCAAATACTTTGTCCAAAAACTCATACACTTTTTCATCCGAAGGATTGAGGGTATTATCGACCAGCATCTTAAACGTACCGTCGCTGTACCATTCCGAAAACTTACTACCGGGGTTTACTTTGGTGTTGGGGTCTTTGGTACAAGAAAGCTCCGGATAAGCCGCCAAAGCCGCCATGCTATGGCCGGGCACGTCTATTTCGGGCACGATTGTTACGTTTCTTTCTTGTGCATAGCGCACGAGCTCCCTAATATCGTCTTGGGTATAAAAACCACCCTCCGTAGCAGCTTCTCCGTCTTTGGGGGGAGCCAATTCGCCAAAATCTCCGATACGAGGTACACGCCATGCGCCCACAGAGGTAAGTTTGGGCAAAGATTTGATTTCGATACGCCAGCCTTCATCGTCGGTCAAGTGCCAATGCAATACATTAAATTTCATGCGAGCCATGTAGTCGATATGGCGTTTCAGGTCTTCTTTCTTAAAAAAATGACGACTTACATCAAACATCAATCCACGCCACGCAAAACGCGGATAGTCAAGCACGCGAACGCTCGGAATCGGCCAACGACGCTGCACCACGTTCTGACTTTCGATGTCGGTCGGTAGCAGTTGCAACAAAGATTGCACACCATAATACAAACCTGCCGGCTGATTAGCCGCTATTTTTACACTTTTGCCTAACACCTCCAACTCATAGCCTTCACTACCTAAAGTGGCTTTGGGAGTGGCATTTAGGTACAAAGTGATGGCATTGGGCAAAGCTGATTTAGAGTTAACAACTTTTAGCGAAAAACCAGTAGCCACCGCTAGTTTTTGCGCCAATTGATGAGCTATATCTTTGGCGTCCTGTTGTCCATACACAATCGTCGAGGCAGCAGTAAGCAGATATTCGCCGTTGAGTTGGTTCAATTCTACGGGTTGGGGAATAAGATGAATCGCCTTTTTTTGGGCGTAAGTGGTAAGGCAACACCACAAAATACAAAAAGCCAGGGTGTACTTCATAAAAAGGATTTTAAGTCAAAGTGATGAATAGCCACAAAAATACGCGGAGTTTTTACATTTTTTTAAAATATAAAACTCCGCAGGATAGAGCTTAAAGAAGTGTATTTCCAGGCGCTTTCCCAATAAAAAAGCCCCAAATCAACGGAATTTGGGGCTTTTTGTAGGACTTAGGGGACTAAAAAAATCACCATATCGCATTGATTATCAACAATTTAAAACACTTAATACCCAATATTTAGACTTAAATTTCTTCTTTTACAGTTACTCTTAGTTAGATATAGTACTGTATATCAATCTATTACAAGATAGGATAGATAAAAAGAATATACCCTGAGTACTAATGGGAAAATAGACTTTCCAAGTTTTATACTTATAAGCTTGATAATCAGTGGATTTATAAATTTGGAAAGTCTAAACTAATTTTGCTTAATTACTCATTTTGTAATCTATGTGATTATTCAAGCGTTGGGCGTACCCAAAAGGGGCAATCAGTTATCGGTTATACAGCTTGTTTTTAATTGTCCGTAAATTGTGATTGTCTGGGGTTTCTTGCTCCTGACATTAATGATTATCAATATTTCACAGTCAAGGAGAAAACAAAATAATATTTGGCAAATAAGACTAAAAATCCAGTATAGTATGCTTAAATTAAGATGTTCGTAGCTTTAAACATTTCAATTTTATATTATTTAAGATTTTATTTATATATTTGATTAAATTCAATGACAATTATAATTAAATGGAAGAATCTAATAAATTGCCAAAAAATCCTATCTATAACAGTTCAGCTTTTAAATGGAATTTACAAGATAAAGCTTCATCCTTAAGTGCTTATACTTATATGAGAGAGGGTTATAATTATTCATCCCCTCATTATTCCTCAGAATCTTCCAGTTTAGGAACTAGAAACTCTATATTTACAGAGGATTTTCTAAAGAAAATACAAAGCGATTCGAAACTATCAAGCGAAATTGCTGCATTGAAAAGCGAGGTATCAAGTAAAAGTGCTGAGGTAAATAAGTTTAAAGCTGATGCGATTGAACGTGAAGCGGCGATAAAGAGTTTAGAAGATGCTAATAAAAAACTTAACGCTAAAATTCAAATACAGCATATTGCTTCGAGAATCTCCACCGAAGCTAACGAAAGATTAATGGTAAATTCAAAATTTCAAGAATTATTTGATAATTTATCTAGTTATGAAACTACGGTGGTATCTATAGACATTCGACGTTCTACTGAACTGATGTTGAAGGCCAAAAATGCAGTTTATTTTTCAGATTTTATTAATAATCTCCGCACTATACTTTTTAACATAATAATATCAAATTATGGAGTGTTTGATAAATTTACAGGCGATGGTATACTGGCATTCTTTCCTAAGTTTTATAGTGGAGAAGAGTCCATTATTAGAGCTATTAAAGCTACTAATGAGTGCCACTTAGCTTTTGAAGAACATTATAAAAATTCTAGAAGCTATTTTACTGTTGTTCCAAAGGATACTGGATTAGGCATAGGTATTGACTTTGGAATGACAACATTAATGAATACGCAAAATGAATTAACAGTAGTAGGTGTACCCGTTGTTTATGCTTGCAGGTTTTCAGGGGCAAAGGCCGGTGAAACTCTATTGAATCAAAGTGCTAAAGAAGAGTTAGAAAGGCTATGCTCACAATTTGTAAATTTTTCAGAATCAGAGCTTTTTATAAAAAATGAAGGCAATACTATAGCTTATAAAGCCTCTCTTCATAAGGAAGCGTATAATATTGTCGCCCCTGATTGGGATACATTAACTCAAAAATATACGAAACCGCAAGAGGGAAGTGAGAGTCAGAAAGAATCCTAAGATTTGTGTAACATCTTTGTAACAAAAACCCCTCAAATTTCACGTTTTGAGGGGTTTTTGTCTTTTGACTACTTTATTAGACTTCTATTTCTTCGCTCTAAATAATTGACTTAGGTAGAAGAAAAAAATCTACCCAACCAAAAAGAAGCATAACTCATTAATTTTTAGCGAGTTAAGATATAATGTAGGACGTAGGGGATTCGAACCCATGACCTCCGCCCTGTCAAGGCGGCGCTCTAAACCAACTGAGCTAACATCCTAGGTCTACCGTCTGAAAAGTGTTTTTGAGGTCATTTCTCAAACGGGAGCGCAAATATACAAACTTTACGAAGTCCGCAAAGGCGTACGATAAATTTTTTGTGAAGGAATACGGCGCAAAATCAACAATCCAATCACAAAGATTACTGCCAAAAACAAGATACTATTGCGCATCCCAGACAGCTGCGTGATCACTCCAAAAATGGTGGTCCCCAAAAACGTAGAAAACTTATCGCAAACATCATAAAAGCTGAAATAAGAAGCTGTATCGGGGGTATTCTCGGGTAAAAACTTGGCGTAAGTAGAACGAGAAAGCGATTGTACGCCTCCCATTACAAAACCGATTCCGGCCGCCAATCCGTAAAATTGCACCTCGGTATATACAAAATACGCACTGACACATACCCCAATCCAAATCACCAAAATAGCGCATAAAGTGGCAGTATTGCCCCATTTCCCAGATAGCAAAGCCGCACAATACGCCCCTACTATGGCTAAGATTTGAAGTAGTAAGATAGTCACAATCAGGGCATTGTCGGGGAGTTTTAGCTCATTGCTACCAAAAAGCGTCCCGATGTACATAACAGTCTGAACCCCCATATTGTAAAAGAAAAAAGCGACTAAAAAACGCTTGGTCAAGGGAAGATGATTCAGCTCGCCTAGCACTTTTTTGAGTTCGCGAAAACCGTTCCAAATCCACCCACCTTCGCGTTTTTTGGTCGACGGCTTGCCATTGGGCAAATAATAAAAAGGGATTTGGGCAAACCCTACCCACCAAATCGCCACCGTCACAAACGAAATACGGCAAGCAGTACCTGAGTCGATGTTGCCGTACCATTCGGGTTTGATAAGCATCGTGAGATTGAAAATCAACAACAATACACTCCCGATATAGCCCATCGTAAAACCACGCGCCGATAGTTTATCAAAACGGTCTTCGGTGGCGATTTCGGGCAAATAGGCGTTGTAAAATACGATACTCCCCGACCATCCAATCAACGAAAGCGTAAAAGCAATCACGCCCAAAACAAGATTTTCGCGGTTGAAAAAGTACAACAACAAACAAGTAACCGCCCCGAGATATACAAAAAACTGCATGAATCGTTTTTTACGACCACTAAAGTCAGCAATCGCGCCCAAGATAGGATTGACGATCGCGATAAACAAAAACGCAAAAGAAACAGCAAAAGAAAAGAGAGCCGAATTGTTGACGGTGATTCCTAAAAACTCAACATCGGGTCCGCCTTGTGCATTGACGGCGGTATTGCTAAAGTAAATCGGAAAAATTGCCGATACGATTACCAGTGAATGCACCGAGTTGGCCCAGTCGTACATGCACCAAGCATTAAGGATTGAGGGTTTGTTCTTTTCCATTAATAGAGTTTTTGCGAGAGTAGTGTATTGGTAAGTGCTTAGTGGGGCGGCCAGAATCAGGCTGATTTACGTTTCGTAAAATAATACACGGGTATCCCTAGCGCTACAATCAAAAGTCCCATTCCTGTATCAAAACGCGTGTTGGCATCGCTCAACAAAATCAAACAAATACCCAAAGTGACCGTAATGTAAAATAAAGGTACAAAAGGATAGCCCACGGCTTTGTAAGGGCGGTCGGCATTGGGCTCACGACGGCGCAACACAAAAATACCCGCAATCGTCACCATATAAAAGAGCAATGAGCCGAAGGTACAATAATTCAACAATTGATTATAACTTCCTGATAAACAAAGCAATGAAGCCCATACACACTGTACCCAAAGGGCTTTAGCAGGTACAGCTTTGGTATTGAGCGTAGAGGCTTGTTTCAAAAACAAACCGTCTTGTGCCATAGCATAGTAAAGTCTTGCGCCCGCCAATATCAGGCCATTGATACATCCAAAAGTAGAAATCATGATGAGCACCGCCATGATACCCGCCGATGAACCACCAAAAATCACCGACATAGCGGCTGTAGCTACGCGGTCGGTAGGATATTCGGCAAACTGAATTCCCTGCGCCATCACGTCGGTGCCAGTGGCGGTACCTTTCAAAGGCAAAATACAGAGATAGGCGATGTTGGCCAATACGTACAAAACCGTTACGATGAGGGTTCCTAAAAACAAACTTCTCGGAATATTTTTCTTTGGGTCTTTGATTTCGGAAGCGATAAAAGTGACATTGTTCCAAGCATCGGACGAAAACAACGAACCAATCATCGCCACGCCCAAAGCCGTAAGCAGTGCCATGCCCGAAATCATTGTCACTGTCCCCGTTTCTTTGCTTGTTCGGCTCGCTTCCCAGGCATTATCTAGGTTTTGTTGTAGCACCCCACTTTGTAGACCGTATCCTATTCCAATCAAAATCAGACCAAACAAAGCAACAAGTTTGGTAGAAGTAAAGATATTTTGAATCAACTTACCCGCATTGACCCCACGGGTATTGACATAAGTAAGCAAAATAATACAGGCAATCGCATAGAGCGTACCCCAATAAACGTTGACAGGGCCAAGGCTCACCAACACATTGTTGGCATCTTGAAGGTTGAGTTTAGGCAAAAATACGGCCGAATATTTGGTAAATGCCACCGCTACTGCGGCGATTGTCCCGGTTTGAATCACCGTAAATACGGTCCAGCCATATACAAAACTGGTCAATGGCCCAAAAGACCTTTGAATATAAATGTACTGCCCGCCTGCTTTGGGCATCATGCCTGCTAGCTCGCCATAGCTCAAAGCCGCCGCCACCGTGACTACGCCCGTAAGCAGCCATGCCACTAGCAGCCAACCCGTAGAGCCAAGCATACGAGCCATGTCGGCGCTTACAATAAAAATGCCCGAGCCAATCATTGCTCCCGAAACGAGCATAGTGGCATCGAGCAAACCAAGAGATTGTTTGAATTGCGTAGATGAAGTGTCAGACATAAGTCGAATAAAAAGTTAAGTTAGGTTTAAGAACAAAGATATTAGAATCGAACGAAAAAACTTGGCAAGTTTCAGATACGTCAAAATATTATTCTGCAAAAGCAACAATTTGCTTTATAAGGGCTTGATTGATTTTGTAATAGCTCTCTTGGGTCCAGCCTGCTACGTGAGGCGTCAATATGACCCTTGGCGAATTGCGTAAATAATCAAAAGTGGCTTGTTGTGAAGGCGTAAGTTTAGCCAATTTTTCATTTTCTAAAACGTCGAAACAAGCCCCTCTTATCTTTCCATTTTCCAGAGCCTCCACGACCGCCGCCAAACTCACTATTTCACCACGGGCGATATTAATCAAGAAAAAGGGCTTCGCTACTTCTTGAATAAATGCCTCATCCAGCATCAGGCGCGTCTCTTCTGTCAGCGGGATGTGCAAGCTAATCACGTCTGCTTGAGCTTTGATTTGCTCCAAAGTCGCCTCTTGGGCATATTGATTGCCGTAGTTTTTTAGGTACTTATCGTAGGCCAACACTTTGCAGCCAAACCCACTGAGACGTTTGGCGGTAGCACTTCCATTGAACCCAAATCCGATGATTGCCACGGTTTTGCCCATGAGCTCTATACCACGGTTTCCTTCACGGTCCCAGATGCCTTGACGTACTTCCTTATCGGCTTTCAAAATATTGGCAAACAATCCTAACAGCATTCCCACCACATGTTCGGCCACAGCATCGCTATTACCTTCATTGGCCGCAAAAACTTGAATATTTCGTTTTTGGGTTTCGTCCAAATCAATCAAATCTAAGCCTGCCCCCGCTCTCGCCACAAACTTCAACCGAGTCGCACAGTTTAGTAGCTCTATGTCAACGGGAGTTTTACTTCGAATGATAAGCCCTTCAAAATCACCAATATACTCTAAAATCTGCGCTCTTTTAAAAGAAGGCTCATAACGATACGCCAATCCTGCTTGGTCGAGCATTTCGAAAAGCGAAGGATGTACTTCATCTACGATTAAAATATTCACAATTGTGTCAAGTTATTAAGAGGCACAAAAATAGTACGGTTTATTTGTAAATTGCAGCCTTAATTACGAACGATTTTATTGATTTTGGAGGTGGAGAAGGTAATTCCATCGGGAAAGCAAAGCCCATAATTTATAAAATCGGCTTACATTTTAATTTTTTTATTTATCATGAGTGAACCAGTTCATCATAAACCCATTATAGGAATTACCTTGGGCGATTATAACGGCATCGGGCCAGAAGTAATACTTAAAGTACTGTACAACAATCAATTGAATCGCATTTGCACGCCTGTCATTTATGGCTCTATGCGCATTTTGAATCGTTATCGTAACCAACTAGACATGAAAGATTGGAATTTGTTTGGTGCTCCTAAAATCGACCAAATCAATCCTAAGCTTACCAATGTTATTACGTGTTGGCAAGACCCTCAAGAAGAAATACAACCAGGAAAAATCACTCCTGAAGCAGGAAAAGGGGCTTTTGAAAGCCTCAAAAGAGCCCTTGAAGATTTAAAAGCAGGCAGGTTAGACGGCTTAGTAACGGCCCCTATCAACAAAAGTAATATCCAAAACGACGAATTTAAGTTTCCGGGTCATACTGAATATCTCGCCGAAGCTTTTGAAGTAAGCGAACCTCTTATGTTTATGGTCAGCGATACCCTGCGTGTAGGAGTCGTATCTGGTCATATTTCGCTACGCGAAGTAGCTGATTATATTACAAAAGACAAGATTGTGGTTAAATTGCAAGCCATGCTCAAATCACTTCGGGAAGACTTTGGAACTCAAAAACCCAAAATAGCTGTATTGGGATTGAATCCCCACGCTGGCGAAAATGGCTTGTTGGGTAAGGAAGAAGAAGAAATTATTTCGCCCGCTATTCAGGAACTTAAAAACAAAGGGCTGCTAATATATGGCCCATTCCCGGCTGACGGCTTCTTTGCGGCACAATCATACCGTAAATACGATGCCATATTAGCGATGTACCACGACCAAGGACTCACACCCTTCAAAACCATTGCCTTCAACGATGGTGTGAATTTCACGGCAGGGCTTCCTATTGTACGTACTTCGCCCGACCACGGCACCGCCTATGATATCGCTGGCAAAAACTTAGCCGACGAAACTTCCATGCGCCAAGCTATTTATACCGCTTGTGATGTGATAAAAAATAGATACGAACAAGCTGAATTGGTTAAAAATGCGCTTAAAAAGAACCCTGTAGTAGAAAAAATGACCGCCCAAGAGGAAAAATAAGATGTTGAAATCAATGACCGGCTTCGGAAAAGCCACTATAGAATCCGCAACACTCTCGGTAACTGCCGAAGTAAAATCTCTCAATTCAAAGTTTTTGGATATTTTTTGCCGGATTCCGCGCAATTACTCCGAGCGTGAAATTGAAATTCGAAACCTTATCACTCAAAACCTCGAACGCGGCAAGGTAGAGTTTACCCTCACCGTCACTCCTTTGGGCGACGGCAGTGCGGGTACAGTTGTCAATCGAGCCTTGGTAAAAGCCTATTTTAAGGACTTACACCAAACAGCTGAAGAGCTTAGTTTTTCGCCTAACCCAACAGATGTATTGCGAATGGCCTTGCAAATGCCTAACGCTTACTTGGCCGATGCCCCTACCGAAGAGCAACAGTTGGCCGAAATAGCCCAAATTCACCAAACTGTATTAGAAGCTCTCAAAAAATGTACTGAGTTTAGAATACAAGAAGGCCGCGCGCTGGACAGGGCTTTTAAAGAAGCGATCAAAAAAATCGGGGCACTATTGGCGGAGATTGAAGTTCTTGATCAAAATCGTATCCCCGCCGTACGCGAACGCCTCCGCAAAAATGTAAGGGATTTGTTACAAGACGAATCTTTTGACCAAAATCGTTTCGAACAAGAGTTGGTATATTATGTCGAAAAATTCGATATTTCAGAAGAGAAAGTAAGGCTCAAAAATCACCTTGTTTATTTTCTGGAAACCATAAAAAGCAAAGATAGCAACGGCAAAAAACTTAATTTTATTGCCCAAGAAATTGGACGTGAGATCAACACCATCGGTTCCAAAGCCAACGACGCGCCTATTCAGCACTTGGTGGTTCAGATGAAAGATGAATTGGAAAAAATCAAAGAGCAGACGGCTAATATTATTTAGGTACTGATGCGAAAACAGACTTTCCAAGTTTACAATCCATCTGATTACCAAAATGTTAAAAATAAAACTTGGAAAGTCTAATTTTGCATAAATACTTAGCTAATTTGAAAATGTATCAAGTGTTGCACTTCATTTTCAAATTAACGAATCATTTCATTCCGGCATTTCACTTCATTCCTATCACCGCGAGCATCCGTCCTGTTTTGCCTTTTTCTAAGCGATAAGAGAAATAATCTTCGTTGTGAGTGACGGTCGAATAGGGCGAAACTTCAATTTGGTCTAGAGGAACTCCACAAGAAACCAACTGTGAAGCGTTGGCTTTTTTCAAATCTACCAAAAACTTTCCCGAAGACGAATCAAAACGCTTGAAGTCTTCATCGAAATGCACAGCTACTTCCTCTCCTACCTCAAAAGCGCACTCGTCGATACACGTACCCACATAAGCATAGCAATCTGACGGCTGCGTACCGTAAGCTTGTTGCATTGTTTCTAGGGTTTTAATGACTATCTCCGCCACAGTACCACGCCATCCCGCATGTGCCGCACCTACGGCCTGTTGTTTGGCATCGTATATTAAAATAGGAGTACAATCAGCCACGGTCACTCCCACAAACACCCCAGGTACATTGGTTACTAAAGCATCGTAGCCTTCGGTGCGTTCGGCTTGCGTTACTATCCGTACTTGATTGCCATGAACTTGGTGTGAAGCCGCAAATTGTTCAGGAAGAATACCTAGACTTTCGAAAAACACGCGACGATTTTCATGAATAGCCTCCTTCTCATCTCCCGACGACAAGCCCAAGTTGAGTGAGGCATAAGGAAATTGGCTTATGCCCCCATGTCGGGTACTTTCGGCGGCAATCAGCATCGGAAACACCTCAAAAATAGAGGGTGAGCGAAAGCAAACACTTTGTTTTAATATCTTCAATTCTCTAACAATTTAATCTCACTTAGCACTATACTCCCCAAACACTTGGATCTTCGCGCCACTTACTGAGGGTATTAAGTTGACTGCTTTCAATAAAATCTAACTTAAGAGCTTCCGAAATCAGGCAATCGTAGTCGCTCAGGCAGACTAGTTTTACGTTTCTTTCCGCAAAATTATCGGCTGCCAATTGAAAACCATAGGTAAAAATAGCCGCCATTCCCAACACCTCTGCTCCTGCTTCGCGCAATACATCTACTACCTTGAGTGAACTTCCTCCCGTCGAAATCAAATCTTCCAATACTACCACTTTTTGTCCCTTCAAAATACGGCCTTCAATCTGATTTCCCATTCCATGTTTTTTGGGTTCTGGACGTACATAAGCATAAGGCAAACGAAGTACGTCAGCCACCAACGCTCCTTGAGCAATACCCGCAGTAGCTACGCCAGCTACTATTTCTGCCTCTGGGAATTCGGATTTGATGGCATCTGCTAAGGCACTTTTAATGTAAGTTCTGACTTCTGGAAATGACAAAGAGACGCGATTGTCGCAATAAATGGGTGATTTCCACCCCGAACTCCACTGAAAGGGTTGGTCTGGACGAAGACGAATGGCTTCAATATTGAGTAGAGAAGCTGCTATTTGCCGCGATACCACTTCTTTCGGCGTTAAAGATGTTTGATTTTGCATGAAAATGATTGAATTTTTTACAGGCACAAAATTACGTAGAAAAAAGCACGTACCCTTGGCTTATCTACCTTTTATCAATTATTAAGGAGTGCTTCTATGGGGGTGAAAGTCTCTTTTTAGCATAGATAGTCCTTATATATTAACCTAAAAATAACTATTTGGTACCATTAACAAGTTTTAATATCAAATCTCTGAGAAACCCGTAAATTTACGGACGCTGAGGTACATTTTCTGAGCACTTATCCTACTTTAATAATGAATTTACTAGTTTTACTCATCATAGGTGTTTTCGTCTATTTTGGGTTTGCCTATTTTGTCTCTGGAAAAAACCTACGAAATAGTTGGCCTTGGTGGGTTATCATTTTGGTGGCTAGTGGTCTACTGCTTGCTATTGTTAGAGGAGTTTATTTGTGGCTATCTTAGCAATCTTTTTCCAGATAGACTTTGGATATTTGTGGTATTGTTGGCAATTATTCGACTCTAGTGTCGTTTAGTAACCACAAACGACAGAAACATTTATTAAACTTCGATTAACATATGGCAAATATTCTTTGGGCAGATGATGAAATAGATTTATTAAAACCTCATATTTTATTTTTAACCAGTAAAGGCTACAATATTACGCCAGTAAATAGCGGTGCTGACGCACTCGAAAAAGTAGAGCAAGAGCGCTTTGATGTTGTTTTTCTTGACGAAAACATGCCTGGCATAACAGGCCTAGAGACCTTAGCTCAAATCAAACAAAGCCGCCCCAACTTGCCGGTGGTGATGATTACCAAAAGCGAAGAAGAAAAAATCATGGAGGAGGCGATTGGCTCCAAAATCGCCGATTATCTCATCAAACCCCTGAATCCTAATCAGATACTCCTATCGGTCAAAAAAATATTGGATAACAAACGATTGGTAAGCGAAAAAACCAACCTGAGTTATATGCAGGAGTTTCGGCAATTGGCCATGCAATACCAAGATCGAATTGGTCACTCGGAGTGGGTTGAGCTGTACAAAAAGCTCATTTACTGGGAATTAGAACTTGAAAGTACGCAAGACAAAAGTATGGAGGAGGTATTTTCGACCCAAAAAGAAGAGGCCAACAACAACTTTTGTAAGTTTATCTTGGATCATTATGAGGATTGGCTCAACGATCCCAATGCTGATAAGCCTATTTTGTCTCATCAACTGATGAAACGCAAGGTGTTTCCACTTATGAAACCCTCCGAACCACTATTTTTCATTTTGATTGATAACTTCCGCTATGACCAATGGAAAGTTGTAGAACCCATTCTAAATGAGTTTTTTACGGTCGAAGAAGAATCCTCTTACTATTCTATTTTACCCACTACCACGGGCTTTGCTCGTAATTCTATCTTTGCGGGTATCATGCCCAGCGAAATAGAACGCCAATATCCCAACTGGTGGGTCAACGACGAAAACACTCCCGAAGGTGAAGAAGGGCTCAACAAACACGAAGAAGATTTGTTGAGAAAACAATTTGAACGAAATCGCATGCAAGTGCGCTTTTCGTACAACAAAATCATCAATCAAAACCAAGGTAAATCCTTAATTGATAACCTTCCCAATCTTTGGAAAAACCACCTCAACGTAATCGTCTACAACTTTGTAGATATGCTCTCCCATGCGCGTACCGACATGATGATGATCAAAGAGCTAGCGCCTGATGAAGCCGCCTACCGCTCGATTACTCGTTCGTGGTTTTTACACTCGCCTATCATGGATTTGCTGCAAAAAATTGCCGAGAAAAAAGGCCGTATCATCATCACAACCGACCACGGCATGACGCGCGTCAAAAAGCCCGTGAAAATTGTAGGCTACCGCGAAACCAATACCAATCTTCGCTACAAGCAGGGAAAAAACTTAGGTTTTGATGATAGCAATCACATTTATGTTTGCCGTCGCCCAGAGCGTTTATTTTTACCTAAGCTCAATGTTTCTACGGCCTATGTATTTACGTTAGGGGATTACTTTTTTGCCTATCCCAACAATTTCAACCAATACGTCAATATGTACCGTGATACTTTTCAGCACGGTGGGATTTCGATTGAAGAAATGATTATTCCTTTTGTTTTCTTAAAAGCCAAATAAAAACCACCATTGTTGTGTTGTAGAGACGTTGCATGCAGTGGAGACGTTGCATGCAACGTCTCTACAAAAACGTTGGATTTTTGATACAATCTCAAAACTCTACTCGATAGTTAATCACAGGCACCATTCCTAACTGATATTGTTTCACAATCTGTGCCTGAAAAATATCATAGTAGCTATAAGCTTCGTTTTGGATACCTGCTACATTTTGAATATCAATCGACCAAGTACGGGTATAATTAGGCTTGTTTCGCTTCCAGAAAACCCTCACATCCGGTCTGAAATAATCTTTCATTTTGAGCGTATAAAGTTCACCTATTTGATAAACGGTTTTGCCAGCTTGCCGCGAAGCTGCTACATCGATGGGTGAATCCCGATAACCTCCCAGCCACAATACCCGTAGGTTTACCCCAAAAGTCCGATTGGGACGCCGATGAAATTCTTTGCCGCCCGCCAAACTAAAGGTATGATTTCCGTTAAAACGTGTACTACGCTCTACGCCATCTCTGCCTTTGTAGGTAGAATTGTACAAAGAACCCGAAATGAGCGTATAAAAATTGTTTCTCAAAAACTGCTGATAAGTCACTTCAATACCGTAGTTGCGCCCAGTTCCCCGATTGACAAGCCACAAATCACTCACGCCTTCAATCAAATTAAGGGCTGAAAAAGTGCCATTGTTCGTAACATCCGACCGTATATCATCACTTGCAATAGGCACGTTGAAAAGGGATTGATAATATAGCTCTGCTTTGATTGTAGCTTGCTTTTGAAGATTACGCTCATAGCCCACTACAAAATGATGCGCTTTGGTAAAACCCAAGTTTTTGTTGCGCTGTAGCGGCCCTCCGCCCGACATGCTTCCTGTAGAAAGATATACTTGTGGCAGTTGAATTTGGCTGTGCAAACCATAAGACAAACTTACTGCTGCCTTTTCGGAAGCTGCCCACCTCACCGACGCCCTTGGCTCAAGCGACTGGGTTTGGTTATAAGTATATGCTAGATAATGAAGCCCCGCTTGAAGATGTAAACGCGGAGTCAAACGCCCTGACATTGATACAAATGGCTGAATCAAAAAGCCTTGTGTGGTTCCTTGGGCCTGCTCCTGCCAACTACTCACCTGTACAGAATCACGTTGATGAGTGATATATAGACCTTCTTGCAATTGCCAATGAGCGTTGAACTTGTGAGACAAAGAAGTAGAGAAAGAATAGCGCGTTTTTTGGAAGGCATCCACTTGGCTCAATGTTCGACTAAAATTCTGTTTGTTGAGGGCATATCCTTCTCGACGGTTTTCTAAAGCCGAAGCTGCCACTACGGTTCGCCAAGTGGTATTACGCCCCACATTGATGGTATGGGTAAAACCCAAAGCCCCCATGCGATTACGAAATTCTATGTCAAAATTATCTTTCTGGTATTTCCATTCGAGGGTATCGCGCGAGGCTTCAAAAACATTGCTGCTCATACCTCCCATTCCAAACACCGTAAACGTGCCTGCTTTGCGCGTAGGGAAGGTAAGATTGAAAGAAATATCCTGAAAACGAATATCTTCGCCCCCAAATTTCACTCCCATAGCCGCTAACAATCCCGTAAACGAATAACGGTAATTGACCAAATAAGATGATTTGTTTTTGGGGGAAATAGGCCCTTCTGCGGCAAAATCAAGACCTATCAAACCTGCTTGTCCCGTAAATTCATGCTTTTGGTCATTGCCTCGACGCAGATGCACATCCATTACGCCCGCAAGTACATTGCCATAAGTGGCCGGAAATGCGCCCGTTAGGAAATCGGCGCGTTCCATCAACTGCGCACTCAAGATATTGGTCCCTCCACCTGTTTGGGTAGGTCTATCGCTAAAAGTCCCAGCGTTGCTGAGGTGATTAGGATTGACGATCTCGACTCCTTCAAGTCTCCATTGAGTACCCGTCGGCGAATTTCCCCTGATTACTAGCCCATTGGCTTGGTCGTTGGCAGCAGCTACTCCCGGAAAAGAAGTCGCTAGTCGGGCAGGGTCAAAAAACGTACCTGCATAGCGAAGCGTCTGTTCGATAGTGATTGTTTGAAGGCTATTTTGGGAAACAGGCCGCGCAGTCCGCACCACTGTCTCCGAAAGCTGCTGTGTAGTTTCTTTGAGGGAAATAGTGAGTACTTTTTCTTTACCCGCTTCTACCAATACTTCTGGCAGGATAAATGTTTGGTAGCCTACGCTACTGACCTGTATCGAATATCGACCAATCGCCACCCCATTAAAATAAAACCTACCACTAGAGTCTGTCACGGTGCCACTCGAAGTGCCGATGATTTGTACACTTGCGCCAATGAGGGGTTGATTGTTGTCACCGTCCATAACACGCCCCCTGACCGTCTGCGTAAGGGGTGTCTGACTTCTCAAAAGAGAGTTCACAAAAAATATTAATAAAAAAAATAAAGAACTTGACCTAAATAAGCGGTTCATAATGGAAAAGGATATATATTTCATCAAGATATTTACGTTGTTGCGGATATAGTTAGGCTTGACGTTAGCAGGTTGAGCAAAACACTTTGATTAAGTATAAAACATACCTTTTCACAAAAAGGTTAATTTCCCTCCCACTATGAGTATCAAGACCACCGAGGCAAAACTATACTACACCTTATATGATTTTTTTGAGGCAGAGGGCTTTCAATTGCTCATGCAAAAAAAACAATTTCGTAAAAGTACAACAACAGGCTTTACAAACATCATTTTTTCGGTGTCAGAATACGATGATGAAGCTTGGGTAGAGGTACATATAGGCTGCCGCAATCACCAAATTGAGCAAATGGCCCAGCAGTTTATCCCTTCTCTTCCGATTGATTTTAGAGAAGATGCCAATACGCTCATCATCTCAACAGGAAGATACAACGACGTGAAGTATTTTCGATATAAAATCCAAAATGACGACGACTTGAAAAACACCTGCGACGCTATCATGGACTTTATGAGCTTGTCGGGATGGACATTTTTTAAATCAGTCACCAAAGTAGCTGACATTGACCGGATTCTGAATAGTCAGCCTCATAAGCCCTCAAAATACCTCTACAATCAAGAAGACCGCTGCTTCAAAGGACTGATTGCGGCTAAACTCAATCATAATCCACATTTTGACCGACTTATTGAGATTTACCAAGTGTATTTACAAAAACAAGTCAGGGACGAGATAGAACTTCATAACTATCAAAAACTAGTCTCTTTTTTACAGTACTACAACGACAACTAGTCCACAGTAGCTTTCTTCCAAAAACTGACCAAAATCAGTTTTTGGGTATGACGATTCTCATGTCATTTTGGTATACAGGGGCGCATTTTTGGGGAAATACCAACACCCCAACTGTATGTCGCAAGCTACACTCTCAACAACCGAAGTAAAATGTTATCACTGTGGTGCCGACTGCGATGATAGCATTATTGTTCACGATGATAAACCCTTTTGCTGCGAAGGATGTAAATTGGTGTACGAATTGCTCCAAGAAAACGAACTATGCAGCTATTATGATTTTACTCAAAATCCTGGAGTATCGCCCGACAAAACCTACTATGCTGGCAAATACGCTTATTTAGACATGCCAGAAGTACAGCAGCGCATCATTGAGTTTACGGATGGCCGTCAGACGCACGTCAACTGGTACCTACCTCAGATGCACTGTAGCTCGTGCGTATATCTACTCGAAAACCTTCACCGTCTCCACGAAGGCGTGATTTCGTCTTTGGTCAACTTCCCCGAGAAAAAAGTGCGGGTAGTCATCGATACCCAAAAAATCAAACTTAGCAAACTTGCCGAACTCCTTACCTACATTGGATACGAGCCTTATATAAGCCTTCAAGATGTAGAAGGAAACGCCCAACAAAAAAACAATCGTAGTAGATTGTATAAAATCGGGATTGCGGGCTTTGCCTTTGGCAATGTGATGATGATGAGTTTCCCCGATTATTTTGGCTTAGGAGATACTCAAGGCGATCATCAACTCCAAACCATGTTTAGTTTGTTTAGTGTTGTGCTAGCATTGCCGGTCTTTTTTTATTCGGCCTCCGAATTTTTTGTGTCGGCGTGGAAATCTATTCGCAAGCAGTATCTCAATATCGATGCCCCCATTGCTTTGGCTATTTTGGTGACTTTTTTACGTAGTTTATACGAGATTGGTACTCAAACGGGCGTTGGCTACCTCGATTCCATGACTGGTATTGTATTCTTCATGTTGTTGGGACGCTATTTTCAAGACAAAACGTACTCAGCCATTTCGTTTGACCGAGATTACAAATCTTATTTTCCAGTAGCAGTTACATTATTAAAAAAAGCCACTTCCAAAGACTCAGAAGTGCCTACTACGTCAAATGAACAAATCTTAGTAACAAACTTACAGCCTGGCGATCAGATTTTGATTCGTAACAAAGAATTGATTCCTGCCGATGTGCGCTTAATCAGCGAACGAGCCATGATTGATTATAGTTTTGTTTCGGGCGAATCGGTACCCGTCGAAAAAACCCGTAATGAAATCATCTACGCAGGCGGACGACAAATGGGGGGAGCTATCGAACTTGAAGTTACCAAAAAAGTATCCCAAAGCTACCTTACTCAGTTATGGAACAATGATTCTTTGAGCCAACAACAACAATCCCAAAAACGTGACTTAGTAGGCCAAATCAACCGTTATTTTACTTGGACAGTGTTGGGGCTGGGCTTGGCGGCATTGGCATATTGGTATCTTATGGGAGACCTTCCACGAGGTATCAACGCCATCACTACGATTTTGATTGTGGCTTGTCCTTGTGCCTTATTGCTATCAGATACTTTCACCAATGGCAATATGCTGGGGATGTTTGGTTCAAATAAGTTTTATCTCAAAAATGCCCAAGTCATTGAAAACTTATCCGAAATTGATACGGTCGTTTTTGACAAAACAGGAACACTCACCTTGCCCGATGCGGCTCAAATTGAGTTTGTGGGAAAACCACTTTCACCCCTTCAAAAAAGTATTGCCAAAACCATGTCTGAGCAATCTTCTCATCCTTTGAGTAGGCTCATTGCTAAATCTCTGGCGGCATCTCCCAAAGAAAAAACATTGACTCATTTTAAAGAAGTAGAAGGACTGGGCCTTCAGGCTCAATTGGGCGATGACTTTGTAATCAAAATGGGTTCGGCTCGCTTTTTGGGCATCGCTCCCGCCTCCGACGACCAAGAAACAAGTCATGTGTATTTTAGTTTTGGAGGACAGTTTTTGGGATATTTCAACATTTTTAGTCTTTATCGAGACAATCTCTCCGAAACGCTCACAGCCCTCAAACAACGTCATTATCAAACCTACCTTTTGTCAGGTGATAAACCGACCGATATAGCCCTTTTGAGTCATCTATTTGGTTCAGAAAAACAGCTTCATTTTCTCCAAAAACCTGAAGACAAACTTCGTTTTATTGAGGATTTGCAGCAAAAAGGCCAGAAAGTGCTCATGGTAGGCGATGGACTCAATGACGCCGGCGCTCTTCTGAAAAGCAACGTAGGGATTGCCGTTTCTGACAACATTAACAACTTCACTCCGGCTTGTGACGGTATTTTGGAAGGAAAACAACTTTCGCTCCTTCCCCACTACGTAAAATTGGCCAAAGCGGGTCGGCGTATTGTGATTCAGAGCTTTGTTATCTCGGTGGTATACAATATTATCGGGTTAAGTTTTGCCCTAACTGGCACTTTATCGCCCGTGATCGCGGCTATTTTGATGCCGGCCAGCTCTATCTCTATCGTGCTTTTTACGACCTTAAGCAGCCGACTGGCTACGCGACTACTCTTGAAAAAAGCTGACTAAAGTCAGTTTTGAGACCTGACATCGCTCATCTTTATTGCAGCCCTGCGCTCTTACTTTTGAGCAAAACCAATCGATTGTTGACGATTTCAATAATCAAAAACCTCCAATGCTATGAGTGCTCTCATTCTCCTTTTATCGCTTAGTCTGCTAGTGGCTGGGGCTTTCTTGGTAGCCTTCATCTGGTCAGTCAAACGCGGACAGTTCGACGACGACTACACACCTTCCATTAGGATTCTTTTTGAAGACAAAGAAAATAGTTCATCACCTCAATCATAAACCTCCTCAATTTTTGTATGGAACCAATTTCCAAAACGACCTCTACAGTTGACATGGAAGAGTTTCAGTATGACAACACTATCGTACGTAACTTTGCCATTGCCTCCATTGTATTTGGGATAGTGGGTATGCTGGTGGGCGTACTCATTGCTTTCCAGCTCGCTTTTCCGGCGCTTAATTTTGACATTCCCTATACTACCTTTGGGAGATTGCGCCCCCTTCACACCAATGCGGTCATTTTCGCTTTTGTCGGAAACGGCTTTTTCATGGGATTGTATTATTCGGCACCTCGGGTACTCAAAACCCCCATGTGGAGCCCACTTTTGAGTAAAATCAATTTTTGGGGCTGGCAATTGATTATCGTAGGTGCGGCTATTACCTTGCCTTTGGGTATTACTACTGGTAAAGAATACGCCGAATTGGAATGGCCCATTGACATCGCCATCGCAGTAGTATGGGTAGCAGGTTTGCTCAACTTAGTGATGACCATGATCAATCGCCGCGTTCAGCACGTGTATGCCGCTATTTGGTTTTATCTAGCTTCTTTTGTGACAGTAGCGATGCTACACGTAGTCAATAGTGTAGAGCTGCCTATCTCTCTTACCAAAAGCTACTCATGGTATGCTGGTGTGCAAGATGCACTCGTCCAATGGTGGTATGGGCACAATGCCGTGGCATTCTTCCTTACTACACCTTATTTGGGTCTGATGTATTATTTCTTACCAAAAGCCGCCAATCGCCCTATTTATTCTTATCGCTTATCGATTGTCCACTTCTGGTCTTTGATATTCCTTTATATATGGGCTGGTCCTCACCACTTGTTGTACACTGCCCTTCCTGACTGGGCGCAGTCGCTTGGGGTTGTGTTTTCTGTGATGTTGATTGCACCTTCTTGGGGTGGGATGATCAACGGTCTCTTTACCCTTCGTGGTGCATGGGACAAAGTTCGTGAAGACGTAGTACTCAAATTTATGGTGGTGGCTGTTACAGCCTATGGCATGGCTACGTTTGAGGGACCAATGCTTTCACTCAAAAACGTCAACGCTATTGCTCACTATACCGACTGGATAGTAGCGCACGTACACGTAGGAGCATTAGGTTGGAATGGGTTCATGACTTTTGCGATTATGTACTGGCTTTTCCCTCGTTTGTATGGACGGCCCCTCTATTCGCTCAAACTCGCCAACTTCCACTTCTGGATTGGCACCCTCGGCATTATCTTCTACGCAGTACCGATGTACTGGGCGGGCTGGACTCAGTCGTCGATGTGGAAAGAATTTACGGAAGAAGGCTTCTTAAAATACCCTAACTTCCTCGAAACCGTAACCCAATTGATTCCTTTCTATGTATTCCGGGGAATTGGTGGTACGTTGTATTTATTAGGTTTTGTAGTAGGTTCTTACAACCTTCTTATGACTGCCCTTAGTGGCAAACTCATCAAAGTCGAAAACGCCCGTGCAGCTTCTTTGGCTTCTATTTGGCATCAACCAGCCAACGAGTTTTGGCACAGCCGCATTTTCGAACGCAAACCTGTGATGCTTACTTTCTTTGCATTGATAGCGGTTATCATCGGCGGAATTATTGAAATGGTACCTACTTTTATGGTAGAGTCCAATGTCCCTACCATCGAAAGTGTCAAACCTTATACTCCTCTTGAACTGCAAGGTCGTGATATTTATGTTCGCGAAGGTTGCTATACTTGCCACTCTCAAATGGTAAGACCTTTCCGTAGCGAAACCGAACGCTACGGCGAATATTCAAAAGCGGGAGAATTTGTATATGACCACCCCTTCCAGTGGGGTTCAAAACGAACCGGTCCAGACTTGCACCGTGTAGGGGCCAAATATCCCGACTCTTGGCACTACAACCACATGGAAGACCCTACTAGTATGTCACCAGGTTCTATCATGCCCAAGTATCCGTTTTTGTTGGAAAGTACGCTTGACCTAAGCACTACTCCTGCCAAAATCAGTGCTATGCGTACGCTAGGCGTTCCTTATGGCGAAGGCTATGAAGACAAGGCGATTGCCGATGCTCAGACTCAAGCCGACCAGATAGTGGCTAGTCTGAAAAAAGACGGAATCAAAACCAAAGCCGACAAAGAAATCATCGCCCTGATTGCTTATCTCCAACGTCTCGGTACCGACATTAAGGCTCAATAATGACAAAAAATAGACTTTCCAAGCGGCAAGCGGACTTAGCTCTAGCTTGGGAAGTCTCCTCTACAAACCCAATATTATACAACCAATGAAATTCAGAAATTATCTCCAAACCATCGAAGGCGTGGGTATTTACCCGCTCATCGGTCTGCTGATTTTCACCGCACTTTGCGTAGGGCTGATTTGGTATGTTATTCGAATGGATAAACAGACCGTCAAAGCCATTAGTCGCTTACCACTTGAAGATGGCACCATTCAAAAAGGTATAACTACCTTTCTACTTTTCTTCATCACCAGCATTGGTTTTGGCCAAGCAGAGCAAAAAAAAGCCGGAGACCAAGAGTTAATAACTTATTTGATATTGATGCTCCTGGTTTTGGTGATTTTGGCCGTAGTAGTGGTACTAGTACAAGTGTTGATGTTGCTCCAAAAATTAACCAAAGGCACTTCCACTTCAGCCGAAGCTCCCGAAGATTTACGCGGCGAATCGGCTCCTTTGTTTAGCGACCGTTGGTGGCAGCGCTGGACTGGTTTTGGGGTAAAACTTCAAGACGAACAACGCATCCTTATCAAAGGACACGATTATGACGGTATCCACGAACTCGACAATCGTATGCCTCCTTGGTTAGCTTTCTTGTTTCAGGGTACCATTGTCTTTGCTATTTTTTATTTGATTCATTATCACTTTACCAAAACAGGTGATTTGCAATTGACCGAGCTAGAAAAAGAGTCGAAAGTTATCGAAACCAAAAAAGCGGCATTCTTAGAAAAAGCAGCGGCCAAAATCAACGAAAACTCCGTTACGCTTGCTACCGATGCCAAATCGATTGAAGAAGGGAAAGTTATTTTTGCAGCCAACTGCGCCGCTTGCCATGCCGCCGACGGCGGTGGTTCCGTAGGTCCCAACCTGACCGACGAATATTGGCTACACGGCGGAGGCATCAAAAATGTATTCAAAACTATAAAATATGGTATCCCCGAAAAAGGGATGATTGCGTGGGAGAAACAATTGAACCCTCTCAAAATGCAGCAAGTAGCGAGTTATATCATTTCGATAAAAGGCGCCAAAACCGCCGCTCCTAAAGCACCGCAAGGTGAGATTTATGTAGAAACCAAAGCAGCCGCCGATAGTACCGTGGCTATAGAATCCAAATAAACCAGAGAGGGAGGATTCTAATCCTCCCTCTTCTTTTTTGCAACCCAAATGCTATGCAACCCCTCGATACACATCCCGATTTTGATGAATCCTTCCGCGATAGTTTTGCGGCGGTAGATGATACGACAGGAAAAAGAAACTGGTTTTTTCCTCAAAAACCAACGGGAAAGTGGCACAACCGCCGCGTATGGTTTACTATTTTTCAATTGACGGTTATGTTTGGCCTTCCTTTCATCAAAGTGAATGGCCAACCCCTATTTTTGTTTAATGTACTAGAAAGAAAATTTATCGTATTTGGCATCTTCATTGGTCCCCAAGACTATTGGCTTTTTGGCCTCATGATGATTTCATTCTTTGTTTTTATCGTACTTTTTACGACTGTTTTTGGGAGAGTATGGTGCGGATGGGCTTGTCCCCAAACTGTATTTATGGAAATGGTTTTTCGTAAAATCGAATATTGGATAGAAGGCGATTGGAAAGCACAACGCGCCTTAGAGAAAGCCCCTTGGAATCAAGAAAAAATTATTAAAAGAACTTCTAAAGCAATCCTATTTTTAGCTCTTTCTTTCCTCATTGCAAACCTCCTTTTGAGCTATTTTGTGGGGATTGACGAATTATACAAGATTATCGCCGAACCTATCTCTGAGCATCTTACTTTATTTTTAGGCATTTCTGCTTTTACGCTTATTTTCTTTTTCAACTTTGCTTGGCTTCGCGACCAAGCTTGCACGGTAGTGTGTCCTTATGGTCGTTTGCAAGGAGTACTGCTTGACAAAAACTCGGTGGTGATTGCCTACGATTATAAAAGAGGAGAACCCCGCGAAAAACTCCGCAAAGGTGCCGAACGTACCGCCGGGGATTGTATCAACTGCTTCCAATGTGTGAATGTATGTCCCACAGGTATTGATATCCGAAACGGTACCCAAATGGAGTGTGTTAACTGTACGGCTTGTATCGACGCTTGCGACAATATCATGGACAAAGTCGGCCTTCCTAAAGGATTGATCCGTTATGATTCTGAAAACAACATCGCAAGCGGAAAAAACAAACTCATCACGACTCGTACCATTGCTTATGCTGTAGTACTATCGGCGTTGTGGATAGGACTTGGGTACGCTATCCTGACTCGCGACGATACCGAGACTACACTATTGAGAGCTCCAGGCTCACGTTTTATTGAAAATCCCGACAAAAGTATCAGCAACCTCTATACTTTTAAACTTTTCAATAAAACCAATCATCCTATTACACCAGAGATGCGAATCATCTCTCCCAATGGCACCTTAAAATTTGCGGGGATTCCCAATCTGCATCTTAATGCCGCTGGAATGGTAGAAGGCTCGGTGATTATTACTTTACCAAAATCCGAAATCACCAAACGACGTACTGAGATAACGCTGGGTATTTTTGCCAACGGCGAAAAATTAGAAGAATTCAAGACCTCGTTTATTGCACCCGAAGAATAAATTCACTCATTTCTCACATTTCAATTTATTATCTATATGAAACTCTCTTGGGGAAAAGGCATTTGGGCATTTTATGGCCTGTTTGTCGCCATGATACTCACTATGGTTGGTATGAGTGTGGTTCAAAAAATCGACCTCGTCACCGATAGCTACTACGAAGAAGAATTACGTTTTCAGGGAAAAATTGATAAAATCAAACAAGCCCAAAAACTCACGATTCCGCTTACTTGGGAAGTGACCGACCACAATATCCTGGTCAAATACCCCAAAAATCTTAATAATATCAGCGGGCATATCAATTTTTATTGTCCTTCCGACAACCGGAAAGACTTTAAATTACCTATTCAAATCGACGCACAGTCAAGTCAATCGATTCCTTTAGAAAAGATATCCGCAGGGCGTTATCAGATTCAGTTTGACTGGCAAGCCGCCGGTACTCAATATTGGAACGAAGGTATTATTAATCTCTAAAGACTTTTTGGATAAGTTGTTGTTCCAGATTAGCCCATTTTACCTAAGATGTTTTATCTAGCTTTTTCATTGGGATTGATGAGTAGCCTCCACTGCATAGGCATGTGTGGGCCTATTGCGTTGGCCTTACCAGTGCATCATCGTTCTTTTTATGGCAAAACATTAGGTATCTTGAGCTATAACTTAGGTCGGGCTTTTACCTACAGCTTACTTGGTTTTTTACTAGGCAGTCTCGGAACTGCCCTCAATTTTGCGGGTTTACAGCGATTTCTTTCGGTGGGGTCGGGCTTGGTAATGCTAGGCGCAGTAGCCTACTCTTCACACTGGCTCGACCAGCTTTCTACACCTCTACCACTTCAAAAAAGCGTCGTTTGGCTCAAAAAGAAACTAGGCGTATTGCTCTCTCGGCGCAGTTTCGGCGCATTGTTTACCTTGGGAGTGCTCAATGGCTTTTTACCTTGTGGATTGGTATACATGGCTCTCATTAGCTCTTTTGCCGTAGGGAATGCCGCCGAAGGTGCTTTGTTTATGGGATTGTTTGGATTAGGGACACTACCTGCGATGAGCGCAGTAGGGTTTGTGAAAAATATTTTTTCGGTAAGTTTTCGAAGCAAAGCTCGCCAACTAATGCCCGCTATTGTGGCGGCCACGGCTCTTTTACTCATAATTAGAGGTTTTCAGTTTTCGGGAGACTCATTTTTTCATAAATCTTCCCCCGAAATCCCGATTTGTCATGGAAAATAACACCAACGATGACCTTTGTCATATTTTACTCCCACAAACAATTTCATTTTTGGTAAAAGTAGTTTTTTATCCGACATTACCATGAATACCCATCTCTTACAAAAATACAACGTTCCAGGCCCACGATACACCAGTTATCCCACGGTGCCTTATTGGGACAAAACTCCGATGACCGAGACTAAATGGCAAGATTTAGTGAAAGATATGTTTTCGGTCAGCAACGACACCGAAGGAATCAGCCTTTATATTCATTTACCTTTTTGTGAAAGCTTATGTACTTACTGTGGATGTAATACCCGCATTACGGTCAACCATAAAGTAGAACATCCTTATATAGAAGCAGTACTCAAAGAATGGCAACTTTATTTGGATTTTTTGCCTTCACGCCCGCTGATTCGGGAAATTCATTTAGGCGGTGGCACTCCTACTTTTTTTAGCCCTGATAATCTACAAACTCTTATCAAAGGATTACTAACAAAAGCAGAAGTACACCCACAAGCAGAGTTTGGATTTGAAGCGCATCCTGCAAGTACTACCGATGCACACCTAGAAGCATTGTATGAAGTAGGCTTTCGACGTATCAGCATTGGGGTTCAAGATTTTAACCCTGTCGTTCTTCATCTCATCAATCGCCCCCAAACCTATCAACAAGTAAAGCACGTTACCGAAAAAGCCCGTGAGATTGGTTACACTTCCGTCAATTTTGATTTGGTGTATGGCCTTCCTCAGCAGCGCGTATGTACCATGACACAAACTATCGGCGAAGTCATTGCGCTACGTCCTGATAGAATCGCTTTGTATAGCTATGCGCATGTACCGTGGGTCAAGCCCGGTCAACGCAAGTTTACGGAAGATGACCTACCCGATGCCTCCAAAAAACTGGCCATTTATGAAACTTGCCGTGGGGTATTAGAAATGGCTGGGTATGCGGATATTGGCATGGATCACTTTGCCCTCAAAACCGATGAACTTTACAAAGCATTAGAACAAAAACGCCTGCATCGTAATTTTATGGGCTATACCACGAGCAATACCCGTCTTTTGGTAGGTTTGGGGGTATCGGCTATTGGAGATTGCTGGTGGGGATACGCCCAAAACGAAAAAACGGTAGAAGCTTATTACGAACGCCTCAAGCAAAATCAATTGCCTATTTTTAGAGGGCACGTATTGACCCGCGAAGACCTTATCTTACGTCGGCATATTCAACAATTGATGTGCCATTTCGAAACAAGTTGGTACGATACCAAAGACCAATGTCAAGCACTGTATGAAGCTCTCGCAAGACTCGATGAGCCCGAAAAAGACGAGTTAGTCAGCATTGAGCCTTTTCACTTGACAGTGACACCCTTAGGTCGTTCGTTTATTCGTAATATCAGCATGGCCTTCGATGCACGACTCTGGGGAGACGTACCGCAAACGGCGATTTTTAGTCAAGTCTTCTGAAATACTAGGCTATAAATACAATTTAATAAAGTTTTAATTTTTTTGGAAAAACCGTAATAACCTCCGTATTTGGTATGTTAGAAATATTTATTCAACAAACCCAAGCGATGAGAAGACACGTCGAAATGCTAGATGCACTTTTCAAAAGTGCAACAGAGGGAATTATTGTCGTGGATTCGTGGGGCGCTATCCAGTTAGTTAACCCAAAAGCACAGGAGTTATTTGGTTATGAGGAGGGGGAATTGATTGATAAGAAGATTGAAACCCTGATTCCACAACGTTATGCTAACAAGCATGTTTCCCACCGGATGAACTACGCTCAAGCCCCTAAAGCGAGGAGTATGGGCGGAAATTTTGACCTATGGGCCAAAAGAAAAGACAACAGTGAGTTTCCTGTAGAAGTAAGCCTTAGCCCTTTTAGTACCAGCGAGGGAGATTATGTAGTAAGTTTTATTATCGACATTACCTCCCGCAAAAAGCAAGCAGAGGCACTCTTGGAAGCCCATCACCAAATCCAACACCTCAATGCTGATTTGGAAGAACGCGTCAGGATGCGAACTCGCGAACTCGCCCAAGCCCTCGAAGAGCTTGAACAGTCAAAACAAGAAGTGATGCGTGCCCTCGAAAAGGAACGCCAACTCAATGACATGAAGACCAAATTTGTGACCATAGCGTCGCATGAGTTTCGGACGCCCTTGGCTACGATTTTGTCATCAGCGTCGTTGATTGGGCGCTATACCCATACCGAAGAAGACGAAAAACGCCAAAAGCACGTACAGCGTATCAAATCGACGGTCAATAACCTGACTGAGATTCTCAATGATTTTCTATCATTGGGCAAACTTGAAGAAGGTCAAATCCGAAATGTACCCGTCTTGTTTAATATCGCCGATTTTTGTACCGAACTCGTCGAAGAGCTGCGCCCTGTATGCAAAGAAAATCAAGCAGTGAAGTACACCCACAAAGGCGATCAAGAAGTATGTATCGACCGTCACCTTTTTAAAAATATCCTTATCAATCTTCTTTCTAACGCTACCAAGTATTCGGGCGAAGGCAAAGACATATTTCTGAATACACAACTAAAAGATAAAACACTTTTCATAGAAATCATCGATCAAGGAATCGGAATTCCTGAAAAAGACCTCCCTTATGTTTTTGACCGATTTTTCCGTGCTCATAACTCAGGCACTATCCAAGGGACTGGTTTAGGACTCAATATCGTCAAAAAATACATTCAACTCATGGAAGGCACCGTAGAACTTCTGAGTGAGGTCAATGTCGGAACTACCATTCGGATTCAACTCCCCAATTGTTGTTAATAGCTCCATGGGGAGCAAGCTATTCTCATTTACATAGATGAAAACAATCTTACTCATAGAAGATAATCCCGAAATGCGGGACAATACCGCCGAAATTCTGGAATTGGCTCATTATACCGTACTTACCGCCGAAAATGGCAAAAAAGGCATCAAGTTGGCCCAAGAAAATGAGCCTGACCTCATTATTTGCGATATAATGATGCCCGAACTCGACGGCTACGGGGTGTTGCACTTATTGAGTAGAGAGCCCAATACGGCGAGTATTCCTTTTATATTCTTGACTGCCAAGGCCGAAAAGTCTGATTATCGCAAAGGAATGACCCTGGGAGCCGACGATTACCTGACCAAACCCTATGACGATGTAGAATTGCTGAGTGCTGTTGAAACACGTCTCCGCAAAAACGACTTACTTAAAACCGAATACTCTCGCACAGAAGAAGGCCTCAATCAATTTCTGAACGAAGTAAAGTCTTTTGAATCCCTCAAAAAGCTTTCTGAAAATAAAAAGACCAAAACTTACAAAAAACGAGAGGTTATTTATTCAGAAGGGAGCTACCCTAATGCGGTTTATTTCCTTAAAAATGGGAAAATTAAAAACCTAAAATCCAACGAATTCGGTAAAGAATACATCATAGAACTGCACAAACCTGGTGATTTTTTTGGCTATCTAGATTTGTTAGAAAATACGACTTACCAAGACTCAGCCGTGGCACTGCAAGACAGTGAAGTGGTCATTATTCCCAAAGATGAATTTAATTCACTGCTTTACAACAATCGTGATGTAGCTACCAAATTCATCAAAATGCTTTCTAACGAAGTCCGCGAACGCGAAGAAAGGCTCCTCAAATTGGCCTACAATTCGGTCAGAAAACGCGTGGCCGAATCGCTCATCATGCTTGCCAACCGCTACCAAGAAGACAAATCAAAACCCTTTGCGATTTCAATCACCCGTGAAGATTTGGCAAGCATCGTCGGTACCGCCACCGAAACAGTCATCCGTACTCTCTCTGACTTCAAAGATGAGCACCTTATCGAGATGAAAGGTAGCTTGATTACAGTGCTTGATTATGAAAAATTAGCGAGAATGAGGAACTAGTCCTCATTCTCTAGCCCAATGCTTCTACTTCTAGCATCGCCTGCTCCCACTCTTCGGTGGCTTCGTCAATTTTTTGCTTAATATCTGCATAAAAACGATTCAACTCTGCCAACTTGGAAGGATCGTTGTAAATGTTTGAGTCGGACAGTTTAGTTTCGGTATCCTCTTTTCGTTTTTCTAAATCGCTGATTTTCTGCTCGATTTGGGATACTTTATTTTGAAGCTGTTTGAGCGTAGTTCCGTTAGTGTTTTTTGCTAATTGTCCATTAGATTTAGAAACCTCACTGGATTTTGGAGTAGTCATCACGGGAGCGAGGGGTGCTTCCACCGACTTTGCGGCCTGCTCTTCAACTCTTTCCTCTTGCCACCATTCGTATTCTTCGTAAGTACCAGGGTATACCTTCACTTCTTTGTCTTCGATGTACCAAATTTTGTTGGCAATGGCTTCCACAAAAAAGCGGTCGTGCGAGACCACCACATACGACCCTTCGTACTGACGGAGTGCCTGAATCAGGATATTGACCGATTGCATATCCAAGTGGTTGGTAGGCTCATCAAGCAGTAAGAAGTTAGCCTCTGATACCAACACCTTTGCCAACGCCACCCGCGATTTTTCCCCTCCCGACAACACCTTGATTTTTTTGAATACATCGTCTCCAGTAAATAGAAAACAGCCCAAAATCGTGCGGCATTCGGTTTCGGTTTTGGTCGGGTTGGCGTATTTGAGCTCTTCCAATATAGTATGCTCTACATTGAGAGATTCGAGCTGGTGTTGGGCATAAAACGTAAAGAGCACATTATGACCTAGTCTTCGCACGCCATCGACAGGCTCTGTACCTGCGATGATACGCAGTAGAGTAGATTTTCCTTTTCCATTGGCTCCAATCAATGCCACTTTGTCCCCGCGTTCCATGGCCACATTGGTATGTCTCAAAATTTCCTTTTCGCCGTATGCTTTTGATACATCCTCTAGCTGAAGCACATGCCGACCGGGCTGAGTCGTAAACTGAAACTTAAAATACACCTTGGCATTTGCATCTACCACCGCTTCTACCCTCTCTAATTTATCCAACATTTTGGCACGACTTTGGGCTTGTTTGGCTTTGGTAGCTTTGGCCTTAAAGCGTTCGATGAAGCGTTCGGTTTGGCGAATTTTGGCTTGTTGATTCTCGTAAGCACCTTTTTGTATTTCGTTGCGCAGGGCTTTTTCTTCTATATAATAAGAATAATTTCCGGCATAATAATTCAGTTTTTGCCCGCTTACTTCTACCGTAGTATTACAGACATTATCCAAAAATTCGCGGTCGTGAGATACCACTATTACCGCATTTTCATAACTCTGCACGTACTTTTCGACCCACTGAATCGACGGCAAATCCAAGTGGTTGGTAGGCTCATCAAGCATCAAAAGGGCAGGTTTTTGGAGAAGTAGCTTGGCTAGCATCACCCGCATACGCCATCCTCCCGAAAACTGCCGCAACGATTTTTGTAAATCAGTAGTCGAAAACCCTAGCCCTTCGAGTATTTCTTCGGCTTTTGACTGAATAGAATAACCATCCAGCGCTTCAAACTCTTCTTGTACCCGCGCCAACTTATCGACGAGTTCGTCGCGATAGTTGGTTTCCATTTCATGCAAAATCTTATCTATCTGACGCTGAAGCTCATTTTGCCGCTCAAAGGCTTGCATCGCTACCGACAAAATCGAATCTTCGGTTTGGTATGATAGTAAATCCTGATTCAAAAAGCCGATAGTACACCCTCCTGCTTTGGAAATAGTACCAGCATCGGGCTGATAATTCCCCACTATCAAATGCAATAAGGTAGATTTACCCGTTCCGTTTAGCCCAATCAGGCCAATTTTATCTTTTGGCTTGATATGCAACGAAGCATTTTCGTACAAGGCTCGGTCGCCTAAGTAATATGATAAGTTAGTTATTGAAATCATGCCGCAAAGTTAGCGGATTTTGTATCTTTGTCCGATAAGTAATCACAGAATGACGTCCATAATCCCACAGAAAAGGGCAAAATCTCCCAAGCCACGACGTTATACGACACGTGTGTTTAGGAACGAGCCTGAAATTCTACACCATTTTCGCCTCCGATGGACCCCTTGGCTGTTTAATACCCCTCTGCACGTCAGGTATCAAGCAGCCGAAGAAGTTTATACTTTTGTCTTGACAAACGCCGATACCCAATCCGACGCTTATGGATTTTTTCATTTGTTTATACAAACCCCTAAAGGCATTAGTCCTTTTAGAGCGTCATTTGGCTCTTTCGAAATCGCCGAGCATTTGAGTCACGAAGATTTTGACGAATGGCTACATTTCATTGAGGATTTTAGCAAAACACTCGGGATTAGGTCTATCACACTCAAACATTACCCTTCTTGTTATAATCCAAACCGGACGGCTTTTATTAAGAGAGGATTGTTACGGAATTCGTTTGATATACTCCAATCTACCTCCAATCAGTACCTTGCTGTTACCTCTCATTGTTTTGAGGAAGGATTGCATGCGTCCGAAAAAAGACGCTTACGCAAATGTACCAAAGCAGGTTTTTGTTTTGAAGAGTGGCAACAGCCCGTTGCGGAAGATGTTTATCAATTTATCCAGCACAATCGGAAGTCACTTGGCTATTCGTTGTCGTTTAGTCTTGAGCAATTCAAAATGTGGCTCCGTGTTTTTCCCAAATATTTTCGTATTTACTGTGTCAAAGACGGTGAAACAATCGCCTCGCTTACCATTGGGGTACAAGTAGGAGAAGAGGTATTGTACAATTTTTGTCCTGCCGACAACCTCAGTTATCGTACTTTCAGTCCAGCCGTAATGCTCAACAAAGGACTTTATGATTACTGTCAAAAACACGATATCAGTCTTTTAGACTTGGGGGTCTCGGTAGATGAACAGGGTCTCGAAAAACCCAGTTTACGGAGATTTAAACAAAATTTAGGAGCAAGAAACTGTGATAAACTCCAATTTCACAAAATCATTGTTTGAAATAGTACCTTGTTGCTTCTATTCGCTATGAATCTTCGTAAAACGTTTGCCTTATTTTTACTGGTTTTTCATTTTTTGGGTCATATTATTGCCCAATCCCCTATTTCACCCGACAAAATCAAGTTTGTAAGACAAGGAGTGCGGAGGTTTATCTTTGACGAACAGCAATCTATTCCCTTGGCAGCATTGAACCCTCGCGAAATCATCGGACTATCGGCCATGTATCCAGTCAATCATATGGGCAGAGAAAAAGCCGATGTCAAAATTCATGAAGGGCAACTTTCGATTCAGTCTAAGACCGATACACACACGGCCATTTGGTTTGGCGGATTCAATCCATTTGCTACCTATACCATTGATTTGGGCTCTTGTCAAGGAAAAGGCGAATTAGGATTTATGTTTGCTGATGCAGCCAAAAGTGAGCAGTTTTTCATCAAAATCAAGTATAACGACCTACAAATCACCGAAGTAACCCAAACCCTATTCCGAGACTCCAAGGTCATAAAAGATAGCACAATCGCCACTAAAAACGCCTTAAAAAGCCGTATTTCTGGAAAAATCATTCTACAAATGCTTGGTAGTGGTCTTACTTTATATGTCCAGCAAGATAGTTTGCCTGTACCTATCGGTCAGTCTGATTTTGGTCGGTATATTGATTTACGTAAAAAACAATACCTCAATTCTTTTCAATCGCATTTTTATGTATACCAACAAACAGGGCACGTCGCCATCAATAAAATAACCTCAACCCTCAGCAGCGGTATGGGGCTAGCCGATATTAGGGCCATAACCTACGAAGACGGAGAACCTATGCTTGACCGTGGCCGACTTTGGTACACCATGTCTATTCGAGGAAGAGCTTTGCCGCACCATATTCAAGGAGTTTTTAGTATGGATCCTACTGTGTTTGATCTTCGCTTAGAAGGGGTTATTTTGTTTGACCGCGCCGACGGCCTTCTTCGCAACGAGATCGCTTCTCATATTTTTTTTGACCGACAGCATAAGCTATGGCGGGGTATCACGACAGGTTTTAGTGCTTATGCGCATCCAAATGAAAAAAAACAACTGTTAGCTGTTGAGAGTCAAAAAGACCCGCGTTTTGGTTTTTCGGTGATGAGTGCTAGTCCTTTTGGAGTAGTAGGAGACATCGAAGACCCTCATATTTTATTTGACGACATCGCAAAAAAATGGCGCATACTCACCTGTGAAAATATCAACGGCTACAAGGCTGTCATGCTGGAGTCGGAAGAGTGGAACAAAGGTTATCGCTGCATTGCAGGCCCCGTACCCTTTAATTCTACTGGTACTTCTATCCAAAAAATAGGTGACAAACGCTATTGTTTTTCGGGTAGTCAAGAGCGCAAAATTTTCATTTACTCTTATCCTGACCTCAAGTCAGTAGGCACTTTAGGAATGGATTTACCTCCTTGGGATGCTAGCTCAGGTACCAGAGTATGGCCCAATGTAGTACAGCTTCCCGAAGGCTACCCCTTCCGCTACGTGGCATTGATGATGGATCGATTCAATTATCCTGGATTAGAAGGCCCTAACTGGACCTACGGCGCCTTGTATTTATATCATGGATATGAATAATCAGAGACAAAAACTGATTTATGTTATTTATTTTACCATCTTACTGAGGTAGATTTATGGGTTCATTATTACCAAACGCCCAATGATTCACTTCAGAAAATGGAAAAGTTTTTAAGAATTCTCTCCATTGCGTCCCTCCTTTTGACAGCTCTCAATGCCATCATAGCAGGACTCCTATTTATGATAGACCCTTCTGGCTCTAAAATGGGAATGACCGTCGATTATTTACAATTTTCACCATTCCGTTCTTTTCTAATCCCCGGCCTAGTTTTGTTTTCTGTAAACGGGATTTTGAGTTTACTGACGGCATTTTCTATCATAAAACACCAAGCAAACGCCCCTGTGCTTATTATCATTCAGGGTATTTTGCTGGGTGGCTGGATACTGATTCAAATCATCATGGTGAGAGATATTAACCCGCTTCATATTATTATGTTTACTATAGGAGCTATTTTAGTAACCTGCGGCACTATGCTTTGGAAAGCCGCCAAATCATAAGTTTGTGGTATCTCATATACCTGTCCCCCCAAAAATACTCCTGACATAGGGCTGTCAACCATAAGTATTAAATTTGTCATAAAACGCCTGACATCATGAATATACTTATGGAAAAGGAGACCTTTTATCCCGATAGCCGCCAAGCATGGCGCGAATGGCTACATGAAAATCATCATTCTAAGCCATCTATTTGGCTGGTTTGTTATAAAAAACACACCAATATTCCCACTATTAGCTGGAGTGAGGCCGTAGACGAAGCACTATGTTTTGGGTGGATAGACAGCACTCGCGTCTCGGTAGATAACGACGCCTTTATTCAGTTTTTTTGCCCACGAAAACCCCGCAGTGGGTGGTCTAAAATAAACAAAGAAAAAATAGCACGACTCACTGAAGAAGGTTTAATGACCTCAGCGGGATTAAAGAGTATTGAAATTGCAAAACAAAACGGTTCTTGGGATATGTTGGACGAGATTGAAGCACTCATTATCCCTCAAGATTTGACAGAGGCTTTTGAAGAATACCCTTCCTCGTTAAGTTATTTTTTGGGTTTAAGTAAATCTGTCCGAAAGTCCTTATTGCACTGGCTCGTACTCGCCAAACGCCCCGAAACGAGACAAAAAAGAATCCGGGAAGTAGCATCCTTGGCAAGTCAAAAGCAACTACCTAAACAATTCCGTTAAAGCTTCGGGCTATTGAAAATACACCGCTATTTTTGACAAATGATAAGTACTATCCCCCATAAAACTGATTTAAGATTAAATAATATTCAATTTTTTGGGAGAAATAAGAGCTTAATTACTAACATTGCGCTTTTCATCAACTTTGATAAAATTCTATCATTTGAATCAAAACCGTATGTTTAGAATAGTAGCCGCCTTTTTAGGTTTTGTACTTTTGACCACTACCCTATACTCCCAACAACCCGTAGAAGTCACCGAGCAGACCCTCAAAATCGGAGGGCTCAAAGAAGAGGCGTTTTATTTTGGATTTGCCACCGGCGACAAAATCGTTTTTAATTTCAAAGAAGTTGACAACAAAGAGTTGAAAGAAATCGAAATTGTAGAATATCCCAACAACCCTCGGTATTCGGATTACAAAATCACTCTTTTGGAAAATAAAACCATCGAGGTACCCAAGCAAGGAGTTTATATTTTCAGATTCAAAAATACGGCTCTTACTGGCCGAATCTGTAAAATCAAGGTTCAGCGCATCCCGGCTAGTGCAGAAACGGCTCATTTCAATACTTCGGTGACGTGGGAAGACCGAGACGAAACCACCTACAAAACGTATACCAAAGAGGTCATTGCAGGCTATGATACTACCTATATTCAAAAAACAAAAAAAGTACTTGTCAAGACTGAGCAAAAAGAAGAGCTGATTTTTGATAAACCACAGAGGGTTCACTCAAACGCCAACATCAGCAATCACAACAAAACTTCTCTCTCATTCAAACTTCCCCTCAATCAAATCAGTCCTTACAAAACCACCAAAGTAATCGCTTGGGCTTACTGGGTGGGTGTAGGCAAAGAAGCCAATCTAGCTTGGAAACAAAATGCCCAAATCATCAAAAATATAGTGAAAGGTGCGGTGGCTTACTTTACTACACCACTAGGGGCATTGGCAGCGGGTGTGGTCACTGATTTAGCTATCCCCAAAGCCGGAGAAGATGTGTATTATGGCATTGCCAATCAAACCAATAGAGATCTTTTTTTGGCGGCGCAAAAATATACTGTTTATGACCAAGGCAAAGGCGTAGCGGGCTATCGAAAATTCACGGAACCAAACTTATGCCAAGGGACTTATTACGTGCTTCTCTCAAACGACAACCTAGTACAGGCCATAGATGCTACCGTGAAGGTCGTTGCTATTCTCGAAACCAACGTCTACGAAGAGCAACCCTACACTGACATAATTCTCAAGCCTCGTTATGAAACAAAGACATTTTCGGAGCCTGTCATCAAAACCTCAAGAGTTCCTGTCACTGGAAAGTTTTGAGTTAAGTAAATGTGCTAATTGCTTAGTCAAACCCAAACGGCTTTATTTGAATTAATATGATGTTTGAACACATTTTCAAAGAGCAACTTACGGCCTTAACAAAGGACCTAACCATCATCGAAAAGCTATGGAGTGAAATCAAACATCAGTATTCAAAACCTGAACGTCATTATCACAACCTCTCACATCTCGACGCGCTAGTGGCTTCTCTGTCAAACGTCTTTGACAACATTAATAATTGGCAATCCCTCATTCTGGCTGTAGCTTACCATGATATTGTGTATAATGTCCTAAGAAACAACAATGAAGAGCAAAGTGCCCAACTTGCCGCCGAAAGACTTGAGCAGCTAGGCTTGCCCCAAAGCAGTATAGCGCATTGTTGTGCTCAAATAATAGCCACCAAAGGCCACACAGAATCAAATAATCAAGATACTAACTATTTCATTGACGCTGATTTGGCTATTTTGGGTGGTACTCCTGAAGAATACAAACACTATACACATCTGATACGAAAAGAGTATCGATATTATCCAGACCTGATTTACAATCCAGGCCGACGAAAAGTTTTACAACATTTTGTCGCTATGCCTCGCATATACAAAACCGACTATTTTTATGAGCGGTTTGAGTATCAAGCTCGTATCAATCTTCATCACGAACTTAAGAGCTTATCTTAGTACAAATAGATATATATTAACAGACATGATGAGCCTGAAAAGTCGACTAAACAGCATTTTTTGACTTAGATCAAAGTTTGAAGGAAATAAGCATTGCATTTTTGCACCATTATTAATCTTCATAACAATTCAAAAAATGAAAAAGAAACACTTTAAGTACATCAACACCCTATTTGTGGTAATTCCGATGACACTGATTATGGCCTTTGTAGGTCTTATGCGCAACTATGGATTTGGCGAAGACTGGTTTGTCAAATTTATAAAAGCCTGGAGCGTCATGTTGCCTGTAGCGTATGCGTCAGCATTTCTCATTATTCCTAATGCCCGAAAACTGGCAGAAAAATTAGCCGTAAAAGAGTAATTTAAGAGCCCACTAATTTTGAATGTACGAACAACTCACACATTACCTCAACAGCCAAATCAAAGTAAGTGAAGAAGAACTAAAAATCATTCATTCTTTCTTCAGGCCATTGAAATTAAAGAAGAACGAGCTTTTAGTTACCCACGGACAAACCAGCCAACGAACCTTCTTCGTTGGCAAAGGTTGTTTACGGATATTTTTCATCAACGAAGAAGGACAGGATGCTACCCGATATTTTGCTTTTGAAGACCAGTTTGCGACGGCTCTAGTAAGTTTCATCACGGGTGAGCCTTCCGAAGAGTTTATACAAGCAACCGAGGATTCGGAATTGCTTTATATCACGCACAAGGATTTTTATCATTTGCTCGAAGTCATTCCGCAATGGGAAAAGTTTTATCGCCATTACCTCGAAAAAGCCTACGTAAACAATACCAAACGCCTCATGTCTTTTCTTACACAAGACGCCACCGAAAAATATCGCCAATTACTTAACGAAAATCCAATCATCGTAAGACGTTTGCCTAATAAAATGGTCGCTTCTTATCTCAATATTTCGCAGGAAACATTGAGCCGTTTAAAATCAAAAGTTTGATTTTATTTTTTGATCTACATCAAAGCGTAGCGCATTGAATGTCAATAATTTTACCCAAAAAAAATTGACACAAATGAGCTACCAAAAAGAATCAATGATACACAGCGGAATCGTTTTACAAAACAAGCAAATCGCGGCTCACACTTTCCATTTACAAATCCAAAGCGATGATTTCGCCAAAATGCAATACGTAGGGGGTTTTACGGTAGATATATTTTTAGGAAACCCTTTAGAGGAAGCTTTTTGCCAAGACCGAAAATATTCCTTCTGGAATTATGAACCTGTCTATCACATTGCCGACTTTGCCATTTGCACATTCTCAAACGGAAAAGGGGCAGAATGGATACAAAAATTACAGCCAGGGGAGCGTATCTTTTTCAAGCCACCCAAAGGAAAATTATTGGTAGACAATAATGCCGACAATTATTTGCTTATTGGAGATATCACTTCCTTATCTCATTTATACGAAATCCACAGAAGCCTTGCAGTAAGCAAAAATATTTTCACTTTTATTTATGCCGAACAGGAAACTGATTTTTTTCCAGATATAGACCTCAGCTTCCCCTTCAACCATCATATTATAAAACCTGTACTGACCCACATCGTAGTGGATACAATCATTAGTCTTTTGCCAAGGTCTCTTGACAATACAATAGCCTACATTTTGGGTCATCCTGAAATCTGCCTCGTATTGCACAATTATTTAAAGCATAACAAAAACCTACCAGTTCAAAACCTACGTACAAAACCGTTTTGGAAAATTAAACAAAATAACCACTAATCTTAAGTCTGCCCTCTTTCCATAGACCTTCTGCTTAGAATTTTTATTGTGTACGGTAGTAGAGCTGTATTGACCCAAGACTAACGATTTGATTGTTAGTAGCAAGGCTTGGGCAGTCCACAATTTCTATCATAAGGCACGATATGACAAATAGGGCAGTTTTTGTAACTTTAGCCCCTACAAAGCACTTCCTATACCTAATCCGTTAGATGATGAAAAAAATAGCAATTATAGGAGCCACGGGGATGCTAGGGCAGCCCGTCACATATGAGTTTCTTAATGCAGGCTATGAAGTCAGTATTTTTGTTCGTAATCCTTCCAAAGCACAAAAGCTTTTTGGGAAGAAGGTCAACATTACTACTGGCAACCTCACTGACGTAGCAAGACTCAAAAAGTTTTTAGAAAATCAGGATTTTTTATATCTCAATCTTTCGGTAAAGCAAGAAAGCGGGGAGCACGATTTTCAACCCGAACGAGAAGGATTAGCAAATATTTTGAAAGCCGCAAAAGAGACCTCCCTACCAAGGATTGGGTATCTTTCATCGTTGGTGCATTTCTACCAAGGCCAAAATAATTTTGACTGGTGGGTCTTTAGACTCAAAGCCGATGCTGTTTCTCAAATCAAAAGCAGTGGTATTTCTTACTCTATTTTTTACCCTTCCACATTTATGGAAAGCTTTGGAAAAGGTGCTTATCGTCAAGGCAACAACCTCTTGCTTTCGGGTAAATCAGCTTATAAAATGTATTTGATTTCGGGGAGCGATTATGGAAAGCAAGTAATCCGGGCTTTTGAAAACAACAATGGCAATAACGAATATACAATACAAGGACAAGAAGGATATACTGCCGACGAAGCCGCTACTTTATTTGCAGACCATTATCCTAAAGCCAAAATCAGAATCATTCGAGCACCTTTTGGGCTATTGAAGTTTTTAGGAAAATTTACCAATAAATTTAATTATGCCGCCAATATCATCGAAGCTCTAAACAACTATCCTGAGCAATTTGACGCTGAGAAAACTTGGCAAAAACTAGGCACTCCCCCCACGAAGTTTTTGGACTATATCAAAAAATGCCCCTAAAAAATTAGAAATACGTATCTATCAAAATGTCAAATAAGGCGCAATTTTGGACACTAGTTTTTCGTCTAGGATTTTAATTTTCAACAAATCCTCCTCCGACTGAAATGCTCCATGCTGCTCCCGATACCGCACAATAATCTCGGACTGTCGTCTTGATAAATAAGGATGTCGATCAAGATCTTCGGGAGAAGCGGTATTGATATTTATTTTTTTGACGGGAGATTTCACCCTTGCAAGTCGATTGAGTTCTCCCAAGGCTAATGAATCTAGTCCAAAGACTTCGGAAAATTGTGACTCTGATACAAAACCCCCTAACCCATCTCGAAACTTTACAATCCGAGCAGCTAGTTTGCTCCCAATTCCTTTTAAACGGATAAGTTGGGTTGTGTCGGCGGTGTTGATGTCAAAAACTACCTCTAGCGGTTTAGAAAAATGATTGGATTTGGGCGGCACTGCCACTGTAGCGACTTCAGCTGCTGAGGTCAATGTAGCTTGGGGCTGGGTCTTAGATTCTTCTTTTGCGAGGCTAATGTATGGTTCGAGTTTTTCGTAAAGCGTAGGTTGTAGCCCATATATTTTTTGCAAATCTTCTTTCTTACGAAATTTCCCACCTTTACTACGGTATTTTTCGATGCGTTCTGCAATAAAACGCGGCATTCCTAAGGCCTGAAACTGCTCAACTGTAGCAAGATTGGGATCAAAATAAAACAAAGTCAAAGGCTGTTCAGGATTGCCTTGCGTCTCTTTTGGGTAATTTTTTGCAGTGTAGGAAGGATAAGATTTGGATAATACCTGCGATTTTTCCAATATAGCTACCAAGCTATCGGCTTTTTGAATATCCTGTGGTTGGATAACAAGACCCTCATTATCCAACATTCTATCATACACAAGAGGCAAACTCCAGCTCGCTACCATCAACGTAGCGACCACCAAAAATGCCCGCGCTTGGCTTTTCGAAACCCCAAATTCATCTCGAATAAGTAATATTAAGCGGCGAAGCATAGATTAAGGCTCATAATTTTCGTAATCAATGTGTTCCGGTCGAGAAACTGCTTGAGGTTGAACCCCATTTTGACGAGGAGAATTATTGATATCGGTACGTAACCCTTCATCAATAACAATTCCCAATTTTCTAACCGACAACCAAATAGTTTTTAAATGATACCAATCTTCCGCATTAGAACGCAACCTTTTTTCATACGTTTTAGAAAACTTAATCTCCTCCAGCTGTGCCTTTTCAATTTTAACCAAACGTCCCTCGCGCAACAATACATTGGTTAGTACAATGATATTTTGATTGGTACGCCCATACTCAACTAATAATTTTTGATTAACTACCCAGACACCTTTGTTCTTAAGCCACACAATAAGTCTCTTATATTCAGGGTCTAGGGGGTTAGTGAAATTTTTAGCTATGTTGGTATCAATAAAGATATCTTTCATGTTTAGGTATTTAAGGCTATATCCATTACATCCATTGCATAAGTGTCAAAAAAACTAGACGGAGCACCTTTGATCTGACCATCTGTCGAAAGCTCTATAAGATGGGTAACAGTCTGCATTCCATCATTTTCAAAAAAATATACTTTTACATCTTGCGGTTTCAGTTCTCCCCTGACCAACAACAGCCTAATTCTATTTAATAGATATTCACTATGAGTTTCGACAATGTACTGTTTGTTAGTTTTTTTTATTTGGTTCGCTAAAAAAGTACCAAACAATGCCTGAATTTTTGGGTGCAAATGAGTCTCAGGTTGAGAAAGAGCTAAGCATGAGTTATTATCTAGCTGTAAATCAGCCACAACAATGGGCAAAAATTGACTAATTCCAAATCCTACATCTGTAAGTGCCGCCATGGCACTATTCGCTTGTGTTTTTACGGCTATTTCAAAACGTCCCCCCTTAAATTTATTAGATTTTATTTCCTTAAAAAGCTCCAATTCAGACATAATCCTTGCCAGTTCATCAAGCTTTTCTGGGTTTGTGTCTTCCCATTCGATAATTTGGTCAATATAGCCAGCTCCATCAGTATCTACTTTTGGTTGAGCTTTAGCTTTTTGATAGTACGTTCGCTCAGGAGGCTGACGAAAAGAACCAATATAATTGAAGTATCTATCCAAAATTTCAATAAAGTACTCTAATTCGTCTCTTAGTGTCCAAGGAGCTAATTGTAGATTCAATATTAAATCTTCAATCTTCTCAAATTCATAATCCTTAATTTGTAGCGTATTCTCTTCTATGTTAGTATTCGCGTTTCTTATAAGTTCAGAATAAGATTTTTCCTTTTGAAAATCGAACAATGGAACGCTCGGAGAATCGTACAACTCTAAATTCAATATGTATTTTTCTTTAACCTTATTTACTAATACATTCCAATGAGGGAGTCTGACTTCAAAATCTGATATTATTAGACTTCCTCCCTTATCTTTTTTCCTCCAAATTGTTTTACAAAAAATATCTTTCTCGGCAACTTCATCTATCATAGTCAATGATAGTTCAATGAAATTTTCTGAAATATTGTTTTTAATAATCTCTTCAAAGCTTCCCAGATTAACATATTTTCCGTTGAGTGATAGATAAAACGGAAATTGTTCGGTCTGTAAAACCGCAAGAATACTGTATATCAATGAACTCTTACCACTACTATTGGCACCTGTGAGCAAGGTAATAGGGGCAAAATCTACATTGACTTCTTTGAAACACTTAAAGTTTTTGAGGGAAAGATTCTTGACCCGCATCTTGATGATAAATTCTTAGTTTTTGACTTAAATATCTGCATTACGTCACAATTTCCCTAATTTTGCCGCCTTATATCATTGTCAAAAATCGATAACAACTAACTGATAACAGATAACGTCCCCATGAGCCAAGCTCCCGCTACCTCTTTACAAGACATTGTGGCACATGCCAAAGAATACGGATTTGTATTTCCTTCTTCCGAAATTTATGATGGGCTACAGGCTGTGTATGACTACGGTCAAAACGGTGTCGAACTCAAAAATAACCTCAAAAACATCTGGTGGAAAGCCATGACACAACTCAACGACAACCGCAGCGGCGGGCCAATCGTGGGTATTGACGCGGCTATCTTTATGCATCCCCTTACGTGGAAAGCCTCAGGGCACGTGGATGGTTTCAATGACCCGATGATTGACAACAAAGATTCTAAAAAACGCTACCGCGCTGACCAACTTCTTGAAGCAAAAGCCGAACAATACGCTGCCGAAGGCCAACCCGAAAAAGCCCAGCAATTGCTGAATGAAATGGGGCGTTTGTTGGGAAATAACGAATTAGAGGCTGTACGCGAACTCATCATTGCGGAAGGTATCAAATGCCCAATTTCGGGGACTGCCAACTGGACCGAAGTGCGTCAGTTCAACCTTATGTTTAGTACCCAAGTAGGGTCGGTTGCCGAAGATTCAAATTTGATTTATCTCCGCCCCGAAACAGCCCAAGGAATTTTTGTCAACTTTTTGAACGTACAAAAATCTGGCCGCATGAAGATCCCTTTTGGGATTGCTCAAATCGGGAAAGCTTTCCGCAACGAAATCGTTGCACGGCAGTTTACCTTCCGTATGCGCGAGTTTGAGCAAATGGAAATGCAGTTTTTTGTACGTCCTGGTACCGAAATGGAATGGTACGAAAAATGGCGTGACACACGCCTGAAATTTCACCAAGCGGTAGGTCTGCCCGCCGAAAAACTGAAATTCCACATTCACGAAAAACTCGCCCACTACGCCAATGCTGCCGTGGATATTGAGTATCAGTTTCCGTTTGGCTTCCGCGAAATCGAAGGGATTCACTCACGCACCGATTTTGACTTAAAAAATCACCAAGAACTTTCGAAGAAAAAGCAACAATACTTCGACAACGACCTCGACGAAAACGGTAAGCCTTTTGGCAATTATATTCCTTATGTAGTAGAAACTTCGGTAGGTGCCGACCGTTTGTTTTTGGCGGTATTGTGCAATGCTTATACCAAAGAACTTGTAGGAGAAGGAGATGCTCAAAAAGAACGTACTGTACTAAAATTACATCCTGCGTTGGCTCCTTTCAAAGCGGCGATTTTCCCCTTAGTCAAAAGAGACGGCTTGCCCGAAAAAGCCGAAGAAATTGTGAAAGCACTCAGAAATGAGTTTCGTGTATTTTATGAAGAGCGCGATGCCATCGGCAAGCGTTATACGCGCCAAGATTTGATAGGTACTCCTTTCTGTATAGCGGTAGATTATCAAACCCTCGAAGACAACACCGTCACCATTCGTCACCGTGATAGCATGGAACAGGAGCGCGTACATATCGACGAGTTGAAAGCTAAAATCGGCTATGCTGTGTCAGAACAGCGAATTTTGGAGTTGATTTAGAATATGTTCTTTAACCACAAAGAGCACAAAGAATAGCACAAAGTACACAAAGCATTGTGAACTTAGCGGCCTTTTTCGTGTTCTTTGTGGTTATTTTTTCACCTCAGACTTACTTTAAATCGCTCACTATAAAGTTGATAGAAACTCAGAGAGTAAGCAATGTAAAAGCAAAACAACAAAGCCACTAGCACAATTGGCCCTTCCCTGAAAACATTGTAGTCGAAAAAAGCACGTGGCAAATTTAAAGTCACACTCACCAATGCAAATAGTAGCCCCAATCTTGAAGACACTGCATTGAATTTCAACGAATTCACAAATTTTTGTTTGCCCGACGCATACCTCCAAATCTGTTTTATAGTTTGTGGAATAAGCATCAAAAGCGGAGTCAGTACACACGCCATAAAAACCCAAACAAAATACTGCCTAGACACCAAATATGCAAACTGAAAAGTAAGCAATCCAACCAAAAGCGTTGTCACAAGCGTAGGCCAACGGAAGTAGGATTTCATGATTTGCCAATGCCTTTTGGAAATTTCTTTGTTAAGTCGCTCTACATACTCTTCTTGAAGTTTTGCTAATCCATAGTTAGATTGTTGTATTGTTTTGAAGCGACGAAAATCATAATAGTATCTAAAACTAACTGGATAACGATATTTTCCAAACTCTGAATGAACCTCCTCAAAAGCACTCTCAAAAGTTTGCCCCTGGGCTTGTCTGTCTTCAATGGCTAAAATATAATGATCTAGCAATTCTTCATACAAGTCTTGGTACTTGATACCGCCTTGGATGAGTTCTTTGCTGATAAGGTCAAGTTGAGTGGGGGTTAAGTTCATCACAGAGAAGGTTTTAAGTTCAATATTTTTTGGAGATTTGTCACAAAATCCGCCAATTCCGACACCGCACTTTGGGCTTGCTGCTGCCCATTCTCGGTGAGCTTGTAGTATTTTCGATTTCGGCCGTCCACTAGGGCATTTTCGGTAGTAAGCACGCCTTCTGCTTCCAATTTGTGCAAAGTAGGATAAAGCGCCCCTTCCGTAAGTTGAAGCTCTCCCGCCGTAATTTCACGCACCCGTTGGGTGATTTCGTAGCCGTACATGCGTTTGTTGTCTTGTAAAAGTTGCAAGACAATCGCGCTCAAGCAGCCTTTCAGATAAGTTTGTTGTTGCATACGACAAATATACATCAAAATTTTAAATACCAAATTTTCTTAGGTATCCACTATTCTGTTTTTTTTTAACTTTGTTAAAGTTTAAGACTTTAACAAAGTTTTGTAATGAATCCACTTCCCAAAAAACACTATACGCCTGAAGAATACTTAGAATTGGAAGAAAAGGCTTCTTACAAAAGTGAGTACTTTGATGGGCAAATCTATCCCATGGGCGATTTTGAAGGCGATACACCCGAAGCAATGGCCGGCGCAAAACCTGCTCATAATGCTATACGGGAGAATTTATCGATTGAAATAGGTTCTTTCTTAAAGAAAAAATCATGCCGCTCCTATTCAAGCGACCAACGGGTTTTTATTCCTTCTACTGAGCTTTACTCTTATCCTGACTTGATAGTGGTATGTGGAAAACCTGAGTTTTCGGATAGCCAAACCAGTAGCTTGACCAATCCTGTTTTAATCGTAGAAGTATTGTCACAAAGCACGGCCAACTATGACAGAGGCGAAAAATTTGAACTTTATCGCGCTATTCCAACGTTCAGAGAATACTTATTGGTAGATTCGCGCCGTATTTGGGTGGAGCTTTGGCGAAAAAGCGAGCAGGGTATTTGGTCGCTGATGTTTGAAAGCAAATCGCTAGAATCCGTGGTACATTTAGAGACGATTCAGGGGGATTTATTACTTGCTGACCTATACTCAAATACGGAAGATTTGCCAGAAACCGTTTTTAGAATTCGATAAATATAAATAAGAATGATATACCAAAGGACTGAAAGTAACACTTATACGAAACTTTCAGTCCTTTGTTTTTTTTACTAAGAGTAGCCGAGAGACCCAAAAACCGTAAAAACATTTTTTTAATCAACTCTCGTATCGTACCCTTTTTCGCAGTATGTACAATCTACAATTTTGGCTTTTGTGCCTCAGTAATTTCCTATTTTCAGCCAGTTTTCAAATGATGATTCCTGAATTGCCTGATTACCTCTCGGCTATGGGTGGGCAACAATACATCGGACTCATCATTGCGCTTTTTACCCTCACCGCCGGCCTATCGCGACCTTTCAGTGGCAAACTCACCGATACTATCGGCCGTGTACCGGTCATGGCCTTTGGGTCGTTGGTATGCTGTGTGTGTAGCCTGATTTACCCTTTTGTACATGTGGTGTGGGGATTTTTGCTTTTGAGATTCATTCATGGGTTTTCAACCGGAACCAAACCTACCGCGACCGCTGCTTATGTAGCCGACATCATCCCCGAAAATCGACGGGGAGAGGCCGCCGGGATGTTGGGTATTTTTACCGCTACAGGTATGTCGATTGGGCCCACTATCGGCAGCTATCTTACTTTATGGTTTGGTATCAATCCCATGTTTTATGTAGCTTCTGCTTTTGCTTTGATTTCTATCTTGATTTTGCTAAACATGAAAGAAACCTTAGTAGAGAGGCAGCTTTTCAGCTTTAAGCTCTTCAAAATCAACCGACAAGACATTTTTGAACCTCGCGTCTTGAGCGTATTTTTGGTCATGTTTTGCGTATCATTTTCATCTGGAGTGATTCTTACTCTTATACCCGATTTGAGCAAGACTTTAGGCATTCAAAACAAAGGCTTGTTTTTCACAGTCTATACGATTGCCTCCTTACTTATTCGAGTCGTGGCGAGCAAATCTTCCGACATCCACGGGCGTGTACCTGTCATGATTATCTCTACCATTATTTTGGCGATTGGTATGGCCATACTTGGCTTTACCCAATCCACCTTTGGATTTTGGGCAGCGGCGATTTTGTTTGGTTTTTCATGGGGACTCAACACCCCCACCCTTACAGCTTGGGCTATTGACCTCAGTCACCCTGAATATCGCGGACGAGCATTGGCTACGATGTACATTGCATTAGAGGCAGGTATTGGCGTAGGCGCGTGGTGGTCGGGCTGGTGGTATGGTGGAAAAGTAAGCAATATGCCTTTCGCTTTTTATCTTTCTTCGCTTTTGGCTCTAGCCTCATTGGGCTATCTTATTTGGTGGCGGCGCCACAAAGCCATACAAATGGGATAAAATTTAAAAACTAATGACTTTTGTCGGTACAACGAGTGCGTTTGTGTTGTAATTTTGACGCCACTTCCTTATCTCTGATTGGAGAGCAGGATATTGTTTAGTGGACACCTCGTTTGAATGCAAGAACTTCGCACCCTCATTGGCAAAGAAATAACGCTCGAATGGCGCCAACGTTACGCCCTCAATGGCATGATGTTGTATATCGTCAGCACCATTTTTGTGTGTTATTTGAGTTTTCGGCTCAAGTCAAACCAATTGACCCCCCTCGCTTGGAATACCCTCTTTTGGATTATCATGCTTTTTATGGCTATCAATGCCATTTCTAAGAGTTTCACCCAAGAGCGTGCGGGACGGTTATTGTATTATTACACATTGGCAAGCCCGCAGTGGATTATTCTTTCCAAAATCATCTACAATTCCGCCTTGATGTTGATTTTATCGATGTTAGGTTTTGGGTTTTATAGTTTTGTGATGGGCAATCCCGTCGGTGATATCCCTATGTATTTGTTGACGATTGTGTTGGCAAGCGTAGGTTTTGCTTCTTCCTTAACGATGATTGCGGGGATTGTTTCCAAGGCTGAAAACAACGGCGCATTGATGGCTATCTTGAGTTTTCCGGTGATTATTCCGATGCTTTTGATGGTAATGAAACTCGCCAAAAACGCCCTCGATGGCCTCGACCGTGGCAGTAGCAACGACGAAATGATGATATTGTTGGCATTGGACGCGATTGTCGTAACTTTGTCATTGATTTTATTTCCCTATTTGTGGAGGAGCTAACACAAATAAGAGACATAAATTTATTAGCTCTGAGTTATCACTTAATTTGTTGATTTAGTTATAGATTATGAAAAAATATTGGTGGAAAATAGTAGCGGTGGTATTGCTAGTTTATGGCTTTTACTTTGGTCTTATGGGTGAAGTACCACGCCGTGATATTTTGAACGAAAGTATCCGAAATGTGTACTTTCACGTATCGTTGTGGTTTGCTACTACGCTATTTCTATTAGTGTCGGCAATTTTCTCCGTTCGTTATTTACGTTCTAACAACCTAGCCGACGACGATAAGGCAGTTGAGTTTGCCAATGTCGCTTTACTTTTTGGGGCTTTGGGATGTAGCACCGGCTCACTTTGGGCTAGAGTAACTTGGGGCGGATGGTGGCCCAACGACCCCAAGCTCAACAGTGTTGCGATCAGTATGTTGATGTATTTTGCGTATTTGGTATTGAGAAGTTCACTCGAAGACGAACAAAAGAAGGCCCGTATCTCGGCGATTTACAACATATTTTGTTTTGCAGTTTTCATCCCGCTGATTTACATTTTACCTCGCCTGACCGATTCGTTGCACCCCGGCAACGGCGGCAACCCAGCCTTTGGCGAATACGACATGGACAATCAGATGCGTCGGGTGTTTTATCCTATTATCATCGGGTGGATGCTCCTAGGGACTTGGATTGCTTCGCTACGCATTCGGGTGCGCGCTTTAGAAAAAATTGAAGATTAATGTATAATTTGATATAACCATGAGAAAAATATTGTTTTTGTTTTTAAACGTGTTGGTTTCCTTAAACCTCTTTGCTCAACAATCTGTTAATCAAGAAACACCTATGGCCGACCAAATGCGTGCTGATGGCAAGATATGGGTGGTAGTAGTGGTTATTGGGGTAATTTTTGCGGGAATTATTGCCTTTTTGGTCAATCTAGAGCGCAAAGTCTCTAAACTCGAAAAACAATCAAAGAAATGAGCATTTTGGAATTATTCGCCAAGATTGAAAGCAGCATTTATTGGAAGAATGCGGAATTAAGTCAATTGAGTAAACATCAAAAATCAGCATAATCATCATGAAAAAAATACATCTTTTTGGACTCATCGTCATTGCGATCGCTATCGGTATCATTGTTTCTACCTACGGCAATGCTAGTACTTACTCCAATTTTACGGAAGCTACCGAAATGGCCAAAGAAGGCGAAACCTCTGATATCCACGTAGTAGGAAAGCTCAAAAAAGACGCTAGCGGGCAAATCGTAGGCATGAAGTATGACCCCGTCATGGACGCTAATCACTTCGAGTTTGTGCTAGTCGATACCAACAAAGTAGAAAAGCGAGTGGTATATCTCAGCCCCAAACCCCAAGATTTTGATAAATCAGAGCAAGTAGTGGTGATTGGTAAAATGCAAGGTGATTATTTTGCTTGCAACAAAATCTTGATGAAATGCCCTTCTAAATACACCAACGAAAAGCCTGATTTCAAAGAAGCGACGGCAGAAAAAATATAAACCAACCCACGCAAAGGGTGCACTAGCTTAAAATACTAGGCACCCTTTGTCAATTTCTACTTCAACTCATGACACTCGGAAATCTAGGTCACTTACTCGTTATTATATCTTTTGTCACGGCTTTGGTAGCTACCTATGCTTACTTAAAAGCCACGCTTTTGGCTACCAACAATCTCGAAACCGGCACTTGGAAGCAATTTGCTCGTTATGCTTTTTATACCCACGCTGCTGCGGTGATAGGATTTTGTGCGGTCTTATATACCATCATTTACGGGCATCATTTTGAATATCACTACGCTTGGAGTCACTCATCAAAGGCTTTGCCGTGGTATTATATGCTATCTTGTTTTTGGGAAGGCCAAGAAGGAAGTTTTATGCTTTGGATGTTTTGGCAAGCGGTGCTAGGGGTGGTGTTAATTCGTACTAACAAAACATGGGAAGCACCCATGATGACCGTTTATACGCTAGTACAAGCTTTTTTGACTTCCATGATTTTGGGAATCGTAATACCTGGTTTGGATTTCAAAATCGGTAGTACTCCTTTCTTGACTATCGTTGAAGCCAATCCCAACGCGCCGTTTCTACAAATGAATCCCGATTTTGTACCCAAAGACGGGAATGGTCTCAACCCTCTTCTCCAAAACTACTGGATGGTGATTCACCCTCCTACCCTATTCCTAGGTTTTGCGCTTACTCTTATCCCTTTTGCTTATCTCATGGCTGGTCTATGGCGTAAGCAGGTTTCGGAATGGCTTCGCCCAGCATTGCCTTGGACTCTGTTGGCGGGGGTGATTTTGGGCGTGGGTATTTTGATGGGTGGCTATTGGGCCTACGAAACTCTGAGCTTCAATAGCTACTGGAGTTGGGACCCCGTCGAAAATGCCGTGTATGTACCTTGGTTGATTTTGATTGCAGCCTTGCATACGATGATTATTGCCAAGAAAAATGCTACTGCTCTTAAGACTTCCGTCATTTTGGTGATTGCACAGTTTATCCTGATCTTGTATTCTACTTTCCTTACCCGCAGTGGCGTTTTGGGCAATGCCTCCGTTCACTCATTTACGGATTTGGGCCTTTCGGGGCAGCTTCTTTTGTATCTTTTTGCTTTTATTGCCGTAGCGATTTTTTTGAGTGCAAGGGTCTGGAAACTCATGCCTTCTGACAAAGAGGAGGTTTCAACTTACTCACGTGAGTTTTGGCTTTTTATGGGTGCTACGGTCATTTGCTTGGCTGGTTTTCAAGTCATTATTCCAACTTCCATTCCAGTCTGGAACAAAATCGTCGAGGCATTTGGTGGGGTTTCTAAGCTTGCTCCTCCTACCGATGCCATTAGTTATTATACCAAATTTCAACTTTGGTTTTTTGCCGTAATAGCCATTTTGTCAGGAATTGGCCAGTTTTTTTGGTGGAAACGAGTTCAGAAAGGAAAACTTCAAGACCTCCTGACCCCTCTTTGGATTACATTGTTGATTTCTGCTTTGTTGATTACTTTTGGCAATATTCATAAACTCCCTTATATAGCCCTTCTCACCGCCGCCGTTTTTGCGCTAGTAGCCAATATTACTATTATTTTGGGGGTATTGCGTGGCAGCTACCGTCTTTCAGGTGGCGCTGTCACTCACATAGGGGTGGCATTGATGTTGATTGGTATTTTGTGGTCGTCGGGTTATCAAAAAGTAGTTTCGCTCAATGCGTCAGGACTTTTGATTTCTAAAGATGATTTCTTTACTAAACAAGACAACAAGGAAAACAAAGAAAACGTGTTGCTTTGGCTCGGCAAGCCTACGCGTATGAGTGATTATTTGCTCACTTACCGCGGGCCTCGCACCGAAATCCGCGATGTTTCTAGTTATGTCCCTAGCAGTTGGCTCGACATCATCGAGGGAGATTTTCACGCCGTTTGTTTGAGAGATATTACTATTGGCGAAAAAACATACCACAAAAAAGGTGATACCGTGGCGGTATATCCTGAAAATGTTTTTTATGAAGTCGAATACCGCGAACCCAACGGGCGCATCACTACCCTCTATCCTCGTGTGCAGTTCAACGAGCGTATGGGGTTGGTTACATCGCCCGACATTAAACGCGAGCTTAACAAAGACTTGTATTCGTACGCCACTATCGGTAGCAACCCCAACGAAAGCCAAGATTGGTCACCTACCGAAAATTTCCGCGTGGCTGTTCAAGATACGTTTTTTGTGAATGATTTTGTGGCGGTGCTAGAAAGTGTAAGTCGAGTAAATGCCGTGGAAGGTATCAACTTAGCTTCCAACGATATTGCGGTCAAAGCACAAATAAAAATATTCGACCAAGACCGCGAATACTATATCACCCCTACTTTTGCTATCAACCAAGACCGAATGGTATTGCGCAAGCCAGAAGTAAACGAAGAACTAGGGCTAAGAGCGCAGTTTATGGAAATTGATCCCAAAACAGGCACTTTCACTTTTGCATTCAATGCCAAGCAAAGAGACTTCATTGTGATGAAGGCCGTCGAGAAGCCTCTCATCAATGTGCTCTGGATTGGGACCTTGATTTTATCGCTAGGGTTTACTATGTCGACCATAAGGCGCTTTCGTGAATTCAGACTCACCCGCGATAAAGAACCCAAAATCGAAAGAGTTGAAAAAATAATTTAAAAAATAAAAGAGAAAAGCGGCTTTTGGCCGCTTTTTTGTTAGTATTTAAGAAATACAATTTACGCTCAGTAGAGGCGTTGATATAATTAAAAATCTTCTATGTAGTGCGTCAACATCATTATATAGTACAGTTGTGTCTTTTCATGATTTTGCTCATGGGAGGTGCTTTGTATGCTCGGCCTACCGAAACTCCTACCTCCGAAAGCTTCAAGAAAACCCTTATTTTCAAAAAACATCAGTTTGATATTTCAACCAGCGATGCTGGATCTGTACGAGAGCTTGTGATACGAGTTAGTCGTGACAATGCGTTTTTGATGACTATTCGACAAAAAACCGACGGCTGGGTCGTCAATGCAGAAGCAGGTGATTTGGACCAAAACAATGCTCCCGAAATCTATATTTATTCTTGCACCTATGGCAGTGGTGCCTTTGGTAAGGTGTATGCGTTTCAGTTTTTCCCTGATTTTTTTGACAAAATTCATACCACACCTCTTACCGCAGACTTAGCGGAAGGTTATATGGGGCATGATTCATTTATGATAGAAGACAACATGCTCATCAGAAAATTTCCCATTTACCATCCCGGCGATACCAATGCCAAACCAACAGGAGGGCTTCGTACTATTATGTACAAATTAGAAGAGGTAGAAAAAAGGCTCATCTTAACGCCAAAATCCTCCTTGCCTCATCCTTCTTCGTTGCCCAACCGATAGGAAGCAATCTCTTCAATTTATTTTTGGCAAGATTATTGCTGGTTTAAGTTAAAGCCTATATGGCGCAAGTGTCATTATACCCTACTTACTATGAAATACCCATTCTTTCTCTCTTCAGAAGAGAAGGTGAAGCTGTCTTTAGCTCTCTCATTTACAAAGTGTTTGGTCTTTGCTTAATATTATTTCTTTCAAACTCCAATGACCAAGCGATGTTATTTTACTAATTTCCCGCAACTTTTTGTGAAGACAAATGTTTGTAGAAGAAACATTCTAAGAAAAAGTAGTATTGGGGCAAAGCCCATGCTAATTGATAAAAACTATAGCAGTAATTATCCCAAAGAGTTTTCTTTTGTTCTAAAAAGGCATCAAAATTTTAATATAGTGTGAAAAGAGTAGAATTCCCTTTAGCGATTGCCGAAGGGAATTTTTGTTTTTAAGAAGTATGATCACTTACTATCAACCATTTCCCTCCTATTTTGCGAAACACTAAAGTATAATGTCCCCCAATGTCTCCCTTTTCGGGGCGAGTCAGGTGCCATTTTCCTATCACAAAATAGGCGTTTTTGTCAAGGCGATTAAGACGCAGAATTGTGAACTTCAATGTTCCCATAGAAGCACGGTCAGGGTAGCGCACTTTGTAGTTGTCTAAGGTATTTTGCCACCCATAAGTCGGCCCCTTGGCACCGATAAAAGCCAAAGAGTCTGATTTCCAGTAACCTTGCATAAACGAATTAACATCGCCCGCATTCCAATCCGCTTCTTGTTTTTGAAGAATAGCCAAAATGGCTTTTTCGTCTGCGTTTTTTTGGCCAAAGCCTATATTCCAAACTGCTAAAAACAACAGTAGCGCAATGGTGATTTTTTTGTTCATCCCTATTAGATTTAATATCCTCTTGACAAATTGATTTGGTTTTCGACAGGCTTGCCTTCTAAAAATCGGGTAAGGTTTTTGGCGAAAAAATTGACTTTTCCTTCATCTTCACTTGCTTGACCACCGCCTGTGTGTTGAGTAAGTATGACGTGGGGCATTTCCCACAAGGGATTATCAGAAGGGAGAGGTTCTACTTCCGTTACATCCAATACTGCACCCGCAATGCGCTTCTCTTGTAGAGCCTTAATCAACGCTTCTTCATCGACGGTAGTCCCACGGCCTACATTTGCAAAAACAGCTGTAGAAGGTAAAGCGTCTATCATCTCAGCCGTAAAAAAACCTTTGGCCATGCCGGGCAGGCAATTAATGACTAAATCAGTCTCAGGTAAGACTTTCAGAAGAGCTTCAGGGGAGTGAATATCGGCACTCGGATGCGATCGTGCTACCATACTTATATCACAATCAAAGCCAGCAAGCATTTTTTTGACGGCTTGACCAATGCTCCCAGCTCCCAAAATAACCACCCGCTTGCCCGTAAGGAGATGAAGTCGAAAACGTAGCGGGGCTCCTACCCAGCGTTTTTCGGCTTTGAGTAGGGTGAGTTCGTCCACTCCTCGATAAAAAGCCATGATACCTGCGATGATTGTCTCGGCACAAGGAATTGAAAAGTAATCGGCCAGATTACACACTACTGCTTCTGGCAAAGAGATATGTTTGAAACCATCGAATCCAGCCGAATCTAGCTGCCAAAATTGAAGATCTGACGAAACCTCCTCAAACCATGCCGCAGGGGGATTTCCTAAGATAATTTGAGATTGTCGAAAGCCTTCGCGTTGTTGTTGTTCGGTGTGTTCGACTTTAAAAAAAACAGTATGCTCTGCTGGCAATTGCTGAAGTAATTTCTGGCGTAATGCCTCATTCAAAGGCGTATTTACAAATATTTGCATTAGATTTGTGGGGAAGTTACATAGCTAAAAGTAGCGGATTTTTATCAATTACTTTAGAAAGTAACCAATAAAATTGACATTTCATTAAACTCACTTTCAAGCATATGCTCACTAAGTGGCTCAATAAGCTCAACCGACACGACTATCCTTTCATCGATTTGTTTTATTATTTAATCGTGATTGTCGTTTTCTTTTTGTTGGTAATTATCTCTAGTATTTTTTTTGACTAAAACACCTACCTAGACTTCTCGGCGATTATCCTTGAAAAGTCTAGGCAGACTGTGTTGTATCTTATTTCATCCGTGAATACTGGGGTAGCTCCCAATCACATATCGGCTCCAACCACTCATAGCCTGACTCAATCGGCTGGCCGTCGGGTGGAGTCATGGCATTGATAGGGACTATATCTGATGCGTTGGAAGCTGCTTCTTTTATCTGATTTTCGGCAAACAAATAATGTGCTTTTTGCTTCACATCCGTCGTGATTCGTTTTGATAACCAATCTTTTAAATCCTGTATTTTTAACTCCACAATAGCTCGTACTTGGGGAGTGGCTTCTTTGTTGCGGCTCAAATCTAGAAGATGGGTCAAGATTAGTTTTTCTACCAAACGCTCAATTTCTCCCTCATATCCTGCACGGCTCTGCGTCGATTTCCAAGTAGCATTGATAAGCTGGCCGATGACTTCTTCAAGACTTGGCAAGGAAGGATCAATTGCAGACTGAATCACCAAACGACTCAAACGCTCAGGATTGAGTAACATCCGAAGGCTCATTCCTGCCGCAGCTTCGGGTGGCCCAAGTGGGTCAAACACAAGGCCAGTACGGCGCTTGAAAGTTTCGCGAGGATTGGCGTTATATCCAAAAGCACGGGGAGGAATCAGTTTCAACACCGAGGAAGGCACTTTCAAAAAAGAAGGTTGTAAAGTCTGCAACAAAGCTTCGAGCGCGTCCCGTTGTTCTTTGCCATTGACAGGCAATGTTTCAAGATTTTTCTCACCTTTTACCGAAAAACGATAGTTTACGCCTGCCAATACTTTGGCCGTAGCTTCTACCTGAAACCGATGAAAAAGGTACATCGGCACAAAAACCTCTTCCAACGAACTCATCGGAGTTGCCGTACGAAGTTTACGTTCGTCAAAATTAGTCAAAGTGACTTTCCGAACTTCCGAAATACGTTTTAGTTCGGCAATCGCACTCACACCATTGTCCCAAAGATGCGTCTGAGGGTGAGCACTTCCTTCGGGGCGTGCATCTTGGTCAGTCAAAAAATACAGTCCCTTGGCATACATTTGCTCTACGATACCATTAAGGGCTTTTTTCTCCTCAGTGCCTTTGGGAAAATCTTGGTATCCCCACATAATAGACCACTTGTCGTAGTCTCCTATTTTTTGGTCGTAGGCGTTTGATAAATCTACTTTTCCGTCTTTGAGCTCTACCAGCATGTGAGGATAGTCCATCACCGAAGCCCGATTGTGCACACTTGCTACGTAATTGTGTGGTAAGCCTAGGGTATGCCCTATCTCATGCGCGGAGAGTTGTCGGAGGCGAGCAATCGACATCCCCATCATATCTTCTACGTTAGTAGTATCGGTCTGAAAATCACCAACCAAACCCTGAGCAATGAGGTAATCTTGACGTACCCGCAATGAGCCCAATGTTACTTTCCCTTTTAAAATTTCTCCTGTGCGCGGGTCGATGATACTACCGCCATAAGACCATCCTCGGGTAGAACGATGCACCCACTGAACCAAATGATAGCGTATATCCATGGGATCGGCATCGGCAGGTAGCAATTTGACTTGAAAGGCATCTTTATAGCCAGCAGCCTCAAAAGCTTGATTCCACCATTTGGCACCTTCTACCAAAGCCGTCCGAATAGGTTCTGGGGCACCGGGATCGATATAGTACACGATAGGCTCCACGGCCTCACTCAATGCGGTATTAGGGTCTTTTTTCTTGAGACGATGCCGCACAATATAGCGCTTTGTGATAGGCTCACTGACGGGGGTGGCATAATCGTAAAACGAAGTAAAAATATACCCCATGCGTGGATCAAACTCTCGGGGTTGAAAATCTGCATCGGGGAGCTGCACAAACGAATGGTGCTGACGCATTGTGACAGTAGTGGGAGTAGGTACTACTTGGCGCAAGTAAGCACCTGGAGAATCGCCAGTGAGGGTGATGGTTACTTCAAATTCTGTGTTTTTTGGAAAATTTTTGGTATTGGGCAGATACATCGAGGAGCGCGACGCATCCAATTTGTAAGTACCTTGTTTGGTACGACTGATGTCCTGAATTGCTCCTACCGCATCTTGCAGTAAAAACGGGGTCAAATCAACCAAGACATTTCCCGAATTTTCGGCGGCAATTTCAAATCCCCAGTGAACAGACTGCGCAAACGACTCCTCCACCGCACGACGTTCGAGTGGATCTTGACTCACCGCTCGATAGCCATAGTTGGGTTCTATCATCAATACTTTGTTGCCAGTGCGCTGAAATTTTATGATGTGTTCTTGCCCCAAACGACCCCGGTCAAGGCCAATGTCGTTTGAGCCAATACCCTGAGCCAAAGTGGGATAATACAACAATTCGGTATCAAACTGTTTGATTTCTAGGTAAATCTTTCCCTTTTTGGTATCCCAATAAAAGGGTAAAAACCCATCTTTCTTTTCCATGTCTTTGGTAAAAGTTTCGATGGGATTTTGGCTAAAAACTGAAAACGAAATGAGCGTAAAAAGAAGAATTTTTCTCATAAGAAGCATTGGTTTGTTGAATGAAAAAGTGGGCTATTCACAAATAAACCACTTTTTCAGGAAACTTTCACCAACACTGTGAGATTTGTATTAATGCTTCGCAATCTCCTCCAAGCTCACGCCTAAAGCTTTCTTTGCGAGGGCATTGAGATCTTTTTCGTCGCCTTCAAAATGATAGGTACGACTGCTGTGTCTGAGGCTTTCGCCTTTTTTGAGGGCTTTTGCGGGCGACGATGATTCCAACTCATAAAAGGGTCCCATTTGAGTCCCATCTGCCACGGGTCCATCATTATAAGAATTGACGGCATCGCCTTTAAAAGGTTCTTTCTGGATTTCCCACATCGAATTGACATAGTCACCCGTAGGGTCAAGGTCGTAACTAACAATCGTCAAAATACCTTTTTCGGCATCATAGCTACCCATCACTGGTTTTGAAATACCCGGTGGCAAGCCGATTTTGCTGCGATGTTTGCCATCTGCTTTGAAATACAACACACTGTCTTCGATGATAAGACGCTCGGCGGGGACTTTCCCAAAATAACTATCGTTGATTTTAGATTTATTTTCATTTCCTCCCTCAAAAGGAATAACGACGGTAGTTTTGGGTGAGGGGTTAAACATCCCCAAAATCCAAATCGACAATAAGCCCGTTTCTTTTTTCCAGTCAGCCCCTTGATTGGTGATTTGATTGACGGTTTCGTAAGCTACTGTTTTCACATTTTTTAGCGGCAGATTGAAAGCAGTCTCCACAGCCACCTTGCTAAGCACCTCCACACTACGCTCAATCGCTAGGTCGAAGGTAGTTCCGCTGTAATTGGTAAGCGAAGTCGTTTTGCGAAATACGGCCTTTGATTTGTCGGACGAGGTGACCTCAAACGCCTCAGAATCAATTACCGCAGGGACTTGCCAATCATCAAAGACAAACTTTTTGCCAGGTTGGAAATAAATAGAAAACTGCCCTCCTTCGGGGCCTAACCAAAAGCGGTCTTCGCCCCCAAAAGCACTCATATGAGGAGTAAATTTTCCTTCTTTTAACAATGATTGGTTAATCCAGCCGTAGCTATTGCCCGCCGCGCCATTGGCCGTAGAAGTCATGACCCGTCCTTGCAGAGCCGCTACTACGGCCACCTGAGCAGAATCATCGTCGGGCGAAACAAGAACAAGAGTGGGTTTGAATTTTTTTAGGGTTTCGAGATCAGTGCTAAAAGTGTTTGTGTTGGAAGACATAGTATCGTTTTTAGGAGACGAGCAGCTCGTCGTGTTTAGTATCATTACCGCCGTCATCGCCAAAATGACTATCGAATGAGTGCAACAAAATTGTTTTTGGGGAAAAGCCATAGCAGAGTTAGTGAATATCCTATTTGTGAATGAAAGCGTACATAGATTCTCAAATACTCATGACCCGTAAGATGAGCTGCGTCGGAGACGCTGCACCATTTTTGACCCAAATCGTAGTTTGGGCCAAGTTATCGCTTGTTCCAACGTGCTGTCGGGATGCTCAGGATAACTCAAAACTACCCTATTGGCAAACTGGAAACTAAGGCAAGTACATCAACCTTGATACCTATCAGCTTTCGCACTACATTTGTACTGACAGAATTTCAAATACCCGCACATCGACAACCAAACTATTAGTGGCAAGCTTAGTCGAACTGATTAGCCAAATGGACAAATTTATTCTTGCATTAAGAGCCTATCAATCTGACGTTGAAATTCATAGGCACTCAGCGTACCAAATTGTATTTACGACTGATAATCCCTTTCATTCTACAATTGAAAGAAAGAAATATCTAAATATTTATGGTTTTGTAATCAGACCTCAGGTAGCACATGCCTGTGAATGTAGTAATAGCACTCTTACTATTATCAATATTGAACCTTACTCTTTTATTGGTAAAATTATCCTTGACAAACTTGGGAACAACAATTCTAAAGTGTTTAATAACAATGACGAACTTACAAACTTCTTCAATATTTCGGAGTTCAAGTTTTCTATATCCAATCTTGTAAAGTCCAATCAGCTACCCAAACCCCTCACAGAAAAAGATGAAAGAGTTGAAAAAGTAATCGTTCATATCAACCAAAATTTCCAAACAGAACAGTTTTCACTTAACGATATTGCGAATCACGTTTTCTTATCACCCTCTCGATTAGGTTTTTTATTTAAACAAGAAACGGGCAGTAGTATTACGAAGTATCTTTTGTGGACAAGGCTGAGAAGGGCTATATTTTTAATACTTACAAATCATAAAAAAAGAATTACTGACATTGCATTAGAAAGTGGCTTTTATGACTCCTCACAAATGAACAAATACATGTATCAGATGTTTGGAGTTGGGCCTTTAAAGCTTCGGCAAAAAAGTGATTTGATACAATTTTTAGAGATTGAACCCCATTAAATTTGTGGCTCAAAACAATCTCATAAAAATTCAACACTTTAAGCTATGAATAAAATATTAGTTGTGATAACCTTGTCGGATAGTGGAATTGAAACCATAAAATCTACGCCAGAACTTCCTAAAAAGGAAATGGAGTTTGTAAGCTTGTGGCAAAAAGAAGGAATTTTGGAGAGTTTTTTTATATCGGTAACGAAAGTAAATGCCGTCTTAATTTTTAAAAGCATTGACGAGCCGCAAGTTAAGAAACTTATAGAATCACTACCCTACTTTCCATATATGTCGAAAATAGAATATCATGTTTTGAATCAACAGTTTTGAGAAGCTACAAAGTCTGTTGATTTTGGCAGAAACTAAGGTTTCGTGATGGAGTGCTTACAAGAAAGCAAATTCCCTCCTTTTTACATGGATTGGAAGAGAAGGGCTTCTTGTATATAGAGCCACATAAAATAGAGACTTTCTAAGTTTTTAGCATCTACGGCCTCAAACTTAGAAAGTCTTTGATTGTTATGAAGACGCCACTTTTTTTCTGATAGTGATGCCTCTATTTTCGGCCCATTCTCGGGCTTTCGCGGTGGCGATTGCAATAGCTCGGCCTTCGTCATTGCCTTCTTCTAACAAAGCATTCGCTATTTCGATGGCTTTATTTCGTACCCGTGCCCGAAAGTTTTTCAAGGAAACGGGATAATCATCCTTGGTCCACGGCATGATGGTATAGCGTTTTGAATTTAATATTACTTCATTCCACGTTCGAGACGTTCGGCCATTTCCAGATGAGCGGCCAATTTAGGAAGCGTTTTAGAAGCAAAATCCTTGATATTTGTATCTTTGGTTTCTTCCGATACTTCCCTAAATTCTTCTATATCTTCCTTATGGTCACTAACCATCGCACCTAGGTACTTTTTATCAAATTCCTTTCCTTTTTCGTCTTTGATTTTATCCACCATTTTTTGGTGTTTATCCATCAGTGCCACGGGCAGGGCTAAGTTTTTTTGAGAAGCAATATTTTCCAAATCAGCAATAGCGTTGGTATGGTCATCCACGAGCATTCGGGCAAAGTCTTTGACCTTAGGTGACATTGATTTTTGAAGCGCCAATTTCCCCAGCTCGACTTCCATCATACTCCCGCTTGCTGCTTCTGCCAAAAACTCAGCATCATCTTCTTGGGCATCTGCCGCTGCCTCTGTAGGAGCAGTGGCTTCGATTCGTTCTTCATTTGTTTTTTCGGTGGTATCTTCTGTGTCTGATGAGCCACCACAGGCAGTCAACCCTCCTATCAAGAACAGAACTGCCACCAATTTCATGTTTGTTTTCATAGTTTAGTAAGATTTGTTGTCGTACATAACTATACGTTCAAAACAACCATGCCAATTTGGTTTGGGGAATCAAGCGTACATTTTGGGGATTATGAAAACTAAGGATGAAAATTTTGCCCCATAGACAAAGTAAAACACGACATTTTCTAGCGAAGCAGTATGTTGAATAAGAATATTCTACTTCTAAAATTATTGTGCAATTAAATCCAATCTGTAATTTTGATAACTCTTAGCAACGTTTGAAAGTCCCCGGCAGGCTCAAATCGTCCTTAAAAGCCTTAGAGTAAATCGCATGAAATATAAGGAATCGATTTTAGTTTTTATATTCTTCTTTTTATCCTTATCAACTAATAGTCAGAGTCTAGTATCTATAAGTGATATTTCAACGCAGATTGATCTCACCCCTTATTCTTCAGTTTTTGAAGATAGTACTTCTAAACTTACTTTTAAAGAAATTCAGCACAAAGACTTCAAGCCCATTGAAAAAAAAGATATTTTGATTCCTTTTTCAAAGCGTACATTCTGGTTCAAGGTACATTTAAAAAATACAAGCTCTCAAAATGCGCATTGGGTGATAAGGTGGAACAATCCCCTTGCCGAGAGCCTTGACTTTTATTTACCTGACTCACAGGGCCGTTATGAGTATGAGGTTCAGAAAAAAGGCACCCTTGTTTCGAAACCCGAGTTTTTTTATGGTAGTATGAATCCTCATACAAGTTTTGAGCTTGCTCCTCAAAGCCAAAAGACCATTTTTATCCGCGTTCAAAATCAACGAAGTCATTATGCCCAGATTGAGTTGTATACTTACTCTCAATATATCAACACCCAAGGAGTTGAACTCCAACGCAACGGTTTTTTGAGTGGAATCATCCTTCTTCGGCTTTTTTATGTACTGCTATTGGTGTTTTTTGTCGTCAAAGATGTTACGTTTCGCTACTATTCTTACTTCTTAATTTTAAGGACCTTCGCCTTCTGGGGTATCAATAGCCTCTTGGGAGTATTTTTCACCCAACCTGGGTCTACCGCTACTATCATCAATTTTATGTCTTATCATATCATGCCAATTGGATACGTCTGGGTAGTTCAGTCCATATTGCCCTATCCAAGTAAGCTCAGGCCTGTCAGATTACTCTTAAATATCATCATCGGAATTACGGTTATCCTTGCACTTTGCATCATTTTTAATTATCAATGGTATTGGTTAGAAATCTCCTCCTATCTGTCTATTTTTTGTTGGCTTGTGGTCGTTGGACTATATATGGCTGCGGGTATCCATTCAGCCAAAATCGACTGGAGCTATTCTACCCCTTTTTTGTTGGGTATCAGTAGCTATATTTTGATTCAAATTAGCTTGGTTACCCAAATCGAAATTCCTTGGAAATACACCTTTGCCTACCTAATGTATATTATCGAGATTTTTGTATTTGGCCTTTTTTTAGGAAAAATTATTCACAATTCTCAACAAGCCCAATCAGATACCGAAAGAGAGCTGTCGTACAAACAACAGCAAGCCAACTACCTAAAAGAGCTAGACACCCTCAAAACCAATTTCTTCACCAACATTTCGCACGAATTCCGTACTCCACTTACCCTTATTATCAGTCCTATTCAAGAATTAAAAAAGAAGTTTCCTACCCTCGAAAGCCTCTGGCTCATCGAACGAAACGCCCAACGTCTACTCTCTCTTATCAATCAACTGCTAGACGTCAGTAAATTGGAGGCCAAAGAAATGCCCGTTGATTTGCAAGCTGGAAACTTAGCAAAGTTTACTCAATCCTTGGTGCCTTCTTTTCAATCTTTGGCCGAAAGCAGACATATTCAGTTTGAGATTTTTCAGAACCAAATCAATGCAAACGTCTATTTTGACCCCGATAAGTTTGAAAAAATCATTTTCAATTTGCTTTCCAACGCTTTTAAATTTACCCCCAATGGAGGGAGTATTTCGCTCGGCGTTTATTATGGTGAAGCTTTGGACGAAGTCAAAATCATCGTCAAAGACAGCGGCATCGGGATTCCTGAACAAAAACTAGAGAAGATTTTTGACCGCTTTTTTCAAGTCGAGGGCACCAACCAACCCAACTATGAAGGTACAGGCCTCGGCCTTACTTTGGTTAAGGAACTCGTGAATTTGCTCCAAGGTTCCATCCAAGTCACTAGCCAACAAAACCTAGGTACTACTTTTAGCGTAACTTTGCCATTAAAACCAGCCACACACCCAACGGAAAACTTACCACTCTATTTTCAAAAAGACGAGGCTATTTTCTCTCCTTCTGCCAACGACGCCACCACCATGCCCCCCCTCTTCCCTGCTCCAAATACAACCGAAGAGGTATTGCTGATTGTGGAAGACAATGAAGATTTGAGAACTTACATAAGAGAGATTTTTGAGAATGATTACCAAATCATCGAAGCCGTTGATGGTATAGACGGACTTGAAAAAGCAACCAATTCTATCCCCGACATTATCATCAGTGACCTGATAATGCCCCGTATAAACGGGTTTGAGCTTTGCAAATACCTCAAATCTTCCGTCAAAACCAGCCATATTCCTATTATAATATTAACAGGCAAAGTAACACTTGAGAATAAACTACAAGGTTTAGGACTTGGCGCAGATGATTACCTTATCAAGCCTTTCAATGCCGCTGAGCTAAAAATACGCGTGCAAAATCTGGTTAGTATGCGAGAAAATCTCAAACAATATTACTTACAGACTGCCACAACTACGCCTTCTGCTTTAGAGGCAAGTTTATCTTTAGAAGAGGTATTTATCCAGAAGATCAAAATCATTCTTGATAAAAATCTATCTGATAGTACTTTTGGTGTAGAGCAGTTGGCCGCTGCCGCTAATCTAAGCGCTTCTCAATTGCTTCGAAAACTCAAAGCACTCACCAATCTCACCACCGTAGAATTTATCCGCGTGTATCGTTTAGAAAAAGCGGCGATTTTGTTAAAGCAAAAAAATGCGACTGTTTCTGAAGTCGCTTACCAAACGGGCTTTGAAAACCTTTCTTATTTCACCAAAGTATTTCAAGAAAGATACCATGTATTACCTTCAGAGTACTAGTCTTAAAAGGCTCTAAAGTTATGATTTCATAGTTTTTTTGTCAGATTGCTGGATTTATGGCAAAGAATGCTGGATTTGTGTTAACCCTTCTTTTTACAAAAACCACACATTTGCGATATTTTATCGCACTAAAAGGCTGCTTGCTTCTTTGCACTTATCGATAAGTGTAAAGTTTGCCTGTCTTGTATTACTCAATCCTTGTTTTATCAAATACGATTCCCTGAAAATCAAATGCTCAACTCATGAAAAAAAAATTTACACCCCATTTCTTCAAGTCTGCCTTTAAACCATTAATGAGTGGCTTTTTAAGTTTGATGATGTTTAGCAATACGTTTGCCGCTACCTATACTTGGGACAATGCCAACAATACCTTGCTTATTTCGCTATCTACCGATGAAAGTATCTCAATTAGTAAAAGTGGAGCAAACACCTCCTTTACGCTTAATAGTGGTGTATTTACCCAATCGGGCGGAGATATTGCCACTGGTAGCGGCACAAGCACCATTACAATTGCAGATGCCGATTTAGTTTCGTCTTTAACAATCGATAATGTTTCTATCAGTAGTGGTACAAACAATGTCACATTCAGCGGAAGTGGAAGTCTATCGTCTGCTGCAATCAATATCAATATTGCCCAAACGGGAGTTTCTAGTACTATTAGTGCTTCTGCCACGTTTAGTCTGATTGCTACCGAATTAGTTTTTCAAGCTACAGCGGGAGTGGGAACCTCCTCCGTCCCAATCAATACACAAACCGGTAAATTTGAAGGCACTACCACTAACGCCGGGATATTTGTTTCAAACATTGGTGACCTAACCCTTGGCGGTACGAATGGTAGCTTAAATGGAGTAACGGCAACAGGTACTTCCGGAATAATTCACATAGTGACAAGCGGTACTATGAGAGTCGTAGAACAAGTGAAAGGTTCGGGTAATGTAACCCTACAGACTACGGGGGTTGCCTCAGACCTTATCACAGAACACGGGGCTGTAAACGGGATTGGTGCAGCAAGCGGAGTGATGACCGTGAATGCGGGTCGTGACCTTATTTTGGGTACTGTAAACGGATACGGAGATGTAAACGGTCAGAGTGTAGCAGTTCTAGCTGACCGTGATATTGTCATATCTGCTGCTACATATGTACAAAGTAACGGCGGAAGCTTATCAGCCACGGCAGGGAGAGATTTTAAAATCCTTCAAACCAATGGAGGAGGCTCCGTTTTTAATAACAATGCCGGCAATGCTCCCATTACGATTTCAACTGGGGCAGAGGGAACCCTTGTTTTAGATCAAGGCTCTAACGGCGGAATCGCAGCAAATGGTGGAACAATCACCATCAATGCGGATAATATCTCTTTACTTTCTGGGGGAATAGCAACCTCTTCTACTGTCATCTTAGCCTCAGCTACTACTGCTCGCTCAATCTCTCTCGGTACCGAAACTAACGGGCAATTAAGTTTAACTGATACCGAGCTAGACCTAGTGAGTGGCGGTACGTTGGTCATTGGCGCAGCCAATAGTGGTACTATCAACGTCGAAGCCGACATTTCGCGAACTACTGCCACCGCAATGCAGTTGATTAGCAATGGTGATATCAATATCAAAGGTGGAAGTATCAGTACAGGCGGGGGTACATTACTTCTTGATTCAGGCACTTCGCCTGCGGCGGTGAAACCTACTTTTACGGGTACTGACGTTACAAGCAGTACGCTTTCCTTTAGTAGTGATGTGGCCATTGTTCTCAACGGCACTACGCCTGGAGATGGTACTGGAAACTCATATACCCAACTGACGGTGTCAGGAGGGATTAATTTGACCGGAGCCACACTGGCACTAAGCGGTACTTATGTTCCCGTATTAGGCCAAACGTTTAAGATTGTTGATAATGACAATACCGATGCTATTACTGGTACTTTTATTGGCCTCGCCGAAGGGGCAACTATCAGCAGTTTTCTAGGAAGTAATTTCTCTGCTTCTATATCTTATATCGGTGGCGATGGAAATGATGTGGTCATTACGGTAGTATGCAGTGCCTTTAGCGCACCTACGGCATCTGTTACTACCCAACCCACTTGTGCCATTCAAACCGGAACAATTACCATTACTACGCCAACGGGAAGCAATATAGAGTATAGTGTAAACGGTACTGATTATCAACCACAAACTACCTTTAGTGCACTAGCTCCAAATAACTATTCAATAACTGCTAAAAACACGCAAACAGGTTGTATTTCAGAAGCATTAAGTCTAACTGTCAACCCTGTGCCCACTGCTCCAACCATTTCAGGGATAGATTTGACTCAGCCTACTTGTGCCACCAACACCGGAACCGCCCTCGTCAACGCCTCTGGTACAGGTACTCTGGAATATTCTAAAGACGGCATCAACTGGCAAGAAAGCAACACTTTTAGCGGGCTTGCCCCAGGCAACTACACTTTTCAAGTAAGATTGCAGAACAATACGACATGCTCGGCTTCTTCTCAGCAGCAAACCATTAATTCAGTGCCTACTTCTTTAACTGTCTTTACCTTACAAGGAGGAACCACACTCTGTGCTAATAATTCGGGTAACACTCCTGCCGCCGCCCTCCTCCTCAATGGCTCACAAGTCGGAGTACTTTACCAACTCAAAAAAGACAACCAAAACTTCCGAGAACCTATCTCTGGTAATGGTAACAACCTCGTATTCTCCAACATAAACCAAGCTGGTAACTATACGGTAGAAGCTTTCGTGGAAGGAGGGGCTTGTCTGACTACTATGAATGGAGCTGCTACAATCAACCTCGGACAGACACCCAATGTCTTTTCTCTCACTGGGGGAGGTAGCTACTGCAACGGTGGAAATGGCGTAGCTATTGGCCTAAGTGGTTCACAAGAAGGATTTGTTTATCAACTTCGACGCAGCAATGCCAACATCGGTACTCCAATCTCAGGCACTGGCAATGCCATTAGCTTTGGAAATCAAACCGCCGCAGGTTCATACACCGTCGTGGCTACTCAAGCTACTTCGTCTTGTAACAGAAACATGACAGGGTCTAAAACTGTAACCATTACCAATTGTAATGCCAGAGTCGCCAATGCTGAAAATAGCAATATTGAAAGTAGCGAAACTAAAGAATGGGTCACTATCGCTCCCAATCCTGTGGTAAATTCAATCCTTGAACTTATCGTAAGGGGTATTGCTCAACAATCTGTTGAATGGCATATTTCAAATATACAAGGTTCTTTATTACAGCAGGGCTCTTTTCAAGTTTCTTCACCTATGTATACCACCACCTTAAATGTATCTCATTTAAAAGCGGGGGTTTATTGGATACACTTAACAACTTCTACATTCCAAAAAACATCTATCAAAGTCATTAAAATATAATCAAGGTTTTTTCACTTTAATCTCATAAGCATAGGTAGATTCAATTTATGCTTATGAGATTTCTCCTATATTTGTAGTGAAGTACCTATTGATTATGCGTTTTTTCTTGATTCTTTATCTTTACTCTTCCTTTCTTTTTGCACAATCTTCCCCTTGGCAAAGTATTACTATTTCTGACGGGCTTTCGCAAGGCATGGTGTATGACCTGCGCCAAGACCGAGAAGGCTTTATGTGGATTGCGACCAAAGATGGCCTCAATCGCTACGACGGCTACAATTTCAAGGTATTTACCAATGACCCCTACAATCCTTTCAGTATTTCTGGCAATACTTGTACTGCTTTGTTGGAAGACACCAAAGGGAGGATATGGGTGGGAACCGAAAAAGACGGCCTCAACTTGTATGACCCAAAGACCCATAAATTTTACCATGCAGACATCCGCGACCAAGGATTCAACAATGCGGGCAATTATAGCATTGTTTATCTAAAAGAAGATCAACAAGGTTATATTTGGATTTTCACCGTGCAAGCTGGAAAATACTTTAAAATTAACCCACGTCAGCTTACTCTCTCTACCAGTGAGTTTTCGCATCTGGTCGAAAAAGTAAACATCAAACATAGCCAACAAATCCCTCAGTTTATCCATGACAATGTTCCCCTACCCCTACAATATGCCGAGCACCTTTATCAACTAGATACTATTTATCAGAAACACCATAAAATCCTCCAGCGTACTGTTACTAATGCTGTTTTGAAAACCTCCAGGCACGGTTTCTGGGCTGCAACTGATGAATCAATTATCAATTGGAATCATCAAAAGTTAACACAAATTCGGGTTCCTGCCAATAAACAAAGCAGTTTAAACTTACTGAATGACAGCACCTTAACAATTTACAATCAGGAGTATGTGTGGCTACTCCCTATAAAGGATTTTCATAAAACTTCTGAACTTACGCCTCAAAATGCTCACGCCCAACTTTCTATACCCTTTCACTTGAGTAAGGCGACTCGTACGATTAATTATATTTTTCAAGACCAACAAAATAATCTATGGGCTACCACTCTAGGCTATGGCCTGTTAAAATTTAATCCCCATACCAAAGAGTTTCAGTCATTTTTACCAAGCTATTCGCCAGCCTACCTCTACCAAGACCGTCAACGAAAAGTATATATACATGCCAATTATCGTCCTTCGTATCATTTTTATGAATTAGACAAAATTACAAATACCCTAAAAAAAATACCCAACACTTCTTATGCCTCCAATGACCTTCACGATGCTTTATTGCAAGACTCAAAGGGCCATTATTGGTTATTGACGAGAGTTGTACCTCAAGTCAGTCGCACTTTAAAGAAATATGCCCCCAACTGGCAACTACTAAAACAATATCCTATTCCTGCTCTCAAAGAAACCTCTACGGCTAGTTATAGACTTTTAGAAAGTAAAAATGGGTCGCTGTGGATAGGTTATACCGATGGTATTTTGTTGTATTTTGACCCCACCAAAGAGCAATATAAAATCCACAATTATAAGCACTTATTACCCCAAAATGGCGCCACTGTTGAAACATTTTCTCTTTTGGAAGATGTATTAGGCAATCTATGGATTGGAACCCAAAAAGGTCTCATTAAAGTCGAAAACCCTTATGTATCACCTTCTTTTTCGATTTACAAAAACAACCCTACTAATCGGCAAAGTTTAAGCAATGATTTTGTATCAGGGTTACTAGATGACCCTTTACAGCCGCGCAATTATCTATGGGTGAGTACCAAAGGAGGGGGGCTCGAACGCCTCGACAAACGAAATGGACAATTTCAGCATTTTACAGAAGCCCAAGGATTACCCAACAAAGTAGTATATGGGGTACTCTCCGACGAATACAACAACCTTTGGGTAAGTACCAACAGGGGTATTGCTCGACTCAATCTTAGCACTTTTATTTTTAGTAATTTTAATAAATCGGATGGTCTACAAGGTGACGAATTTAATACCAATTCTTATTTCAAAGCCTCTTCAGACGAGATTCTCTTTGGTGGCGTCAATGGCATTACCATTTTTCGACCCTCTAAAATAGGTCACAATAAAAAATCACCCACCGTTAAAATTATTGACCTAAAAATTAACAACAAGACTGTCATTCCTGGCGATACGACTGGTATTCTTCAACAATCTATTGAATATACTTCACAACTACTACTAGACTATAAGCAAAATTCACTCACCTTTGAGTTTGTAGTCATGGACTTGAGTAACCCTATCAAAAATCGATTTCGATATCAATTATCCGGCAGCGGTCAAGAATGGATAGATATAGGTACCAATCGCTTCGCTAATTTTACCCAACTTCCCTATGGGCACTATACACTCAAAGTACAAGGTACTACCGACGGCGAGCTATGGAGCAAACCTATCGCGCTACATATTTATATTCGACCTCCTTTTTATCGAACTTGGTCAGCGTATTTGATTTATTCAATCATAATTTGCTACGTACTCTATCGTCTTTATTATATCCAACTCAATCGGGTACGATTAAAAGAACAAATCCGTTTTAAAGACCAAGAAACCTCCCGATTAGCAGAATTAGACACGCTTAAGACCAATTTTTTCACCAACATTTCACACGAATTTCGTACCCCACTTACCCTTATTATCGGCCCTATTCAGGAATTAAAAAAGAAGTTTCCTACCCTAGAAAGCCTCTCGCTCATCGAACGAAACGCGCAGCGTTTACTCACACTTATCAACCAACTCCTTGACGTCACTAAACTTGATGCTAAACAAATGACTGTTGACTCGCAACCAGGAAACTTAGCAAAATTTATTCAAGTGTTGGTCACTTCTTTTCAATCTTTGGCACAAAGCCGAGATATTCAGTTTGAATTCGCCCAAAACAAATCTAACGCAACGGTTTTTTTTGACCATGATAAGTTCGAAAAAATCATTCTCAATCTGCTTTCCAATGCCTTTAAGTTTACCCCAAATGGTGGGCGCATTTCACTGAGTATTTATTATAGCGAAGCTTTTGACCAAATAAAAATTATCCTCAAAGACACCGGCATTGGTATTCCTGAACAAAATTTGGAGAAGATTTTTGACCGCTTTTTTCAAGTCGATGTCTCCAAAAAACAAAACTACGAAGGTACCGGCATTGGCCTTACCTTGGTCAAAGAACTAGTTGATTTGCTACAAGGTTCAATCCAGGTCACAAGCCAAGAAAACTTAGGAACTACCTTTAGCCTCTCTTTGCCATTAAGAGCCGCAGACTCCAAAACCCAAATTAGGCCGCTTAATTCACAAAAGCATGAAGCCATTTCCGCACTCTCTACTGCCGACGCCCCCCTCACACCCCCACCTCCTCCCAAAATGCCCGAAGAGGTGCTGTTAATTGTGGAAGACAATCAAGACTTGAGAACTTACATAAGAGAAATTTTTGAGGATGAATACCAAATCATCGAAGCTATAGATGGCATAGACGGGCTTGAGAAAGCAATGAACTCTATCCCTGATATTATCATCAGTGACCTTATGATGCCTCGTATGGATGGATTTGAGCTTTGTAAATACCTTAAATCTTCCGCCAAAACCAGCCATGTCCCTTTCATATTACTCACCGCTAAAGCCACCCTAGCCAACCGCATCGAAGGTTTGGAACTCGGCGCAGATGATTACCTTATTAAGCCTTTTGATGCCAATGAACTCAAAATACGAGTACAAAACTTAATCAAAATTCGTAGGCAGCTTCAGGAATTGTTCAGTAAAGCTATCGTTGACCTACGACCCACGGAAGTAAAAGTAAGCTCTATCGATGAAGCTTTCCTCCAAAAAGCAAAAGAAGTTATTGAAAAAAACATTGCTGACAGTAGCTTCGATATCACGCAGTTTGCCCATGAAATGAGCCTTTCTTCTTTTCAACTCCGCCGCAAACTCAAAGCTCTCACCAATTATACCGCGACAGAGTTTGTGAGACGTTATAGGTTACAGCGGGCGGCTGATTTACTCAAACAAAAAACCGGAACCGTCTCCGATATAGCCTTTCAAGTAGGCTTTGAAAGCCTGTCCTATTTCACAAAAGTTTTTCAAGAGGAATTTGGACATACTCCGTCTGAATTAATCAAATAGCCCCTTTCCTTTATTCAAAAATTGCATTTTGCTCAAAATGAGCAAAAGAATCTCCATTTTGAGTTAACACAGCCCAAGCCTCAAAAACCATCTTTGTGTTTGTATTCATTCCATCTTTACTACCCTAAAGAGGGCGAGTAAAGAATGGTTTTTCGCTCAATTTTACATTTCAAAGTAGTTATGAAAAACTCTCTACGCTTGCATCCGCTCTGTTTTTTGGGGCAGAGTTTGGTCATTTTATGGCTGACTTTTACCCCTTTTATTAGTGCCGCTGCTACGCTCACCGTTACCAATGGCAACGACAACGGCCCTGGTTCATTGCGAAACGCACTTGCTACCGCCTCCAACAATGACCTTATCGTGTTTGCATCAAATGTTTCGACCGTTACGCTTACTAGCGGGGAACTGCTGATTGAAAAAAGCGTCCATATCAACGGTGGCACAAGTGGTGTCACTATCACACGATCTGGAGATATACAGTTTCGAATTTTCAATGTTGAAAGTGCCTCTGAGCAAAGCCCTGTAACAGCTTTTTTGACTCTACTTACTATTAGCAATGGAAATCACCCCACTCAAGGAGGAGGTATCCAAAATTCAGCTACTTTGACCTTAAATCAATGTAGAATTACGGGCAATACCGCACTTCAAGGAGGCGGCATCCAAAACGACGGGGTAATTACGCTTAACAGCTGTACTATCGACAATAATACTGTCAGTAGTACGGGGGCGGGTTTTATCAGTTTTGGAACCTCCAATACACTCACCAACTGTACCATCAGTAACAACGTGGCTTCTGGAGGGGGCGGGGGCCTTAATATTCAATTTGGCGACCTCTCCATGACACATTGTACAATCGCTTATAATCAAGCGTCAGAGGGGGGAGGGATTTTTATTGCCAATAATTCAACCATTGTGCTTACCAATACAATTCTTGCTAACAATCCAGCTACTAATATTTATGGAACTGTAAGTAATACGAGTTCCCATAATATTTTAAGCTCAACTCCAAGTACGTCGGGAGGAATGAGCAATGGCGTCAACGGCAATATACTTTCTACATCTCCCTTATTAGCCCCCCTTGATACGTATGGTTATTATACGCCTACCCATCCATTACTTCCAGGCAGTCCCGCTATTAATGCAGGCACCAATACTAGTATAAATACTGACCAGCGAGGGATTAGCCGTCCCCACCAAAGCGGCGTTGACATAGGAGCTTTTGAATCTCAGGGCTTTACCATGTTCATTTCTGAAGGCAACAATCAAAGCGCCAATCTCAGTACTGCCTTCACTCATCCATTGATTGTCACCGTTACATCTTCTTATTCTGAGCCAGTAAAGGATGGAAAAGTGACATTTACAGCGCCTGCTAGTGGAGCAAAAGCAACTATTACTACCACTATGGCTACCATCAATGACCAAGGTCTAGCCACTAGTGGCACCGTCAGTGCCAACAATGTAGGCGGTACCTATACCGTCACCACAGAGTCCAATGGGGTGACTTCTCCAACTAGCTTTACCTTGACAAACATCTGTACTGAACCTTCTATCACAATACCTCCTGCTTCTACGACGGTATGTGCAGGATCAAAAGCTACATTTAATGTGACCGCCACTGGCTCTCTTTTGACGTATGTCTGGAAAAAAAATGACCAAACTCTCTCTACTAATTCTACTTATAATACCCCTCTACTTACGTTAAGCAACAGCGGCGATGAGTACAGTGTAGTTGTGAGCGGAGCTTGTGGCACTTCTTTGACTGCCTCCGCTACAGTGACGGTCAATGGTGCGTCAATCATTACATCTCCTTCAAACCAGTTGGTTTGTCCCCACAACTCCGCAACCTTTTCTGTAAGTGCTACTGGTACCAATTTAGGCTACCAATGGCGTAAAGGGGGTACTGATATTCCGAATGCTACCGACCATAATTATACCATCCCAAACGTCAGTATCACTGACGCAGGCTCCTATGATGTCATCGTGTCTTCTACTGGCTGTACAAGTGCTACATCAAGTGCCGCCACACTTACCCTACTCAGCGCGGCAGTTATGACGCCGGATATGCCTTTTTGGGGAGGACGCCTCAATGAAGGCCAATTTCAGTTAGGAGTAGGTTTATGGAACAGCTCAGAAGGACCTATGTTTGCCTTTGACGGAACGGCTAGTAAATCGCTTATTCGTACCACTAGCAACGCAGGATTCATATTTACCCCTTCTACTTGCGACGGAAATGGGAGAATTATCAATCAAATGCGCATCTACACTGCCAATGACTACCCTGACCGCGACCCTGCAAGTTATGCTATTTATGGAACTAATAATACCTTTAACGGTAGCGGTCCTTTTGATACTTCTGTTTTTACCCTTATCAGTTCGGGGGACCTAAATCTTCCACTAGATCGCAATATCAATTCCCTCAACGACGCCTATTCTCAATTAGTAAGCTTCACTAATACTACTCCCTACAAGAGCTACATGCTCATATTTCCTAGCATTCAAAACTCCAGCACCGTTATTTCTACCCAAATCGCCGAAGTCAAATTCTACCCAGAAAATTTCCAGCCTTCTTTTGTGGTATCTTCGGTGAGCAATACGCAAGGAAAAACGATTGTTAGCTCCTTGGGGACTGTCACCTCTGGTACTGACCAAATGCCCGAAACTCTTTCTATAAGTATCAGTAGTGATGGGACAAACTTCGGGCCTTCGGCTACCTCTAATGGTGTCACTATCAGCAATATTGCTATTGCTCCTACTGGAATCGTGGATGCTTCGATAGCTACCCTTTGCGATGCTACCGACGCTACTTTTACCGTCAAAGTAACCAATGCCCTCAATCAGTCGCAAACGACGTCTCTTTCCGTTAGTACCCACACCAACCCCTCCCCTACATTGTCTTACGCCGACATTTCCATTGAAGCAGGCACTGCTACTACAAATTCGCCTTCCGTGGCTACCGACAATGGTTCTATCTTAACCTATGAAATTCAATCATCGGGAACTTACAGCGGAAGTGTATCGGTCAACAACAGCGGTGTAGTATCTTTCAATAATGTACAGCCTACTGGTAATCACATTATTATTATCAGAGCTAGCGATGATTGCGGAGCTTATACTGATGCAAGTTTTAATATTAACATAAGTACTCCAGTAGCTCGGCATTACCGAAGTATTTCAAGCAATCATTGGAACAACTTAGCAACTTGGGAAACCTCTATTGACGGTATCGAATGGGAGGCAGCGCTCAATGCTCCCACCGCTAATTATGCTAATACCATCACCATCAGAAGTCCACACATAGTCACTGTATCAGCTAGCGTAGATGCCGATGAAGTTTCTATTGCAAATGGTGGAACCCTTATTGTCAACAATGGAATTTCATTGACTATCAATGACGGAACAGGAGTAGATGTAAGCGTCGCAGGTTTATTAGCAATAGCGGGAACCATAATCAACAACGGCCAAGTTCAAATAAACGGAACTCTTCAAATCAACCAAGAAGGTACCCTGAGCAATGCTCCCACCTACGCCATAGGCTCTTTACTGAAATACAATACAGCTGGCAGCTTTGCTCGTGGCAACGAATGGACCCCTAATGCTATTTCAGGGACAGGATATCCCTTTGATGTACAACTTAGCAACAATACAGCCCTTGATCTCTCCAACAGCTCCACTAGCTCTCTTTTTCAGTTGGCGGGAAATCTAATCATCGATCATGGCTCTACCTTATCAATGGGAGCGATGACTCAACCCTTGATTATCTTAGGAAATCTGATTTATAGTGGTACACTTGTCTTCTCTTCAGGAATAGGGGGAGATTTAAAATTATGGGGAGATTTAAGTCAGCAGAATTCTGGTACACTAACTTTTAACGGTCGAACTATTTATTTTGAAGGCAGCTCCACTCAAAATATATCCTCAAGTACTGGTTCATTGACTTTTCCACACCTTACTATTAATAAAGGAGGGGGAACTGTCAACTTAAATACCAACCTGAATATCAATGGCGATGGCGGAGGCAGCTCATTGATATTCAACACAGAATCAAGTACTCTTACCATTAACAGCAATACACTGACTTTGGGAGGCTTCCTCCCCACTCCCCCACTCAACTCGGGAATTATTGGGAGTTCAACAAGCAACTTAATCCTAAATGATGGAGATACTACGGGCGATATGGGAAGCATTCGATTTGTAGCTGACCACCAACTCCTCGGCAATCTAACCATCAACAGAACCACCTCAACAGGCAATATTACTCTTCTGAGTCCGCTTGAGATCAGTGATGTATTGGCTCTCACCTCTGGTACCATCACTAGCGGAGATAATATATTGGAGTCATCTGCTACTGGAAGTATCAGCCGAACTCAAGGTTACGTCATTGGAAATTTGCAGAAAACATTTAGCACTAGCGCACCTTTTACCTTACCCGTAGGTACACCTAATGGTTACTCTCCCGTTAGTATATTATTCTTGAGCGGCCCTGGCACTCTAATGGCTAGAGCTATTCAAAGCAAACACCCTAATATAATTGGCCCGAATGCACTCAATCGGTATTGGCACATTACGGGTAGTAGTATTACTGCCAATCTTGCCTTTTATTATCTGCCTACCGATGTAGTAGGCACTCCAAGTAATTATCGTATTGTCCAATATAACAATGGTTTTATTCCTCCTATTAGTTTTTTCCATGATTTATCAAATCGCATAGGCTACATCAATGGCGTTAGCAATTTTTCAGACTTTACATTTGCAGAACTTCCCTCTGTATTTCCAGAAATAGGGATTAAGAGCAAAAATACGCCTATTGCGAATGGTTCTGGTACTTTTTCTACGCCTAATAACACCTTTTTCGGATCAGTTGAAATTGGAACTACTACAAGTCGCTTGTACACTATCTTCAATACGGGAGCACCAAATCTAAATTTAACAGGCACGCCCAAAGTAACGCTTTTGGGTGATCCTGAGTTTTCGGTCATTACCCAACCTAACTCTCCCGTCAGTCCAGGCGATAGTACTTCCTTTAGTATTCAATTTGAACCCACAACAGTAGGAGATCGCACAACTTTAGTTAGCATTGCTAACGACGACACTGACGAAAATCCTTATAGTTTTTCCATTAAAGCAACAGGCAAAACATGTACCCTGCCAACTATTTCCAGCGTTAACTTGACCCAGCCTACTTGTGCTACCAACACCGGTACCGCCGTCGTCAACGCCTCTGGAACGGGAACACTCGAATATTCTAAAGACGGGACCAACTGGCAAGAAAGCAATACTTTTACCAACCTCACAGCAGGAAATTATACTTTCCAAGTACGTTTGCAAAACAGTACGACTTGTTCGGCTTCTTCACAACAGCAGACCATTAATCCCGTACCAAACGCCCCAACTATTTCCAGCGTCAATTTGACCCAGCCTACTTGTGCTACCAACACCGGTACCGCCGTCGTCAACGCTTCTGGAACGGGAACACTCGAATATTCTAAAGACGCTACCAACTGGCAGGAAAGCAATACTTTCAGTGGACTCGCCCCAGAAAATTATACCTTCCAAGTACGTTTGCAGAATAATACCTCTTGTAGCAATAGTTCGGCGCAGCAAACAATCAACGCTGTACCAAACGCCCCAACCATTTCCAGCGTCAACTTGACCCAGCCTACTTGTGCCACCAACACCGGTACCGCCCTCGTCAACGCTTCTGGAACGGGAACACTCGAATATTCTAAAGACGGCACCAACTGGCAAGAAAGCAATACTTTCAGTGGACTCGCCCCAGGTAATTATACTTTCCAAGCACGTTTGCAGAATAACACCTCTTGTAGCAATAGTTCGGCTCAGCAGACTATCAACTCCGTACCAAATGCCCCAACCATTTCCAGCGTTAACCTAACCCAGCCCACTTGTGCCACCAACACCGGAACCGCCCTCGTCAACGCCTCAGGAACGGGTACTCTGGAATATGCTAAAGACGCTACTAACTGGCAAGAAAGCAATACTTTCAGTGGGCTCGCCCCAGGTAATTATACCTTCCAAGTAAGGTTGCAGAACAGTACGACTTGTTCGGCTTCTTTTCAGCAGCAGACTATCAACGCTGTACCAAACGCTCCAACTATTTCCAGCGTCAATTTGACCCAGCCTACTTGTGCTACCAACACCGGTACCGCCGTCGTCAACGCTTCTGGAACGGGAACACTCGAATATTCTAAAGACGGGACCAACTGGCAAGAAAGCAATACTTTTACCAACCTCACAGCAGGAAATTATACTTTCCAAGTACGTTTGCAAAACAGTACGACTTGTTCGGCTTCTTCACAACAGCAGACCATTAATCCCGTACCAAACGCCCCAACTATTTCCAGCGTCAATTTGACCCAGCCTACTTGTGCTACCAACACCGGTACCGCCGTCGTCAACGCCTCGGGTACAGGGACTTTGGAATACTCTAAAGACGGTACTAACTGGCAAGAAAGCAATACTTTCAGTGGGCTCGCCCCAGGTAATTATACTTTCCAAGTAAGGTTGCAGAATAATACCTCTTGTAGCAATAGTTCGGCGCAGCAAACAATCAACGCTGTACCAAACGCCCCAACCATTTCCAGCGTCAACTTGACCCAGCCTACTTGTGCTACCAACACCGGTACCGCCGTCGTCAACGCTTCTGGTACAGGAACACTTGAATATTCTAAAGACGCTACCAATTGGCAAGAAAGTAATACTTTTACCAACCTCCCCGCAGGAAATTATACTTTCCAAGTGAGATTGCAGAACAGTATGACTTGTTCGGCTTCTTCTCAACAGCAAACAATCAACGCTGTACCAAACGCCCCAACCATTTCCAGCGTTAACCTAACCCAGCCCACTTGTGCCACCAACACCGGAACCGCCCTCGTCAACGCTTCTGGTACAGGTACGCTGGAATACTCTAAAGACGGCACCAACTGGCAAGAAAGTAATACGTTCAACAACCTTGCCTCAGGAAATTATACCTTCCAAGTAAGGTTGCAGAATAACACCTCTTGCAGCAATAGTTCGGCGCAGCAAACAATCAACGCTGTACCAAACGCCCCAACCATTTCCAGCGTCAACTTGACCCAGCCTACTTGTGCCACCAACACCGGTACCGCCCTCGTCAACGCTTCTGGTACAGGAACACTTGAATATTCTAAAGACGCTACTAACTGGCAGGAAAGCAATACTTTCAGTGGACTCGCCCCAGGTAATTATACTTTCCAAGTAAGGTTGCAGAA
>VFQP010000183.1_pt1 | contig 167200 bp, 152 predicted proteins | sample 3512351 | NCBI WGS metagenome assembly VFQP01 (sample SAMN10412372, study PRJNA504923) | tailings metagenome | isolation source: Relicate 1 Philex TSF1 revegetated site | place: Philippines: Tuba, Benguet | collected 2017-08-29 | reverse complement strand
TTCCAGGTGGCGCGCTTCAACGACGGCGTGGACGACATCAGCGACCTGCGCGAGGGCATGGTCCTCGAAGGCACGGTGAGCAACGTGGCCCAGTTCGGCGCCTTCATCGACCTGGGCGTGCACCAGGACGGTCTGGTGCACGTGAGCCAGCTGTCGCACAAGTTCGTGAACGACGCGCGCGAGATCGTCAAGACCGGCGACATCGTCAAGGTCAAGGTGATGGAAGTGGACGTGGCGCGCAAGCGCATCGGCCTGTCCATGAAGCTGGACGCCGCGCCGGCCCGGCGCGATGGCCCCCGTGACAACCGCTTCGAACCCTCGCGCGGCCAGGGCCGTTCGGGCCCTGCGGCCTCGCCACCTGTGACTTCTGCCATGGCTTCGGCCTTTGCGAAGCTCAAAAGCGGCCGCTGAACGGGCCTGACGGCTCAAGTCGGGAGGGGCCTGGCCGATAGGAAGGACAACAAGAAAACCTTTCATATCGGACTTCACCCTCATGGACCTCGAAGCCCTCCTGAACTACCCGCGCGCCTTGCCCGCCATGTCGCGCACCGTCTCGGACCTGCTGTCCGAGATGAACAAGGAAGACCCCAGCCCCAAGCGCGTGGCTGGACTGGTCTCGCACGATCCCGCGCTCACCACCCGCGTGCTGCGCCTGTCGAATTCGGCCTTCTTCCGCGTCAGCCGCCAGATCGGCAGCGCCGAGGAGGCGGTTTCCCTGCTGGGAATGACGCACGTGCGTTCCCTGGTGATGGCCGCCGCACTGGGCTCGAGCTTCAAGAACGTGCCGGGCGTGGACATGGTCCATTTCTGGCGCTACAGCCTGCGGGCAGCAGACATCTCGCGCTCGCTGGCCAGCCTGCTGCGGCAGAACGAGGGCAACGCCTTCACCGCCGGGCTGATCCACGGCATTGGTGAATTGATCATGCACATCGCCATGCCGGACCTGATGGCGCCGATCGACATGGGCACGCCGCCGTTGGACCTGCGGCGCGCCGAAGTGGAGCGCAGCGCGCTGGGCTACACCTACGCCGAAGTCGGCGCCGGCATGGCAGAGAAGTGGCAATTTCCCACCGCCATCGTTTCCGGCCTGAAACACCAGACAGCGCCCTTCGACGGCGATGTCTACGACGCCCTGGGTGGCGTGCTGCACCTGGCCTCCTGGCGCGCCCGCGCCGAGGAAATCCGCCTGGACGAAAGCGGCCTGGCCGCCACGTTCCCCGACATGGTGGGCCTGACGCTGGGCCTGGACCTGGACAGCGTGCTCGGCAAGGACCCGACCGAATGGTCGTTCAGCCAGGCTTTGAGCGCGTTCATCGACTGACCAGTTTTCCCGGCACGTTGTGCCGAAAAAGTTCTCAAGTGCGGCAAACACCCGTCGATGAACTGAATACCAGCCATCAACCGCAGCGCACACCGAAGGGCAGACCATCATGCAACTCGAAAAGCTCCTCAAGCAACCGAATGCACTTCCTTCAGCACCCAAGGTCGTGCGCAAGCTGATCGAGACCTTCGACCAGGAAGACGTCGATGCAATGCTGGCAGCCTCGTTGATCGAAGACGATCCGGTGCTCACCGCCAAGCTGCTCAAGACCGCCAACTCCGCCTTCTTCGGCCTGCACCGCTCGGTGAGCACGGCCCGCGACGCAATCAACGTGCTCGGCCTCATCAAGGTGCGCGCGCTGGTGATCGCCGCTTCGCTGGGCGAAGGCTTCCACACCGTGGGTGGCGTGAACCTCAACCAGTTCTGGCGCTACAGCCTGAACACCGCCAACCTGTCGCGCTACATCGCGCTGCCGATCAAGATGGACGAGAACACCGCGTTCACGGCCGGCCTGATCCACGGCATTGGCGAACTCGTCATGCACGTGGGCATGCCCGAGGCCATGATCGATCTCGACCGCAGCGTGCCCATGCTCGACCTCAAGCGCGCCAAGGCCGAACGTGGCCTGTTCGGCTACAGCTATGCCGAGGTGGGCGCCGCACTGGCACGCGACTGGAATTTCCCCAAGCGCATGACCAACGCCATCCTTCACCAGACCGCGCCGTTCGACAACGACGTGTACGAACCGATCGCCGGCGTGATCCACATCGGATCCTGGCGCGCCCGTGCCGAAGAACAGCAGATGCGTTCGGAGCTGCTGATCAACACCTACCCCGACCCCGTGGGCCTGGTGCTCGGCATCGATCCCGACACCGTGGTGGCCGAGGAAATCCCCTCGATTTCCCGCCACTCGGAAGTCACCGAGGCGTCGGAACCCCACTGACTCCTCGACCTGCCGGGGCTGCGCGACAATCGCAGCCCTATGCAAGCGCTCCGTTTCTACGCCGGCCCGGCGGCCCGCCGGCACATTGAACAGCACGGCCTGCGTCCGCAGGACGTTGGCGTCATCCCCGCCGCGGCGGGCGGCCCCAAGGGGCTGATCCTTGGCCCCATCGACCGTTTTCTCTTCGGCGAATGGCTCTCCCGCAGCGAGCAGCCCGTTCACCTCGTGGGTGCGTCCATCGGCGCCTGGCGCATGGCGACCGCCTGCCTCACCGACCCGGTGGATGCCTTCGAGCGGCTGGAGCGCGACTACATCGCGCAGCACTACGAACTGCCGCCCGGCCAGAAGCGGCCCACGGCCAGCCAGGTCAGCGAGCGCTTTGGCGAGAACCTGCAGCTGTTCTATGGCGGCCGCGTGGAAGAGGCGCTTCACCATGCCCGCTACCGCCTGCACATCGTCACCTCGCGGGGCCGCTTGCTGCTCCGCCAGGATGGTGGCCTGCGCACGCCGCTGGGCTACCTGGGCGCCTTCACCGCGAATGCACTGCACCGCAAGGCGCTGGGCGCCTGGCTGGAGCGGGTGGTGTTCTCGTCGGCGCCGGGCCCGGCAGACGGCATCGGCCCGCTGCCGTTTGCCACGCTGGACTACCGCACCCGCCAGGTGCCGATGCGGGCCGACAACTTCATGGACGCCTTGCAGGCCAGCTGCTCCATTCCGTTCATGCTGCGCCCGGTGCGCAACATCGCAGGCGCGCCGCCCGGCACCTACTGGGACGGCGGCCTGACGGACTACCACCTGCACCTGCAGTACCAGCCGCCCGCGGCCTCGCCCATCGTGCTCTACCCGCACTTCCAGAAGGCGGTGGTGCCCGGCTGGCTCGACAAGGCCTGGAAAGGCCGGCACCGCAGCAGCCCGGCGCTGGACGCGATGCTGGTGATCGCCCCCGACCCGGAATGGGTCAAGTCGCTGCCCAACGGCAAACTGCCCGACCGCGACGACTTCCGCCGCTACGGCCAGGACCTGGCCGCGCGCATGAAGGTGTGGAACGCCGCCGTGAGCGCCGCGAGGCAGCTGGCGGACGAGCTGGCGCAGTGGCTGGACAAGCCCGATCTGTCGCGCGTCGACCCCCTGTAGGGCAGCGCCGGGGCGCGGGATAATCCTGCCCATGCCCGCCTTTCTCACCGCCGCCCTGTACCAGTTCGTGGATCTGCCCGACTTCGCCGATCTGCGCGAGCCGCTGCTCGCCTGCTGCGAAGCGAATGAGGTGAAGGGCACGCTGCTGCTGGCGCGCGAGGGCATCAACGGCACCATTGCCGGGCCCGAGGCGGGGGTGAATGCGGTGCTGGCCTTCCTGCGCGCCGACCCCAGGCTCGCGCGCCTGCCGCACAAGGCATCGTGGAGCGATCACCCGCCGTTCCACCGCATGAAGGTGCGGCTGAAGAAGGAAATCGTCACCCTGCGCGTGCCCGGCCTGGATCCTAACCAGACCGTGGGCCAGTACGTGAAACCGCAGGACTGGAATACCTTGCTGGCCGACCCCGATGTGCTGCTGATCGACACCCGCAACGACTACGAGGTGGCCATCGGCACCTTCCAGGGCGCGGTCAACCCGAACATCAAGACCTTCACGGAACTGCCCGCGTGGCTCGATGCCCAGCCCGCGCTGCAGGGCGAGGGCAAGAAGCCCAAGGTTGCGATGTTCTGCACCGGCGGCATCCGCTGCGAGAAATCCACCGCGCTCATGAAGATGCGGGGTTTCGACGAGGTCTACCACCTCGAGGGCGGCATCCTGAAATACCTGGAAGAGGTGCCCGCCGAGCAGAGCACCTGGCAGGGCGACTGCTTCGTGTTCGACGAGCGCGTGAGCGTGGGCCACGGCCTGGTGCCCGGCCCGCACGAGCTCTGCCGTTCCTGCCGCTGGCCGCTGGACCCGCAGGAAAAAGCCTCGCCGCATTACGTCAAGGGCGTGAGCTGCGCGCATTGCCACGACCAGCGCAGTCCGGAGGAAAAAGCCCGGCTGGCGGAGCGCCAGCGCCAGGTGGAACTGGCCGAGGCCCGTGGCGAGGTGCATGTGGGCGCGCGCATGCCCGAGCGCGACGGCGGCGGCATGACCGAAGCGGAACCCCTGGCGTAGCGCCAGCGCCCTTCACATCGACGCGTGCAGCATTTCCCGGTAGTCGTCCGGGCTGGCCAGGCGCGGGTTGGTCTTGTGGCAGTGGTCGGCCATCGCGCCTTCGATCACGCGGTCGAACATGTCCGGTGTCACGCCCATGGCGGCCAGCCCGCTCGGCAGGCCGAGCCGGGCGCTCATGTCCTTCACCGCCTCGGGCACGTCGCTGCCGCTGGCCAGGCCCATCGCGTGGGCCATGCGCTGCAGGCGGTCGTCTTTCCGCATGGACTCGGCTTCGGCGTTGAAGCGGATGACGGCGGGCAGGAACACCGCATTGAGCGTGCCGTGGTGCAGGCGCGGGTTCACGCCGCCCAGGCTGTGGCTGAGCGAATGCACGCAGCCCAGGCCTTTCTGGAACGCCATCGCCCCCTGCATGGACGCGCTCATCATGTTCAGCCGCGCTTCGCGATCCTGGCCGTCCTTCGTGGCGCGCTCGATGTGCGCCCAGCCGCGCCGCAGGCCGTCCAGGCCGATGCCGTCGGCCGGTGGGTTGAAGGCGGGCGCCATGAAGGTTTCCATGCAGTGGGCAATGGCGTCCATGCCGGTGGCGGCGGTCAGCATGGGCGGCAGGCCCAGCGTGAGTTCGGGGTCGAGCAGGGCGGTGCGGGGCACCAGATGCCAGCTGTGGAAGCCGAGCTTGCGCCCGTCGTCGACGATCACGATGGCGCCACGCGCCACCTCGCTGCCCGTGCCGGCGGTGGTGGGCACCGCGATCAGCGGCGGCACGCGGTCGGTGATCTTCGGTGAGCCGCCTTCGATGGTGGCGTAGGTCTTGAGCGGCCCTTCGTGCGTGCAGGCAATGGCCACGCCTTTAGCGCAGTCGATCGCGCTGCCGCCACCCAGCGCCAACAGGCCATTGCAGTTGCCCTGGCGGTACACCTCCACGGCCGCGCGGATGCCGGCTTCCGTGGGGTTGGACGGGGTCTGGTCGAACACGGCGGCCTGCAGGCCGGGCAGCGCGGCGAGCGCCTTGTCCAGCAGGCCCACGGCCTTCACGCCCGCGTCGGTGACGATGAGCGGGCGGCTGATGCCGACACGTTCGCACTCGGCCTTCAACTGCGCGAGCGCGCCGAATTCGATGAGGATGTTGGTGACGTAAAGAATCTGGGCCATGTGTGTCTCCGTGGAGCGAAAACTATACGGTTGGCCCGTGCGCTTGACCATGGTGGCTTGCCCGCACGGGTCGCGCAAAAGACAGCCACAATCGCTTCCCATGCCGAACCCCAACGATCCCCGCAGCCTGCTCACGCCGTCCATGCGTGGCGTGCTGGACCGCATCGCGCGTGCCGGGCATCCGCCCCTGCACGCATTGCCCCCCGACAAGGCCAAGGCCGCCTACGAGGCCGGTGCCGGCGTGCTCGAGGTGCCATCGCAGCCCCTGGCCCGCGTGGAAGACCTGAGCATTCCCGCGCGCGACGGGGCGGCGTTGCCCGCGCGCCTGTTCGCGCCCGAGTCCGACCAGCCCTTGCCCGTGCTGCTGTACTTCCACGGTGGCGGTTTCACCGTGGGCAGCGTGGCCACGCACGCGCCACTGTGCCGCCAGCTGGCGCACCTGGCGGGCTGCGCGGTGGTGTCGGTGGACTACCGGCTGGCGCCCGAGGCGAAGTTTCCGACGGCGGTGAACGACGCCTGGGACAGCCTGGCCTGGCTGCGCGGGCAGGCCGGCGCGCTCGGGCTGGATGCCTCGCGCATCGCCGTGGGCGGCGACAGCGCTGGTGGCACGCTGGCCGCGGTGACCGCCATTGCCGCGCGCGACGCGGGCTGGCCACTGGCCCTGCAATGCCTGTTCTACCCCGGTTGCGCCGGCCACCAGGACACCGCCAGCCACAAGACCTTTGCGCAAGGCTTCCTGCTGGAAGAGGCGGACATCAGCTATTTCTTCGGCCACTACCTGCGCGATGCCGCCGACCGGGACGACTGGCGATTCGCGCCGCTCGATGGTGTTGACGAGCGCGGCCACGTGCGCGAGCTCGACGACGTGGCACCGGCCTGGATCGGCCTGGCCGAGTGCGATTCGCTCACCGACGAAGGCGTGATGTACGCCGACCGCCTGCGCCACGCCGGTGTGGCGGTGGACCTGGAAATCTACGCCGGCGTGGTCCACGGCTTCATCAACTTCGGTCGCGCCATTCCCGAGGCCCGGACCGCCCACCAACACGCCGCGCTTGCGCTGCGCAACGCTTTTGGAGCCCGCTGAGATGAGCCTGAAACGATCCGACTTCCGCTTTTTCCACCGGATGCGCGTGCGCTGGGCCGAGGTGGACATGCAGAAAATCGTGTTCAACGCGCACTACCTGATGTATTTCGACACCGCCATCTCGGACTACTGGCGCGCGATGGCCCTGCCGTACCACGAAACCATGGAGCAGCTCGCGGGCGACCTGTATGTGGTCAAGGCCACGGTGGAATTCCATGCCTCGGCGCGGGTGGACGACCAGATCGACGTGGCCATGAAATGCAGCCGCATCGGCACCTCGTCGCTCACCTTCACCGGCGCGATCTTCCGGGGCGACGAGCACCTCATCAGCGGCGAACTGATCTACGTGTTCGCTGATCCGGCGACGCAGAAGTCGCGCCCGGTGCCGCCCGAACTGCGCAAGGCGCTGGAAGGCTACGAGGCCGGCGAGGCCATGACCTCGGTCCGCGTGGGCCCCTGGAGCGAACTCGGCCCCGACGCGCAGCGCCTGCGCACCGCAGTGTTCGTGGAAGAACAGCGCATTCCGAAGGAACTGGAGTGGGATGAGGCCGACCACACGGCGGTGCACGCAGTGGCCTACAACCGCCTGGGCCGCGCTGTGGCCACCGGGCGCATGCTGCCGCACGAACCGGGCGTGGCGCGCATCGGTCGCATGGCGGTGGAGCGTTCGTTGCGTGGTGGCCGCCTGGGCCGCGACGTGTTGCACGCGCTGATGGGCGCAGCCCGCGAACGCGGCGAGGCCGAGGTGATGCTGCATGCGCAGCAGAGCGCGGAGGGCTTCTACGCCCGGCTCGGCTACGAGCGGCGCGGCGCGCCGTTCGAAGAGGCCGGCATCCCGCACCAGGAAATGATCGCGAAGTTGTAAAGCCGAGCCCTCACCAGGCGAGGGTTTCTCGGTGGTGTCGGGCGCCCTCGAGCAAGGGGCTCGCCTCGGTGTGCAGGTGGGTCCACTCGTCCATTCGCACGTTCCAGCCGCTTGCCGCAGGCAGCGCACTCACCACGAGGCTGCTGCGCGTGCCGTAGGCGCGGCCGGGCATGCGCACGAAGGCGCTGGAGAGCGCGCGCTCCATGTCGTCCGGCACGCCGGTGTGTGGCAGCTCGGCGGCACCGGCGGGCGTGCCGTCCGACAGGCTGTGTGCGAGCGGCAGCAGCCAGTCTTCAGTGGCCGACATGCTGGCCAGCGCGTCCGTCACGGCCTGTTTGAGCCGCAGGGTCTTGGGCCAGGGTGTGTCCAGGCTAGCGTTGGACAGGCCATAGACGCCGGCCGACAGGGCCTTGCGGTGCAGGGCAGGAGCACCGGGGTCGTGGGGCGCTTCCGGGTGGCGGTTGCTCAGCCAGCTCCAGCGCTGGCGGTGGAAATCGCCGACCACCAGGTTGAAGCCGCCGTAGGCGCCCGGGTCGATCGCATCGGCCAGAGCGTCTTCATGCCCATCACCCTGCAGCCACCGCGTGACCAGTTCGCCGCGGCTGCGCGCGCCGGGGCCGGCCAGCGACTGACGCACATTGGTGAGCATGGCCACGCGCCCCTGCGGGCTGAGTCCGAGCCAGGTGCCACCATCGCGCAGGTCGCGGCCGCCCACGATCTCGGTGCCGTCGTCCAGGCGCCAGCGGTGCAGGGCGGCCGTTGGCCGATCAAGGAATTCGTCGCGGTTGGCCGCGATGAGCAGCGGGCAAGCCGGCGCGGCGTTGAGAGCAAAAGCGATCAGGCACATGGGCGCACCGGCCGCGGCGGTCAGATGTCGTCGAGCAGCGGGTAGGGCAGGGGCAGCAATTGCAGGGCAGGGCCGTCCGCGCTGCCCGCGTGCAGGCTGCCCTGCGCGGCGGCGCTGGTCTGCATGGACACGATGGCGTCGAACCCGCCCGAGGGGTGGGGCGCCGCCTGCACCACGGTGCCGCAGGCCTGTTCGGCATCGCCGCTGTGGAAGATCTCCTGCCCGGCGGCCATTGGCGTGTCGCTGTGCGCCACGTAGGCGCGTCGCTTGAGCGTGCCCCGGAACTGGCTGCGTGCCACCACTTCCTGGCCCGGGTAACAACCCTTCTTGAAGTTCACGCCGCCGACCGATTCGTAGTTCAGCATCTGCGGCACGAAGGCTTCAAACACCGGCTGGCTCAGCGTGGCCACGCCGCTGCGCACGTCCAGCCACTGCCACAGCGGCTCGGCCAGCGCTTCGCCCTCGGGCGCAGGCGCGTCGGCAGGGGCCAGCCACAGCGCGCGGGGGAGCCCCTCGGCCGGGTAGAGCCGCACCACGCTGGCATCGCCGTCGCGCAACTGGGTCCACGGCGCCACCGGCAGGGCGGGCGGCACGGCGCTGCCCACCAGGCCGAAGAGGTGGAAGGCATCGCTCGCGTCGCTGAGTTTTGCCTTGGCGCGCAGCACGAACATGGACAGGCGCTTGAGGGTGGTGGGCAGCAGGTCGCGGCTGCAGACCAGAAGGATCTCGTCGTGGCTGCGCTTGAAGCCCACGAAGCTGGCCTGCATGCGGCCCTTGGCCGAACAGAAGGCGGCCAGCCGGGCTTCAGACAGGCCGAGAAGCGCGAAGTCCTGCGTGAGCTGGCCCTGCAGGAATGTCGCGGCGTCCTCGCCGGCGACCCGGATCACCCCCAGGTGCTGCAAGGGCGTCACGCCGCTGGTGGCGAGGCCGTGGGGGGTGCTGCTGGGAATCGTGGATGTGCTCATGGCGTCGATTATCATGGCCGGCTCGTATCCCCACGGCCTTCCAAGCCTTGTCCCTGCCGAGCCCAAGCCTGTGATCCGTTTCCTGAAATTGCTGGTGGTTGTTCCCCTGCTGCTGGCCATGCTCGCGGCTGTGGGCGGCATGTGGTGGCTGCAGCAGCCCTTGCCGCTGGCACCGGGCACCTCCGAACAGAATCCGCTGCTGGTCACCATCCCGCCGGGCTCTTCCGCGCAGTCCGTGGCCGATACCCTGCAGGCGTCCGGCGTGAACACCCCGTCCGAATTGCTGTACGCGTGGTTCCGCTTTTCCGGACAGGCGCGCGACATCAAGGCCGGCACCTACGAATTCGCCCCCGACACCACGCCCCGCACGCTGCTCTCCAAGCTGGTGCGAGGCGAGCAGGCGCTGCGCAGCGTCACCTTCGTGGAGGGCTGGAACATCCGCCAGGTGTTGCAGGCGGTGCGCAGTTCGCCCGACCTGACGCAGGACATCGAGGGCATGAGCCAGCGCGACATCATGGCGCTCATCGGCTACCCGGGCCGCCACCCCGAAGGGCGCTTTTTCCCGGACACCTACCGCGTGGTGAAGCGCGCCCCGGCGTCGAGCGTGCTGCGGCAGGCCGCCCAGGCCATGGAACAGCGCGTCACGCAGGCGTGGGAACAGCGCGACCCATCCTCGCCGCTGCGCACGCCGGAAGAGGCGCTCATCCTGGCCAGCATCATCGAAAAGGAGACCGGCCTGGAAAGCGATCGCCGGCGCGTGGCCGGCGTGTTTTCCAACCGCCTGCGCATCGGCATGCGGCTGCAGACCGACCCCACTGTGATCTACGGCCTGGGCGAGCGGTTCGACGGCAACCTGCGCCGGGTCGACCTGCAGACCGACACCGCCTACAACTCCTATACCCGCGCGGGTCTGCCGCCCACGCCGATCGCAATGCCGGGCATGGCCTCGCTGCTCGCCGCGGTGCGCCCGCAGGAAACCAACGCCATCTATTTCGTGTCGCGCGGCGACGGTTCCAGCCAGTTCAGCGCCACGCTCGAAGAGCACAACGCCGCGGTGCAGCGCTACATCCTGCGCCGCTGATTCCTTTCCCATTCCCGCCCATGCCCGCCGCCGGACTCTTCATCACCTTCGAAGGCATCGACGGCGCGGGCAAGTCCACCCACATTGCCGCGCTGGCGGACGCCTTCACCGCCGCGGGCCGCACCGTCACGCTCACCCGCGAGCCGGGTGGCACGCCGCTGGCCGAGAAGCTGCGCGAACTGGTGCTGAACGACGCCATGGACCCGCTGAGCGAGGCCCTGCTGATGTTCGCGGCCCGTCGCGACCACTTGCAGCAGGTCATCGAGCCGGCCCTGGCGCGGGGTGCTGTGGTGCTGTGCGACCGTTTCACCGATGCGACCTTCGCCTACCAGGGCAGCGGCCGTGGATTCGATCTGGACGTGCTGCGCCAGCTGGAACAGTGGGTGCAGACCCGGCCGGACAGCGCGCAGACCCGCCAGCCCGACCTGACGGTGTGGTTCGACCTGCCGCCCGCGGTGGCGGCGCAGCGCCTGGCCGCCGCGCGCGTGCCCGACCGCTTCGAATCGCAGCCGCAGGCCTTCTTCGAACGGGTCGCGGCCGGCTATGCGCAGCGCATGAACGGGTCACCGGGCCGCTTTGCCCGCATCGCGTCCGACCTGCCGAGAGAGGCGGTCTGGCAACAGGTTCGCCAGGCGTTCGAACAGCGCCAATGGCTGCTGCCCGAAGGGGGCAAGCCATGAGCGCCCTGGCCCCCTGGCTGCAGCGGCAGCTGGACCGCCTGCTGGCGCAACGTGGCCATGCCCTGCTGCTGTCCGGCCCCTCCGGTCTGGGGCAGTACGACCTGGCGCTTGCGCTGGCGCGCACCTGGCTGTGCGAGCAACCGGGTGCACAGGGCGCCTGCGGTGTGTGCGGCAGTTGCCACGCGATCGACGTGCGCACCCATGCCGACCTGTGCGTGCTCATGCCCGAAACCCTCAGCCTGGAACTCGGTTGGCCGCTGGACGAGGGCGCGCAGAAGGAGATCGACGACAAGAAGCGCAAGGCCAGCAAGCTCATCCGCGTCGAAGCGGCGCGCGAGGCCGTGGGGTTCACCCAGTTCACGCGCTCGCGCGGCCGCACAAAGGTGATCCTGGTCCACCCGGCCGAGCGCATGAACATCGAGTCGGCCAACACGCTCCTCAAGACGCTGGAAGAGCCCGCGGGCGAGGTGCGGTTCGTGCTCTCCAGCGAGGCCGCGCACCAGTTGCTGCCCACCATCCGCAGCCGTTGCCTGACCCACCACATGGAATGGCCAGGCGAGGCGGAATCACTGGAATGGCTGCAACAGCAGGCCGCCGGCAACAACAAGAACGTGACCCCGGAGCAAGCCGCCGTGTGGCTGCAGGCCGCGGGCGGGCGACCCGACGATGCACTGGCCTGGGCCGCCACCGGCCTGCAGGGCTCGGCATGGGCGCAGCTTCCGCAGGCGCTGGCCCGCGGCGACTGGGGCACGCTGAACGGCTGGCCGCCTGCGCAGCAGCTCTCGGTGCTGCAGAAGCTGTGCCACGACCTCATGGCGCGCGCCGCCGGTGCGCCCGCCCGTTTCTTCCCGCTTGACCAGTTGCCTCCCGCGCCGCGCTGGGGTGTTCTGGCGCAGTGGTCCCGCGAACTCATGAGCGCGGCGCGCTCCGTCGAGCATCCGTACAACGCCGGACTGATGCAGGAAGCCTGGGCCGCGCGCACGCGCCAGGTGCTGGGCAGCGGGGCAGGGCGCAGCGCGTGAAAGCGGCCCCCGAACGCCGCGAAACGCCGATTTGTCATGGAATCCGCCCCGTATTGGGGGCTTGGCATGGCGGCAAAACCACTCGCCTGACCGGGTATTGCCGCTAAACTCGCCACCCATGAGCACCAACCCATCTCCATCGTCCGCTGCGGCGCGGCCGAGCGTGATCCAGCTCTCCATCAAGGAAAAGGCGGCCCTGTATGCCGCCTACATTCCCTTGTTCGCCGATGGCGGCATCTTCATTCCCTCGTCGCGCGAATACCGCCTGGGCGATGACGTCTACGTGCTGCTCAGCCTGCCCGACGACCCTCAGCGCTATCCAGTCGCCGGCAAGGTGGCCTGGGTGACCCCTGCGAAGGCACAGGGTGCGCGCACGCAGGGCGTGGGCATCCGTTTCCCGGCCGATGAAAAGTCGCGCCAGCTCAAGCTCAAGATCGAGGAAATCCTGGGCTCCAGCCTCGGTTCCGACCGCGCCACCCAGACACTCTGACCCTCCGGTCCCCAGCAGGCCGATGCGGCGCACAATGCGGTGCAGCCCATCGGCTTTTTTCATGCCCGATCCCTTTTCGCATGTTCACCGACTCCCACTGCCACCTCAGCTTTCCCGAACTCCAGGCCCAGCTGCCTGACATCCTCAAGGCCATGTCCCAGGCGCAGGTCGACAGGGCCCTGTGCATCTGCACCACGCTCGAGGAATTCGAGGACGTCTACAGCCTGGCCCGCGATCACGACAACCTCTGGTCCACCGTGGGTGTGCACCCCGACAACGAAGATGTGCAGGAGCCCACGCTCGACGACCTGCTGGAGCGCGCAGCGCGCCCCCGGGTGGTGGGCATCGGTGAAACCGGGCTGGACTACTACCGGCTTGGCGAGCGCACCGTGGCCGACATGGAATGGCAACGCGAACGCTTCCGGACCCACATCCGCGCGGCCCGCCAGACCTCGCTGCCGCTGGTCATCCACACCCGCAGCGCTTCGGACGACACCGTGGCGATCCTGCGCGAGGAGGGCGGCTTCGCTTCGGCGGCGCTGCAGGCCCGGCCTGTGGCCACAGGGGTGTTCCACTGCTTCACGGAAAGCATGGCGGTGGCGCGCGCCGCGCTGGACCTCGGCTTCTTCATCTCGTTTTCCGGCATCCTGACGTTCCGCAACGCGGCCGACCTGCGCGAGGTGGCCGCGTATGTGCCGCTGGACCGCACCCTGATCGAGACCGACAGCCCCTACCTGGCACCCGTGCCCTACCGGGGCAAGACCAACACGCCAGCCCACGTGCCGTGGGTGGCCAAACAGGTCGCCGAGCTCAAGAGCCTCAGCGTGGAAGCCGTCGCCGAGGCCACCAGCCGGAATTTCGAGACCCTGTTCAACGGTGTGGCGGCGGAATCGTCCGTCGAATAAATCTCATCTCTTGCATGAAGAAAATGAAAAATCTATTTGTTTTTAAATGGATCATCTGCCTTGCGGCCGTGTTTGGTGCGGCTTCCTGGGCCAGCTCGTTTGACGATTTCTTCATCGCGATCAAGAAGAACGACGCCCCCGCCGTGCGGCAACTGGCCCAGCGCGGGTTCGACCTGAACACGCGCAACACCGAGGGCGAGCACGCCCTGTATCTCGCGATTCGTGACGAGGCGCCCGACGTGGCGCTGTATCTGTTGGGCCAGCCCAAGGTGGATGTGGAGGCGCGCACCGGCAAGGATGAAAGCCCGTTGATGATCGCTGCCATCAAGGGACGCCTGGAGCTTGCCAGGCGCCTGATCGCGCGCAAGGCCGAGGTCAACAAGACCGGGTGGACGCCGTTGCATTACGCCGCCTCGAATGGCAACGAAACCGCCGTCGCGATGGTGCGGCTGCTGCTGGAGAACCATGCCTACATCGATGCCGAGTCGCCAAACAACACCACGCCGTTGATGATGGCCGCGCACTACGGCAACCCGGGCGTGGTGAAGCTGCTGCTGGAAGAGGGGGCCGACCCGCTGCTCAAGAATCAGCTCGGCCTGTCTGCCATCGATTTCGCGCAGCGCGCCAACCGGCAAGCGTCTGCCGACATCATCTCGGCCTTTGTGCGCGCAAAGCAGCCCAAGGGCAAATGGTGAATGCCTGCCCCGAAAGGGTGCAGGGTCGTCACGCGCAGGACAAAAAGTAGGTGTAACCCACATGCGCCGAAAGGCGCGGCCGGATGAGAATCCTCAGGTTACCCACAATTTGAGGAGACGCCGTGAAACTGGCAAGCCAAAAGGACTTTTTCTCCGGACTCATGTTCACCATCGTCGGCATCGTGTTTGCCGTCGGTGCCACCAACTTCACGGTTGGCAGTGCAGCACGAATGGGCCCGGGCTACTTCCCACTTCTGCTCGGCATCCTGCTGGCGATACTCGGCGTGGTGGTCACGCTGCAGTCGTTCAAGAGCAAGGCGGTTGATGGCGACCCCATCGGCAGCTTCGCCTGGCGTCCCCTGGGCTTCATCATCGGTGCCAACCTGGCTTTCGGCGTGCTGCTCGTGGGTGTGCCGGCCCTGGGCATCCCCGCTTTCGGCATGATCATCGCGATCTACGCGCTGGTGCTCATCGGCGGTTACGCGCGCCCCGGCTCGAGCCTCAAGGAATCGCTGATCCTGGCCACCATCCTCGCGGTGGGCAGCTACGGCGCCTTCGTTTACGCATTGAATCTGCAGTTCCCGGTGTGGCCTGCTTTCCTGACCGCCTGAGCCGGAGACCTATTCCATGGAACTGATTGATCACCTGACGCTGGGCTTCGGCGTTGCTTTCACCGCACAGAACCTGCTGTACGCCCTGCTGGGCTGTCTGCTGGGTACCCTCATCGGCGTGCTGCCCGGCATCGGCCCGGTGGCCACCATCGCCATGCTGCTGCCCGCCACCTACGGCCTGCCGCCCGTGGCCGCGCTGATCATGCTGGCCGGTATCTATTACGGCGCGCAATACGGCGGCTCCACCACCGCCATTCTGGTCAACCTGCCGGGCGAATCGTCCTCGGTGGTGACCGTGATCGACGGCCACCAGATGGCGAAAAGGGGCAGGGCAGGCCCCGCGCTGGCGGCCGCCGGCCTGGGCTCCTTCTTCGCAGGTTGCGTCGGCACGCTGGTGCTGGCCGCGTTCGCGCCGCCGCTGACCGAAGTGGCCCTGAGCTTCGGCCCCGCCGAGTACTTCGCCCTGATGATCGTGGGCCTGATCGGCGCCGTGGTGCTGGCTTCCGGTTCCCTCATCAAGGCGCTGGCCATGATCGTGCTGGGCCTGCTGCTGGGCCTGGTGGGCACCGACGTGAACTCCGGCGTGGCCCGTTTCAGCTTCGACATCCCCGAGCTCACCGACGGCATCAGCTTCGTCGTGATCGCCATGGGCGTGTTCGGCTACGGCGAAATCATCCACAACCTCTCGCACCCCGAGGGTGAACGCCAGGTGTTCACCGACAAGGTGCAAGGCCTGATGCCGACCAAGGAAGACTTCAAGCACATGCTGCCGGCCGTCCTGCGTGGCACGGCGCTGGGTTCGGCGCTGGGTATCCTGCCTGGTGGCGGTGCACTGCTGTCGGCATTTGCCGCCTACACGATCGAAAAGAAGGTCAAGCTCAAGCCTGGTGAAATCCAGTTCGGCAAGGGCAACATCCGCGGCGTGGCAGGCCCCGAGTCGGCCAACAACGCTGGCGCGCAGACCTCGTTCATCCCGCTGCTCACGCTGGGCATTCCGCCCAACGCCGTGATGGCGCTGATGGTGGGTGCCATGACCATCCACAACATCCAGCCCGGCCCGCAGGTGATGACCAGCAACCCGGAACTGTTCTGGGGCCTGATCGCCTCGATGTGGATCGGCAACGCCATGCTGATCATCCTGAACCTGCCGCTGATCGGCATGTGGATCAAGCTGCTGGCCGTGCCTTACCGCTGGCTGTTCCCGGCGATCGTGCTGTTCTGTGCGATCGGCGTGTACTCGACCAACAACAACAACTTCGACATCTGGATGGTGGCGCTGTTCGGTGTCATCGGCTACATCTTCATCAAGCTGGGCTGCGAGCCAGCGCCCTTGCTGCTCGGGTTCATTCTGGGCCCGATGATGGAAGAGTACCTGCGCCGCGCCTTGCTGATCTCGCGTGGCGACTGGTCGGTGTTCGTGACGCGTCCGATCTCCGCTTCGCTGCTGGCCGTGGCCGTGACGCTGCTGCTGATCGTGTTGCTGCCATCGATCAAGAAGAAGCGCGAGGAAGCCTTCGTCGAGGATTGATGCGATGAACGTGGCGGAAACGCCGCTGCCACACGCGAAAGCCCGGACCGCAGAAAGCGTTCCGGGCTTTTTTGTGGATGTTGCAGATCCGATGTCGCTTGCGTTCGGCGGCCAATGCGATACCCGTATATATGGGCGCGCGTGGCCCTGAGAAGATGGACCTGATCCAGGCCAGCTTCGAAACTGAAAAGCGCCTTTCTGAGTACTCCTATGAAATTCTACGATGTATATTATGTATATATTCAGAATCCAGAAAACACGACAACGAAACCGCACTCACCCAGCAGATGTCGTCTCAGGCCGCGCGCCATAGGCGGTCACGACGAAATCGTCGAGCTCATAGCCCAGGTTCGATGCAACCACCCGCAGCCTGGCTTCGATCTCGGGATCGAAAAATTCATGGACGGCACCCGTCTGGTTGCAGACAAGGTGGCCGTGGTGGCGCTCGCCATCGTTGAGCTCGTACACAGCCTTGTTGTTGCCCAGCTGGCTTTTCTTGAGCAGGCCGGCCTGTTCGAACTGCCCCAGCACGCGGTACACCGTGGCCAGGCCGAGCGCCAGGTCGGGATGTTCGGCCAGCAGCAACCGGTAGACATCTTCCGCCGCGAGGTGGCGCTGCTCGCTGGACAGGAACAGGCCCAGGATCTTGAGGCGCGGCAAGGTGGGCTTGAGCCCGCTGCGCTTCAGATCTGCGGATGGTTCCATGTGCTTCCCCGCAAGGGATGGGTTCAGGGGTGTCTGTGTTCGTGGAAAAAAAGCATGGCTGGCCGGCGTTGTACCGATGGCTAGCAAAAACGACGCCTGGGAACCATGCCCCAGGGTCGCCCCACGAAAAAAACTATTTGGTCAGGATCAGCTTGCCCAGCTTGGTGGCCTGCAGCTTGTACATCGCGCCGTTGTGCTCGATCTGCACGCACTTGCCGCCGCGCAGCAGAGACACGCTGTCGATATGAACCATGGCACCGGTGGCCGGCTCCGTGACCACCGCCTCTTCGACGTCCTGGACAGGAGCGACGACGACGCGTCGCGGCATGCTCAAACGCTGGCGGGGAATCGGCTCGGTCTGCATGGCTTCGCTCCTTGGTTCGCGACTCGACGACGTGCGTCACCTGAATCAATGACGCGTAGCATACCAAATAAATGAGACTGATTCGCATTTATATAGAAAATTTCGACAAAAACAGGATGCAGACCTCTGTGGTCTCGCAGAACTCAAGCGCGCGGCGCGTTTGTTGCTACAGCTATCGGGGGAAACACCCGGCTCTTGCATGAGCTCTCGCATGTGTCGAGATTTACAATGCAAACGCCTGTCACAGCCGCATCTCCTTGCGGTATTCAAACGAAAGACATTTCATGAAAAACCTGTTCCTTTCCCTGAGCCTGATTGGCGCCGCCGCCCTGGTGGGATGCGGGAAAACCGAAACGCCCGCGCCCGAAGCCGCGCCGGCAGCACCTGCTGCGGCCCCTGCCGCAGCGCCCGCAGCACTGCCGGAGCTCAAGGTCGCCATCGACCCCACCTACGAGCCCTTCACCTTCAAGACCGCCGACGGCAAGCCCACCGGCTTCGATGTGGACATCGCCGAAGCGCTGTGCAACGAGATCAAGCGCAAGTGCGTGTACGTCGAACAGGTCTGGGACAGCATGATCCCCGGCCTGCAAGCCAAGAAGTACGACGCCATCATCAGCTCGATGTCCATCACGGAAGAGCGCCAGCAAGTGGTGGACTTCACGGACAAGTACTACTTCACGCCCAGCCGCATCGTCGTGAAGACCGGCACGGCCTACAACGATCCCGCGTCGCTCAAGGGCAAGAAGATCGGCGTGCTCAAGGGCAGCACGCAAGAGAAGTACGCCATGGGTGAACTCAAGCCGGCAGGCGTGAGTATCGTTCCCTACGAAGCGCAGGATCAGGTCTACCTGGACATCAAGTCCGGCCGCCTCGATGGCACCGTGGCCGATCAGGTCGAGGTGAACGGCGGTTTCCTGAGCAAGCCCGAAGGCGCTGGCTACGGTTTCGTGGGCCCCGTGCTGAACGAAGCCAAGTACTACGGCACCGGTGTGGGCGTGGCGCTGCGCAAGGGCGAAACCGCCCTGAAGGACGAGCTCAACGCGGCCATCAAGGCCATCCGCTCCAACGGCGTCTACGAGACGGTCAGCAAGAAGTACTTCGACTTCGACGTGTACGGCAACTAAGCCGTTCCCGTGCTCTCCGGCTACTTCGCCTCGATCCTGCAGGGCGCCCTCCTCACGGTGGGCGTCTCGCTGGCCGCCTTGCTGGTGGCCATCCTGCTGGGTCTGCTGGGTGCCGTGGCCAAGCTCTCGGGCCGGCGTCCACTGGTGGCGCTGGCCACGCTTTACACCACGCTCGTGCGTGGCATTCCCGAACTGGTGCTGATGCTGCTGATCTTCTACGGCGGCACCATCGGCCTCAACCACCTGCTGGCCGCTGCCGGCAGCAAGTCTTCGGTGGACATCAACCCCTTCCTCGCGGGCGTGCTCACCATCGGATTCATCTATGGCGCCTACATGACGGAGACATTCCGCGGCGCCATCCTCTCGATTCCCAAAGGCCAGATGGAAGCGGCCTGGGCGTTCGGCATGGGGCCGGTGCGCACGTTCCTGCGCATCACCGCGCCCCAGATGGTGCGCTACGCCCTGCCCGGCTTCACCAACAACTGGCTCGTGCTCATCAAGGCCACCGCGCTGGTGAGCCTGATCGGCCTGAAGGAAATGACCTACCTGGCCAAGCAGGCCAGTGCGGCCACCCGCGAGCCGTTCACCTTTTTCCTTTTCGCCGCGGCGCTGTTCCTTGTCTACACGTCCGTTTCGCTGTGGGCGCTGCGCTGGCTGGAGCGACGCTTCAGCCTGGGCGTGAAGCGCGCCAGAACCTGAGTAACAGCACATGCGGTGGGACGTCATCTTTCAGCCCAACAACCTCGCCATGTACGGCGACGGGCTGCTCACCACGCTGTGGCTGCTGCTGTCCTCGCTGGGGGTGGGTGCGGTGCTCGCGCTGCTGTTCGCACTGGCACTCACCAGTTCCATCGCGCCGCTGCGCTGGATCGTCGGTGCCTACACCTACGTCATCCGCGGCACGCCGCTGCTGATCCAGCTATACCTCATCTATTACGGCCTGGCCCAGCTGGACTGGATCCAGGCGCGCTGGAACGACGTCTGGCCCTGGACGCATTTCAAGGAGCCGTTCTTCTGCGCCCTGCTCGCCTTCAGCCTGAACACGGCCGGCTACACGGCCGAGATGCTGGCGGGTGCGATCCGCGAAACCTCCGCGGGTGAGATCGAGGCGGCCCAGGCCATGGGCATGAGCCCCAGCCAGGCCATGTGGCGCATCGTGCTGCCCAGCGCCATGCGCCGCACGCTGCCCGCGTACAGCAACGAGGTGGTGATGATGCTGCACGCGACCAGCCTCGCCAGCACCGTGCCGGCCATGCTCGACGTGACCGCCGCCGCCAGCCGCATCTACTCGGACTACTACCTGCCGTTCGAGGCCTACATCTTCGCCGCGGCCATCTACCTCACCATCACATTCAGCCTGGTGGGCATGTTCAAGCTCGCCGAGCGGCGTTTCCTGGCCCATCTGGCCCCACGCGGGCACTGAGAACCGCGACCGGACGCCGCCATGCAACGCATCGAGTACCCCCTTCTCAGTCCCAGCCTGGGCAGCCAGAAAACCCTGGTGGGGTTCCACTACGGCACGCCAGGGGCGCGGCCCAAGGTGTATGTGCAGGCCAGCCTGCATGCCGAGGAGTTGCCCGGCATGCTGGTCGCGCACCACCTGCGCCAGCTGCTGGATGAGGCAGACCGGTCCGGCCGCCTGCGTGGCGAAGTCGTGCTGGTGCCCGCGGCCAACCCGATCGGGCTGAGCCAGCGCCTGGACCACCGCGCCATGGGGCGCTTCGAATTCGACACCGCCCAGAACTTCAACCGGCACTACCCCGACATGGCCGCCGCCGTGCTGGAACGCGCCATTCCCCTGATGGGTGCCGACGCCCAGTCCAATGTGGCTGCGGTGCGCAAGCTTGTTGGTCAGTGGCTGGCGCAGTGGCAGCCCGCCAGCGAACTCGAGAGCCAGCGCCGTCAGTTGCTGCTGCTGTCGCACGACGCCGACCTGGTGCTCGACCTGCATTGCGACACCGAGGCCGTGATGCACCTGTACAGCGAGGAAGCCTGCTGGCCGCCTTTCGAACCACTGGCGCGGCTGCTGGGCTGCCAGGCCGTGCTGCTGGCGCGCGAGTCGGGCGGCGGCCCGTTTGACGAGCGGCTTTCAGGCCTGTGGTGGCAACTGGCCGCCGCGCTCAAGACCGCCGGCGTGAACGGCCCGCTTCCCCAGGCCTGTGCCAGCACGACGGTGGAGTTGCGCGGCGAAGGCGATGTGTCGCACGAACACGCGCGCCAGGATGCGCAGGCGATCCTGGCGTTTCTGGCCCATGCCGGCGCACTGGCCAGCAACGGCACCCACGATCTGCCGCCCATGGCCTGCAAGCCCACGCCACTGGCCGGGTCGCAGACCCTGCGCTCGGCCGTGCCGGGCGTTGTTGCGTTTCTAGCGCGGCCCGGCGACACGCTGGCCGTTGGCGACGTGGTGGCCGAAGTCATCGACCCCACCGCCGAGGGCGCCGCGCGCGTGCACCCGGTGCGCGCCGAAGTGGCGGGCGTGCTGTACGCCGCCATCCGCGAGCGCTACGTGGTGGCCGGCGGTGAGATCGGCAAGATCGCGGGCGCCACGCCGTTTCGCACCGGCGATCTGCTGGGCGCCTGAGTTTTCATTTCCACCGAGCATCGGGCATCGAACATGACTGCTGAAACCACCGCACCCCGCACGCCAGGCCGGCCCCTGCTGGAGGTCCACGACATCCACAAGCGGTTCGGTGCCAATGAGGTGCTCAAGGGCGTTTCACTGCAGGCCCGGGCGGGTGACGTGATCAGCCTGATCGGCAGCTCGGGCTCGGGCAAGAGCACCCTGCTGCGCTGCATCAACCTGCTGGAGAACCCGAACACCGGGCGCATCGTGCTGGGTGGTGAAGAGCTGCAGCTCAAGGCCGACCGCCATGGCGAACTGCGCGCGGTCAACGCGGCCCAGTTGCAGCGCCTGCGCACCAAGCTGGCCATGGTGTTCCAGCATTTCAACCTCTGGGCGCACATGACGGTGCTGCAGAACATCATCGAGGCGCCGGTGCATGTGCTCGGCATCCCGAAGGACCAGGCGGTCGAGACCGCGCGCCGTTACCTCGAGCGCGTGGGCCTGCGTGACGTGGAAGACCGCTACCCCTCGCACATGAGCGGCGGCCAGCAGCAGCGGGTGGCCATCGCCCGCGCGCTGGCGGTGGAACCGGATGTGATGCTGTTCGACGAGCCCACCAGCGCGCTGGACCCCGAGCTCGTGGGCGAGGTGCTGCGCGTGATGAAGCTGCTGGCCGAGGAAGGCCGCACCATGGTGGTGGTGACGCACGAAATGGGTTTCGCGCGCGAGGTGTCGTCGCACCTCATCTTCCTGCACAAGGGCTGCATCGAGGAACAGGGCGTGCCCCGCGACGTGCTGGCACGGCCCAAGAGCGAGCGGCTCGCGCAGTTCCTCTCGGGCAACCTGAAGTAAGGCGCGCCAGAGGCTTGCGCCTGTTCAGGGGTTGGCGGGCGGTCGCAGTTCGAGCGTCGATCGCCACTGCGGCGGCTTCATCGTCAGCACCCGGTACTGCACCGAGACCCAGGTGTCGCTCATGTCGCGGTAGCGGCTCGAAAACACATTGCCGCTCTGCCCTGTCTGGTAGATGAAGCGCGAGTTGTCGAGATTCGCGAGATCGTAGACCGCGCGCAGGCTGGCGGCATGGCGGTTGGCATAAGGCGCATCGGCCTTGTCCAGGTGGTACTGGCCCACGTTGACCGTGAAGGGATCGCCGCCGGTGGGCGTGCGAACCTCGAACAGCCGGGCGAGCGGCTTCACATTGCTCAGTGGGCGGTGGATCGAGATGGCCGGGTGGGCATCGCCCCAGCGCCACGCGGCCACGTCGGCGCCATGCACGGCCTGCAGCGCATTGAGCGCGTCGGCCAGTGCCAGGCTGCTGGCGGCGGCGCAACCCGCGGCGCCGCACCAGCTGGAATCGTTGCGCTCCAGAATGCCTTCCACCGCGCTGCGGAACAGGCGTTTGCCGTACATGCTCTCGAAACGCTCGCGGCCCAGCCGTTCACCGATCACGCGGCGCGTGAACGTGTCGATCCACGCCGTGTAGATGAGGGGCGCTGCGGCATCGACCTGCATGTTGCCCTTGAAGTCGCGCAGCGCGTTCTGTGCGGCCGCGGCCAGCGGATGGTCTGACGTGGTCTTCTGCAGGAAAGGCAGCAGCCGCATGGTCGCGGCCGACTGCTGGTCTGCGTGGATCTCGCGGAACGATTCCTGGGTGTGCTTCGGTGTCTGTTCCAACAGCGCTTCGATGCGCTCCTGGCGGTAAGGCGCGGCCCAGTCCTGGGTGAGGAAGTGCGGGTAGTCTGCCGCGTGGATGCGCTGGTTGGCCGTGGCGATCCAGCCGCGGGCGCCATCGTCCTGCGGCGTTTCTTCGTAGGGCAGCCAGCCGGCCCAGTCGTAGCGCAGGTCCCAGCCCGGTGCCGGGGCAATGCCGCGGATGTCGTTCTCGGGTGTGCGCAGCGGCACGCGGCCAGCGGCCTTGTAGGCGATGCGGCCGGTGCGGTCGGCCATCACCACGCTCTGCATCGGCGCGTGGAAATCGCGCAAGGCACGCAGGAGTTCGTCGACCGACTGCGCGCGGTTGGACTCCAGCGAGGCGACCACGTTGCGGCTGTCGGCGTCCAGCGCGGTCCAGCGCAACGACAGCACGAAGCGGCTGGTGTCGATGACATCGTTGTGGCGCGGTTGCGCGTCGCTGAGCACCGGGCCGTGCCGTGTGCTGCGCACCATGTGGCTCACGTCGGGCTTGCCCTTGACGCGGATGGTCTCCATGCGCAGGCCGAAGTTCGCCCACGCCGGTTCGTCGGTGGTGGACGGCACGCGGTACTGCGCGGGGTTGGCCGGGTTGATCTGCTCGAGGTAGAGGTCCTGCACGTCGGGGCCGGTGTTGGTGAAACCCCAGGCCACCTGCTGCGTCCGGCCCAGCACCACGAAAGGCGTGCCCGGCAGCGTGGCGCCGATCACGTCCATGCCCTTGACGCCGCCCGCATCGGGCGCCTGCAGGCGCGCGAAGTACCAGATGGCCGGCGCGCTCAGGCCCAGGTGCGGGTCGTTGGCAAGCAGCGGCATGCCTGAGGCGCTGCGCGATCCATTGACCACCCAGTTGTTCGAGCCCTTGCCTTCGATGTTGCCGATCTCGTCGGCCCAGCGCTGCAAGTCCTGCCCGATCTGCTCGCGCAACGCAGCCATCATGCCGGGCGCCGCCTCGGGCGCACGGGATGTGGTGGTGGGCCGGGTGCGGTAGACGCCGAGTTCGCGGTACAGCTTCGCCAGGTCGGCCGAGGCCGCCGGTTGTTCACCCGGGTAAGGCGGGAAAAGCTCCCACAGGGCCTTGGTGTCGATGGCCTCCAGGGCCGAGAGCCGCGCGAACTCGTTGCCCCAGTTGCCGCCCAGGTCCAGCGCCATCATGAGCGACCAGGCCACGCTGTCGGCCGGGTCCCAGTACTGTCCGGCCGCAGCTTCATCGCGCGGGTTGATGCCCAGCAGCAGGAATTCCGGCGTGAGCAACTGTTCGGTGTGGGCAAAGAAGGCGTTCACGCCGTCGCTGTACGCCTGCAGCGAATCGCGCGCCTCGGCGGGCAGGCCTTCGAGCTGCCGCAGTGCCGCGTTGCGCAGGCCGAGCGTGCGCATCAGCTTGTCGGTCTCCAGCGTGGACGGCCCGAGCACCTCCGACAGCGTGCCGCGCATGATGCGGCGGTTGAATTCGAGCTGCCAGCCCCGTTCCTGCGCGTGCACGTAGCCCATGGCCATCCAGGCGTCGCGCGGCGTGCCGGCCAGGATGTGGGTGACGTCGCTCGAGTCGCGATGCACCTTTACCGGTGCGGACAGGCCCGCCAGGTTGAGGCTGCCCTCGGTCTTGGGCAGGCTGCGCCAGGCATAGAAGGCAGCGAGCGCGGCGGCGAGCACCACCAGCAGCGACAGAAGGCCGAAGAGTCGTTTGATCCAGCGCACGATGAGGTCCCCAGATATCTTTTGTTGTGATGTGCGGCTTTTCCTGCGCGCCACCGTGGCGCCCTCCCCCTGGCGGCTACTTCTCTATGCCACCGGGTGCAATCGAAATGTGTCCATCCACCAGCCTGAAGCGCACGGTGGGCGCGCTGAAATCGCTGAAGGGCGCGCCCATCGCGATCTCGCCGTCGCTGTGCAGCAGGCATTCCTGGCGCCGCAGCGCAATGACGTTGTCGCCCGCACCGAAACGCACCCAGGTGCCGTAGCTGCTCACGTCTTCCAGCACGTAGTTGCCCGAGCGGATGTCGATGTTCGCGTGCATGCGCGAAACGCGCGGATCGCTCACCACGAAATCGGCCTCGGGCACGCGGCCGATCTTCATGGGCAGATCGGTCAGGTTGAAGGCATGTGTGGTGTCGAGCCACGACAGCTCAAAGCCGCCAAAGACCGACTCCTTCATCGGGCTGAGCGCATGCAGGTCGGCCGGCAGCGTGAGGAATTCGGACAGCATCTCGGGCTGCCATTCGACGCGGAACACCTCGCAGGGCTCCACCCGGCCCTTGATGCGCATGGGGCCCAGGCTGCGGCTGCGCACGCCATGGCGGGCGCCGAGTTTGCGGATCACCGTGTCGGTGGCCATGATCTGTTCGGGGCCGGCCAGATCGCTGAGGCGCGAGGCCACGTTCACGGCATCGCCGAAACAGTCGCCATCCACCACGACCACCTGGCCGCGCGCCATGCCGATCTGCATCATGAGCTTGAGACGGTCGGGCCATTGCATGACCCGTTTGGCGTGTTCCTGCTGGATCAGCACCATCGCATCCACCGCATGGCGGTTGTTGGAGAACGACATCAGCACGCCATCCCCCAGCATCTTCACCACCGTTCCGCCGTTTTCCACGCCCATGGAACCGATCCACTGCGTGAGCTTGGTGACGGCTTTGGTGGCGCGGTCGTTACCCAGTGTTTCAAACACGGAAACGCTACCGGTCAAATCCACGAAAGCAATTGTCAGTTCGGCCATAGATGGTGGGAGATATGCGCTGGATTACAACACACCACCGGGGGTATTCCCGACCTGCGCGAGACCACGGTTTTTCACCCTGCAGCGGGTGCAAAAAGTTGGCCCCGGATGGGGTCGAAAACCATGCTTCGGTGGCGCCCCGTGATCCGATCGGCAAAAAGCGCTTCAGCAGGGCCTTTGGCTCAAAAAGCATGAAAAGGTATTAATCACCTGAGAAACACATTCAAAAGTCTTCAGTAAATACATGATTTATTTGTTGTTTTTTGCGTGTTGTCAAACATTCCCGATTGCAGGCGGGCGGACGGCAGACGTATCCTGCAACCAATTAGTACAAAGTCGTTGAGGCCACTTCCATGCGCTGGTTCAAACCCGGTATCCGCAACAGCATTTCTGCCCTTCTCAGCCCTGAGGCGCGCAAGGACTCGCCCGAGTCCCTGGAGCCCGTGCGCGAAGCCATGCTCGCGGTGCTGGGCGAGGACGGTGCCAAGGTCAATCCGCAGCTCACCCGCAAGCTGAAGTACCTGCACGACGCCCATGCCCTGTGGTTCGCGCGCGCCGAGATGGTGGCCGTGTTGAGCCAGCTGCATGGCGAGGCGCTCGCGGTGCACCGCGTGAAGAGCCTTTCGCCGGTGTTCCAGGGCCTGGTGCCCAAGAGCCTCATGGACGCCTGCCGCATCCGCAGGTAATCGCGCCCCTCTCGAAGCGCTCCGGGTGCGTCAACCCCAGTAGATCAGGGCGTCGCGCCCTTCCACCATCAGATCCACCTTGCGCCCCACGGGCAGCAGCACCTTGGTCGGCACGTGCCCGAACGGCAGGCCGGTGAACACGGGCGTTTTCGTGCGCGTGCGCAGCCAGTCGAACACCGTCTGCAGCTTGAAACCCCGGTCGTAGCCGGGCACGAGCTTGAAGCGGTTGAAGGACCCCATCAACACCGCCTTCTGCTTGCCGATGATGCCGGCGTTGAGCAGTTGCGTCAGTTGCCGCTCGATGCGGTAAGGGTGTTCGTTCGCGTCTTCGAGGAACAGGATGCCGCCCTCGATCGCCGGCAGATACGGCGTGCCCACGAGCGCACAGATCACGTTGAGGTTGCCACCCCAGAGCGTGCCGCCACGCACCTTGAACAGCGGCGGCTGCTCTGCGTCCTTGCGTTTGAGATGCAACGTGTCCGACACCGGCACACGCCAGCCCGCGCCTTCGCCGTGGCCCACCAGCAGGTCGTCGAAGCAGGCTTCCATGATGTCGTCGGGCGCCTCGGCGCCGAAATCCTCGCCCAGCGCCGGGCCGGCCCAGGTGGTGGCGCCGGTTTTGGCGAGCAAGGCCATCTGCAGCGCGGTGAAGTCGCTCAGGCCCACGAACTGCGTGCCGCGTTCGATGGCCTTGGCGATCTTCTTGAAGGGCAGCTCACTCACGATGCGCGTGAGACCGTATCCCCCGCGCGCGATCAGCGCCACGTCCGCGCCACTGGCCGCGGCACGACCGATCGCAGCAAGGCGGGTTTCATCGTCGCCCGCGAAACGCATGTGGCTCGACAGCGCCGTCTCGTCGATCTCCACCTCGTGACCCAGCGCCTTGAGCCGGGCCACACCTCGGCGGAACGCGGCCTTATCGCGCACGGCGCTGGACGGCGAGTAGATGTAGATGTGCCGGGGACCGTGGCGGTGTTCGTGGTTGCAGGCGGGGCCGCAGTGGTGATCGTGATGGTGATCGTGGCTCATGAAGGTCGACGGCAAAAAAGGGCTTGATTATCCGGGTGTGCCGGCAGCGAAATGGCGCACCGCCGCGTGGGCGATGTCTTCGCCATGCTCCTGCACAAAGTGGCCGGCCTGTGGCAGGCGCATCGGTTCAGGGCAGCCGCGGATCAGGGCGTGCAGCGCCCGCATCACGGGCTCGCCCAGCACGGGGTCTTGCTGGCCGATGGCCATGAGGCTGCGGCCCTGCCACTGACGGGACCAGAAGTCGCGCGCCTCGCGGCTGATGGCGGCGCCATCGTCGTCCGCGTGTTCGGGCACCCGGGCCGGGAAGGCGCGCAGCGCGGCGCGGTGGCCGCGGTCGGGGAACGGTGCGTTGTAGGCGGCGCACTCCTCGGGTGACATCTGCGGGTTGCCGCGCGCAAAAAGGCGCGCCACGTCGAATTCGGGGTTCTGCGCGCACATGGTCCGCCAGGCCAGGAAGCCCGGCGACAGGGGTGTTTCGCCAGTGGCCAGCGTGGTGTTCATCACCAGCAGGCCCCGGTAGCGCTCCGGCGCGGCCATGGGCAGGGTGAGGCCAAGCAGGCCACCCCAGTCCTGCACCACCAGCACCACGTTGCGCAGGTCGAGGCGCTCGACGAATTCGAGCAGCACCTGCCGATGCCAGCTGAAGGTATGGGCTCCATCCTTCTTGGGTTTGTCGCTGCGGCCAAAACCGATCAGGTCGGGTGCCACCACGCGCGCGCCGCTCGCGAGGAACACCGGGATCATCTTGCGGTAAAGGTAGCTCCACGCCGGGTTGCCGTGCAGGCAGAGCCAGGTCACCGGGGCGTCCGCGGGGCCTTCGTCCAGGTGGTGCATGCGAAGGCCGCCCAGCGCGGGCAGGTCGCTCAGGTAGCGCGGCGGCCAGGGGTAGCCGGGCAGGTTCTCGAACCGGTCGTCCGGGGTGCGCACGGCATCGTCGCGCACGGGGTGGGGGTTGGTGCGGCGTTCCTTGAAGAAGCCGCGCAGCAACCCGGCGCCCTCCTCGGCCAGCACACCGCCCCGCACTTGCGTCTGGTGGTTGATTTGCGCATGGCCGAACAGGTCGAGCACCGAGCCGGCCGCACCGGTCTTGGGGTCGGCCGCGCCGAACACCACCCGCGCCAGCCGCGCATGCAGCATGGCGCCGCTGCACATGGCACAGGGCTCCAGCGTCACGTAGAGGGAACAGCCATCGAGCCGGTAGTTGCCGAGCGCCCGTGCCGCGGCCCGCAGGGCCACGATCTCGGCGTGGGCGGTCGGGTCGTGCCCGTCGATCGGCGCGTTGCGGCCGGTGGCGATCACGCACCCGTCCTTCACCACCACGGCGCCCACCGGCACCTCGCCGGCATCGCCTGCGTCGCGGGCTTCGGCCAGCGCCAGGCGCATGAAATGCGCGTCGTCGGGTGCGGGCCTGTCGGTCATGCGGGGAGTGTAGGCGAGCGCCCATACCCCCCATGGTAAAATGCCGGTCGGGTGTTCGCGCTGCATGTCGTGGCGAAACAGGTTCTTGCGCTGGTCGGGCCGCCGCGCGGGATTGTCACGACCATGAACCGACCCATCACCCGGCAGGATCTGCCGCGCGCCCAGCTGTTCACGCAGCGCGCCTTCGCCACCCTCGACCGTTTTCTGCACATTGAAGCCGTCAGTGGCATCGTGCTGCTGCTTGCAGCGGCCATCGCCCTGATCTGGGCCAATTCCCCCGCGGCCCCCAGCTATCACGCGCTCTGGCATGCGCCCCTGACATTCGGCCTGGGCAACTGGTTTTTCTCGCAGTCGCTGCACTTCTGGATCAACGATGCCTTGATGGCTGTGTTCTTTCTCGTGGTCGGCATGGAGATCCGACGTGAGATTCATGAAGGCGCGCTGGCAAGCCTGAAGCTTGCTGCCCTGCCCCTGGCCGCCGCACTCGGCGGGGTGGTGTTGCCAGCACTCATTTACGTCGCCCTGAATACCGAGCCCACGCAGCTTCGGGGCTGGGCCGTGCCCACTGCCACCGACATCGCTTTTGCAGTCGGCGTGCTCGCGCTGCTGGGACGCTCTATTCCCGGCAATGTGCGCGTGCTGCTGCTGGCACTTGCCATCATCGACGACATCGTCGCGGTGCTCATCATCGCGGTGTTTTACTCGGGTGGGCTGGAGTACTCCGGCTTGCTGGTGGCCGGGCTGGGCGTGTTCATGGTGCTGGGCCTGCAGCACATCGGCATCGGCTCGGCCTGGGCCTACGTTTTGCCGGGTGCGGTGCTCTGGCTGGGCCTGCTGCAGACCGGCGCCCATCCTACGCTGGCTGGCGTGGTGCTCGGGCTCATGACCCCTGTGCTACCCATCCGCACGCGTGAGCGGCCCACGGACATGGCCACCCGGGCGGTGCAGGCGCTGTGTGCGCACGAAGGCCGCACAGCGCACGAACTGGTGCAACCACTCAAGGCCCTGCGGCTGGCACAACGCGAAAGCCTCCCTCCCGTCACCCGCGTGCAGATGGCACTCCATCCCTGGGTCGCGTTTGGCGTGATGCCATTGTTCGCGCTGGCCAACGCCGGCGTGACGCTGGAAGGCGTCAACCTGGACCTGGCGGGTGCACAAGCCGTGACTCTGGGGGTGGTGCTGGCCCTGGTGATGGGCAAACCGCTTGGGGTGATCCTGGCCAGCTGGCTCGCCGTGCGCGCGGGCTGGTGCCAACTGCCCGCTGGTGTCAGCTGGTCGGGGGTGGTGCTGGTGGGGTTGCTGGCCGGTATCGGATTCACCATGTCGATCTTCATCGCCAATCTGGCTTTCTCGGATGCCAACCTGCTCAACGCCGCCAAGCTGGGCGTGTTGCTGGCGTCGCTGCTGGCCGCGGCTCTGGGCCTTGGCTGGGGGTTCATGCAAGCCCGACGGCTCCGACAGCGCGCACCTCTGGCATGATCGCGGGTTCTTCTGGTTAACCCTGATGCCACACGCCCCGCAACGCCGCTGGGAGCTCGACGCCCTGCGGGGCCTGATGCTCGTCCTGATGACGCTGACCCACATGCCGACGATGTATTCGTTGCCGTCGGGCCAGCCGTTCGGCTTCGTCTCGGCGGCGGAATGTTTCGTGTTCCTCTCCGCCTTCATGGCCGGGCGCGTCTACGGCCGCCGGGCGCGGCGCGACGGGCTGCCGGCCATGCAGACCGCCTTCCACGAGCGCGCGCTCAAGCTCTACCTGTGCCAGCTCGCCCTGCTGCTGCTGGCGTTCACGCTGATCGCCTGGCTGGGTGTGCTCAACCGGCAGGGTGGCGTCACCGGCCTGCTCGAGTTCTTCTTCGTCGACCCGCAGGCCGCCGTGGTGGGGGCCGCGCTGCTGCTGTACAACCCGCCGCTGCTTGACATCCTGCCCCTGTACATCCTGATGATGCTGGTCAGCCCCTGGCTGCTGCGCCGCGGCCTGCAGCACGGCTGGCGCGGCGTGCTGGCCATCAGCGGGCTGCTCTGGCTGGGCGAGCAATGGGGCCTGGGCGGTGCGCTGCACGAGGCCATCGCGGCGCTGACCGGCATGCCCGTCCCCTACCGGTACACCGGCGCCTTCCACTGGCTGGCCTGGCAGGCGCTGTGGGTGGTTGGGCTGTGGCTGGGTGCCCGCGAGCAACCCTTGCCCCGCGTGCCGCGCTGGATTCTGGCGCCCGCCGCCCTGTATGCCCTGGGCATGCTGGTGTGGCGCCACATGGCGGGGCAGGCTCCGCTGCCCTGGCTGCCCGCCGTGGGCATGCTGCTCGACAAATGGTCGCTCGGCCCCATGCGGGTGATGAACTTCGCCAGCGTTTTCCTGCTGCTGGTGACCGCCGGCCCCTGGCTGGCGCGCGTGCTGCCGCGCCTGGAGCCGCTGGAACTGCTGGGGCGCCACTCGCTGTCGGTGTTCTGCGCGCACATCGTGATCGCCCTGTTCACCCTCGCCTTCTTTGGTTCGACCCAGGTCATCCGGCCCTGGACCACCGACGTCGCGCTGCTGCTCGCTGCCTTTGCCGGCCTGTTCGCCGTGGCCATGCTGGCGCAGGCACAGGATCGCGACGGCTGGCGCCCGTGGCTGTTCTGGCGCACCCGCTCCCAGGCGCACTGACGCCCCGCCGGTTCGAGGGGAACTTTTGCCGCCAGCGCGGCCCCGATCAGGGATCGGTTACCTTGGTCACCCCCGCCAACCCGCCCCGCACCACACATGAGCCAGGACGACCGCCAGTGGGAACTGGACGCCATGCGCGGCTTGATGCTCGTGCTGATGACCATCACCCACCTTCCCACGCGGCTCGCGGACCCGCTGGGCCAGCCGCTGGGCTACGTGTCGGCGGCCGAAGGCTTCGTGCTGCTGTCCGCCTACATGGCGGGTCGTGTGTACTCGGCAAAGGCCGAGAACCAGGGCGAAGAGGCGATGAAAACCGCGTTCTTCAACCGCGCCGTCAAGCTCTACGCCTGCCAGCTGGCGCTGGTGCTCTTCGCGTTCACCGCGGTGGCCGGCATGGGCCTGGCCCTGCGCGAGGGCGCGGTGACCGACCTGCTGGCCTTCTTCCTCGAGCGGCCGGTGGTCGCCACCCTCAGCGCGGGCCTGCTGCTGTACAGCCCGGCGCTGCTGGACATCCTGCCCATCTACATCGTCTTCATGCTGCTCAGCCCGCTGGTGCTGCTGCATGGCATGCGGCACGGGTGGCGCATGGTCATGGCCGTGAGCGTGCTGCTGTGGCTGGGTGCCCAGTTCGGGCTGGGCCCGGCGGTGTACCAGATGGCCACCGGCTGGTTCGACATGCCTTTGCGCTACCGGGACATGGGTGCGTTCGAGATCTTTGCGTGGCAGCTGCTCTGGGTGTTCGGCCTGTGGCTGGGCACCGAACACAGCCGGCCCGATCACCAGCCCGCCCGCTTTCCGCGCTGGGTGGTGCTGCTCGCGATCTCGCTGGCGCTGTTCGCCTTTCTCTGGCGCCACGCCGTCGGGCAGACGCCGATGCCTGGCCAGTCGCCCATCAACGTGCTGTTCGACAAGTGGCACCTGGCGCCGCTGCGCCTGCTCAACCTGATGGCGCTGGTGGTGCTGGCGATGTACTACGCGCCCTGGCTCAAGCAGCATCTGCCGCGCTGGCGGCCGCTGGAGGTGCTGGGCAAGGCGGCGTTGCCGGTGTTCTGCGCCCACCTGGCGGTGGCCTTGCTGGCGCTGGCCGCGTTCGGCGCCACGAACCCGGACCGGCCCGTGTCGGTGGACCTGCTGATCCTGTTCGTGGGCTTCTACACCCTGTGGATCGTGGCGCGGGTGTCGCGCGCCCGGGACCGCCTTGCCGCCCGGCGCAAGGCCCGCAAGGGCCCGATGCAGCTCAGCCCTTCAGGTGCAGGGCAATGATCTGCCGCCACAGCGTGTAGCCGTCGGCGTTCATGTGCAGGCGGTCTGCCTGGAAAAGCTCGGGGCGGGGCTGCCCATTCGCATCGAGCATGGCGGAGTGCACGTCGATGAAGTCCAGCTGCGGTTCCGTGGTGCTGTAGGCCCGGATGAGCTCGTTGGTCTCGCGCACCGCGGGGATCATGGCGGCCCGCAGGGGGCTGGGCTTGATCGAGACGAAGGCGATGCGGCTCTGCGGCAGTTCGGCCTTGACCGCCCGCACGAACGCGGTGAAGCGCTCCAGCACGTCGCGCGGCGAGGCGCCCTCGGACAGGTCGTTCTCACCGGCATACACCACCACCATGCGGGGTTTGTAGGGCAGCACGAGCCGGTTCACCAGCTTCACGCAATCCAGCAGCTGCGAGCCACCGAAACCGCGCTTGATGACCACCGGCTGGTCGGAAAAACTGGTTTCCAGGTCGTTCCAGAGGCGGATCGACGAACTGCCCACGAACACCACGCCACCCGGCTGCGGTGCCTGCTTCAGGTCGGCGGCGGCGAAGGCCTCGAAACTGGCGCTCCAGCGGGGGTCCACCGCCGCGAGCTGCGTGGCGGCCGGTGGGGCCGCCACAGGCGCGCTCGCAGGCGCTGCCACGGCCAGCTGGGTGGCTGCCGGTGCCAGTGAAGGAGCGGGAGGTTCAGCCTGCGCAATGGCCGAAGAGCCGATGCCCAGCAAACCGGCCAGGGCCAGTTGGAGAGGCAAGGAGAAACGCGACGAATGTTTGTGCAAGTGGTCCAAGGCTTGAATGGAGTGGTGACAGCGCAGAATGGACAGCACCACTCGGGGAAAGTTCAGACCCCGTCAGTGTAAATATCGGTATCCGTGCGGTCCACACGGATACCCCCGGGTGTTGTCCTGACGCCCCAGAATGGCCCGTTCGTCGGAACCGCTGGACTCACGCCGCCAGTGGTGGCACGACCAGCACGTCGTTTTCCGCGATTTCCAGCACCCGCTGGGCCACGCTGCCCAGCAGCAGGCCGAGCACGCCACGGCGCTGCTGCGTGCCCAGCACGAGCAGATCGGCCGGATGGGCCTGCCCGTGCGCGTGCAGCAGCAGGCTGGTGTCGCCGTGTTCCAGCCAGGTGCGCAGGCGCTGCCCCACGTCAGCCGGCAGGTCGCTCGACTGGATGAACGCTTCCGCCTCGCGTTCGGCCTGCGCCAGGCCGTCGGCGCGCACCTTGGCCGTGTCCACGCCACCGATGGCCGGATACGGGTTGTCAAAGGCGTGGAAGAGCGTGAGCGTGGCCTCGGGGAACAGCGCGGCGGCGGTGCGCAGCGTGTGGCGCGAGGCCTCTGAAAAATCGGTGGCGACGATGACGTGGCTGTAGGGCGCGCGCGGCCGGTTGCGCACCACGAGCAGGGGCACTGGCGAGCGGCGCGCCAAAGCATCGACGGACGAACCCAGCACCACGCGACTCAGCGCCTCGTTGCGCGCCACGCCGGTCACGATCATCTGGCTCCCTTCGGCCACCGCCACCGTCAGAACGGTGTCGGTCACGGGGCCCTGCTCCACCCGGGGCACCAGGGGCAGGTCGCCCTCGCCCGCCACGTCTGCACGCAGGCGGCGTTCGGCCAGCACGCGACGCGCCGTGCCGCCGGCCAGGCCGGTGGCGCGTGCCAGCACCGAGGTGGGCGCCTCGGCAGGTTCGGGTTCGACCACGGTGAGCGCCACCAGCCGGGCGTTCCAGTCGCGCGCAAGTTGCACGGCGCGGTCCAGTGCGCGGTCGCTGCGGCTGCTGAGGTCGGTGGCCAGCAGAAGGTGACGCGGGGTGGCGGGTGTACTCACTGAGCAGCTCCTTTGAGGGTGACGGGCCCGGTGTCACGGGCCGTCGGATTCAGTTCCGGAAAAACCCGCCAGCGCCGCAGCAGGGCCTTTTCCACTTCCAGCACGATCATCGAGACCAGGCCGATGGCCAGGATCACCAGCCCGTCGAGCAGCGGCACCGCGCGGGTGTCGAACACCGCCTGCATCCAGGGCGTGTAGGTGAAAGCCAGCTGCGCCAGCACCACGCCCACCACCGCCCACAGCACCGCCGGGGTGCCACGCGCACCGCGCCAGGTGAATGAACGCATGTGCAGGTAGCGCACGTTGAACAGGTAGAAGATCTCCATCACGCACAGGGTGTTGACCACCATCGTGCGGGCCAGTTCCACGCCAAAGCCGCGCATCGTTGCCCAGGCGAAGATACCAAACGCGCCCGCCGTGAACAGCAGGGACACCAGCACCACGCGCCAGACCATGAATGGCGAGAGCAGCGCGGCGTCGGGCGAGCGCGGGCGGCGCTGCATCACACCGGGCTCGGCGGGTTCGAAGGCCAGCACCAGTCCGAGCGTGATGGTGAGGATCATGTTGATCCACAGGATCTGGGTGGGCGTCATCGGCAGCGTAAGGCCGAAGGCCAGCGCCGCGATGATGGCCAGCACCTCGCCGCCGTTGGTCGGCAGCGTCCAGGCGATCACCTTGCGGATGTTGTCGTACACCGTGCGCCCCTCGCTCACCGCGGCCACGATGGAAGCGAAGTTGTCGTCGGCCAGCACGATCTGCGCCGCCTCCCTGGCCGCGTCCGTGCCCTTGTGGCCCATCGCAATGCCCACGTTGGCCTGCTTGAGAGAGGGTGCGTCGTTGACACCGTCGCCGGTCATCGCCACCACGTGGCCCTCGCCCTGCAGGGCGCGCACCACGCGCAGCTTGTGTTCGGGGTTGGTGCGGGCAAACACGTGGGCATTCAGCGCCAGGGCGCGCAGGTCGCTGGCGGACGCGGCGTCGAGTTCCTGCCCCGTCACCACCACCGGCTGCGCCGCCAGGCCGAGCTGTCGCGCAATGGCCGCCGCCGTGGCGGCGTGGTCGCCGGTGATCATCTTCACCGCGATGCCGGCGCTGCGGCAATCGGCCACCGAGGCCATGGCCTCGGTGCGTGGCGGGTCGATGAAGCCCACCACGCCCAGGAAGACCAGCCCGTCCGCATCCCCGAACGCCAGACGCGCGGGCGCCGGGTTCAGGCGCCGGCGAGCGAAGCCCAGCACCCGCTCGCCAGAGGCCGCGGCCTCGGCAATGGCCTGTAGCCAGTGCGCCTCGTCCAGCGGCTGCTCCGCGCCCTGCGCGTCGAGTTGCGCACGGCTCATGGCCAGCAGGCGCTCGGGCGCGCCTTTCACGAACAGGTCGGCACCGCCATCGGCGCGGTCGTGCAGCGTGGCCATGAAGCGGTGCTGGGCGTCGAACGGAATCTCGTCGGCGCGCGGCCGGGCGGCGCGCAGTGCAACGGGCTCGAGGCCCGCCTTCATGGCCAGCGCCACCAGCGCGCCTTCCATCGGGTCGCCGTCGACCCGCCATCCGCCTCCCGCGTCCTGCAGCAGGTGCGCGTCGTTGCACAGCAGCGCGGCCTCGATGAGACGGTGCGCGTTCAGCGGCAGCGCGCTGCAGCCTTCGGGCAACTCCAGCGTGCCGGCGGGCTCGTAGCCCGCGCCATTCACCATCACACAGGCCGCATCGGTCACCACACGGCGCGCGGTCATCTCGTTGCGGGTGAGCGTGCCGGTCTTGTCGGAACAGATGACGGTGGTGGCGCCCAGCGTTTCCACGGCCGGCAGGCGACGCACGATGGCATGGCGCCCGGCCATGCGCTGCACGCCGATGGCCAGCGTGATCGTGATCACCGCCGGCAGGCCTTCCGGGACGATGCTCACGGCGATCGCCACCACCACCATCAGCGCGTCCACCCAGTCGTGGTCGCGCACGAGCACCACGAACGCGAACAGCAGCGCGGCCAGCGCCACCGAGAACAGGGTGAACCGACGGCCGAAGCCGTTGATCTGCCGCAGCAGCGGCGTGGTGAGCGTGCGCACCTCACCCAGCAGGCGGCTGATGTGGCCGATCTCGGTGTGGCGCCCGGTGGCCACCACCACCGCACTGCCCTGCCCCGCGGCGACCAGCGTGCCCGAATAGGCCATGGAAGCGCGGTCGCCGAGCACGGCATCGGTGGCCACGGCGTCTTCCTGTTTCGAACTGGTCACCGACTCGCCGGTGAGGATCGCCTCGTCCACCAGCAGGCCGCGCGCGCGCAGCAGCCGCAGGTCTGCCGGCACGCGGTCGCCGGCCTCGAGCAGCACCACGTCGCCCGGCACCAGGTCGGCCACCGGCACCGTTTCGCGGTGGCCACCGCGCAGCACGCGCGCGCTGGGCGCCAGCATGCCGCGCAAGGCATCGAGCGCCTGCTCGGCCCGCCCTTCCTGCACGAAGCCGACGATGGCATTGACCAGCACCACCCCGACGATCACCGCCGCGTCGATCCAGTGGCCGAGCAGCGCGGCCATGGCGGCCGCCGCCAGCAGGAACAGGATCAGCGCGTTGTTGAACTGGCCCAGCAGGCGCAGCACGGGGTGCACGCGCGGCGGTGCGGGCAGTTCGTTGGGGCCGGCCTCCTTCAGGCGGCGGGCGACTTCGGTCGGCGTGAGTCCGTCGCGACCGCTCCGGAGGGTTTCGAGTACCGCGTCGGGTGCCTGTGCATGCCAGTCCTGCGTGGATGCGTTGGGCGCCCCCGACGCGCCGCTGGCGTGGGTCGTGGCGTGGTTCATGCCCGGAATAGAACACGTCGAGTGCAGCCGGTTCAACACATCGGAGTGCTCATCGCCTTGCGATTGACATGGATCAAGACCGGCGGCTTCGGCGGTACAACGAACGTGGCACAAACGCGCGAGAGCGGGAACAATCGCCGCGCACGCGCTTCACAAGGACACCATGACACTTCCCGCCCCCTTGCCTGAGCACCCCGCCGGGGTGCAGCTCACCCCCGAAGGCCTGCCGCTGCTGATGGCCCGGGCGCGCGCGCTCGGCGCCATCCGCGTTGCGGTGGTGCACCCGTGCGACGAGCTCAGCCTGCTGGGCGCGCTCGATGCGCGCGAGGCGGGCCTGATCGATCCCGTGCTGGTTGCGCCCCGCGCGCGGCTGCTGGAGCTGGCCGCGCAGCTGTCGGTGGACCTCACCGGCCTGCCCATTGAAGACGTGCCGCACAGCCACGCGGCGGCCGATCGCGCTGCCGCGCTGGCCGCGAGCGGCGCGGTGGAAGCGATCATGAAAGGCAGCCTGCACACCGACGAGCTGCTCGGCGCGGTGCTGCCCGCGCAGGCGGGGCTGCGCACCAAGCGCCGCCTGAGCCATTGTTTCCTGATGCAGACGCCGGCCTACCCCAGGCCTTTCCTCATCACCGACGCCGCCATCAACATCGCGCCCACGCTGGAGGAAAAGGCCGACATCGTGCGCAACGCGATCGAGCTCGCCCACACCATCGGCGTGGCCGTGCCGCGCGTGGCGATCCTGGCCGCCGTGGAGACCGTGAACCCGCGCATGCCCGCCACGCTGGACGCCGCCGCGCTCTGCAAGATGGCCGACCGCAACCAGATCACCGGCGGCCTGCTCGACGGGCCGCTGGCCTTCGACAACGCCATCTCGCCCGAGGCGGCCCGCGTCAAGGGCATCGAATCGCCCGTGGCTGGCCAGGCCGATGTGCTGGTGGTGCCTGACCTGGAGAGCGGCAACATGCTCGCGAAGCAGCTGGAGTACATGGGCCAGGCGGCCAGCGCGGGCATTGCCATCGGCGCGCGCGTGCCCATCGTGCTCACCAGCCGCGCCGATTCCCGCGCCACGCGCCTGGCCTCGTGCGCCATCGCGGTGTTGCTGGCGCACCGCTACCGGGCCAGCCCGCCATGAGCGCGGACAACGGCATGGTGCTCGTGCTCAACGCGGGCTCGTCCAGCATCAAGTTCGCCCTGTTCGAGGCCGGCCCCAACCCGCCGCGCGAACCGGTCTGGAAAGGCCAGGTGCGCGGCATCGGCGGGCCTCAGCCCATATCCGCCGACAGCGACACCGCCGAAACGCCGCTGGCGCTCGGCGCGGCGCAGCCCTACCACGACGCGCTCGGCCACATCCTGCAGCGCGTGCGCGCGTGGCTGGGCAAGCGGCCGCTGCGCGCCGTGGCGCACCGCGTGGTGCACGGCGGCAGCCAGTACTTCGACCCCGTGCGCGTGAACGCGGCGGTGTTGGCCGATCTGCAGCGCTTCATTCCGCTCGCGCCACTGCACCAGCCCTTTGCGCTTGACGCCATCCAGGTGCTGCTGGAAAGCGACCCTCAACTGCCGCAGGTGGCCTGTTTCGACACCGCCTTCCACCACACGCTGCCACAGGTGGAGCAGATGCTGCCGTTGCCGCACGCGGCGTGGGAACGCGGGCTGCGCCGCTACGGTTTTCACGGTCTGTCGTACGAATACCTTTCCGTCGCGCTGCCCGAACGCCACGGCGCGCTCGCCCAAGGCCGGGTGATCGCCGCTCACCTGGGCAGCGGCGCGAGCCTGTGCGCCCTGCAAGGCCTCAGGAGTGTGGCCACCACCATGGGCTTCTCCGCGCTCGACGGTCTGATGATGGGCACGCGCACCGGTTCGCTCGACCCCGGCGCGGTGATCTACCTGATGGAGATCGAGAAGCTGAGCCTCGAGGAAGTGGCGCGCGTGCTGTACCACGAGTCGGGCCTGCTGGGCGTGTCGGGCGTGTCGTCCGAACCGCGCCGGCTGTTCGCCGAGGAAGGCCGGACCGACGCCACCGGCGAGCGCGTGCGCGCCGCGCTGGCGCTCTACGTGCGGCGCATCGTGCGCGAGATCGGCGCACTGGTCGCCGTGCTGGGCGGGCTGGACCTGCTGGTGTTCACCGCCGGCGTGGGCGAACACAGCGCCGAGATGCGCCAGCGCATCTGCCGCGAACTGGGTTTTCTGGGCCTGGTGCTGGACGACGCCGCCAACCGTGCGCATGCACCACTGATCTCTGCGCCGGGCAGCCCGGTGGCGGTGGCCATCGAGCCCACCAACGAAGAATGGATTGCCGCGCGGCACGCCGCCGCACTGGTGCTCAGGCCGGGGGCTGCGTCGCCTGGTGCAGCGCCCTGACCAGATCGGACTGCGTGATGATGCCGGCCAGCCGGCGCTCGGTGTCGATGATGGGAATGTGGTGGTGCCCGCCTTCCGAGAACAGCGGCACGAGCTCGCTCACGTGCCGGTTCACACTGGCCACGCGCACCTCGCGCGTCATCAGCTGGCCCACCACCTCGGGCTTCTCCGAATTCACCGTGCCGCTGCGCCGCACCAGGGCGCGCAGGCGCTCGCCGATGCCCTCGTGCCGGTCCAGGTCGGCGTGCCGCATGAAATCGGCCACCGTCACGATGCCCACGATGCGGTGGGCGCGGTCGACCACCGGCAGCGCCTTGATGCGGTGCTGGCGCATGAGCGCCCAGGCGTCGCGCAGCGCCGCGCCGAACGGCACCGAGATCGGGTCGCGCGTCATGATGTCGCCGCAGCGCAGGCTGCCGAAATTGCGCTGGTACGCGGCGGACTCGGCGTGGTGCAGCAACTCGGCCAGGTCGTCGCGGCTCACGTCGAGCACCTGGTTGTAGTGCGCCAGCGCGGCGTCGAGATCGGCGGCGCTGAAGCGGGCCGGCGTGGCGCCCGCCTCTTCCACCGGGCGCAACTGGGCGTGCGGGTAGCGCCGCCCGGTGAGGCTGTTGTAGAGCACGCCCGCCACCACCAGCAACACCGAGTTCAGCAGCATGGGAAACAGCGCGAAATGAAAGCCCACCGCTCCCATCGAGGTCAGCAGCGCGGTGGCGCCCCCGGGCGGGTGCAGGCAGCGCAGCGAGAACATGAGCGCAATGGCGGCGGCCACCGCCAGCGCGGCGGCCCACGCGGGGTCGGGCACCAGCATGGCGCTGGCCGCACCCACCAGCGCCGACAGCGTGTTGCCGCCCACCACCGACCACGGCTGCGCCATCGGGCTCGCGGGCACGGCGAACACCAGCACCGCACTCGCGCCCAGCGGCGCCACCAGCCACGGCACGGCGGAACCTGCACCGCTCCACCAGCGGCTCAGCAGCGCGGTGAACAGGATGCCCAGGCCTGCACCCGCCACGGTGCGCCAGCGCTCGCGGGCGTCCACCCGCACCGGCGCGGGCCAGAACGCACCCAGAAAACGGGCCACGCCTGTGGCGCGGTCGGTGGAGGAAGGGCCTTCGGGCGGCAATCGGGTCTCCGGAGAGCTTGAGTTGGATCAAGGAGAGGCTTCATTCCGGCCCTGCGGGGCGCAGGGTGGTCCATCTCCTAATAAGATCGATTCTAGATAAATCTTTACTCAAACCCACCCGCTCCATCAGACCGCCCAGGAGAAGCCCGTGAATGCCCTTGCCAACGCCCTCGCCAACTGCACCGAAGACGAAGTCTCCACCCTCGTGCACGACTTTTATGCGCGCGTGCGGCAGGACGAGGTGCTGGGCCCGGTCTTCAACGCCCACATCCACGACTGGGACCGCCACCTCGCGCACCTGGTGGACTTCTGGTCTTCCATGCTGCGCCGCACGGGCCGCTTCTCTGGCGCCCCCATGCCGCGCCACATCGCCCTGCCCGGCCTGACCGCGGAGCTGTTCCAGCGCTGGCTTGCGCTGTTCCGCGAAACCACCCGCGCCCAGCCCAACCAGGCGATGGGCGAACAGGCCTTCGCCATGGCGCAGCGCGTGGCACAGAGCCTCTGGTATGGCTACCAGATCGGCAACCGGCCCGAGCAGCTGCCGAGCGAACTGCAGCTCGCCTGAAAGCCGCCATGCGCCTGACCTCCATGACCGACTACGCCCTGAGGTTGCTGATGTACCTCGCGCAGCACCCTGACAGGCTCTGCACCATCGCCGAAGCCGCCGAAGCCCACGGCATCTCGCGGGCGCACCTGATGAAGGTCACCCACCACCTGGGCCTGCTCGGCTGGATCGAGACCGTGCGCGGCAAGGGCGGTGGCATTCGGCTGGCACGCCCGCCGCACGAGATCGGCGTGGGCGAAGTGGTGCGCGACATGGAGCCGGACTTCCAGCTCGTCGAATGTTTCTCCGGCGGCGCCCGCACCTGCGCGTACACGGGGCGCTGCGCCCTCACCGGTGTATTGCAGAGCGCCATGCAGGACTTCCTGGCCCGGCTCGACGGCGTCACCCTGGCCGACATCGTGCCGGCCCGCTTGCCATCGGGGGCGGCCATGCCGCGCCGCATGGCCGTGCAGCGCGTCGCGCACTGAGACAGGCCACAACTGCCGTGCTCGCCGAGGCCTACCTCTGGATCCGCCTGGTGCACATCGGCCTGGCGCTGGCGAGCGGCGCGCTCTTCGCAGCGCGCGGCCTGGCGGTGCTGCTGGGTTCCGGTATCGCCATGGCTGCGCCGGTGCGGCGGCTGAGCGTTGCCATCGATTCGGCGTTGCTGCTGGCCGCATTGCTGCTGCTCACGGCGTTGCAGGGCGCGCCACTCGGTCAGCCCTGGCTGCACGCCAAGCTGGCGCTGCTGGTGGCCTATATCGCGGTGGGCACGCTGGCGCTCAAACGGGCGCGCACGCCCGCACTGCGGGCTGTGGCCTACGCCGGCGCCCTGCTCTGCTTCGTCTGCATGTTCGCCATCGCCCGCCAGCACGACCCGCTGGGTTTTCTGGCCTGGCTGCGCTGAGCTGCGTTCAGGCCCGCGGTGGGTTGGGTCGACCCAGCTCGACGATCGGCCCGGTGGACGCGTACTGGTTGCCGCCCAGGCGCGTGAGCGGCCGCGTGCGCACCACGTCGAAGCGGCCATTCGGCTCGATGAAGGCATCGTCCAGGTGCAGGGCCACGACGATGCCGAACACCACGTTGCTGAAGGTGTCGCCAGGGCCGATGGGTTCGATGTCCATGATCTTCAGCAGCTTGCATTCCATGCTGGCGGGCGATGCGGCCACGCGCGGCGGGCGCACCTTGCTGCTCGGCGCCTTGGCCAGTCCGGCGAGTTCGAACTCGTCGGTGCCATAGGGTGCGTTGAACGAGGAGTTGTTCATCTGCTCGCGCAGGTCCCAGGTCACGAGGTTGGTGACGAACTCCCCGGTGGTGCGCACGTTGGTGATGGTGTCCTTCTCATGGCGGTCGTCGGGCGCATTGCACGAGAACATGACCACCGGCGGCGCGGTGGACACCAGGTTGAAGTGCGAGAACGGCGCGAGGTTGACGCGGCCGTCGGCGGCCATGGTGCTGATCCAGCCGATGGGCCGGGGCGCGACGATGGCGTTGAAGATGGAGCGCTTGTAGTCCGTCGCGGTGTCGAGGTCGATGTACATGGGGTCGGTTCAGAAAAGGAATTCAGGCGCGCGCGGGGTTGACGATGGAGGCGCCCGGCTCGCCGCGCACCACCTTCGCCAGGTTGTCGGCGGCCTGCTGGCGGCGGCCGAAGAAGCCCTCCCAGGTCCAGGAAGCCACGTGCGGCGTGCTCAGCACGCGCGGGTGCGCCAGCAGCGGGTCGTCGCGCGCCGGCGGTTCGGGGTCGAACACGTCAAAGGCGGCGCCCGCGAGCGTGCCGGCGTCCAGCGCGGCGATGAGCGCTGCGGCATCCACCAGCGTGGCCCGCGCGGTGTTGACCAGCACGGCGCCGCGCTTCATGCCGGCAAACGCCGCCGCGTCGAGCAGCGGGCGGTCGCCCGGCAGTGCCGGGCAGTGCAGCGAGACCGCGTCGCTCTGCGCGAGCAGTTCTTCGATGCCCACGGCCTGCACGCCTTCGGGCAGGTCGCGCGCCAGCGGGTCGTGCACCAGCACGCGCACGTTCCAGCCGGTCACGCGCTGCGCGAGCGCACGGCCGATGCGGCCAAAACCCACGATGCCGAGCGTGCTGCCGTCGAGCCCGCCCGAGAACACCTGCGGGTTGCGCCAGCCGCCGGACTGCAGGTAGCCACGCGTCCACACGTGCAGTTGCTTGCGCAGCGCCAGCAGCAGCGTGAGCGCGTGTTCGGCCACGGCCACGGAATCGTTGCCGCCTGGGGTGTTGCACACGGCGATGCCGCGCGCGGTGGCGGCGGCCACGTCCACCGTGTCCACGCCAATACCGATCTTGCTGATGACCTTCAGGCCGGGCAATGCGTCCATCACCTCGGGGGTGATGCGGATGCCACCAGAGATCAGCACGCCCTCACAACCCTTGGCATCGGCGATGAAGTCGGCTTCCAGGTGGCGGCGGTAGGCGGGGTCGTGGTTGGGCTTGCCCAGGCGCACGTCGAAGCCCTGTTCGCGCAGCCAGGGAATGCTGGGGTCGTCGGGCATGACGCGTTCCCAGATCAGGACGGGTTCGTTTCGGTTGGAGCTCATCGGTTGGGGGTTCTCTGAAGAAGGGGGGCCTCGGCGAAGCCGAACACGCGCGCCGGGTTGTGCACCAGGATCTGCTCTCTGAGCGAGGCGTCCGGCACGGCGCGGGCGAACAGTTCCACCAGATCGGCGTCGTTGGGCATGGTGGTGGTGGCCACGTCGTACAGCGGGTGCGGCCAGTCGGTGGCCCAGAGCATGCGCCAGGGGTTGAGCGCGACCACGCGGCGAACCAGCTCCGCCGCATCGCCGTAGGGCGGCGGGTAGCGGTGGTCCACGCGCGAGACCTTCACCCACCAGTTGCCACGCGTGACCGCCTCGCGCAGGAAGCGGAAGCCCTCGCCATCCAGCTCGTCGTGCTTCAGGTAGGCGAGGTGGTCGACGATCACTTCGGCGCGGATGTCGAGCAGCAGGCGCGCCTGGGCCGCGAGTTCGGCGGCGGTGGCGTGCAGCGAGATGCTCCAGCCCAGCGACTCTGCACGGCGCACCTGGCGGCGGAAGGCGATGGCGTCGAACGGCGCGCCGAAGCGCGAGAGGATGTTGAAGCGCGCGCTGCGCACGCCAGCGGCGTGCAGTTCCTCGCAGGCCGCGTCAGACACGCTGTCGTCCAGCAGCGCCACACCGCGGTAACGGGCCGGGTCAGAACGCAGGGCCGCGAGCAGCACGGTGTGGTCGCTGCCGTACACCGAGGGCTGCACCAGCACGGCGCGGTCCACACCCAGCCGCTGGTGCAGCGTGCGCAGTTCACCAAGCCAGGCCACCGGCGGTTCGTAGCGCCGGCCGGGCATCAGCAGGTCGGTGCGGCTCGGGTCGAACACGTGGATGGCGCAGTCGCACGAGCCCGTTGGCAGTGCCACCGTGGGCCGGCGCGTGTCGCGCTGCCAGTCGTGGTGCAGGCTCACGGCTGTGGCGCCAGGGCGGCGTAGTCGCCAGCGTTGTGCACCCAGCCCTTGGCGATGAAATCTTCACGCGGCGGGCTGAACACGTCGAGCAGCAGGTGGTGACCATCGCCCACGCCTTCGGTGGTGTGCACCAGGTCCACGGGCACCACGGCGAGCGACGGCGATGGCGCGGCGAGGTGCTCGTCGTCGCGCCAGAGGTTGGCGTCCTTGCCCCAGTTCACGCGCAGGTGGTGCACGAAGTTGCCCGCGAGCGCGAGCGAACCCTGTTCCAGGTCGCTGTGGCTGTGCGGGCTCAGGGCCTTGCGGTCGCGCACGCCGTGGTACTCCACCCAGTTGATGCTCAGGGTGTCGGTCTGCAGCATCTTCAGGCGCGGGTTGCTGGCGGGCGCGGGCACCTGCGCCATGTTGAACACGGTCACCAGCGGCGCACCGGGCTGGCGCTGGAACGGGCGGCCGGTCGGCTTGATGCGCACATCGGGCTGCGCGTAGGCGCTGTCGTTGATCACCGACGCAGGGTCGATGTCCGGGCGGCTCGACGCGATCACCGAACAGGTGCCGGGCGATGCCAGCTGCACACGGAAGCGGCCGGCGGCCACCACGCAGACGTGGCCCTTGCCCGGCACCACCACGGGCTCGCCCTGCGGTGCCAGCGGCGACACCGTGGCGCCCGCATCGGCAAAAACCAGCAGCATTTCCGCCGGGCTTTCCACCTCGAAGGCGCTGTCGCCCGCCTCCACCCATTCCACGATGAAGTTCTGCGCGCGCATGCGGCGGTGGCGGTTGCCCGCGATCACGAGCGCTTCATGGTCGGAGAAGGCGGCGAAGCTGCGGTGGCGGACACCGGAAGGTGGGGCGACGGGCGTGGAGGACATGAGAGAAGATGAGGACGGAAAGTGAACAGGACGGGTCTGGAATGAAGCGATCATCCCCCGCGCCGCGCCGCCGAGGCAATCCGAACGCGGCCATTTTCTGCCTGCCGGAAAGCAGGCCGAGTTTCGTTGACACCCTTCGAGCCGCTCGGGAATCATCGGTCCACATACCTTCCTTCCATCGAGACCCGGAGACAACCATGAAGAACCTTCCCCGCACCCTGATCAGCGCGCTGGCCGGCGCCGCCCTGGCACTGGGTGCCACGGCCGCATATGCCCAGGCCGACGACTTCCCCAACAAGCCGGTGCGCCTGGTGGTGCCCTTCGCCGCTGGCGGCACCATGGACCTGTTCGGCCGCCTCGTGGGTGGCGAAATGGCCAAGGCCCTGAACCAGACCGTGGTGGTGGAAAACATGCCCGGTGCGGGTGGCTCCATCGCCACCGGCAACGTGGCCCGCTCGGCCGCCGACGGTTACTCCATCTGCTTCTGCGCCACCGGCAGCACCGTGATCCTGCCGCTGATGGACGCGAAGCTGCCCTACAAGGTCGCCACGGACCTGCCGCCCGTGGGCCACGTGCTGCGCATCGAGCAGACCATCCTCGTCAACGCCGACAAGGGTGCGCCCAACATTGCCGCGCTGATTGCCAAGGCCAAGGGCAAACCCGGCGGCATGTTCTACGGCACGCCGGGCAACGGCACCTCCAACCACCTGGCGGGCGAGCTGTTCAAGATCGCGGCCGGCATCGACGTCGGCACCGTGCACTACAAGGGCGAGTCCGCCGCCGTGCTGGACCTGCTCACCGGCCAGATCGACTTCATGGTGGCCTCGGTGTCCTTCGCCGACCCGCAGGTCAAGTCCGGCAAGCTGCGCATCCTCGCGCTCACCGGCCCCAAGCGCGTGCCCACCTACCCGGACGTGCCCACCATCGCCGAGTCCGGCTACCCGGGCTACGAAGCCACCACGCAGGTCGGCCTGCACGTGGCGAAGGGCACGCCGCAGGCGCGCATCGACAAGCTCAACGCGGCCATGAACACCGCGCTCAAGAGCAAGGAACTGCTGGACCGCATGGCCGCCAGCGGCGTCTCGCCCGTGGGTGGCACGCCCGCCGCCTACGCCACCTTCCTGCGCCAGGAAGAAGACAAGTGGGGCAAGGTGATCAAGCAGGCCGGCATCAAGCTCGAGTAAGTTCGCCCTTTCCACCCTGACGAGACACCCGCATTCCATGCCCGCCACCCTGCTGATGCTGCCGCCGCAGATTCCCGCCACCCGCGACTGGGCGGGGCGGCTGCGCGCGGCCCTGCCCGAACTGAACGTTGTCGTTGCCGAGACCGATGAAGAAGCCCTGGCCGCCGTCGGCGGTGCCGATGCCGCCGTGGGCACGCTCACGCCCGCGCTGCTCGCGGTCGCGCCGCGCCTGCGCTGGCTGCACTCGCCGCTGGCCGCGCCGCCCACTGGCTACTTCTTTCCGGAACTGGTGAGCCACAGCGTGACGGTGACCAACGTGCGCGGCATCTTCAACGACCACATCGGCGCGCACATCCTCTCGTTCGTGCTGGCCTTCGCGCGCGCCCTGCACCGCTTCATTCCGCAGCAGCAGCGCAGCGAATGGCTTCAGCCGCCGCGCTACGAAGGCACGGTGTACCTGCCCGAATCCACCGCGCTGATCGTGGGTGTGGGCGGCATCGGTGCAGAAACCGCGCGCCTGCTCAAGGCCTTCGGCGTGCGCGTGATCGGCACCGACGCCCAGCGCACCGAGCCGCCCGAAGGCATGGACGAGCTGCACAAGCCCGAGGCGCTGGACGATCTGCTGCCGCGCGCGGACTTCGTCATCCTCACCGTGCCGCACACGCCCGAGACCGAGGGCCTGTTCCACCGCGAGCGCTTCCAGCGCATGAAGCGCGGCGCGTTCTTCATCAACATCGGCCGCGGCATGACCACGAAGCTCGACGACCTGCTGGCCTCGCTGCAGGCCGGCGAGATCGGCGGCGCCGCGCTCGACGTGTTCGAGCAGGAACCGCTGCCCGCCGCCCACCCGCTCTGGACGCAGCCCAGCGTGTTCATCACCCCGCACGTGGCCATGTGGGGCCCGTACTACAACGAACGCCGCTACGCCATCCTGGAAGACAACTGCCGCCGCTTCCTGGCCGGGGAGCCCCTGGCCAACCGCGTCGACAAGGCGCTCTGGTACTGACATGCATGCCACGGGTATGATCCGCTCCCCCTCCCGCCTCTGCGGGAGCGAGCCCATCCTGCCCATGGCCGACGCCTCCGACGACAACCCCAGCGGATCGATCCGGGCCATCTCGCGCGCGCTGCAGATCCTGCGGATCATGAACACGCAGCCCACCTGGAGCCTGCACAGCCTGCACCTGCAGACGGCGCTGCCCAAGTCCACCATCTTCCGCATCCTGCACACGCTGCAGCTCGAAGGCTATGTGCGGCTGGAGGGTGTGGCGGGCGTGTACCGTCTCACCGAAAAGATCCTGGAGATGAGCGGCGGCTTCACGGAGAAGTCGCTGCTGGTGGAGGTGGGTTCGCCGCTGGCATTGCGCCTGACCAAGCAGATCAAGTGGCCCGTGGCGCTGGGCGTGCTCGATGGCGACGCGATCGTCGTGCGCTACAGCGGCATGCCCTACAGCCCGATCGCCGCGCACTCCACCACCATTGGCCGCCGCCTCGGCCTGGCCGACACCGCGATGGGCAAGGCCTACCTGGCGTTCTGCCCCGAGGTGGAGCGCGAGATCCTGTTCGACATGCTGCGCGCCGCGCCCGGCGGCAGCCAGCTCGGGCACGAGGAACTGCTGATGCAGGAACTCGACACCATCCGCCAGCAGGGCTACGCCGTGCGCCAGCCCAACCCGCAGCGGCGCACCGCCACGCTGGCCACACCGGTGATGCACCTCACCGAGGTGGTGGGCCTCATGGGCATGACCACCTTCGGCAACCTCATGACGCCGGCCACCGTGGCGCAGTACGCGCCGCAGCTGCAGCAGGCCGCCACCGCCGTGAGCCAGGCCTACCGCGCCCGCCTGCCCGCCGCGCCGGACACCGGCGCTTTCTGACCAGCGGAAAGCCGCGCTGCGGCGCTTGCCGCACCGCCCTGCGCTGGCGACCATGGCGACACGCGGCATACCTGCGGCACATCCGCCGCACACCGCCAACAGGAAACCCTTTCGATGAAGCCACGGGCCCACATCCGCCAGCGCCAGCTTTCGCTCGGCACCTTCGTGAAGACCGATTCGCCCCAGATCACCGAAGTGCTGGGCACGACCGATCTCGATTTCGTTGTCGTCGACGCGGAGCACGCGCCTTTCGACCGCCTCACGCTGGACCGCCACATGATGGCCGGGCGCGCCGCCGGCATCCCCGTGATCGTGCGCATTCCGGACACATCGCCCAGCACCATCCAGTCCGTGCTCGACCTCGGCGCCGCCGGCCTGCTGGTGCCGCGCGTGGACAACGCCGAGCAGGCGCGGGAGGTGGTGGCCCGCGCGCGCTACCGCAACGGCAGCCGCGGCTTTTCCATCTCGCCGCGCAGCGCGGGCTACGGCACCCAGCGCATGGCCGACGCCATCGAGGCCGGTGACCAGACCCTCGTCATCTGCCAGATCGAAAGCGCCGATGGCGTGACCGAAGCGCTGGACATTGCCCGTACACCGGGCGTGGACGGCCTCTTCATCGGCCGCGCCGACCTCGCGCTGTCCATGGGCCTTGACGACATCCGCGCCCCCGCCGTGTCAAAGGCCTGTGGCCGCATCATCGAAGCCGCCAAGACCGCTGGCGTGAGCGCGGCCATGTTCGTGCCCAACGAGGCCGAGGCCCTCGCGTTCCGCGAGATCGGCATCGACTGCTTCGTGGTCTCGTCGGACCAGTCGCTGCTGCGCCAGGCGGCCCAGCAGTTCGCGGCGGCCACCACCGCGTTGCGAAAGACCGCGTCAGGCCGCTGAGCCGGTCATGCCAAGCCGGCGCATCCAGCCGGCCAGCGCTTTTTCATCCGCGTTGCCCGCGTCGTAGGTGGCCAGCATCGCGGCGTGCGATTCTGGCCGGTGCTGGTTCAGCTTCACCTTGCACTGCAGGCTGGTCACGCGCAGTTCGAACGCCGAAATGCCCTGCATCAGCTTGCGCTGGAACTCCTCGTCCAGCCCGCGCCACTGGTCCGCGTAGGCCGGGTCGTGGTCGTGGATCAGGTGCTTGAGCAACCGGTCCTTGTCGTCGAAGCCGTCGAGCAACCGGGCCTGCACCGTGGCGTGCACGGCGAGGTAGTTCCAGGTCGGCACTCTGGCGAGATCGGGGTACACGCGCGGCGTCATGTAGGCGTGGGGTCCGAGGAAGGTCACCACCGCCTGCGGTCGCGCGAGCAGGTAGCGCCCATGCGGGTTGGGTTTGGCGCAATGCCCCAGCAGCGTGATGACGCCCTCTTCTTCCAGCACATGCAGGGGCAGGTGCGTCACGAAAGGCAGACCCTCGTCGTCGGTGGAGATGAGGCTGGCGAACGGGTGCGCGCGCATCAGCTCGACGGCGATGGCGGCGTCCTTGGCGGCGAATTGGGGCGGCAGGTACATGGTGAGCCGATGAGGGTTTTCGTGGGGGTCCGTGGCACTGTAACGGTTCGCGTCAGGCGGATGTGGCGCCTATCATGGGCCCATGCCCGCCCCGGACATCCTGAACCACCCCGCGTTCCAGAGCGTCGTGCTGCCCCTGCTGCTGTGCTTCGCGGGTGCGGCATTGCTGCACCGCCTTGCGGGCGCCCGCTGGGCGGCGGCCGGCGTGGTGTTCGGCCTGCTGCTGGCACTGGCCTGGTTCCCCGGTTTTGACTGGCCCGCCAGCGCGCGCGCCCAGAAGCTGCCCTGGATCGTGCTCGCGGGCGCGGCGGTGGCGCTGCTGGTGCCCAGCTTGCGGCGATGGGCACCCCGCTCGCGTGGCGTGGCCCTGCCCGCGGGCCTCACCGCCATTGCCATCGCACTCGCTGCATGGGCCGGCACCAGCGGCTCGCTGCTGCTGGCCCAGCTGGCCCTGATGCTCGCGGTGGCCGGCGCCGTCGCCACGCTGTGGGCGTGGCGCCGCCCGCCACCGCAAGGCGCTGCGTCGCCCGCTTTCCTTCTGCCCATCGCCCTGGCCTGCCTGACCATCGCCTGGGCGATGGCGGGTGCGGCCAGCTCCGCCCCCGCCACCGACGACCCCTACTACGCCCCGCAATGGAAATGACCACCCCGCCGGCCAATTCCGTGCCCGGCCCACCCACCGCCACCGACATCCCCGCCGACTGGCCCGCGCTCTGGCTGCAGATGCTGCAGGTGCGCACGCCAGGCAGCCCCACGCCGGCGCTGGCCCACAAGCCCGGCAGCGGCTGGCAGCTGGCGGCCCCGTTCAGCCGGCGCAGCAAGGAACTCTTCAGCCTCTACAAACCGCTGCTCGATGCGCCCATTGCGGCCAGCGCCACGCCCTGGACGGTGGCCCAGCTCGGCCAGAGTCTCGACGGCTTCGTGGCCACCGAAACCGGCGACTCCTATTACGTGAACGGCGCGCATTGCCTTCTGCACCTGCACCGCCTGCGCGCCCTGTGCGACGCGGTGCTGGTGGGCGCGGGCACCGTCGCCATCGACAACCCGCAGCTCACCACCCGCCGCGTGCCCGGCCCGCAGCCCGTGCGCGTGGTGGTGGACCCTGCGGTGCGGCTCGACGGCCATTCCCGCGTGTTCCGCGACGGGCAGGCCCCCACGCTCTGGGTGTGCGACGCGCAGCACGCGGCCAGGGCCCGCGAACACCTGGGCACCCACCCCGCCGAGGTGCTGGGCGTGGAAGGTCTGCTCATCGAAGGCGACGCCTGCCACGGCTACCGGCCCGAACGCGTGACGGCCGCCCTGGCACAGCGCGGCCTGCACCTGCTGTTCGTCGAAGGCGGCGGCATGACCGTGTCGCGCTTCTTCACCGCCGGCGTGCTCAACCGCCTGCACCTTGTGCTGGCGCCCGTGCTCATCGGCCAGGGCCGGCGCGGCCTGCGCGTGCCCGCCCACGACGTGATGGCCGATTGCCCCCGCCCGCCCGCGCGCACGCTGGCACTGGGCGACGACATGCTGTGGGACCTGGATCTCGATGTTTCGGGCCGCGCCTGACCCGCTCGGGTATCCATCTCTGACAGCGGTTTGTCTGTTCGGTGGCGCGCACCATGTCCCGCGCATAATGCCCCCCGGCCCAGGGAGCCTCTCGTCTCGCACACCACCAACGTGACGCTCAAGCAATTTTTCTATCACAGCCGCCTCGCACCGGGACTCCGGTACTCCGCCGTGAGCGACATCATCGCGACGGCCCGCAGCTTCAATGCCGCGCATGGCATCACCGGCATCCTGATCTTTGATGGCGACCGGTTCTGCCAGTTCATTGAAGGGCCGCCCACCGAAATCGATGGCCTGGTCGAGCGGCTCCAGGCAGACCCGCGGCACGTGGAGTTCACCGCGCTCATCCGCGATGCCCTTGCCCATGAGCGGCTGTACCCCTACTGGAGCATGGCCTACGCCGCCCTCCAGGGTGGCAGCTACCTGAACGACCTGCTCAACCGTCCGGCCGAAGAGGCACTGCAGCGGCTGCAGGCCAGCATCGACACACTGGATGTGAACTGAGCGGTCGGCTCAGGGCACCTGCGGCAGGAGGCCGTTCAGGTCGTCCATGGTCACACGCGTGCCGCCCTGCGGGGGCCGCGCAGCCGGCGCCGCGACCACGGGGCCGGGGACAGGCGCGGGAGCCAGCGCCACGCCGCTGTCGGTGGGTGGTGTCGGCAGGTCGTCCTTCTGGTCGCGCCGGTCAAACACCAGCCCCCTTCCGTACACGAGTTGCACCCAGGTGGGATACGTGTAGGCCGTGCCCTGGTTGTGGTCGATCACCGCGCCAATGCCACCGCCAATGATGATGTTGCCGAACATGCCCGCGTTGGCCCGGGACACGGCCCGGGCGTTGGCGATGCTGTATTCGGGATGGTTGCAGACAATCTCCATGTCCTCGCTCGACCGGCGGACGAGCGAAGACACGCCCGACTTCACCGAGGCACTGGCGCGGCCGTTGGACCATTTGCAATCGGCCCCCGTCACGAGTTGACCGGCCTCCGTCTTGGTTTCAATCATCATCGGATGCGTGCTCTCGTTCATCACGGAGGCACAACCCGTCACGGCCAGACAGGCAACGAGGATCGCGGTTCGCTGAAACATCGGGCTCCTTCAAGTAGCGATGAAGCCCAAAATGTAACTGTACCGTTACGTTCTGCCCGCGGCACCCGCATGCGGACTTACCCCATGCCCCCCGGCAGATAGCATCCCCCACATGAGCCACCTGAAAGACCGCCTCGAAGAACACCAGGCACCGATCTATTTCGGGGCGGTGGTGGCGGCGGCCCTGGTGGCTTTCCTCGTGCCGGGCACCACCGCGCTGGAAGCCGCCATCAACCCCGCGCTGGCGCTCATGCTGTACGTGACGTTCCTGCAGGTGCCACTGGCGGATCTGGGCCGGGCTTTCTCGAACGGGCGTTTCCTGGCGGCGTTGCTGGTGGCGAATTTCGTGGTGGTGCCGTTGCTGGTGGGCGGCATGGCGTGGTTCATGCGGGCCGATGCGCTGTTGCGCTTCGGCATGCTGCTGGTGTTGCTGGCGCCCTGCATTGATTACGTGGTGACCTTCTCGCACCTGGGCCGAGCGGACGCACGGCTGCTGCTGGCGGCCACGCCCAGCCTGCTGGTCGTGCAGATGCTGTTGCTGCCGGTGTACCTGGGCCTGTTCCTGGGCGAGCAGGCTGCGGGGCTGGTGCAACCGGCGCCGTTCGTGCACGCCTTCGTGTGGCTGATCGCGGTGCCGTTGGCGCTGGCAGGCGCCACGCAGTTCCGGGCGAGCCGCAGCGCAGGGGTTCACAGGCTCTGCGGCGCGCTCGGGCATCTGCCGGTGCCGGCCACGGCGCTGGTGCTGGTTGTGGTGGTGGCGGCCGTGGTCCCACAACTGGGCTCTGCGCTGGATGCGGCGCTGGCCGCATTGCCGTTCTTCGTGGCCTACGCGGTGCTCACACCCCTGCTTGGCTGGGCCGTGGCGCGCGCATTCCGGCTGGCGCCGGGCGCGGGCCGGGCAGTGGCGTTCAGCGCGGGCACGCGCAATTCGCTGGTGGTGCTGCCCCTGGCCCTGGCGGTGCCCGGCGCCATTCCGGTGCTGCCGGCGGTGATCGTCACGCAGACGCTGGTGGAACTGCTCGCCGAGCTGGTCTACGTGCGGTGGATCGCGAGGTTCGGCGCGGGCGACGCGCGCGAACCCCGACCACGCGGTACCTAGTTCGCGCTGGTGGCCGGAGCGGCCGGAGCGGCCGGCGCGGGCATGGGCGCGGCGTTGGGCGACACCGGTGCGGCGGCGGGCGGGTCGGCCGGGTCCAGCAGGTGCCGGGGCGGGTTGCGCTTCATTTCACTGGCCAGGGTGAGCTGCTCGGGGCTCATGCATTCGTCGGCCAGGCGCTTGCCCAGTTGCTGGCTCATGAGCATCGACTTGTTGCCCAGCTGCAGCCACATGGCACCGCGCTTCGGGTCTTCCAGGCGGATGGCGCCGGTGCGGCTTTCCACCGGGTGCATGTAGTAGCGCGCGTTGCGCATGTTCTTCACCTGCACGATGAAGAAGCCCTGCCGCTTGGCGGGCGTGATCTCCACCGCCGAACCCAGTTCGCACGGGATGTTGCCGAGGTACACGCGCTGCGCGACCGCGAGGTCGGCCTCGCTCAGTGTCACGCTGGAGTCTTCTTCGATCGGTGTCACCTCCTCCACCGCCTTGGCGGCGGAGCGGGCCAGCGGTGCTTTCTTCGTGGTGGCAGGCTTAGCGGTGGTGGCCTTCGGCGCCGCGGCGGGTTTGGCGGCGGGTTTGGCGGCGGGTGCGGCGGTCTGCGCCACAACGGCAAAAGGCACGAACGCCACGGCGCTCATGGAGAGAACGAGGGGGAGGAATTTCATACGGTCGGTGGGTGTGCACAGGGCACGGCTGGTGAAAACAGCGCACAGTCTGCGCGTTCGTGCACCGGAATGGTGTTTGCAGATGTTTCGGCTGCGTGGCGCGGTCAGCGGGCGGCCGTTTCGCGCACCAGCCGGATGCCCACCAGCGTGTAGCGCGTCTGCACCGTGTTCCAGTTGCGGAACGCGCAGCGCGTGTACAGCGGCCAGGTGTGCCAGGAGCCCCCTCGTCGCACCTTCACCGCGCCGTCGGCCGGCCCCGGGGGGTCGGCTTCTGGCGAGCTGGCGTAGTAATCGTCACCGTGCCAGTCCGACACCCATTCCCACACGTTGCCGTGCATGTCGTGCAGGCCAAAGGCGTTGGGCGCGTAGGAACCGACGGGCGCGGTGAACGCGTGGCCGTCGCGGCCGGGCAGTGCGCGGTCGCGCCAGGCGGGCCAGTGCACGGCGGCGTCTTCGTCGAAGGTGTTGCCCACGCGCAGCAGGCCGGCCGGGTCGTTGCCGTGCTGGTAGCGGCCTTTGCCGCCCGCGCGGCAGGCGTATTCCCACTCGGCCTCGGTGGGCAGGCGGTAGGTGCGGCCTTCCTGCTGTGAAAGCCAGCGCGCCAGTGCCATGGCGTCGTTCCAGGTGACGTTGACGACGGGGTGGTCGTCGCCCTGCGCAAAGCCGGGGTTCTGCCACGAATACCGGGGCAGCCGGCCTTCGAAGGCGTCGCCACGCGGGCTGGTGGCGGGGTCGTAGCGGGCGTTGTAGCCGTAACCGCCGGTGCCGTCCGCAATGGATTCGGGTACGTGGCCCGAGCGCTGGAGGAAGGCCCGGAACTGGCCCACGGTGATCTCGTGCTGGCTCATCTCGAACGGCTTCGTGATGCGCACGCGGTGCACCGGCGCCTCGTCCGACAGGCCTTCGAAACGGGTGCGTTCCATCGCCGGGTAGGCGGCGGCCAGCGCTTCGGGGGTCTCGTCGCTGCCCATCCAGAACTCGCCCGCGGGCACGGGCACGAAGGCGATGCCGAGGGTGTCGGTGGCGACGGTCTGCGTGGCACACCCGGCGAAGAGCGCCATGAAAGTGAATGTGCAGGACAGCTTGAGGCGGCTTCCAGGGGTGTGCATGGCATCTCCGCGTGATCCGGCCATTGTGGTGCAGACGGACGGAACTTTCGGACCACGCCCGACTCCCACTGCCGCAATGGACCCCTCGACAGAACCTCCCAGTACGGCGCTGGCTTGCGCCAGCTCCCCTTTCCCTCCAGGCGCGATCCGCGACCTGCCCTCTCCCTCCCCTGCTGCCCAAGGCTCGCAACGGCTCACGCCGTTCGGGCCTTTTCGCGTGGGCGATTCCTTTTCACCCCTCAACTTCTTCACACCCCCATGCTTGAACTGATCTCCGACCCGGCCGTATGGATCGGCCTTGCCACGCTCGTCGTGCTCGAGATCGTTCTGGGCATCGACAACCTCATCTTCATTGCGATCCTGGCCGAGAAGCTGCCACCGCACCAGCGCGACAAGGCCCGGGTCATCGGCCTGAGCCTGGCGCTGATCATGCGACTGGCCTTGCTGACGATGATTTCCTGGCTGGTCACGCTGACCACGCCGCTGTTCAGCATCTTCGGCCACGGCTTCTCGGGGCGGGATCTCATCCTGTTGCTGGGTGGCCTGTTCCTGCTGTTCAAGGCCACCACCGAACTGCACGAACGCCTGGAAGGTGTGACACACACGGGCCCGGTGAACACGGCCTACGCCAGCTTCTCGGTGGTCGTCGCGCAGATCGTGGTGCTGGACGCCGTGTTCTCGCTCGACGCGGTGATCACCGCCGTGGGCATGGTGGACCAGCTGCCCGTGATGATGGCCGCCGTGGTGATCTCCATCGCGGTGATGCTGGTGGCGTCCAAACCGCTGACGCGCTTCGTGAACGCGCACCCCACCGTGGTGGTGCTGTGCCTGAGCTTCCTGCTGATGATCGGCCTGAGCCTGGTGGCCGAAGGCCTGGGCTTCCATCTGCCCAAGGGCTACCTGTACGCCGCCATCGGCTTCTCCATCATGATCGAGGTACTCAACCAGGTGGCGCGGCGCAACAAGCTGCGCCACGAGTCGCGCAGCCCGCTGCGCGAGCGCACCGCGCAGGCCGTGCTGCGCATGCTGGGTGGCCGCCATGGTGGCGTTGACGGTGCGGGCACCGATGCGGTCGACGCCTCGTCGCCCGCGCCAGCACCGGCCTTCGCTCCCGAGGAGCGCCACATGGTCAGCGGCGTGCTCACGCTGGCCGAGCGCAATGTGCGTTCCATCATGACGCCGCGGTCCGACATTTCATGGGTCGACCTTGATGAAACGCCCGAGCGCACGCGCGAGGTGCTGCTGGACGCGCCCCATGCCATCTTCCCCGTCTGCCGGGGGTCGCTGGACCAGGTGGTCGGCGTGGCGCGCGCCAAGGATCTGCTGGGCGACCTGATCCGCCACGGCCGCATCGACGAACACAGCCTGCGCGAACCGGTCTACGTGCCCGACACCACGACGGCCATCAAGCTCATCGACACCCTGCGCCATGCGCGCGGGCAGATCGTGCTGGTCAGCGACGAGTTCGGCCTGCTCAAGGGTGTGGTCTCGCCGATCGACATCCTGGAAGCCATTGCCGGCGAGTTTCCGGACGAGGACGAATCGCTGGAAATCCAGAACACCGCGCCGGGCCAGTGGGAGGTGTCGGGCAACGCCGACCTGCACCAGCTCGAACTGGCGCTGCAGACCGATGGCCTGGTGAGCGCGGACGACAGCTACACCTTCCTGGCGGGCTTCCTGCTGGCGCGCTGGGGCCGCATGCCCGAGGCGGATGAAGCGCTCGTGCATGGCGGCTTCGAGTTCCGCGTGACGCGCGTGGAAGACCAGCGCATCGTCAGCGTGTCGGTGCGCCGGCTGGAGAACGAGGCCCTGGGCGGTGATGCGCAGGGTCGCGAGGGTGTTGCCTGAGTGGAGCATCGCTGCTGCCTGTCAAACGTTTATATAATTCATATACGTTTCGTATAAACAGGAGCCTTCATGGGCATCGTCAAGATTTCAGACCAGATGCACGAGAACCTGCGGGTGGCCGGGAGCGCGCTCAGCCGCTCCATCAACGCGCAGGCCGAACACTGGATGCGGGTCGGCATGCTGACGGAGATGCACCCGGAGCTGAACCACCGCGAGATCTGCCAGATGCTGGTGCGCGCCGAACTCGCCGGTGGGCTGGACATCGTGGAGACCGTCTCGGTGCAACCGGGCAAGCCCCGCACGGCCTCGGCCGGGAAGCACTGAGTGGCGCGCGGCATCACCCTCAAGTCCGCCGCGGACATCGAGATGGCGCGGCGGGCCGGGCAGCTCGCCGCCGAGGTGCTCGAGATGATCGGGCCGCACGTGGTGCCGGGTGTGAGCACGGAGACGCTGGACCGCCTCTGCCATGAGCACATCGTGAACGTGCAGGGCGCCATTCCCGCCAACGTGGGGTACCAGGGCTACCCGAAAACCATCCTCACCTCCGTCAATCAGGTGGTGTGCCACGGCATTCCCTCGGCGGACAAGGTCCTGAAAAAGGGCGACATCGTCAACATCGATGTCGCCGTGATCAAGGACGGATGGTTCGGCGACACCAGCCGCATGTTCTTCGCCGGCGAGCCCGGCACCCTCGCCCGCCGCCTGGTGGAGACGACCTACGAGGCCATGCTGGCCGGCATCCGGCAGGTCAGGCCCGGTGCCACGCTGGGCGATGTGGGCCATGCGATCCAGTCGGTCGCACACCGCGCGCATTTCAGCGTGGTGCGCGAGTACTGCGGCCACGGCATCGGGCAGACGTACCACGAGAAGCCCGACGTGCTGCACTACGGGCAGCGCGGTGAAGGCATGGTGCTGGAGCCGGGCATGGTGTTCACCATCGAACCGATGCTCAACGCGGGCAAGCGCGACACCCGGCTGATGCCCGACGGCTGGACGGTGGTCACGAAGGACCGCTCGCTCTCCGCGCAGTGGGAACACATGGTGGCGGTGACGCCCGACGGCCACGAGGTGCTGACGCGCTGGCCCGGCGGCACGGGCGCCTACGCGCCGGTCTGAGTTTTCCCGAACCAGGCGCGGTCAGGGCAAGGCCAGCAGATCCACGTGCCCCACGCGCAGCTGGCCCGATGCGGCCAGCGCGTGCCGCCGCTGCCGCCAGGCCTCAAGCGCGGCAAGAGAAGCCGGGTCCTGCTCGCTGGCGGCGCTGGCGATGCCGTCCACCAGCGCGCGCTGCATCGCGCTGGCCTGCGGGCCTTGCTGGCTGTCGATCCACCAGTCGCTCGGGGCACTGAACACGCGGTAGCCGCTGCCGCGCAGGGCGCGCTGCAGTGTGGCCGCGGCCTGCCCGCCCAGCGCCGGGCCAAAGCCCTTGTCGCGCCGCTGGTGTTCGGCAAACCGGCGGTTCACCGTCGCATCCATCGGGTCGCGCGGCGCCCATTCGTGGCGCCCGTCCACGCTGAGGGTGAACAACAGGGCCGGGCGCGCGGCCATGGCGAGCTGCACCAGCCGCTGCAGCCAGCCGGCGCTCACCAGATCCAGCAGAGCCGACGCGGTGACCAGATGGGCCGCGTGCCACGGCAGCGCTTCCAGGTCGTGCGCCAGGTCGGCCTGTTGCCGGACGATGCCCGCTTCGAAGCCAGGTCCATCCAGGCTGGAAGGCCATTCGTTCAGCAGCGCGGCGTCGTGGTCCATCGCCAGCCATTCCTGCGTGCCGCCCAGGCGGGGCGCGAGCCAGCGCAGATTGGCACCGGTGCCGCAGCCCAGGTCGATCACGCGCCAGGGCATGCCCGCGGGCGGGGCGATGGCGTGGAGCCTTGCGGCCAGATGCAGGCGTTGCGCGGCGGCGTCGCGCGCGGCGGTGTCGAACGGTTCGCGCTGTTGGAGCCAGGCGGCGCTGAATCCTTGATCGCTCATGTCACCGCATCCAGCGTGGCGGCGAAACGCGCGGCCTGTTGCGGCCAGGTGGGCAGCAGTGAAGCGGCTTCACGCGCGCCGGCGGCCAGGCGTTCGCGCAGCGCCACATCGGAGAGCACCCGGCCGAGCGCGGCCTGCAGCTTCAGCGCGTCACCGGCCGGCACCTTCAGTCCTGCGCGCGGCGGCAAGGTGCGGGCCAATGCGCCGCCGTCGGTGGTGACCACGGGCAGGCCATGCGCCACCGCCTCGGCCACCACCATGCCGTAGCCCTCGTACAGGGAAGGCAGCACGAACACATCGGCGGTCAGGTAGTGCGCTTGCAGCGCCTCTGGCGGAAGCTCGCCGTGCCAGACCACGCGCCCTTCCAGCGGCTCGGCCATGGCCTGCAGGCTGGCGGTGAAGCCGGGGTCGCGCTCGGTGTTGCCCACCACGTGCAGCACCCATGGCAGGCGCGTGAGGTGGCCAAGCGCTTCCAGCAGCACGGCGTGGCCCTTGCGCGGAATGAGCGAGGCAACGCACAGCAGTTGCACCGGGCCATCGTTGCGCCGGGCGGTGCCGGGCACGGGCAGCACCGGGTCGGTGCCGGGTTCCACCACGGTGATGCGCGACGGCGGCACGCCCAGGGCGGCGACGTCTTCCACCGTGCTGCGGCTCGTCACCACCACGCGCCGTGCGCACTGCAGCGCATTCGATTCGTCCGCGCGCAGGCGGGCACTGTCGTCGGCATTCAGGCCGGTTTCGAGGTGCAGGGGGTGGTGCACCAGCGCCACCCAGCGCAGGCGTCGCGCGTGGCGCAGCACCACACCGGGCATGGCGCCGAAGGCCAGACCGTCGGCCACCACCAGGGTGTTGTCGGGCAGAGCCTGCACGGCGGCCTGTGCGGTCGCGAGGTCAAAGGCATCGGGAAACGGCCACGCACCATGCAGCACCTGGGGCATCACGCTCCAGCCGGCGTCGCGCAAGGCCGCCGCCAGCCTGCGGTCGTAGGCATAGCCGCCGGTGGGGGTGTTCCAGTCGCCCGGCAGCAGGAACGGAAAGGCGTGCACGGAAGCCATGGTTCAGGCTGGCAGGTCGCCTTCGTACGAGGCCCACGCCACGTGCGATTCGTGCAGCGTCACGCGCATCTGGCGCAGGCCGCTGGCGTTGGGGCCAAGTTCACCGGCCGCAATGCCCGAGGCCACGCGGTCGAAGATCGCGCGCGCCAGGAATTCCGTGGTGGTGTTGCGGCCCTTGAACTCGGGCATCTCGTCCAGGTTCTGGAAGTTGAACGCGGCCAGCGTGTCGCGCAGCACCTGCGTGGCCAGGCCGATGTCGACCACCACACCATCGGCGTCGAGCGCCTCGCGGCGCAGCTCCAGATCCACCACATACGTGGCCCCGTGCATGCGCTGGGCGGGCCCGAAGACGGCACCCTGGAAGCTGTGGGCGATCATGAAATGGTCTCTGACGTTGACGGCGTACATGGCGGGCTTGGCTTCCAGATGAGTGGGTTTCAGGGGTAATCGATGCGTTGGCACAGCGTATCGGGTGCGCCCTCGCCGGCCAGGCGCGCGAGCACCTGCGGCAATTCGGCGAACGGCGCGGTGTCGGTGATGAGCTGGTCCAGCGCGGGTTCGGTGAGCAGCGAGAGCGCCAGCTCCTGCCGCTGGCGGTGGCTCCAGCGCTCGCGCTGCCGTGCGGCCACGTGGCCGACCTGCGAGCTCTTGAGCGTGAGCCGCTGCGAATGGAAGGCCTCGCCCAGCGGCACGCTCACGCTGCGGCTGCCGTACCAGCTGAGTTCCAGCACCGTGGCCTCGAAAGCGGCGAGCCGCAGCGCCGTGGCTAGCCCGGCGGAACTGGCGCTGGTGTGGATCACCAGCTGCGCACCGCCCTGCGCCGCTTCCGGCAACGAAAAACCCGCACCGAGCGCGGCGGCAATGCCCGCGCGGGCGGGGTTCGTGTCCACCACCTGCACCGTGCCTTCGGGCAGCCGCGCGGCCAGCCAGGCCACCAGCAGACCCAGCGTGCCACCGCCGACGACGGCGATGTGGTCGCCCGGGCGTGGCGCAGCGTCCCACAGCGCATTGATGGCGGTTTCCAGATTGGCGGCCAGCACGGCGCGCGCAGCGGGCACGCCGGCGGGCAGCGGCACCACCGCCGAGGCCGGCACCTGGAAAACGGTTTGATGCGGGTGCAGGCAAAACACCTCGCAGCCCACCAGCTCCGGCGGCCCGACCTCGACCACGCCCACGTTCACGTAGCCGTACTTCACCGGGCCAGGAAACTCACCCGCCTGGAACGGCGCGCGCATGCGCTGCGCCTCGCTGGCCGGCACCTCGCCCCGGAACACGAGGCCTTCGGTGCCGCGGCTCACGGCGGTGTGCAGGGTGCGCACCCGCGCGCTGCCTTCCGGCAAGGGCGGCAGGGTTTCGCTGCGGATCTCGGCGCGGCCGGGTGCCACCACCCAGCAGGCCTGCGCAGACACAGCTGCTGACGAATCGGAAACGATGGGCATGAACGAATCGGGGAATGCGGTGTCGGAGGGGGGAGCGTGCCATGATCACCGGAAACAGGGCCGTGAATGTTCACACCCCTGAACCCGGAGGCGCCCATCTTGCCATCCATGAAGACCGCCGAAACCGCCATCGCTTCGTCTGCGGGCGCCGTGCACACCGGGCTGCGGCACGACGCCGCGCGCGACCTGGCGGGCGTGGCGGTGCTGGTGTTCGCGGTCTCGGTGGCGCTGGGCATGGCCGCCGGCCTGGGCCTCGACTACACCGCCAAGGCCCTGCTGGTGGTCGCGGTGGGCGCCTGGCTGGTGTGGCGCACGCTGGGCGCGCACCCGCACCCGCGCTTTGGCCCGGCCAACCGGGTGACGCTGGCGCGCCTGGGTTCGATGGCGCTGCTCGCCGCGCTGGTGGGCGAAGACCTGCCCCGACCGCCCCTGGCCGCCATGCCCACGGCAGCCTGGTGGCTGGTGGTGGTGTCCACCGTCACCGCCGTGCTGGACGCGGCGGACGGCGCGCTGGCGCGGCGCAGCGGCCTGGCCAGCGCCTTCGGTGCGCGCTTCGACATGGAAACCGACGCCGCCTTCACCCTGGTGCTCTGCGCGCTGGTGCTGCAGGCCGGCCAGGCCGGTGCCTGGGTGCTGGCCGCGGGGCTGATGCGCTACGCCTTCGTGGCGGCCGCGCGCCCCTGGCCCTGGCTGGCCGGGGCACTGCCACCGAGCCGGCGACGCCAGACCGTGTGCGTGGTGCAGATCACCACACTGATCGTCTGCCTCGGGCCGATCGTGCCGCCGTGGCTGGCGGCCACGCTGGCCGCGCTCAGCCTCGTTCTGCTCACCGTTTCGTTCGCCATCGACGTGCGGACCCTGGCGCGGCAGCGCCCCACCCCACTGGAGACCTGAGCCATGCGCACTTCCGCCCTTCTGCTTCCGCTGGCGCTCTGCGCCCATCTGCTGGCCGCCGCACCCGCGCAGGCGCAGGCGGCGCGCTACGAGCTCGATCCGGACCACATCACCGTCGCCTTCCTGGTGGACCACATCGGCTACGCCAAGGTGCTCGGCATGTTCCGCTCGGCGCGCGGCAGCTACCGCTTCGACGAGGCCACCGCCACGCTGTCGGAGGTGCGCATCGAGGTGGAGACGGCCAGCGTGTTCAGCAACCAGCGCAAGCGCGACGACCACCTCAAGGGACCGGACTTCCTCAACAGCGGCGAATTCCCGCGCATGGTGTTCACCGCCGCCAGCGCCAAACGCACCGGCGAGCGCACCTTCGAGGTGGCGGGCCAGCTGGAGCTGCTGGGCAAGTCGCAGCCGCTCACGCTGCAGGCCACCTGGAACAAGAGCGCCGAATCGCCCCTGGGCGGCCCGCTGCGCAAGCCCTACACCATGGGCGTGTCCGCGCGCGGCAGCTTCAAGCGCAGCGCCTACGGCATGAACTACGCCGTGGCCAATGGCTGGGTGGGCGACGAGGTGCCGCTGATCATCGAGTTCGAGGCGGTGCGCCAGTGAGGGCAGCGCCCCCGGCGGCGCTCGCGTGGTTGCTGCGCTTCGGCCTGGCCTTCGCGCTGCTCAACACGCTGCTGACCTTCGAGAACCGCTGGCCCGGTTTCGGCGTGCGCTACATGCCGCGCCTGTCCTACGAACTCTGCCTGGCCGTGGTCGCGCTGATGGCCTGGGTTGCCTGGCGGGGCCGCCTCTCGGCCCGCGCGGCATCGGGCCTGGCCGCGGGCTTCCTCGCGCTGGTGGTGGCGCGCTACGCCGACGTGACAGCGCCGGCCGTGCTGGGACGGCCAGTGAACGTGTACTGGGACGGCCGCCACGCCGGCGAGCTGCTGCGGCTGGCGGTGCAGACCCTGCCGCCCTGGCAACTGGCTGGTGCCGCCGTCGCCCTGCTGTTGGGCACGGTGCTGCTCTTCGCGCTGGTGCGTGCGGCCATCGTGGCGCTGGCGGCCTGCCTGGCCTGGCGCGGACCGCGCCCGTGGGTGCTGGCCGCCACGGCCGCGTTCACGCTGAGCTTTGTGGCCTACGTGCCCGGGCAGCGCGACACGCGCTGGTTCTTCTCGTTGCCGCTCACGCCCACGCTGCTGCACCAGGGCGAGCTGCTGGCGCGCGTGTGGTGGCCGGTGGACGGCGATTCGGTGCTGAACCATGGCCCCGCGTTCGACGGGGATCTCTCCGGCCTGGTGGGACAGCAAGGGCCGGCCGATGTGTTGCTGGTGTTCGCCGAGTCCTACGGCAGCGGCAGTTTCGACCAGCCCGCCATGGCCTCGGCGCTCGCGGCCTCGCGCGCGGCGCTGGACGAGGCGATCCTCGCTGGCGGGCGCCACGTGGTCAGCGCGCGCGTGACCGCGCCCACGTTCGGTGGCGCGTCCTGGCTGTCGCACGCGGGCCTGCTGGCCGGCGTGGACACGCGCGACCCCGCCGACCACGACCTGCTGCTGGCCAGCCAGCAACCCACGCTGGTGAGCCATTTCGCGCGCCATGGGTACCGCACCGTCGGCTGGATGCCGGGCCTCAAGCGCCCCTGGCCCGAAGGCGCGTTCTACGGCTTCGACCGCCTGGCCGACGACGCAGGCATCGGCTACAGCGGGCCGGACTTCGGCTACTGGCGCATCCCGGACCAAGCTGCGCTGGCGCTGCTGCACGCACAGGAACTCGAACGGAAAGAAGCAACGGCCAGCCGCGTGCCGCGTTTCGTCGTCTTCCCCACCACCAGCACGCACGCGCCCTTCCACCCGCTCGCCCCCTTCGTGGCCGATTGGCCACGCCTCACCGGGCCACAGGCCTACACGCCGGCCGAGGCGTTGGTCGCGCAGGCCGCGCCCGTGGCCGTGCGGGAACCGCTGCGGCCCTATGTGGACAGCCTGCGCTACCAGTACGGGTGGATGGCTGATTACCTGCGGCACCACGCGCCCCACCCGCTGGTGATGGTGATCGTGGGCGACCACCAGCCACCCGCGCTGGTCAGCGGCCCGGGCGCCTCATGGGACGTGCCGGTGCACGTGGTCAGCGACGATCCCGCGCTGCTGCAGCGCCTGCTCGGCAGTGGCTTCGTGCCAGGCCTTGCGCCATCCCAACAGGCGCTGGGGCCCATGCACCAGCTCACGCGCGTGCTGCTGGGGGTGTTCAACGCCCCGGGTGCGCAAGAGTCGCAGGGCTTCGAGCACGTGGGTGCGCCGGTGCCCGCGCCGCACGCCGGCTCCTGATCCGGGTGTCTGTTCAGTCCGCGAGCCAGGCGTGCACGTCACCAGACGCCGCGTCCACGGGCAAGGCACTCAGCCAGTCGCGCATCGCCGCCGCGCCCTCGCCTTCGAGCGTCAACAGGCGCTGCTGTTCACCGAGCGACACGGCGTAGCGGTAGCGCCCGGGGCCGGCCAGCGCTTCCAGCCGGTCGATGCAGCCCAGCGCCACGCTGCGCACCGCCGGCACGAACTCGAACGACAGCGCCGGCAATGCCTGGCTCAGGCCCCGCAGCACCTCCAGCTCGAAACCTTCCACATCGATCTTCACGAAGTCCGGCACGCCGTGCGTGGCGATCAGCGCGTCCAGCGTGGTCACCGTCACCAGCGGGCCCTCTTCCCAGCGCACGCCGCGAAACGAAGATGCGGCCATGGCTTCCTGCACGAAATGGGTGGACAGCGTGGACACCGTGGGCGTGAGTTCGCTGATGTGCAGGCGCATCTCGCCCGGCGAGCTGCCCAGCGCCTGCGGCAGCACGGTCACGCCGGTGTCGCGGCCGAAGCGGCGTTTCAGCAGCCAGACGAAATCGGCCTGCGGCTCCAGCGCCACCACGCGCGCACCCAGCTGGCGGAACGCCGCCACGCGGTTGCCCGCGTGGGCGCCGATATCGAACGCCAGCCCGCCATCGGGCACGAAGCGCCGGTAGAAACGCCGCAGTTGCGCGCCCCGCCACGGAATGGCGCGGTAGATCAGCCACGAGCGCAGCAGGCCGATGGCACGGGCGGGCAGGCTCATGGCGATCGGCGCAGGAAGCGCGGCAGACGCGCTGATGCGACCAATGGTGTGGGCATGGACAAATCCTTCTGAATCGGCCCCACTGTAGTGGGCGTGCGCATGTTCGTGTGAGGGTGGCGGTCTGATAATGACCCACGCCCCTCCTCCCCGCCTCTCACCTTGTCAGGACGACGATGGCCGATGACGCACCCAGCGAGCTCCTGTCTCGCCGCCACCAGATGTTTCCCGTGCTCACCGACGCCGAGATGGCGCGGATGCAGCGCTTCGGCACGCGGCAGACGCACCCCGGCGGCACCCGCCTGGTGAGCGCGGGCGAGCCGGGCGCGGGCCTGTTCGTGGTGATGGCCGGCGTGGTGGCCGTGAGCGAGCGCGACGGCCTGGGCAACATCACCCCGATCGTGAGACACAGCCGGGGCCACTTCATGGGCGAGGTGGGCGCGCTGTCGGGCAAGCCTTCGCTGGTGGACGGCGTCGCGGAGGAAACCGTCGACATCCTGCTGCTCGCCCCCGGGCAGTTGCGGGCGCTGATCATCGCGGAAGCCGACCTGGGCGAGCGCCTGGTGCGCGCGCTGATCCTGCGCCGCGTGGCGCTGATCGCGTCCGGGGCCAGCGGGCCGGTGCTGATCGGCCAGCCGTCGTCGGCCGATCTGATGCGGCTGCAGAACTTTCTGCGCCGCAACGGCGAGCCCTATCACGTGGTCGACGCTGGCGCGGACGCCGGTGCCGCCGCGCTGATGGAGCAATCCGGCGCGGCCAACGGCGAGCCGCTGGTGGTCTGCCCGGATGGCGAGGTGCTCGTCAACCCCGACGACCACGTGCTCGCCCGCCGCCTGGGCATGGTGGACACCGCCGTGCACGACGAGCTGTTCGACGTGGCCGTGGTGGGCGCCGGGCCGGCCGGCCTGTCGACCGCCGTGTACGCCGCTTCCGAAGGCTTGCGTGTGGTCGTGCTGGACTGCCGCTCGTACGGCGGGCAGGCGGGTGCCAGTGCGCGCATCGAGAACTACCTGGGTTTTCCCACGGGCATTTCCGGCCAGGCGCTGGCGGGCCGGGCCTACGTGCAGGCGCAGAAGTTCGGGGCCGAGATGCTCATTCCGTCCGAGGTGGCCAGGCTCGACTGCACGCGCAGCGGCCCCGGCCGCGAACTGGCCGTGCACCTCACCGATGGCCGGCGGCTGCGCGCGCGCACGGTGGTGATTGCCACGGGCGCCCGCTACCGGCGGCCGGATGTGCCCCGGCTCAAGGCGTTCGAGGGACGGGGCGTCTGGTACTGGGCGTCGGCGCTGGAAGCCACGCTGTGTGCCCGCGCCGACGTGGCGCTGGTGGGCGGTGGCAACTCGGCCGGCCAGGCGGCGGTGTTCCTGTCGCAACACGCGGCGAGCGTGACCATGCTGGTGCGCGGCCCGGGCCTGGCGGCGAGCATGTCCCGCTACCTGATCGACCGCATCGAGGCCACGCCCAACATCGAGCTGCGGCCGCACACCGCCATCACCGCGCTGCACGGTGACCCGGCTGAAGGGCTGGCCGCTGTCTCGTGGCACGACCACCGGGCAGGCAACGCCGAAAAGAAGCCCTTGCGCAACCTGTTCCTGTTCGTGGGCGCCGACCCGGAAACCGGCTGGATGGCTGGCTGCGAGGCGGCGGTCGACCCGCATGGTTTCGTGCTGACCGGTGAGTCGGCCGGGCCTCGGAACGAAGGGCCGGCGGCCTCGGCGCTGGAGACCAGCATCCCCGGGGTGTTCGCCGTGGGCGATGTGCGCTCGGGCTCGGTGAAGCGGGTGGGCGGCGCCATCGGCGAAGGGGCTGCGGTGGTGGCGCAGATCCACCAGTATCTGGCCGACTCAAAAAACCACGATTGAATCAAAAGCTATTTCGAATCAACAAGGCATTTTTGGGCCTCTCAAGAAGGCGTGGGAACTTTACTCTCATGGCCGTTGAGATTCAGTTTTTAAACTACGAATCAACAGCTTGCAATTCATATTTAATTAAAAATATGAGATTCAACATTGATGAGAACGATCTTAATCACGGCCCAGGAAGGCCCGTTCACTCCCACTCGATCGTTGCCGGCGGTTTGGAGCTCACATCGTAGGTCACACGGTTGATGCCGCGGACCTCGTTGATGATGCGGCCGGACACCTTCTTGAGCAGGCTGTAGGGCAGCTCGGCCCAGTCGGCGGTCATGAAGTCGCTGGTCTGCACGGCGCGCAGCGCGACCACGTAGTCGTAGGTGCGGCCGTCGCCCATCACGCCCACGCTCTTGACCGGCAGGAACACGGTGAAGGCCTGGCTGGTGAGTTCGTACCAGGTCTTGCCGCTGTGCGGGTCGACCGTGGAGCGCAGCTCTTCAATGAAGATCGCGTCGGCCCGGCGCAGCAGGTCGGCGTATTCCTTCTTCACTTCGCCCAGAATGCGCACGCCCAGGCCGGGGCCGGGGAACGGGTGGCGGTAGACCATGTCGTGCGGCAGGCCGAGCGCCACGCCCAGTTCGCGCACCTCGTCCTTGAACAGGTCTCGCAGCGGTTCGAGCAACTTCAGGCCCAGCTGTTCGGGCAGACCACCCACGTTGTGGTGACTCTTGATGGTCACCGCCTTCTTGCTTTTGGCGCCGCCAGACTCGATCACGTCGGGATAAATCGTCCCTTGTGCCAACCACTTGGCACTTTTTGTTGATGCACCACTTGAAGTCAGCTTGGCGGCCTCGGCCTTGAAGACCTCGACGAATTCGCGGCCGATGATCTTGCGCTTGGCTTCAGGATCGCTCACGCCGGTGAGGTGCCCGAGGAACTGGTCGGCCGCATCCACCCGGATGACCTTGGCGTGCAGCTTGCCCACGAACATGTCCATCACAATGTCGCCTTCGTTCAGGCGCAGCAGGCCATGGTCGACGAAGACGCAGGTGAGCTGGTCGCCGATGGCGCGGTGGATCAGCGCGGCCGCCACGGACGAGTCGACCCCGCCGGACAGGCCCAGGATGACCTCTTCGTCGCCCACCTGCTCGCGGATCTTTTCCACCGCCTCGGCGATGTGGTTGCGCATGACCCAGTCGGGGTTGGTGCCGCAGATCTCGAGCACGAAGCGCTCCAGCAGCGCCCGGCCCTGCACGGTGTGCGTCACCTCGGGGTGGAACTGCACGGCGTAGAAGCGGCGGCTTTCGTCGGCCATGCCAGCGATGGGGCAGGATTCGGTGCTGGCCATGAGCTTGAAGCCCGGCGGCAGCTCGGTGACCTTGTCACCGTGGCTCATCCACACCTTGAGCATGCCGTGGCCTTCCGGCGTGGTGAAGTCGGCGATGTTCTTGAGCAGGTCCGTATGGCCGCGGGCGCGCACCTCGGCGTATCCGAACTCGCGCGTGTGGGAGCCCTCCACCTTGCCGCCCAGCTGCTGGGCCATGGTCTGCATGCCGTAGCAGATACCCAGCACCGGGATGCCCAGCTCGTAGACCACGTCGGGCGCCTTGTCGTCCACCTCGTACACGCTGGCGTGGCTGCCCGACAGGATCACGCCCTTGAGCTGGCCGTCGGCGGCGAACTCACGCACCCATTCGTCGCTCACGTCGCAAGGGTGCACTTCGCAGTACACGTGGGCCTCGCGCACACGGCGGGCGATCAGCTGGGTGACCTGGGAACCGAAATCGAGAATGAGGATTTTCTGGTGCTGCATGGCGGTGGGGCGGGTGCGTCTGGAAAATGAAAAAGGCCGTCGCAGTGGACGGCCTGCTGGGCGGGGCTTCTTACTCCGCGCGGTAGTTCGGGGCTTCCTTGGTGATCTGCACGTCGTGCACGTGGCTCTCACGAATGCCGGCCGCCGTGATCTCGACGAACTCGGCCTTGTGCCGCATGTGTTCGATGCTTGGGCAGCCGCAATAGCCCATGGCCGCGCGCAGGCCGCCGGCCATCTGGAAGATGATCGATACCACCGAACCCTTGTAGGGCACACGGCCTTCGATGCCTTCGGGCACCAGCTTGTCGGCATTGGGGTTGCCGGTGCTGCTTTCCTGGAAGTAGCGGTCGGCGCTGCCCTGCTGCATCGCGCCGATGGAGCCCATGCCGCGGTAGCTCTTGTAGCTTCGGCCCTGGAACAGCACGATTTCGCCCGGCGCCTCTTCGGTGCCCGCGAACATGCCGCCCATCATCACGGTGTTGGCGCCGGCCGCGATGGCCTTGGCAATGTCGCCGCTGTAGCGGATGCCGCCGTCGGCAATCATTGGTACGCCGGTGCCCTGCAGGGCGGTGGCGACGCTGTCGATCGCCATGATCTGGGGCACGCCCACACCGGCCACGATGCGGGTGGTGCAGATCGAGCCCGGGCCGATGCCGACCTTGACCGCGTCGGCCCCGGCTTCCACCAGCGCCATGGCGGCGCCGCCGGTGGCAATGTTGCCGCCGATCACGTCGATCTGCGGGTAGTTCTGCTTGACCCAGCGCACGCGGTCGATCACGCCCTTGCTGTGGCCGTGCGCGGTGTCGACCACGATCGCATCCACACCGGCCTTCACCAGCGCTTCCACCCGTTCTTCGGTGCCCTCGCCCACACCCACCGCCGCGCCCACGCGCAGGCGGCCAGCGGCGTCACGCGCCGCGTTCGGGAAGTTGAGCTGTTTGGTGATGTCCTTCACCGTGATCAGGCCCTTGAGTTCGAAGGCATCGTTCACCAGCAGCAGGCGTTCGAGCTTGTGCTTGTTGAGCAGCGCCTTGGCCTCAGCCGGCGTGGTGCCTTCGGGCACGGTGACGAGGCGCTCGCGCGGCGTCATGATCTCGCTGACCGGCAGGTCATAGCGGGTCTCGAAGCGCAGGTCGCGCCCCGTGACGATGCCGACAACCTTGCCGCCATCCACCACGGGGAAACCGGACACGCCGAGGTCGTCCGAGAGCTTCATGACCTGGCGGATGGTTGTCTGGGAAGAGATGACGACCGGGTCGCGCAACACGCCGGATTCGTAGCGCTTGACCTTGGCCACATGCGCCGCCTGTTCCTGCGGCGTGAGGTTCTTGTGAACGATGCCGATGCCGCCTTCCTGGGCGATCGCGATGGCGAGCCGGGCCTCGGTGACGGTGTCCATGGCCGCGGAGACCAAGGGCAGGTTCAGCTGGATATTGCGGGAGAACTGGGTGGCAAGCGAAGTGTCCTTGGGCAGGACCTGGGAGTACGCTGGCACCAGCAACACGTCGTCGAAGGTGAGCGCTTTGCCGAGGAGGCGCATGGGTAAAGCTCCAAAAGCATCGATTGTAGCCGGGCGGTCTCCGGGCAAACCCGCAGTCCCTGTCCCATCCCCTGTACCGCTCAGGGGCGAAAAGCTACCGCTCCGGCAGCTTGTGGGCAGGAAGCCTGCAGATGCCCTCTTCCCCATGAAGAGCCACCGCTAAACTCGCGAAATGCCTCAAAAAACCGCTCTGATGACGTCCTGGCGCACCCCCATCGCCGCGGGTTTCCTGCTCCTGTCCTGCTCGTTCGCCTCCGCGCAATGGGTGTGGATGGAGGGCGGCCGCAAGGTGTTCAGCGACACCGCGCCGCCGGCCAGCGTACCCGACAAGAGCATCGTCAAACGCCCGGGTGGCGGTGGCGCACCCCTGCCGACCCCAGCCGCCGTGGCACCCGCGGCCACACCCGCAGACGGCGAGACCGCCGCGCAGGCACCTGCACCAACACCCACAACGGCACCTGCTGCCGGTGCGCCGCAGCTGCCCGCAGGCGACAAGGAACTCGAGGCCCGGAAAAAGCAGGCCGAACAGGCCGAAGAAGCCAAGAGGAAAGCCGAAGAACAGCGCATTGCGAAAGTCCGCGCCGAAAACTGCGCCCGCGCCAGGCAGGCCAAGAGCACCATGGACTCGGGCGTGCGCCTGGCCACCACCAACGCGAAGGGCGAACGTGAGGTGATGGACGACAAGGCCCGTGCCGCAGAAACGCGCCGGCTGGATGAGGTCGTGCGCAGCGACTGCGCCCCCGCGCCCCGCACCAGCCCTCAGTAACCCGCCTTCGAACCGGGGCGGCGGTTCGCGAACAGCCCCGTGGCGCGCGCGCCCTGCCCCTTGAAGCGCTCCCGGCGCGCCACCTTCGGATCGACACGCAGCCCGCGCACCACTTCCACGCGGTCGCCTTCGCGCAGCACCCTGTCCCAACCGGCCTTGCGCCCCCAGATGCCGGTCGAGAGCGACTCGGTCTGGATCGCAGGGTAGCGCTGCAGCCAGCCGGCACGGTTCAGCGCCTCGCCCAGCGTGCAGCCTTCGGGAATTTCCAGCACCTCTTCCACCACCTCGCGTGGCGCGGGGGCGTGCATCAGGGTGATCTTCATCGCGGGTGGCGTCAGTCGGCGCCGTACACCTGGTCGGCGCGCTTGACGAAGGCATCCACCAGGCTGCCGGCAATCTTGTCGAACACGGGACCCACCAGCGCGGCCAGCGCTGAACTGGCAAAGCCGTACGTCAGCTTGAAGTCCACCTTGCAGGCGCGCTGCGCGCCGTCGCCCAGCGGGGTGAACTCCCACACGCCATCGAGCCTGGAGAACGGCCCGTCCACCAGAGTCATGAGCACCTGGCGGTCGGACACATGGGTGTTGCGGGTGGTGAAGCTCTGGCGCAGGCCACTGATTGCCATGCCCACGCGCGCGACCATGCCGTCGTCGTTCTGTTCGATCACCTCCCCTTGGTCACACCAGGGCAGGAACTGCGGGTAGCGCTCGATGTCGATCACCAGCGCGAACATTTCATGTGCGCTGTGCCAGAGCAGAACGGACTTGTGAATGGTTTTCATACAATCCGGTTCATTGTATTGGCCTGAAACGGCCTCACCTTCCGCTTCATGGCCACCACTAGCAACAAAGCATCCTCCACCAAGAGCGTCGACAGCCGCATCGCCGAGAACCGCAAGGCGCTCTTCAACTACGCCATCGAGGAACGCTTCGAGGCGGGCATGGTGCTGGAGGGTTGGGAGGTCAAGGCGCTGCGCGAAGGCAAGGTGCAGCTCACCGACGGCTATGTGGTTATCCGCGAGGGCGAGATGTTCCTGATCGGGTGCCAGATCAACCCGTTGCACACCGCCTCCAGCCACGTCAGCCCGGACTCGGTGCGCACCAAGAAGCTGCTGCTGCACAAGGAACAGATCCGCAGGCTGGTCGGCAAGGTCGAGCAGAAGGGCTACGCCCTGGTGCCGCTCAACCTGCACTGGAAAACCGGCAAGGTGAAGTGCGAGATCGCGCTGGGCAAGGGCAAGGCCGAGCACGACAAGCGCGACACCATCAAGGACCGAGAAGGCAAGCGCGAGGTCGAGCGCGCGATGAAGTCGCGCAGCCGTTGAAGTTGAACGGGCCGGGCTGGCCCGGTTTCAACCCAGTCGCTTGAGCGGGTGCTCTTCCGCCGTCCACGGGCTTTCGAAGAAGGCCGCCACCTGAGCGGGCGTCACGTCCTCGATGCGTGCAGGATTCCATCGGGGCGCATGGTCCTTGTCCACCGCGAGGGCCCGGATGCCCTCCACCGTTTCGCTGGCGGCGCCCGGGCGCAGATGGAAACAGCGATGAACGATGTCGCGCTCCATGCGCAGGTCATCGGCCAGGCCCATGCCGCGCGCGCGGCGCACCTGCTCGAGCACCACATGCAGCATCAACGGCGAACGCTGGCGCAAGGTGGTTGCGGTCTGCCGTGCCCAGTCAGAGTCGGTGGCTTCAAGCGCCGCGACGATCTGCGGCACATCGGGCAGGCCAAACACCCGATCCACCTCCTTGGCGGGCCACGGAGCCGGCGCGGCGGCGGTGCTCAGGTGGCTGGCGCACCAGCGCTCCACGGACGCACCGTTCTCGAACGGGGTTCGCTCGAGTGAATTCCACAGGCCTGGCAGACGACCCGAGTCGATGAAGCCATCGGCCAGGCCGGCTGTGATGGCTTCACGGCCCGTCAACACCAGGCCGGTGAGCGCCAGGTATTCACCCAGCCGCCCCGAGCAGCGACTCAGGAAGTAGCCACCGCCCACATCCGGAAACAGGCCGATGTTGGTCTCGGGCATGGCGAGCTTGCTGCGTTCAGTGACGATGCGCAGACTGGCACCCTGGCTGATGCCCATGCCGCCGCCCATCACGATGCCATCCATCAGCGCGATGTAGGGCTTGGGATAGGTGTGGATGAGGTGGTTGAGCGCGTATTCCTCAGTGAAGAAGGCTTCCAGCGCGTCGTCTCCGGCCAGGGCGGCCTGGTGAAAGAAGCGAATGTCGCCACCGGCGCAGAAGGCACCGAACGGCCCTTCCTTGTTGACGCCGCGCACCACCACGGCAAGCACCGAGGCATCGTCCCGCCAGGCCAGCAGCGTCTGGCTGAGGCTGCGGATCATGTCGAGCGAGAGCGCGTTGAGCGCCCTGGGCCTGTTCAGCGTGATGCACCCGACGCGTCCCCGGAGTTCAGCAATGACATGGGTTTCGGGTGCAATGGAGGTCATGGGATTCTTCCGTTTCAGTCGGTCATTGTGGCTGTTTGTCCACCGTCTGGATACGCGGTGTGCCGGTGCGCGAGCGCCAGCCGAGCAGTTCGTTGAGCACCAGGGCGCCGATCACCAGCGAGCCGCCGGTCAACACCTCGACGCCGGGCGCCTCACCCGCACCCAGCCAGGCCAGCAGGATGCCGAAGATGACTTCGAGCAAGGCCAGCAGCGACACCTCGGGCGCCTTCAGCGAACGCGCGCACACCACCGCCAGCGCGCATGGAATGGCCAGTTGCACCAGCCCGAGAAGCGCAAGCCAGGCGATGTCGGTGTTGGTGGCCTCGAACGGCAGGGCCAGGGGCAGCGTCACGAGCGAGGACAGGATGCCGCCGAGAAGGACGGACGGCACGAGGTCGATCTTCTCGCCATGCGTCTGGCTGCGCTGCACCACGGTCCAGTTGATGGCGGCGGCCACCGGCACGCACAATGACACGAGCGAGCCGACCACCAGCCCGCCGGTCTGCAGCGCGGGATCGCTGAACGCCTGCAGAAACTGGCTGCCATACATGTAGACGATGCCGGCGCCGGCGGCCACGATGGCCAGCCAGGTGCGCAAAGCGAGCCGCTGGCCAATGGCCACGCGCGCCACCAGCGCGGTGAACAGCGGGCCCACCGACATGATGATGAGCACGTTGGCCACGGTGGTGAAGGTCAGCGCCAGCATGAAGGCGGTGAACATCACGCTCCAGCAGACGCCAGAAATCCAGAACGCGCGAGAGCGGGGCAGCACGCCCCAGTGGCGTTGCAACGTGCCCTGCCCGGCGTCGTCCGGGATCAGCCCTGATGCGCGGTCTGCGGCGCGCCACCACGGCAGGATGACCAGCAGCGAGAGCGTGGTGAAGGCGCTGCGCCAGAAGGTCACCTCGAAGCGGGCAGCCGATTCCAGCTGGCGCGAGACCACCCCCGCGATAGACCACATCAGGGTCACCACGATCATCAGGAACACCGCCTGGGTATGCGTCAGGCGGCCAAGGGCACGAAAGGGCATGGGCTGTGTCGAAAAAAAGGCCGCGTCCCGGAGGACGGCGGCCTGTGCGCAGAATCAGCCTTCGCGGCTGGCGCGCTTGCGATCGTGCTCCTTCAGGTGGCGCTTGCGCAGGCGCACGCTCTTGGGCGTGATCTCGACCAGCTCGTCGTCCTCGATGAATTCGACGCCGTACTCCAGCGTGAGGTCGATCGGGGGCGTGATCTTGATCGCGTCTTCCTTGCCACTCACGCGGAAGTTGGTGAGCTGCTTGGTGCGGGTGGCGTTCACCACCAGATCGTTGTCGCGGCTGTGGATGCCGACGATCATGCCTTCGTACACCGGGTCGTTCGCCTTCACGAACATGCGGCCGCGGTCGTCCAGCTTGCCCAGGGCGTAGGTGAAGATCTCACCGTCGTCCATGGAAATCAGCACGCCATTCTTGCGGCCGCCGATGTCACCGCGGTGCGGCTCGTAGCTGTCGAAGATGTTCGAGATGAGGCCGGAGCCACGCGTCAGGTTCAGGAACTCGTTGGTGAAGCCGATCAGGCCACGGGCTGGAATGCGGTACTCCAGGCGCACGCGGCCACGGCCGTCCGACTCCATGTTGACCAGCTCGCCCTTGCGCTCGCCCAGGGCCTGCATCACACCGCCCTGATGGCCTTCTTCAATGTCGGCCGTCACCAGCTCGATCGGCTCGTGCTTTTCGCCGTTCACGTCGCGGAACACCACGCGCGGCTTGGACACGGCCATTTCGTAGCCTTCGCGGCGCATGTTTTCCAGCAGGATGGTCAGGTGCAGTTCGCCCCGGCCCATCACTTCGAAGATGCCTTCTTCGTCGGTTTCGTTCACGCGCAGCGCCACGTTATGCTGCAGCTCTTTCTGCAGTCGGTCCCAGATCTGGCGGCTGGTGACGAACTTGCCTTCGCGGCCCGCCAGCGGCGAGGTGTTCACGCAGAAGTTCATGGTCAGCGTGGGCTCGTCCACGCGCAGCATGGGCAGCGGCGACGGGTTGGCCGGGTCGGTCACGGTCACGCCGATGCCGATGTCTTCGATGCCGTTGATCAGCACAATGTCGCCGGGGCCGGCCACCGGGGTCTGCATGCGGTCCAGGCCCTGGAAGGTCAGCACTTGGTTGACGCGACCCTTGATGGTCTTGCCGTCCGGGCCTTCCATGACCAGCACATCCTGTGCGGGCTTGATCGTGCCCTGGCTGATGCGGCCCACGCCGATGCGGCCCACGAAACTGGAGTAATCCAGCGCGGAGATCTGCAGTTGCAGGGGCGCTTCGGGGTCACCCGAATTGGCCGGCACGTGCTTGAGGATGGTGTTGAACAGGGCTGACATGTCGGGGCCCCACTGCTCGCCAGGTGCGCCCTCTTCCAGCGAAGTCCAGCCGTTGATGCCCGAGGCGTACACCACCGGAAAATCCAGCTGCTCGTCGGTGGCACCCAGCTTGTCGAACAGGTCGAAAGCGGCGTTGACCACCTTGTCGGGATTGGCACCGGGCTTGTCCACCTTGTTCACCACCAGGATGGGGCGCAAACCCAGGGCCAGGGCCTTCTTCGTCACGAAGCGCGTCTGGGGCATCGGGCCTTCCTGCGCGTCGATCAGCAGCACCACGCTGTCCACCATGGACAGCGCGCGTTCCACTTCACCGCCGAAGTCCGCGTGGCCGGGGGTGTCGACGATGTTGATGTGTGTGCCCTGCCAGCTCACCGCGCAGTTCTTGGCCAGGATGGTGATGCCACGCTCGCGTTCGATGGCGTTGTTGTCCATCACGGTATCGACGACCTTCTCGTGTTCGGCGAAGGTGCCCGACTGGCGCAGCAGCTGATCCACCATGGTGGTCTTGCCATGGTCCACGTGGGCGATGATGGCGATGTTTCGGATTTGTTTGCTCATGATGTGAGTTCCGGTGAGGTTTCCAGGATTTGCTGTATTTCGATGGGGCTCAGCAGTCGCCCCGGGATGAGTTCACCTGCCGTGGTGTGGGCACTGCCCAGCAACACGGAGGATGGGAAGGAAACGGGTTCAACATGGGCGCCGGGTGCCGGGCCGAAAACCGCCACGCGCGCGCTGTCGGCCCAGTCGCCGCGCCGGCGCAGGCCGCTCAGGAAACGTCCGGCATGGTCCGCATCCAGTGTGACGGCGTCATGACCCTCCAGCAGCGATTGCACAGGCAACAAGCGGGCCAGGCGATCAGCCTCGCCCAGCGCTTCCAGCGCTTCCAGCGCAATGCACTGGGACACGTCGAATGGCCCGGTCGCGATGCGCCGCAGCATGGTGAGATGCCCGCCACAACCGAGGGCTTCGCCAATGTCTTCACCGAGGGTGCGGATGTAGGTGCCCTTGCTGCACCGCACCCGCAAGCGCAAATGGGGGGTGTCACCCTGCAATTGCATGTCGAGCAGATCGAGGTCGTGAATGACCACCTGGCGTGCGGCACGCTCCACCGTTTCGCCCTCACGGGCGTACTCGTACAGCGCCTTGCCATCCTTCTTCAGTGCGCTGTGCATGGGTGGCACCTGCTCGATGGGGCCCATGAAGCGGTCGAGCACCTCGACCACCTGCCCCACCGTGCATTCCACGGGTCGCGCCTGGACGACGTCGCCCTCGGCATCGCCGGTGCTGGTTTTCAGGCCCAGGCGAACCGTGGTTTCGTAGGTCTTGTCAGCGTCCAGATGGATCTGGCTGAACTTGGTGGCGGCGCCGAAACACAGCGGCAACACGCCACTGGCCAGCGGATCGAGCGTGCCGGTGTGGCCCGCCTTTTCAGCGCGCAGCAGCCACTTGGCCTTCTGCAAGGCCTGGTTGCTGGAGAGACCCAGCGGCTTGTCGAGCAACAACACCCCATGCACAGGGCGCCGTTGCACCCTGGTGCGTGGCGCGTGCATCACTCGTCCTCGTTCTTGGAACGCGAAGCCACGGCCTTGGAGATCAAGGCGTTCATGTCGGCCGCGCGCTCGGTGGTGCGGTCGAACACGAAATGCAGCGTCGGCACGGTGTGGATGTGCAGGCGCTTGAACAGGCCGTTGCGAAGGAAACCGGCCGCCGCGTTGAGACCTTCCAGGGTCTCGTCGGGGTTGCCGGTGAGCAGGCTGAAGAACACCTTGGCGTGCGCGTAGTCGGGCGTGACCTCCACCGCATTGATCGTGACCATGCCCACCCGCGGATCCTTGAGCTCGCGCGCGATCAGCTCGGCCAGATCGCGCTGGATCTGGTCGGCCACGCGGAAGCCGCGGTTGGGGACGGAGGACGCTTTGCGGGGCATGGTTGTCTTCTTACAGCGTACGAGCCACTTCCTTGACTTCGAAGAATTCGAGCTGATCGCCTTCCTTGATGTCGTTGTAGTTCTTCAGCTTGATACCGCACTCGAAGCCTTCCTTGACTTCGCGCACATCGTCCTTGAGGCGCTTGAGCGTGTCGATCTCGCCCGTGTACACCACCACGTTCTCGCGCAGCAGGCGGAAATGCGCGCTGCGGGTGACCATGCCGGAGGTGACCATACAGCCGGCCACCGTGCCGATCTTGGAGGCCACGAACACGGTGCGGATCTCGGCCGAGCCGATGACCTCTTCGCGCTTCTCGGGCGCCAGCATGCCGGACATGGCTGCCTTCAGATCGTCCACAGCGTCGTAGATGATGTTGTAGTAGCGCAGGTCCACGTCGTTGCCTTCGGCCAGCTTGCGCGCGCCCACGTCGGCCCGCACGTTGAAGCCGATGATCACCGCCTTGGAGGCAATGGCCAGGTTGACGTCGGACTCGCTGATGCCACCCACGCCGGCGAACACCAGCTGCACCTTGACCTCTTCGGTCGAGAGCTTGAGCAGCGAAGCAGCCAGCGCTTCCTGCGAACCCTGCACGTCGGCTTTGACGATGATGGGAAGCAGCTTGACCTCGCCCGCCGTCATGTCGGAGAACATGTTCTCCAGCTTGGCGGCCTGTTGCTTGGCCAGCTTGGTGTTGCGGAACTTGCCGGCACGGTAGGTGGCGATCTCGCGCGCACGGCGCTCGTCGGTCATCACCATGAAATCGTCGCCGGCCTGCGGCACTTCGGACAGGCCCTGGATCTCCACAGGGATCGAAGGACCGGCCGCCTTGATGGGCTTGCCGTTCTCGTCCAGCATGGCGCGCACGCGGCCCGAGGTCTGACCGACCAGGATCACGTCACCGGTCTTGAGCGTACCGCTCTGCACCAGCACGGTGGCCACGGCACCACGACCCTTGTCCAGGCGCGCCTCGATCACCAGACCCTTGGCCATGGCTTCGACGGGCGCCTTCAGTTCCAGCACCTCGGCCTGCAGCAACACGTGTTCGAGCAGCGAATCCACGCCTTCGCCTGTCTTGGCCGACACGCCCACGAACGGGGTGTCACCGCCAAACTCTTCCGGCACCACTTCTTCAGCGACCAACTCGGAGCGCACTTTTTCCAGGTTGATGCCCGGCTTGTCGATCTTGGTCAGCGCAACGACCATGGGCACGCCCGCCGCCTTCGCGTGCTTGATGGCTTCCTTGGTCTGCGGCATGACGCCGTCGTCGGCCGCGCAGACCAGGATCACGATGTCGGTGGCCTGGGCACCGCGGGCACGCATGGCGGTGAACGCCTCGTGGCCCGGGGTGTCGAGGAACGAGATCATGCCGCGCGGGGTTTCCACGTGGTACGCCCCGATGTGCTGCGTGATGCCGCCCGCTTCGCCCGCCGCCACCTTGGCGCGCCGGATGTAGTCCAGCAGCGAGGTCTTGCCGTGGTCGACGTGGCCCATGACGGTGACCACGGGCGCGCGAGGCAGGGCCTCGGCGTCCTGTTGTGCGGCTTCCTCGTCGGTGAAGGCTTCGGGATCGTCCAGTGCGGCCACGATGGCCTTGTGGCCCAGTTCTTCCACCACGATCATCGCGGTGTCCTGGTCCAGCGGCTGGTTGATGGTGACCATCTGGCCCAGCTTCATCAGCTGCTTGATGACCTCGGACGACTTCAGGCTCATCTTGTGCGCGAGCTCGGCCACCGTGATGGTCTCGGGCACGTGCACCTCGATCACCTTGAATTCGGTGGGCGCCACGAAGTTGCTCTGGCCAGCGTCGCGCGAATCGCGGTCGTTGCGGCGGCCACGCGGGCCACCACGCCAGTTGGAGCGCCCGGCGCTGGTGTCACCGCGCGTCTTGATTTCCTTCTTCTTGGCCGCGTCGTCCTTCCAGGTGGAGGACAGGTTCTCGGACTTGACTTCCTTCTTGCCCGCTGCGCCGCCCGGCGCCACCGGTGCGCCAGCAGCGCCCGGCGCCTTGGCGGGTGTGCCCGCAGGCTTGTGCAGCGTGCCCTTGATGCCGGCCTTGGGATCGGCAGACGGTGCAGGTTCCGGCTTCTTGGCCACCATCGTCTTGGCCGGCGCGGACATCATTGCGCGGATGTTGGCGGCTTCGGCTTCGGCCTTGCGGCGGCGTTCCAGCAGATCCTGGGCACGAGCCTCCTCGGCCTTCTTGGCTTCGGCGTTCTTGTCGGCGATCACGCGCGCGGCGGACTCGCGCTCGAGCGCGGCTGCCTTCGACTGGGTTTCCTTGGCTTCCTTGTCGGCCTTGGCTGCAGCGGCTTCATCCACCGTGCTGGGTGCCGCGGCCTCGGCGGCGACGCGGGCAGCGCTCTCCGCAGCCTCGGCGGCGGCGCGCTCCTGCTCGGCCTTGGCCTGGCGGGCTTCCTCGGCCTCGCGGGCCTGGCGCTTCTGCGTCAGCTCCTCTTCCTGGCGGCGCAGCAGCTCGGCCTGGCGGCGCGCGTCTTCCTCGCGACGGGCCAGTTCCTCGGTGTCGATCACCGGCGCGGCTTCGGCCACTGTCTCAGGCACGGCAACTTCGTCGTCGCGCTTGATGAACGTGCGCTTCTTGCGCACTTCCACCTGAATGGTGCGCGCGCGCCCTGTCGCATCGGCCTGCTTGATCTCGGAGGTCGATTTCTTGACGAGGGTGATCTTCTTGCGCTCACCGCCGCCAACCGTGCCGTGGCTGGCCTTGAGATGGCCGAGCAACGACTGCTTGTCGGATTCGGTGACCGCATCGGTCCCGGAAGTCTTGGGCACTCCGGCTGCTGTGAGTTGCTCCAGCAGGACGGAAGTGGGCTTGTTCAGCTCGGCAGCCAATTCGGCGACGGTGGTACTGGTCATGGGTTCTTTTCTCCGCTGGGGCCTCCGCTGGTCAGTTGGTGGGTTGCGCTTCGTCACCGGTGAACCAGTGCGCGCGTGCCAGCATGATCAGCGCCGTGGCCTCTTCAGGCGTCTGTGCGGTGATGTCGGTGAGTTCGTCGGTGGCCAGATCGGCCAGCTCGTCGCGGGTGTGGACACCGGCGTCGGCCAGCTTGGCAATCAGCTCGGGCGTCACGCCTTCGAGGTCGCGCAGGTCCTGCGAGACTTCCTCGACGCTTTCTTCCCGCGCGATTTCCATCGTCAGCAGGGCGTCCTTGGCGCGCGTGCGCAGCTCGTTGACGGTGTCTTCGTCGAAGGATTCGATCTCGAGCATTTCCTGCAGCGGCACGTAGGCCACTTCCTCGAGGCTGGTGAAACCTTCCTCGATCAGGATGTCGGCGATCTCCTGGTCCACGTCCAGCTTGGCCATGAACACCTTGCGGATGCCGTCGGCCTCTTCGGCCTGCTTCTGCGCCGATTCGTCGGCGGTCATGATGTTGATGCGCCAGCCGGTCAGCTCGGAGGCCAGACGCACGTTCTGGCCGCCACGGCCGATGGCGATGGCGAGGTTTTCCTCGTCGACCACCACGTCCATCGCATGACGCTCTTCGTCCACCACGATGGACACCACGTTGGCCGGCGCGAGCGCGCCGATGACGAATTGCGCCGGGTCTTCCGACCAGAGCACGATGTCCACGCGTTCACCGGCGAGTTCGTTGGTCACGCCGTTGACGCGCGAACCACGCACGCCGACACAGGTGCCGATGGGGTCGATGCGCTTGTCGAAGCTGTGCACGGCAATCTTGGCGCGCGAACCCGGGTCACGGGCGCAGGTCTTGATCTCGAGCAGGCCCTGTTCGATCTCGGGCACTTCCTGGCGGAAGAGTTCGATCATGAAGGACGGTGCGGAGCGCGACAGCAGGATGGGCGCGCCACGCAGTGTGAGGTCGACCTCCATGATCATGGCGCGCACACGGTCGCCCGTGCGGAAGTTTTCCTTCGGGATCATCTCGCCGCGCTTGAGGCGGCCTTCGACGCGACCGCTCTCGACGATCAGATCGCCCTTGTCCATGCGCTTGACGGTGCCGACGAAGATCTTGTCGCCGCGCGACATGAAGTCGTTGAGCAGCATCTCGCGCTCGGCGTCGCGGATCTTCTGCAGGATGACCTGCTTGGCGGCCATGGCGCCGATGCGGCCGATCGGCACGCTTTCCACCGGCTTCTCGATGTAGTCGCCTTCCTCGATGTCGGCCAGCTCGTCGCGCGCGTCGCTGAGCATTTCTTCGGCATCGGGGTTCTGCAGGCCAGCCTCATCGGGCACGACGAGCCAGCGGCGGAAGGTTTCGTAGGCACCGGTGTCCGGGTCCATGGCGACGCGGATGTCCACATCGCCCTTGTAGAGTTTCTTGGTGGCCGAGGCCAGCGCCAGTTCCACGGCGCCCAGCACCACGTCGCGCTCGACGTTCTTCTCGCGTGAGATCGCATCGATCAGCATCAACATTTCGCGGTTCATTTCACTCGCCCACCTTTCCGAATAGCTTGTCCGTAGTCACAACGTTTTCTCTCATTCATCACTGGGCGCAGCGGCTGCGCCCGGGGCCTGCCGGCCCTTGAAATTCACGATCGGCGCGAGCCGCGCCTGCTGGATATCTGCCAGCGAAAAAGCCAGGGCCTGCAATGGCACCGGCGCGCGCTTCTTGCTCACGCGCTGGCCGGGCTTGGGTTCCGGCGCATCGCTCCAGACCACCTGCCACTGCACACCATCGGCAGCACGTTCCAGCGTGCCGCGAAATTTCTTGCGGTTGGCCGCCACATCGGTCCCGGTGGCACCGATCGGCGCCTTCAGGGTCAGGTCCACCACCTGGCCCTCGAACCGCACGTAGTCAATCTCGCGCTTGAGCGGACGGTCGATACCGGGCGACCCCACTTCGAGGCGGCGGTACTCCAGCCCCTCGACTTCCAGCAGATACTGCAACTGGCGCGTGACCTTCTCGCAGTCCTCCACCGTCACGAAGCGTTCGGCGGGCGTTGGCTGGCCTTCTTCAGGCGCTTGCCAGGGCCAGTCGATGGTGACGCGCAGCAGACCACCGGCGGAGCGTTCCAGCTCCACCAGTTCAAACCCGAAACCGGTAACGGTCTGTTCTACGGTGTCTTGCCAAGCCATTGCGTGTGGTGTCTGCCCAGGTTCCTGCCCCCGGAATATCCGCAGGGCGAAAAGCGTTCGGCCAAAAAAAAAGGGCCGGTAGTTACCCGCCCATTTGGTCGTGAAGCCAGCATTGTAACGCTTACTGGTGCCTCCTGGCAACCGAACTACATGCCTAACAGCCATTGAATGAGGTTCTTGGCCAGAAACCCCAACATGCCAAAAGACAGCACGAGAAACAGAACAAAAGTACCAAATTTCCCGGCCTTCGATTCGCGCGCGAGATTCAGGACGATGAAGAGCATGTAGAGAATGAAGGCGCCCACGCCGAATGTCAGCCCGAATTGCGCAATCTGGCCTTCGGTAAATCCCAGGACAGTGGGTTCCATGGCTCAGCCCTGCCCGTCCCCGGCCGCGAGGTCGCGATAGGCGTGCCAGCTGGCGTGGCCCACCACCGGAATCAGCACGATCAGGCCAAGCAGGAGCGATGCCATCCCCACCCCCGCCAGCAGCGCGATCAGTACCGCCCAGAGCGTGGCGGGCCCGGGATGCGTGGCCACGGCCCGCCAGCTCCGCAAAACCGCCGCATGGACCGTCACAGGCCGGTCCACCAGCATGGGCAGCGCCACCACGGTGGATGCGAACACCGGGGCAGCCAGCAGCGCGCCCAGCAGCAGCCAGACCTCGAACAGGCCGATGTTGCGGACCAGCACCACGTGGCGCAGGAAATCCAGCGGCCTGTGAATCGGCTCGGGTGACCAGAGCGTGATCAGCGCGGCCGAGGTGAGCACCCAGCCCGTGCCGGCCAGCCCGAGCAAGAGGCCGAACCGCACCAGGCGCGCATCGCCCGAACGCCAGAGCCGCCAGACCTCGGGCAGGCCGATCCGATGGCCACGCACCAGATGCCTGCTGACCTCGTAGAGCCCGGTGGCCAGAATCGGCGCGACGATGAGGAAGCCGGAGAACGCGCCGGCCAGCAGCCAGAAACGGTCACGCGCCGCCCACAGGAGTCCGGCACCGAAAGCGGTGATGAGCAGGCCATGGAACAAGCCCGGCACCGGGTTGCGGCGCAGGTCGCTCCAGCCCGCGGCCAGCCAGCGCACGGGCGAATAGAAAGTAACGGGGGACGGAGGGGTTCGATACGCGCCCATGCGAGGCTTTATAGAGCCCCGGCGTGCGCGCTTCACTGACGCAGATCAACCGCGGTGGATTCAGGCAGCGGCCTGCACCAGCACCCGCGTGTAAGGGTGCTCGGGTGACTGAAGGACCCGCTCCACCGTGCCGGCCTCCACCACCGCGCCATCCTTCATCACGACCACCTCGTGTGCCATGGCACGGATGACGTCCACGTCGTGGGTGATCAGCAGATAGCTCAGCCCGCGCTCGCGCTGCAGCCGCTGCAGCAGGGCCAGCACCTGCTTCTGCACCGTCACGTCGAGCGCGCTGGTGGGCTCGTCCAGCACCAGCAGCTGGGGGTCGACGATCAGCGCACGCGCGATCGCCAGCCGTTGCCGCTGCCCGCCGGAGAACTCGTGCGGGTAGCGTTGCAGCCAGTCGCTGCCGCTTCGCGGGTCGTCGATCAGGCCCACGTCGGCCAGTGCCGCCACCACGCGCTCACGCCGCTGCGCCAGCGAGAGCTTTGGCTGGTGCACCTGCAAGCCCTCCCCCACGATCTGCTCGACGGTCATGCGCGGCGACAGCGATGAAAACGGATCCTGGAAAACGACCTGGACGCGCTGCCGCAACGCCCTGTCCTGACCGGTCTTTTTCGCCTGCGCCCAGTCGGTGCCCGCCACCTCCAGACTGCCCTGGTGCGGCAACAGGCCGAGCGCCGCCAGCGCCAACGTGGATTTGCCCGAGCCGGACTCGCCGATCACCCCCAGCGTCTGGCCTGGCCCAATCGCCATGTCGACGCCTTGCACGGCCACGAACTCGCCCTTTCTGAACCACCCCTTGAAGCCGGAAAGGCCCACCGGGTAGGTCACGCGCAGGCCCCGGGCCTGCAGCACCGGCGCCGCCTCGCCCAACGCCACGGGTTCGGCCACGTCGCGCTCCGGCCGGCTCGCCAGCAGCTTGCGCGTGTAGCGATGCGCGGGGGCCTCGAACACGTCGTTCACCGCGCCCTGCTCCACCAGATGCCCGCGCTCCATCACCGCCACGCGATCGGCGAAACGGCGCACCAGGTTCAGGTCGTGCGTGATCAGCAGCACCGCCATGCCGTGCTGGCGTTGCAGGTCGGACAGCAGGTCCAGGATCTGGCCGCGCAGGCTGACGTCCAGCGCGGTGGTGGGTTCGTCGGCGATCAGCAGTTTGGGCTGGCTGGCCAGCGCCATGGCGATCATGGCGCGCTGGCGCTGCCCGCCGCTGAGCTGGTGCGGGAACGCGCTAGCGCGCCGCTCGGGCTCTGGAATGCCGGTGGACGCCAGCAGCTCCACCACGCCCGCCCTGGCCTGCTGGGCCGTGAGCCCGCGCTTGAGCTGCAGCACCTCCGCGATCTGGTTGCCCACGCTGTACAGCGGATTCAGTGCCGTCATGGGCTCCTGGAAGATCACCGCCACCTCGTCGCCCCGCACGCCGCGCAACTCGCGCTCGCTCAAGGCGAGCAGGTTGCGGCCGCCCAGCATGGCCTGGCCCGTCACTTCGGCGTTGACCACCAGGCGCAGCAGCGACAGCGCAGAGACTGTCTTTCCCGATCCCGATTCGCCCACCAGCGCCAGTTTTTCACCTGGCGCGATGGCGAAGTCAATGCCGTGCACCACCAGCTGGCCGGCGAAGGCCACGCTCAGGTTCTTCACATCGAGCAAGGGCTCAGACATCCTGCTTCCTTGGATCGAGAGCATCGCGCAGGGCATCGCCCATGAAGGTGAGCAGCAGCAGCGTGATCACCAGCACGGCAAAAGTGAAGATCGAGATGTACCAGGCGTCGATGTTGTTCTTGCCCTGGCTGAGCAGTTCGCCCAGCGAAGGTGTGCCGGGCGGTACGCCGAGACCGAGAAAGTCGAGGGATGTCAGCGCCAGGATGGCCGCACTCATCCGGAACGGAAGAAAGGTGACGACGGGGGTCAGGCTGTTGGGCAGGATGTGGCGCCAGATGATCTGCCCATTCGACAAACCCATGGCACGCGCGGCGCGCACGTAGTCGAGCTGGCGGTTGCGCAGGAATTCGGCGCGCACGTAGTCGGACAGGCCCATCCAGCCGAACAGGCTCAGCAGCACCAGCAGCAGGCCCAGGCTGGGCGAGAACACGGCCGCGAAGATGATCAGCAGGTAGAGCTCGGGCATGGAGCTCCATATCTCGATGAAACGCTGGAACGCGAGGTCTGTCTTGCCGCCGAAGAAGCCCTGAATGGCGCCGGTGATGACGCCCAGCGCCACACCGAGGGCGGTGAGCGCCAGCGCGAACAGCACGCTGACGCGAAACCCGTAGATCAGCTGCGCCAGCAGATCCCGCCCGCGGTCGTCCGTGCCCAGCAAGTTGGCGCGGGTCGGTGCGGAGGGGTTCGGCTTCGCGGCAAAGTAGTTGATGGTCTGCGAGCCATACGGATTGGGCGCGTACAACGCCCAGTTGTCGCCCCGGGTGATCTGCTCGCGGATGAAGGGGTCCAGGTAGTCGGTGGGGGTTTCAAAATCGCCGCCGAACACCGTTTCGGGGTGGTCCTGCACGATAGGGAAATAGGTCTTGCCTTCGTAGCGCACCACCAGCGGCTTGTCGTTGGACAACACCTCGGCGAACAGGCTGGCCACCACCAGCACACAGAAGATCAACAGACTCCAGTAGCCCAGCCGGTTGCGCCTGAAGCGGTACCAGGCACGTCGGCCAGGGCTGAGAGAAGCTGCCGCCGCCATCAGTCGAACTTCACGCGCGGGTCCACCCACACGTAGCACAGGTCAGAGATCAGCTTGGTCACAAGGCCGATCAGGGTGAACAGGAACAGCGTGCCCATCACGACCGGGTAGTCGCGCCGGATCACGCTCTCATAGCTCAGCAGACCCAGGCCATCGAGCGAGAACAGGGTCTCGATCAGCAGCGCGCCAGTGAAGAAGGCGCCGATGAACGCCGCAGGAAAGCCGGTGACGATGGGAATGAGCGCGTTGCGCATCACGTGCTTCCAGAGCACCTGCCGCTCGCCCAGGCCCTTGGCCCGCGCGGTCATCACGTACTGCTTGCGGATTTCCTCAAGGAACGCGTTCTTGGTGAGCATGGCCGTGACGGCGAAGCTGCCCAGCACCATGGCCGTGACGGGCAAGGTGATGTGCCAGAGGTAGTCGACGATGCGCGCGCCCCAGCTCAGCTCTTCCCAGTTGGACGACGTGAGCCCGCGCAGCGGGAACCACTGCAACTGGCCGCCAAAAACCACCAGCAAGGCCACGCCCAGCACGAAGCCTGGAATGGCATAGCCGACCAGCACCAGCAGCGTCGTGACCAGATCGAAACGCGTGCCCGCTCGCACCGCCTTGGCGACCCCCAATGGCACGGCCACGCCATAGCTGATCAGGAAGGTCCATAACCCCAGGCTGATCGATACCGGCAGTTTCTCGACGATCAGTTCGCTCACCGGCTTGTTCTGGAAGAAGCTCTGGCCCAGGTCGAAGCGCGCGAACCGGCCCAGCATGTCGAAGAAGCGCTCGTGCGCGGGTTTGTCAAAGCCGTACAGCGCCTTGATCTGTTCGATGCGCTTGGGGTCGACGCCTTGCCCACCCCGGTACACCGAACCACCCTCGGCCCCCACGCCACCGGCCGCCCGCGCCTCCGCCAGGTACTGCTCCACAGGGCCACCGGGCACGAACTGGATCACCAGGAAGGTGAGCAGCAGCACGCCGAACAGCGTGGGCAGCATCAGCATCAGGCGCTTGAGGATGTAGGCCCACATGGTGTTCAGTCCTGGCGTGGTGGGGCCGCCCACCATGAATCGATGGCCCAGGCCTCGCCCGGTGCGTAAGGCGGCATTTGCGGCGCCCGCACCAGGCGCCACGCGTTGTAGACCATGCGGTGGGTGGACGAGGACCACTGCGGAATCAGCACGTGGCTGTGGCTGATGGCACGATCCAGCGCGCGGCAGGCGGTCAGGAATTCGGGCTGGGTCTTGGCGCCGACCATCCGCGCAATCAGCCGGTCGACCGCGGGGTTGGCGATGCCCGACAGGTTGCCCGAGTCGGGCGTTTTTGCGGCCTGGCTGCCGAACAGGTCGGCGTACTCGGAGCCCGGATTGGCCGTGCCCTGGAAATTGATCGAGATGATGTCGTACTGGAACCCTCGCACCCGCTGCTCGTACAGCGCGTAGTCCACCGGCCGGAAGCGCAGCGTGATGCCGAGCTTCTCGAGGTTGCGGATCCAGGGTGAGACCACCCGCACGCCGGTTTCGGCGCTGTCCAGGTACTCCAGCACCATCGGCTGGCCTTGCGCGTTCTTCAGCAAGCCATCCTGCACCGTCCAGCCTGCGTCGGCCAGCAAGGCCTTGGCCTTGCGCAGGTTGCCCCGCAGCGAGTCGTCGCCATCGGTGCGGGGCGGTGTGTACATGGGGCCGAAAACGGCGGGGGGCAGCTGGCCACGGCCGGGCTCCAGCAACGCCAGTTCTTCCGGAGACGGCAGGCCACTGGCTTCGCATGCGGTGTTGCCGAACAGGCCGTGCACACGCTGGTAGGCGCCGTAGAACATCTGCCGGTTCATCCACTCGTAGTCGATGGCCAGGCCCAGGGCCTCGCGCACGCGGATGTCGTCGAACGGCTTGCGCCGGGTGTTGAGCACATAGCTCTGGAAACCCGTGGGAAGCTTGTGGGCGAACTCGCCCTTGACCAGCTCACCACTGTCGAACCGCCGGCCGTTGACACGGCGCGCCCAGTCGCCCGCCGAGTTGAAGCGCATCAGGTCGAATTCGCCGGCCTTGAGCGCTTCCAGTCGCGCGGTGTTGTCCTTGTAGATCTTGACCGTGATGCGGTCGAAATTGGCGCGACCGCGGCGCACCGGCAGGTCGCGCGCCCAGTAAGCGGGGTCGCGCACGTAGGTGATGTCGCGACCGAACTTCACCGGACCGATCTTGTACGGCCCGCTGCCGATCGGTGGTTCCATCACCACCTTGTCGAAGGTCTTGCGCTGTCCCGTGGCGGGGTCGCGTTCATTGCCCCACTGGCGGCTGAAGACCGGGATCGAACCCACGATGAGCGGCAGTTCCCGGTTGGGCAGCTTGAAGCGGAACCGCACGGTGCGGTCATCCAGCACGTCCAGGCCGTCCACGTCGGCCAGGATGGTCTTGTAGGCCGGCGATGTGTACTGCCCGAGCAGGGTGTCGAAGCTGTGTTTGACGTCGGCGGCGAGCACCGGGTCGCCGTTGTGGAACTTCGCCGTGGCGCGCAGGCGGAACGTGACGGAAAGGCCATCGGGCGCGGCCTGCACGTCTTCGGCCAGCAGCCCGTACGCGGCGCCCACTTCGTCCAGCGCGCTGGTGAGCAGCGTGTCGAACATCAGATCGGTCAGGTAGGCCGGCGCCACGCCGCGCAGCGTGAAAGGGTTGTACTTGTCGAAGTTGCTGGTGCGCAGGTTGCTCACAAGCCTGAGTTCGCCACCCTTGGGCGCCTGCGGATTCACGTAGTCGAAGTTCGTGAAGCCATCGGGGTACTTCAGTTGCCCCCACAGCGCATAGCCGTGAGCAGCCCAGCCCGCCGAGCTCCACGCCGCCATCACCATGGCCGCGCACAACGTCACGAGACGGCGGCTGGGGCGAGGAAGGATGACGCGCATGAGACAATTCTGAAGGATTTTTCTCTGGAGACTGAAAAATGGGTTTTCTCGCTGGCAAGAAACTGCTGATCACGGGCGTGCTGTCCAACCGATCCATCGCCTACGGCATTGCCAAAGCCTGCCACCAACAAGGCGCCGAGCTGGCGTTCAGCTACGTCGGTGACCGCTTCAAGGACCGCATCACCGAGTTCGCGGCCGACTTCAATTCCAGGCTCATCTTCGACTGCGACGTGGGCGACGACGCGCAGATCGACAAGATGTTTGCCGACCTTTCGCAGACCTGGCCGAAGTTCGACGGCTTCGTGCACAGCATCGGCTTCGCACCGCGCGAAGCCATCACCGGGGACTTCCTTGAAGGCCTGTCCCGCGAAGCGTTCCGCATCGCACACGACATCAGCGCCTACAGCTTCCCCGGCATGGCCAAGGCCGCCCTGCCCTACCTGAACGACAAGGCCTCGCTGCTCACGCTGAGCTACATGGGCGCCATCCGTGCCGTGCCCAACTACAACACCATGGGCCTGGCCAAGGCCAGCCTGGAAGCTTCGGTGCGCTACCTGGCCGAATCGCTCGGCCCCAAGGGCATGCGCGTCAACGGCATCAGCGCCGGCCCCATCAAGACGCTGGCGGCCAGCGGCATCAAGGACTTCGGCAAGCTGCTCAACCTGGTGGCCTCTGCGGCGCCCATCCGCCGCAACATCACCATCGAGGAAGTCGGCAACGTCGCGGCCTTCCTGCTGTCCGACCTGGCCTCCGGCGTCTCGGCCGAAATCACCTACGTGGATGGCGGCTACGCCCAGACCACGGGCGTGAGCCGCGACAGCCAGGCAATGCTCTGACCTCCCCCCGCTTGCAGCGACGCGCACTGTTCGCCGGGTTCGGTGCGGCCCTGCTGCTGGCGGCCTTGCCGGCGCCACCGGCCTTTGCGGCGTCGCCGCCCGCCCTGATGCTCGCGGGCGTCTACCGCCCGGGCATTCCCCTCGAAGGCTATTGGCTCAGCGAAAAGTACGACGGCCTGCGCGCGTACTGGGATGGGCAGCGGCTGCGCACCCGCGGAGGCGACGCCCTCGTGACGCCCGCCTGGTTCACGGCGGGATGGCCCACCGAGCCCATGGACGGCGAGCTCTGGGCCGGCAGGGGCCGCTTCGAGGAAGCCCTGTCCACCGTGCGCCAGCAGACACCGAACGACGAGGCCTGGCGCTGCATCCGCTTCATGGTGTTCGATCTTCCTGCCCACACCGGCGCGTTCACCGACCGCATCGCGGCGTACCACGGGCTTGTCTCACGCATCGATCAACCGTGGGTTCGACCCGTGCCACAGGAGCGTGTGGCGAACCACGCGGCCCTGATGAACCGGCTGGACCGCATGGTGAAGGATGGCGGCGAAGGCCTGATGCTGCACCGGGGCGACGCGCCTTACCGTGCCGTGCGCAACGACGATCTGCTCAAGGTCAAGACCCACGAAGACGCCGAGGCCCGCGTGATCGGGCATGTGCCGGGACAGGGGCGGCACACCGGCCGCCTGGGCGCCCTACAGGTGGAAACCCCCGAAGGCGTGCGCTTTCGCCTGGGCACCGGCTTCACGGATGCCCAGCGCGAGCGCCCACCCGCACTCGGCGAGTGGGTGACGTACCGCTTCAGGGGTGTGAGCGCGAAGGGCGTTCCGCGCTTTGCCAGCTTCCTGCGGGTGCGGCCAGACGCACCACGCTGAAGCGCCGCGGCCTCAGGCCTTCACGCAGTCGGCGAAGAAGCGCTTGCGGCCATCGTCGCCCACCACTTCCACCAGACCGTGGATGTCGGTCTCGAAGCCCGGGCACTGCAGGTTGAATTCGCGCGCGAACTTGAGATAGTCCACGATCTTCTTGTTGAACACCTCACCAGGAATCAGCAGCGGAATGCCGGGCGGGTACGGCGTAACGAGGCTGGTCGTGATACGGCCTTCGAGGTCATCGATCGGCACACGCTCGGTGGTGCGCTGCGCGATGTGTGCGAAGGCGTCGGTCGGCTTCATTGCCGGCGTCAGGTCGCTCAGGTACATCTCGGTCGTGAGGCGGGCGATGTCGTAGCGCGCATAGAGCTCGTGCACGTGCTGGCACAGGTCACGCAGGCCCATCTGCTCGTAGCGGGGGTGCTTCTGGCAGAACTCCGGCAGGATGCGCCACATCGGTTGGTTCTTGGCGTAGTCGTCCTTGAACTGCTGCAGCGCGGTCAGCAAGGTGTTCCAGCGGCCCTTGGTGATGCCGATGGTGAACATGATGAAGAAGCTGTACAGGCCGGTCTTCTCCACCACCACGCCGTGTTCGGCCAGGAATTTGGTGACGATGGATGCGGGAATGCCGTTGGTCTCGAAGCGGCCATCCAGGTTGAGACCCGGGGTGACGATCGTTGCCTTGATCGGGTCCAGCATGTTGAAGCCCGGCGCCATGTCGCCGAAGCCGTGCCAGTCCTTGTCATTGAAGGCAACGTCCTTCTGCTTGAGCACCCAGTCGCCGGTCTCGCCCATGCCCTCATCGGCCAGGTCGTCCGGCCCCCACACCTTGAACCACCAGTCGTCCTCACCGAACTCGGCCTCGACCTTGCGCATGGCGCGGCGGAAATCAAGCGCCTCGAAGATGCTCTCTTCCACCAGCGCACGGCCGCCGGGCGGCTCCATCATGGCCGCGGCCACGTCGCAGCTCGCGATGATCGCGTACTGCGGGCTGGTGCTGGTGTGCATCAGGTAGGCCTCGTTGAAGAGGTGGCGGTCCAGCTTGACGTTCTGCGAGTCCTGCACCAGCACGTGGCTGGCCTGGCTGATGCCGGCGAGCAGCTTGTGGATGGACTGCGTGGCATACACCACCGACTCCATCGGGCGCGCGCGCTTCTTGCCCATGGCGTGGAAGTTGCCGTAGAACGGATGGAAGGCCGCGTGCGGCAGCCAAGCTTCATCGAAATGCAGGTTGGCCACGTAGCCGTCCAGCATCTGCTTGATGGCCTCGGTGTTGTAGAGCACGCCGTCGTAGGTGGATTGCGTGAGCGTGAGCACGCGCGGCTTCACCGTGGCAGCGTCGACGCCGGCGAGCAGCGGGTTGGCGCGGATCTTGGCCTGGATCGCCTCGATCTCGAACTCGCTCTGCGGGATCGGGCCGATGATGCCGTAGTGGTTGCGCGTGGGCTTGAGGAAGACGGGGATCGCGCCCGTCATGATGATGCTGTGCAGGATGGACTTGTGGCAGTTGCGGTCCACCACCACCACGTCGCCCGGCGCCACCGTGTGGTGCCAGACCATCTTGTTGCTGGTGCTGGTGCCGTTGGTGACGAAGAAGCAGTGGTCGGCGTTGAAGATGCGCGCCGCGTTGCGTTCGCTGGCGCCGATGGCGCCGTTGTGGTCCAGCAGCTGGCCCAGCTCTTCCACCGCGTTGCACACGTCGGCACGCAGCATGTTCTCGCCGAAGAACTGGTGGAACATCTGGCCCACCGGACTCTTCAGAAATGCCACGCCGCCGGAGTGGCCCGGGCAATGCCACGAGTAGGAGCCGTCTTCCGCGTAATCGAGCAGAGCCTTGAAGAACGGCGGCTGGATGCCTTCGAGGTAGCTCTTGGCCTCGCGGATGATGTGGCGCGCCACGAACTCGGGCGTGTCCTCGAACATGTGGATGAAGCCGTGCAGCTCGCGCAGCACATCGTTGGGCAGGTGCCGGCTGGTCTTGGTCTCGCCGTAGATGTAGATCGGCACATCGGCGTTCTTGCGGCGCACTTCGTCGATGAAGTTGCGCAGGTTCAGCACCACCGGGTCGATGTCGTCACCGTGGCTGAATTCCTCGTCGTCGATCGACAGGATGAACGCACTTGCCCGGCTCTGCTGCTGCGCGAACTGGCTCATGTCGCCATAGCTCGTCACGCCGACGACTTCGAAGCCCTCGACCTCGATCGCCTGCGCCAGCGCGCGAATACCCAGACCCGACGTGTTCTCGGAGCGGAAGTCCTCATCGATGATGACGATGGGAAAACGGAATTTCATGTGATTCTCCAGCCGTGTCGTGCCGGCTACGGGGGATGGGTACCGGGGCGTGGGCGCCAACGGTGGCAAAGCAGGCGCGAAGTGTACGGAAATCGCGTGTCGGCCTGCGGAACGCGCCAGGCTTTTTGTCGCAGAATGTGGCGCAAGCCAGACATTCAACCAGCTAGACCTCGCCGGTCCGCGTCCGGTTCCCTTTCATTCTGAAGACAGGAGTATTCATGTCGGACTCAACCTTGTGGTGGCTGCTGGCGGGCGCCGCCGTCGCGCTCGAGCTTTTCACAGGCACCTTTTACCTGCTGATGCTGGCGGTGGGCATGGCCGCCGCCGCCCTCGCCGCACACGCCGGCGCGGGCACACCCGTGCAGTTGATCGTGGCGGCGGTGGTGGGCTCAGCGGCGGTGGTGGGCTGGTACTTCATCAAGAAGCGCCGGGCAGGCGATCCTTCCGTGCGCTCCATGCGCAGCGTCAACCTCGACGTGGGCGAAGTGCTGCAGATCGACGAATGGCTGGCCGACGGAACCGCCAGCGTGAAATACCGCGGTGCGCAATGGACCGTGATCCAGCGCCCCGGCAACGCGCCCACACCGGGCGCCTACCGCGTGGCCGAACTGGTGGGCAACCGCCTGCTCGTCGACAAGGTCTGAGGCGCTGCCACCTGCATGCGCTACCCTCAGGCGTCCTGAAACCCTATCGAGAGCCGAATCCATGGAAATTGCCATCGTTCTATTCATCATCGCCGTCCTCTTCATCACGCGCTCCATCAAGGTGGTGCCGCAGCAGAACGCCTGGGTGGTGGAGCGGCTTGGCAAATACCATGCGGCGCTCGCGCCGGGCCTGAACTTCCTGGTGCCCTTCGTCGACAAGGTCGCCTACAAGCACAGCCTGAAGGAAATCCCGCTGGATGTGCCCAGTCAGGTCTGCATCACCCGTGACAACACCCAGCTGCAGGTCGACGGCATCCTGTACTTCCAGGTCACCGACCCGATGCGCGCGAGCTACGGCTCGTCCAACTACATCGTTGCCGTGACGCAATTGGCCCAGACCTCGCTGCGCTCGGTCATCGGCAAGCTGGAACTCGACAAGACCTTCGAAGAGCGCGACATCATCAACGCCCAGGTCGTGCAGGCCATTGACGAGGCCGCGCTGAACTGGGGCGTGAAAGTGCTGCGGTACGAGATCAAGGACCTGACGCCGCCCGAAGCCATCCTGCGCGCCATGCAGTCGCAGATCACCGCCGAACGTGAGAAGCGCGCCCTGATCGCCGCCTCCGAAGGCCGCCGCCAGGAACAGATCAACATCGCCACCGGCGAGCGCGAGGCGTTCATCGCACGCTCTGAAGGTGAAAAGCAGGCCGAGATCAACAACGCGCAGGGTGAGGCCGCGGCCATTCTCGCCGTGGCCGAAGCCACCGCCGAAGCCATCCGCCAGGTGGCCGATGCCATCCGCCAGCCCGGCGGCCAGGAGGCCGTGCAACTCAAGGTGGCTGAAAAGGCCGTGGAAGCCTACGGCAAGGTCGCTGCCGACGCCACCACCACCCTGATCGTGCCCAGCAACATGACCGAGGTTTCTGCCCTGATCACGTCGGCCATGAAGATGGTCGGCGCCGGCAAGAGCGCCTGACCCCGGTTGCAGCCTGCTACAATCGCAGGCTTCGCGGAGAGGTGGATGAGCGGTTTAAGTCGCACGCCTGGAAAGCGTGTGTGGGCTAATCCCCACCGCGGGTTCGAATCCCGCCCTCTCCGCCAGCTATCGGTCCAAAGACGTCCAAAACCGTCCAGGACACCCCCCTAAAAGCCCCGTAAACACTAGAGTTACGGGGCTTTTTTGTTTTCCGACGTCCAGGGGCGTCCATTGCAAGCCAGATTTTTTTGGGGGTATGGTTGGGGTACTTTGGCGTAATCTTGGGGGTATCGCCCTCCAGCGCCTCAATGGATCCCTAAATGCCCCTGACCGACACTGCGATCAAAAAGCTCAAAGCCGGTGACAAGCCCGTGAAGGTCAGCGACGAGCGCGGCCTGTACTTACTGGTCAACCCATCTGGATCCAAGCTCTGGCGTTGGAAGTACCGGTTCGACGGCAAAGAAAAAGTACTCCCCGTGGGCCAGTACCCAGACATATCGTTGGCTCAGGCCCGCGAGGCGCGCGAGGACGCTCGTAAGCTCCTGGCCTTGGGCAATGACCCGATGGCTCAGCGGAAAGCAAAGAAAATCGCTCGCCGCCTGGCCGTTGAAGACACCTTTGCTGCTACCGCAAAGAAGTGGTGGGAGAGCTGGAAGGCGGCTCGCAGCGACAGCCACACCCTGTATGTCTGGCGTCGACTGGAGGCAGATATTTTTCCAGCCATCGGTGCGCGTCCTATAACGGAGATCGAGGCACCCGAACTGGTGGCAATGATGAAGAAGATCGAAGAGCGTGGCGCCCTCGACATTGCCAAACGAGCGCTTCAGACCTGTTCGCAGATCTTCCGCTACGCCATCGCTCACGGTGCCGCCAAGCGTAATCCTGCTGCGGACATCCGGCCTAGCGACGTGCTGGCCTCTCGCAAGAAGGAGAACTATGCGCGGGTAGATGCCAAGGAGTTACCGCAGCTGCTGCGCAAGATCGAGGTCTACAACGGCAGCACGATCACGCGGGTAGCGATCAAACTGATGTCCATGACTTTCGTGCGCACCAAGGAACTGATCGGCGCCCGGTGGGCAGAATTCGATCTGGACGCAGCGCGCTGGGACATTCCTTCTGAGCGCATGAAGATGAAAACACCGCACATTGTTCCGCTGTCGACTCAGGCCGTCACACTGCTCCGCAGCCTTCACACCCTCACGGGACACAGTGCCCTGCTCTTCCCCGGCGAACGCAATCACGAAAAACCCATGAGCAACAACACGATCTTGGGCGCACTGGATCGCATGGGCTACGCTGGTCAGATGACTGGCCACGGCTTCCGAGGTCTGGCATCCACGCTTCTACATGAACAAGGCTGGCCGCATGAGCACATTGAGCTTCAACTTGCCCATCAAGAGCGCAATCAGGTGAGCGCCTCCTACAACCATGCCCTCTATCTCCAGCCACGCGCGAAGATGATGCAAGCGTGGTCTGATTTTTTGGATGCAAGCACCGCAGGTAACGTAGTCCCACTCCTGCGAAAGCTCGGGTAACGCTGTGAGTGTGCAGTCCTGTACGGGAGGCAATGCTGGGGTCTACCAAATGAATGGCTACCCGTGAACCACCTGCGACTTCTTGATGGGACGCTCCACTCACGGAAGCACCGCGCAGAAAAACCAGTTGTCCGAGACGCATGGATACGTTAGCATTCGCGAGTCGAGAACGAAGTGGTTCTGCACGCTTCTATGTCTTGACTGAAACCGGGACCAACGCATGTTGGCCCGACTGTTGACCAAGCTGCCACGCCATCAATGGCCCGATGCCGTGCTCAGCCTCTGCTTTTCAGTAAGTTGAAAACCCGATCGCTCGGTAACTGCGATGGACTTTGGTCGATCTACGAGTTACGAGCTGGGTAACACAGCAATCCATCACCGTAGGTCCCTGGCCGGCACCAACTCGCGATGTGATCGCTGGAGGCTCAACATCTGTCCCATGAGGCAGATGCGCGCAAGCCGCGTTTGAACTCCCCTTTTGCAGAAATCCACTTTGTGCAGCTGAACGCCGCATGCGCTCGGCTGTGCTTCAGATAACTCACTTTGAGGCCATAAACATGCCCCAAGCGCAAAAGAATTTCATCGATCGACACCCAACATCAACAAGCGAGAACAACCACACCAAAGAGCGATCGCCAGGAGCGGTGGCACATCCTGACAAAGGTCACCTTCTCACGATCTTCGAGGTAGTAGACATTGTCAAGTTGAGCCGCTCTTCCATCTACTCGCTAATGAAAAAGGGGATGTTCCCCCAGAACCGGAAGGCATCTCTGTCGGCCTCCCGCTGGGTCAGCACTGAAATCGACGCCTGGATCGCCGGACTGAAAACGGGAGAGCACGCATGACGGCATCGGCAGCCATCATGGTAGATCGTGGTGCCGATATTGCTGCTATCTCTGCCGCTTTACGGGCGCTGCAACCGCGTCGTCAAAGCGCCACGGAAATGGTGTTCAGCAAGGTGTATCCCGATATCGTCGAGACACTGCAGCGCAATGTACCCAAGCGGGCGTTGATCTCAGCACTCAAAGATGTGGGCCTAAAACTGTCGCCGGCCAAGTTCAACGCCCTCCTCGCGGCAGAGGCAGCCCGTCGCGGCGATGACTTAACTCTCACCGTAGTACCCCGCGCCAAGCCGTCATCCCTGTTGCCGACCGTCACATAGACAGCATCCACAGAAGACTTGCCCACACCCGTCGCCGGGTCGTGGGCATTCTTTGCTGCGATCACTTCCAACACTGGTACGCAACGAGCACCCACGCCCGTACACTGATGAACACCTATTTGGACCCCTACCCCATCCGCCATGGCGACATTGGCCACTTCGACAACATGCCCGCTCTTATGCGGCCCTACTCCGTCGGACAACCTGCAGCGGCGAAGGCTATTGCTGCGTTGACGCCTGGTCTCTTCAAAGTCGCCACTGAACTCAGAGCGCTGTACGGCACGACAGAAGAAGCAACACTAGCGAACTTGCTTGGCTGCGTCGCATTTGCTGCTGCAGCGAACTATCAGACGCGCAAACACAACGGCAACACCATGCCGCTGTCTTTGCATATTCTCCTCCTCAGTGGACCAGTCAGTGGAAAGTCCGATGCATACGAACGCTTCAGGCGCCCCCTCGCCGTCAGTATGCGGAAATGGAAGAAGCCTTGGGCTTTCGCCGACACCACTGAATCAACAATCCTACGATCCGTTAGTCAAGGGATGAAGTGGGGGCAACAAAGCCGTGATGAAGGGCGGAGCTACTTCAAGTCCCCCATGAGCCGCGCCTTCGACACTCTGAGCAATCTATACGAGGGCCAACCACCAGAATACTCCCGCGCAGAGAACATCAGAGAGGACCGCATCAACGAGACACCAGAGAGCATTGCCTTCATCTCCTTGATGAATTCTCAGGCTCACTACTTCCAGGAGTGGAGGGCGAAGTACCTCGAAGAAGCGATTGCGTCAGGCTATCTCTACCGCGTTCTCCTGCTCGAGAGCAAACGCACAGCTGACGCCGGGGTGGGAGGCAAACAGCCCGAAGTAGCGCTGCTGCAATATGACAATCGGATGAGCGAGTTGATAGAACAGGGCCGTAAAAACCTGGAAACGTCGGAGCCGCATCAACTCGAAGTTCTCGAACTATCAGTGGAAGCGGAGCAGACCTTACAAGGGGCTACGGAGCAATACGCGCAACGAGCTTGTACCTACATGGCACCAGAAGATGCAAAGATTTTGGCCATTCGCTTGTCTGCCAACACACGCCGTATCGCCGGAGGCATGCACACCTACGAAGGCTACTGTGGCGACATCTCGGCGGACACCATGGCGCGTGCATGCATCCTCGCGAACTGCTTTCTACACTGCTGGCTTGATGCTGTGCTCCCACAACGTCCCCCGCCGCCTCCACCGCAGTCACAACTTGATGCCAGCCGTTTGGAGAGGGAGTTGAGAGAGCACGGCTGCTATAGCGTCCGAGAGTCGGACTTAGTGGCAACCTCAGCGAACTTCGGGTGGACAAAGAGCCGGATGGAAAAAGCGATCCTCTTTCTTTGCGGTTCGGGTCGAGCGCTCATCGTCCCCCGTACCACGAACGGGCGTCGCAACATCATGCTGGAGCTTCAGTTCGGCAACATCATCCCTTTCGGGTCAATCTAAGAAATGAAGGCGCGCTCACCGTTCAATGAAGAGCGATGGGTGCGTCACATCCGCCCTTGTAGCGATCAACGATGAAGACAACCGACGCGCTACCCCTCGGCCTCGCACGCCACCTCAACTGGTCACTGAATGATGCTCCACCATGCGATGGTCATGGGCCGGTAAAGCATCAGAAGATCAACATCTATCGCCTGACTCGACTAGATAGTTTCATTACTGCCGCAATAAGAACACCGCATGCTCCGACTCGGCTAGACACGTCACAGCTCCTTGGAGAACTCGACCCAGAGGCGCGCAAGCTGTCATCGTTCTTTCGAGACATCGCCGTGGCATATGAAACCTACTCTCCATCTCTTGAATACGCCCCTCATCTGAAACTTTTCTTCGAGGCGTATACGCGCCACACAGTCAGCCGACTTCGCGCCAGTTCACACGGATACCTTGAACGTCTCCACGAGCACCTCGATGCGTTCAATGACTTCTATGCCACGTTCCGCCATGCGCTCCGGGACGAACGAAAACTACATGCAGAGTTGCACAACTGGCGTTTCAGCGGCATCCAGAACAACCAACGTCTCCATCAATACCTCGACAACTACATCCAAAAAAACCGCAATGTGACGGCCATGCATTTCACGTTGTTTCACACGGCCGAACAGCTCGATCTCTCCGTCGCAACGACGTCAGAGCAAAAAAAATACCTTACCCAACTGAGTAGTTCTCGTGAAGCTTTCTTCAACGGGTTCACGAGGAAGCGAGCATATTTCCCTCACAAGCCAGGATACGTATGGGCGGTGGATCCGTCTCATTACGAAGGTTACGGGCTGCGCATCACGTTGTTGTTCAACACCATGGCCTTAACTAACGAGCATCCCTACCCCCATCTTCATGCCCACGAGATTGGAGCCTACTGGGTCTCGAAAGCGACTAACGGGCGTGGGCACTATCACTTGCACCCGGCCTGCAAGTTCCCGTCAACGGGGCCAGCCTTCGACCGCATAAACGTCGATGAACCTCGCAAACTGCAGAGGATGAAAGAACATCTCGAGTGCATGGCCTTGCATCACGCCTTGGTTCGGGTCAGGAATCAGCCGAAAGGCAAGTTCTTCGGTACGCCTCAGCGTTGATCGTAAACGTCCGGTCATCCCATCTTGATGGACACCCTATATACGCAGCTTACGCATCGCGGCGTTCACGGCATTGCGGTCGAAACCGGGATCGAAGGGGCCGCTGTTCCACTTCCACATTGGAAGTCGCCGTAGCCCCATGGCCTACGTCGCCAGGTGGAAATGGCTTGGCTTTGGCCACACAAAGCGGGCGACTTCTCTCCGCGCCGCGTTCCATGGCCGCTTCGATCTGGATATGGTGGTGTCAGTCGTCTACCAAGTCGTAGGCGCACATGAATTCAGTGGTGCCGTCAGCTAGGCGTGCCATCACGTCGCGCAGGTACCGTTGATCTCGGCTGTCGTCAGTCGAACTAAGAGGGTTTCCAACGCATGGCTCGGACCGATGGCGTACCGTCCGAGCGGGAATCAGTAGCGGAAATGCCTAAGCTGTTGATTCCTCAAGACCACTGGTTTTCCCCTGACCTGCCCCCATCAGCCGCACCGGGCTGAAGTTAGTGAAGTCCAATGCATCGACATGTATGCATGTCTGACAGGTAGGAACGACCAATCAGCACTGTTTGTGCCTCAAATTTTTCAGTACCCCCGCAAAGGATGGTGGGTCACTTCGCCTCGCTCTCCATAACTCCGTACATCATATGGAGAGAAAACATGCGGTGGGGCTTACGCTCGGAAGAGCGAAGTGCAATGAATGACGACACTTCTCATCATCACTCACATTGCTTCCTATGGAATATATATATAGCTTCATCCAGGAAGTATCCGCCCCACTGCAGAGTAACGGATCACATTCACAAGCCTTGATCTCACGCAGACAAGTTTGTTGATCAAGCAGTGAGCACGAAGTTGCTGTTCTCTCCATTCATCATTCAACCCAATGGAGAAAGCCATGAGCCATTCCGGCAACACCTACTCGACAACTTATCAGCAAGCATCCACTCGACGAGCACTGCGAAACACTAAACAAGCTCTGCGGCTTGATGATGCCATGTATGCAGCACGTTCACGATACTTGATCTTGGTTTTGACACTGACCTACAAGCAAGAATACAGAAACACCGTCACGCTCCACGAGATTCGCCATAACAGGGAACGATTCTTCGGCAACGTCAGACACAACCAACTTCTCCAAGGCATTGATGCCTACGTCTGGAAGATCGAAGAGGGCGAGAACTCAGGCGGTCTTCATCTTCATGTTCTGATCTACTACTCAGGTGAGCACCGTGCAGACATCTACATCGCGCAGTGCATCGGGGAGTACTGGGAAAACGTCATCACCAAAGGCAAAGGCTCGTACTGGAACAGCAACACTCAAAAGGAAATGCATGAGCGCCATGGCCATGGGATTGGTACTGGCCAGATAGATCGTCATGACCGTGCCAAGCGTGAAGCATTGCGTGAAAACTTGCGATACCTGGCAAAAGACACGCAACGTGTCACCGGCACAGGTGATGAGAACTGCAGGATGTTTGGAATGAGTCAACTGCCTAAAAGCCCTTAGCCTATAAAACAGGGCCGCCAGAACTTCTCGTCGCTGGCGGCCTATGTCCTGTGATCATTGCCACATCTATTGAGTAACGGTCAATCACGCCACGATCCCTGCCCTCACGCTCACGCTGAGTGCAGTCATAAGCCCTCCAGCGCCACTTCTGCATACTTTGCGTCGCGATACTTAGTGATGTTCAACATGCTGTAGGTTGCCGCTGCAAACGAGTGCTCCCGCTGCTCGACACCAGAATGCCGTTCAATCTCCAGACCGAAATAGCTCAACTGAAGCTCACCGTTGCTGAGAACAATCCACTTCACGACCTCTGATGCAGACTTGATCTTGGCATACCGGCGTTCAATGTCAGACAGTTGGGCTTGTCTCTCTGCTTCGAGTTTTTCCTTGTTCTGCTCCTCCGCTGCAAGACTGGCATCCAGTTGCGTCGTTGCCTTGTCCAACCCCTCTTGATCCATCTGAGTTCGGCGCAGCGCATTCTGCAAGTCTTCTGTCTCGGCCAACCCTTCGCGCTCGCGTGCCCTTTTCCGCTGTTGAACGGACCTTTCCATCCAAGATATCTCGGTGTCCAGTCTCCGCACGGCGTCTTTGAGGCTATTTGAGAAAGTCGCAGTCAGACGATCAAGCGCTGCCCTGTCGTTCTTGGACTTTGCGACGTGGTATCGCTCGATGTATATCGGCAAGAACGGCTCTTGTGCGCTTTGGCTAAGACGCTTGGATTCAAGCAAGGGAATCAGTTGCTCAAAAGTTCGTGCCTCCAACAACAAGGCCTTTTCTTGCTTGAGCTTTTCGACGTTGGCCTCTTCGTGAGCAGCCGCGCTCTGCGCTCTTGCTTGGGCCTTTTCCAGTTCCACTAGCCCATGCGCCAGTCGCTCCTCATAGTAGGCCGGACGCGCACGGATCTGCTCCATGTTGTCATCGATCTTTTTGAGCAGGACTGCGTGCATGTCGTTGACTTTGTCAGATGCCCTCTGTCTCTTCTGCTCAAAGGCGCCGGCGGCTCCTTCCAAAAGGCATCGGTACTCCACCCAAGTCCGTCCCGCTTCATCCTTCGTGGAGGACCAAGTACTTTTGCTGCAACTCTTGCGGCTGTCTAACGCCTGACTCCAAGTGTAGGTCTTGTCAGCGGGGAAGACTCCCTCTTTCACACGCGAGACAGCATCCGATTGGCATGCCGCGAGCGCCACAGTCGCGACCAAAAACAGCATGAAAGTTTTTCTATCCGTAAGCATCATTTTCAAAATTTAGAATTCGCTGGACGAAGTTGAAGTTTTAGCCCGAGCACAGCCTCATCAAGTAGTTGTTCGTCGCCACTCGGCAAAGCGCTCGCGCGGCCGTACTGCCTACACCATCAACTCGGCATCGAGCTACTTGACGCCCGGCCCTGGTGGCCACAGTGATATGGTTGCCAATCGCAGTTCGAGTCCGATTTGATCGGCGGTTATGTTCCTCCTTGCCCCCTAGTTCTTGTGAGTCTCACGCCACGTGTCGAAGCAAGAGATCACGTGCCTCTCCATAGCTTGGGCATCTGCTAAGCATGCCTATCGGCAAAACTGAGCAGAAATTGAGGTGCGGCCTGCACAAGCTCTTTGACCAGGTGCTGCACGCGCCCAAGTCCGCACTTGAAGAGTTGAGGTCCTGGCCTGTCCTGAGCGCCCCTGGTGAGCAGATTCCAGACCGACCAGGTGCCACTCAAGACTACGTGCCGCGCGCCGCAGCCTTTCGCTCCAGCTTGCTCCTCAGCGTCTCTGATGGCGAAGCCGTTGGAGAACACGCATGGCCCTCCTCCCCAGCCTCCGGTCCCGGTGAGGGAAAGAACTCCTCCACCACCGCCGCGCCCTCTTCTTGCGATTCCTCGAATGCACCGAACGAAAGCCCTTCACGTGCTGCGCCGTCCAGGTCGGCTTGGCTGAAGCCGGCCTCTCGTTTGGCCAACGCTTCGGTCTTGGCTTCGAAGATGGCCTCCTTCAGCGTGCTTCCCGTTCTCACCGTGAGGTCCACGTAGTAGATCGGCGTGCCGTGAGACTGTTGCGTGGACTTGCCCCGTAGGCGCAACTCCAGCGGCAAGGTCGAGAGGTTGCCTCCGCTGACTGCCTGGAAGTATTTGAGCCGGGTGGCCAAAGTGCGAATGCTGTTGAACCCGGTCGTGCGAAACACAAAGGTGCTCAGTTCCTCCTCGTTACCGATGCGCACGTTCAAGCGGCCAAAGGGCTTGCAGCCCTGCTCCGCCAACTCGCACGACTCCGGTGCTGGGCATGCCTTGGTCAACACGCCTTGCGCAGTTGCGCGCCGGCACGTATCCCCGTTGCCCACGCAGACTGGGCGGCCCGTGCCGCGATCGAACAGGCAGTAGCTGGCCCGCAGGTTCAGATCGGGATCGTCGAACAACAACCGAATAGGAATGCGGCGCAGCTTGACCGGCGCTTGAGCCTTTGCGGCGTCCTGGATGCCCGGGTGGGTGGCTTGTGCCTGAATATCGGTTTTTGCTTCGGCCTGGGCCTTGCGCAATTGCTCATCCAGCGGGTGCAGCATCCAACCGTCGCGGGTCTGGATCTGTGTGGTCAGAGTGAACTCGTCGTCTCTGACCGGCTGACGTTTGGCTCCGCGTTCGACAATTCGGCCTATGGAGATGCGCCCTACCACGGGCGGTGTGAGCGCGAGTCCTTTGAGCATGGAAGCTCCTTTCGATTGGATGTGGATGTGAAGGAAATGCCGACGCAGCGGATCAGCTCAGGGGCTGGCTATCCGGGCTAGTCGGGGCAGTTGGGGTAATGGCGGTACCGAGGGTCGTTGGCGCGTCATGGATAAGAAACCGACGCGAACCGGGTTTCTCGATAGCGTAGCGCTCACGCAGGCCAGGGTGATCGGCCAGAAGCCGCTCGATATCCACGCTCTCGCTATCCTTGCTGCGCCGCCAGGTGACCGAGCCCTGCTCGAACAGCACGCGCGTGGCTTCACCCATGTGCTGCTGTATCTGTTGCTTGAGCGTTGCCTCCAGGTGCACCTGGCGCTCAAGCTGCTGGCGCACGGCGAGCAGATCGGAGAACACGGCCGACATCACCAGATCAGAGGACCAGTTCAATGTTTGGCCTCGGTCCTTGGGGTACAGCGCGCGCAGTGCCTGATCTGCCGACTCGGAACCATCGGGCGGCGGCGGCCGGTCTTCGGTGACGTGACGCCAGAAGTCGCCTTCAAGCTCGATCAGCTGGTCGATCAGGGCGTCATCGCGCTCGATGCGGTGTACCTCCAGGCGCTGGCCGCACAACAGCACGGCCACGTCCGCAGCCTGCTTGCCCGTGACGGCCAGTTGGTGCTGGACCTGCAGCTGCACGCACTCGGGCACGCCCTCCTTCCAGAGGCGTGCGCCGAACTCGCCAGCGGTCTTGCACTCCAGAATCTGGACGTCTGATGCGCCGACGATCTCCCGATCCAGGTTGGCAAGCATGTATGGCACCGTGGGGTGGCGCAGCACGGCGTTGACCTTGCGGACCTTGTTTCCCGTTTGCTGGGTGTAGGCCGCGGCCACGATGGGTTCGAGCAAGGTGCCCCAGAAGACCGGCTCGCGGGTGTCGGTCGGATCGAGATGGCGCAGATCGCCTCCTCGGCCCGTCTTTTCCATCCACAACTCCAGCGCGCTCTTGTGGGGGTTGAGGCCCACGGCAGAAGCAGCGTCCGAGCCGCCGATGCCGCTCTTGCGCACTTGCAGCCAATCGGCACGTTCGAGCTTGCGGGTGTCAACCAGGCGCAATGCGGGGCGAGATCGACCGGATGGATCCTGTGGGATCGGTTGGATCATGTTTCTCTCCAGAAAGAAGAAAGGCCTGGATGCGCTGCGCATCCAGGCCTCTATGCCGTGTTGTCGGCGATTGGGGTTTTTGAAGGTTGAAGGAGGTTTATCTCGGAAGTGCTTCACGCAACCAGCTTCATGGCCTCGTCCCAGGCCCGCTGTTTGACGGCAGCGCCAGCGCCAGCGCCGAACCAGGCTGCATCGAGGCGGTGGTCTTCGCTGCGTGCACGCCGGTGGTGGTCGACGTATTCGGTCACGCCATTGAGCAAGCCCCAGGCGGTGCCTGCGGCCGAGGCCAGGTTGGAGCCCTTGCCGCGTCCGTTGAAAAGCTCCTGCACGGTCTTCACCGCGCGGTCGTTGACGGCCGTGACCGGGTGGGACGCCGCATCGAGGGTGGTGTAGGTCAGCACGCGCTTGAAGAAGGCCTCGGCTTGCTCCTTGGAAACCTTGCGTTCGGACAAGGCCTTCATGCGCGCCATGAAACCATCCCATGACGAGATGGCGATGCCGAGCTGGCGCTTGACGGCCTCCGCGTTGAACAGGCTGCGGTGTGGGACTTTGACAGCGCCACGCGATTCCCCCAGCGCGATTGCCAAGGTGTTGTTGCAGACCACGCGCACAGAGGTGAACTGCGCGGTGGTGGCCAGCGTGCCGTCGCAGGCGGTGGCCAGCAGCAAGTAGCCGTTGACCTGATCCTTGCCCTTGAGAGATGCGCTCTGGCCGGTGCGGGCCAGTGCCCAGAGCCTGCGTCCTTCCTTGAGCACGCCAGCGGTCTCCAGCTCGTAGCCGCCGACTTCGGTCAGATCCCTGTAAAACTCTAACACCTGCCCAGGCTGGACCACCTGAAAACGGCTGGAGACAACGGACAGCGGGACCTTGGTGTCGGAACGGTACAAGACTTTCTGATCGGGGAAGGCGTGGATGCTGCCAAGGCCCCTGGAGTCGTTGCTACTGCCGGCGACGAAGCGCACTTCGGACTCTTCGATGCGCCAGTTCATGCCGGCGCTCTCGGCCCAGGTTTCAAGAGGTTGATTTGCGGCCAGCTTGTGGCCCAAGCCATGCCAGGGGGTTTGGTTGGCGTAAGCCATGGTTTGCACGAGGTGCATGGGGAACTCCTAGAAAAATGGCGGCATAAAAAAACCCGGCGAAGGCCGGGTCGGTGATGCTCGAAAAGAGGGAAGGAAGCCGGAAAGGCAGAGACGATTAGCCGTGGGGGCTGGCGTGGGACGGGTTCGGGTATGGGCCATAGAAGCCGTAGGGATGGTCGTCGTCCAAGTCTTCCTGCGAGAACAATGACCCATAAGGCGGCGGCCCATAAGGGCGGGAGTGATGTGGCCGGTGGTCGGGGTGGTACGCCGGATGCGGCATGTCCGAGTGAGGCTTTTCCCGAGGTGCCATGGGTTGCCGCGCCATGACGTCCTTGGTGGAGAGGCGGCTGAAGCGGTGTCCGCAGTCCAGGCAACGGTAGTTGTTCAGGACCTTGTCGTCGATCAGGTCTCCGACCACGGTGCCTGCCGCGCATCCTGCGGCACTGCCGGCCAAAGCGGCGAGCACGGCGCCTGCAACAGCGCTGAGCAGTGAGCCGGTGGGGCCTGCGATCGCGCCAACTGCGACCCCGATGCGCGCGCCGTTCCAAACGGTGGCTGCGCTGGAGATGCCGCCCGCAAGGCCACCGAGCATGACGGCGCTCTTTCGGCCGCGGTTGAGGGTGACGACGCTGCCGCCATGGCAATGCGGGCAATCAGGTACGACGGTGTGGGTCATGCTGCTTGCTCCATGGCGCGAGGATTGGCGTGACGGCAGGTATGGCGGTGGATGCGACTCCACGTCAGGCCAAGCAGGAAGACGATGCCGAACGCGATCAGCGTTTCAATGGATGAGGGATAGGGAAACACGGTGACTCCTTGAAGTGAATAAGGCGCTGGAACAAGCTCCAGCGCGAGAGTTTCAGGGGCTCTCGATACCGTGATATAGGTCTGAAATTTCTATCGTTTGACGAGCTGAGAGATGTAATCTCATACCTGATGAAATGCTGGGCAGTGATACCGATGCGTTCTGTCCCGAGGCTGTGCAAAATATCCTGCACCACCGCTTACCTTATGGGACAAGCTCGAGAAAATTCTCACCTCATGCTGAGCGCCGGCGACTGAAGGTCATGCAGCTGCCATTTTCTGGTTCGAATCTAGATTTCTACGGAAGTCCGCATGGACACCCTCACACCCGAGGCTAGATCCCGGCTGATGAGCCGCATCCGCAGCACCAACACCAAGCCGGAAATTGCTGTCAGGTCAATGCTCCACCGTCTCGGATATCGCTTCCGCTTGCACCGCAAGGATCTTCCCGGCCGCCCAGACGTGGTCTTGCCCAAGCACCGGAAGGTCATTTTGGTTCACGGCTGCTTCTGGCATGGGCATGGATGCAAGCTCGCGCCAGGGTCAAAGTCGAATCTTGGCTACTGGTCGCCAAAGATCGAAGCGAACCGTGCGCGAGACGAACGCACCCGTCAAGCGCTTTTGGATCTCGGATGGCAAGTCCTTGAACTTTGGGAATGCGAGGTACGAAACCTCCAGGCGACCGAGGCGCGGATACGCTCATTCATGCAGGCGGAGACCGGCTCGATGCCTGCATGAGCCTTTTGCTCCGGCTCCTACAGCCGCGCTCGGCCCCTAAGAGGACCGAGGGTATTCCTGCCAGGCGACTTCACCACCGTGGTGTAAACTGGTGAAGAGGCTATCCAACTGCGGGAAAAGGCTATGAAATCTCCTTCGAAACGCCACGATAGCGGCACGTCCGAGCGCACTGTCCGCGCGTCGATCAGTTTCCCGGAGGAGCAGTATCAGGTTCTAGAAAAGATCGCAGCAGAGAACAAGGTGTCTCTAGCGTGGGTTGTTCGAGACGCGATCGATTGCTACTTGAGGTCGAAGTGGCCGCTTCTCCCGCAAAGCGCTGGTGCCGAAGACGCGTAAGCAGAGAAGCAGTAGAACGTGAGCAGCATTTTTGAGAAGAATGGCAATGAAATCCGGGTCCTCTCCCTGTTCTCAGGGTGCGGGGGAATGGATTTCGGCGTGGAGTCAGCGGGTGGGCATGTCATCTTTTCGAATGACGTCCTTACCGACGCGTGCAAAACACTAGAAAAGTACTTTCCTGGTGCCGACATCCGCAACGAGGACATCGCTGGCATCAGCACGTTCCCAGACGCCGACGTCGTCGTTGGAGGATATCCATGTCAATCGTTTTCCATGGCGGGGAACCGGGACCCGGAGAATGACGAGCGCACCAGCCTGTATAAGCAGTTCCTGCGCGTCATCAGCGTTGTCCGCCCTAAATACTTTGTGGCTGAAAACGTCTCTGGTCTGAAGCAGCTAAGCAGCGGAACGTTCTTGAAAGAACAGCTCGATGCTTATGGCAAAGAGGGCTACAACGTCAGCTATCAAGTGCTCAATGCCAAAGACTATGGTGTACCGCAGTCCCGCAAGCGCCTCTTCATTGTGGGGGTGAGGAAAGACCTAAACCAGGTGTTTGAGTTTCCGTCACCAACGCACGGCAAGGAGACCAAAAAGTCCGGCCCGCTTAAGCCCTATACGTCGCACGGCGAAGCCATCAAAAATATGCCGCTTTGGCCAACGGGTGAGTTCTATGAGCGACCGCATGATCCGGAAGGTCATTTCTCCTGGTACTACATGTCGCGTAACCGCAAAGCCAAATGGGCGGACCCGGCGTTTACCGTCGTGGCGAACTGGCGGCACATAACGCTACATCCGGCTAGTCCAGTGATGACGCTGACCTGGTCCAACCTCGCCGACGGATGGAAGCAGCGATGGGACTTTTCCACCGAATACGAACACCTCGAGGCGAATCCCAAGCGGCCCAAGCTAGAACAGGCGCGCAGGCTCTCATGGCGGGAGTGCGCGCGCATTCAGACCTTTGAAAGCAAGTTCACCCCAGTCGGAGATACTGCTTCCAAGTTCACGCAGATCGGCAATGCGGTTCCGCCCAAGCTGGCGAAGACAATCTTCGCGCACCTTTTCTCCGGTGCAGGCCTCGTGGCTGCCCCGACCAAACCAACCAAAGCCCGGTAAGCGCTGATGGATCCTGCCTGCCGACATGCATTGGGAGTCCTGTGACCAGCGCCGCTTGTTCTTCGCTGGTGAGCGCAGTGCTCTCTGCCACAGAGGCATCCAGGAACGAGGCCCAACTCCGGCATGGACTCGAGAACGCCCTGGAGCAAGCTTGCCTTGCCCTGTCAATTCCATGGACTCCGTTCCAACTCGAGCGCGCCCTTAAGGCCGCGGGCAAATCGACCAAATTTGCCGATGTGGCTCACGGCGCGGTCATCATTGAGTACGAACCGCCTAAGTCACTCGGTGGCCAGGCCGGAAGAAAGACACAGCATGCGCGCAGCCAAGCAGAAGAGTACGCTGAGCTGATTTCTGCGGAGGAAGGCCGAGGACTTGAGGCATATGTCCTGGTGGCGTGGGACGGCGCCCATATCACTTTTGGTCGATTCGAAGGAGCTAGCGCCGTCTGGGAGGATGTTGTCGCATTCGACGCGCTATCAGCAGACAGGTTGCTCTCAGCCTTGAAGCACGATGGCAGGCCGCTTGTCCATCCGCAGCTTCTGCAAGCGCTGGTAGGGCCGGACTCGGAATATGGCACCTCGCTGATTCCGGAGCTGTACACCAGCATTTGCAGGGCAGAAGCCTCGTCCGCCACATCGAAGACGAAGATGCTATTTGCTGAGTGGCGCCGGCTATTCAGCCAGGTCGTGGGATTCCAACCTGCGCAGATGAAGAAGCTGCTCACACGGCAAGAAATCTCACATGACCAGCCATACCAGGAGAACCCTGCAGCCTACTTGTTCGCACTGAACACGTACATTGCCATCATTGCCAAGGTCGTTGCGGCTTGCGCGCTTCCTCGCGCTAGCCAGGACGTCTTGCAGTCTGGTGTTCCTGTCGCGCAGCGGTTGCAGGCTATCGAAACCGGCGAGCTTTTCGAGCATGCGGGCATCCTGAACATGCTCAGCGGAGACTTTTTCTCCTGGTACCTCGACGATACGAGTTGGCCTCGCTTTCAGCCGCATCTCAACGCCCTCCTCGGTCGCCTCGGTGGCATTGATTTCGCCGTCTCCAAGAAACACGCGGATACGACGCGCGACCTTTTTAAGGGAATCTACGAGCGGTTTATTCCCAGAGAGGTCAGGCATTCGCTAGGCGAGTTCTACACGCCAGACTGGCTGGCGGAGCATGGTATGGACTTGCTGGGGTGGAAGCCATCCGATCCGCTGACCGATCCAACATGCGGGTCGGGCACGTTCCTGCTGGAAGCAATACGGCGCCGTCGCAAAGCGGGTGGCAGTGCGACCGCGCAGTCTCTTCTCGCGGGGTTGCATGGCATCGACCTTAACCCTCTGGCGGTCCTAGCTGCCAAGGGATCTCTTGCTGTGTTCTTGTCGCCGCACTTGGACCCTGCGAACCCTATCCGCCTGCCGGTCTACCTGGCAGATGCGATCAACCCAGCTGCCGTCGACCTTTTCTGCAACTACAGCCACATCCTGCACACGGAGGTGGGCCCACGAGAGTTTTCTGTTCCTCAGCAGATGATCGCGCACGCGGACTTCTTCCGGATCTTTTCGAAAGTTCGTACGCTAATTGATGCCGACTACCCTGGGGCGAAGATCTGCGATGCCATCCTTCCAGACCTTCAAGGCATGGGCCTCGACTCGTCTGACATCGGTATCGTGGGTACGACAGTCGCCAACCTGGTGGAGCTGCACGACCAGGGTTGGAACGGCATCTGGTGCTCAATCTTGGCGGACCGCTTCGCTGCCGGCGCGATTCCTCGCTCTTCGCACATCTGCGGAAACCCCCCATGGGTGAAATGGAGCAACCTGCCCAGGGACTACGCCCAGTCGATCCAGCAACACTGCCGCGGCCTTGGCGTTTTTAGCACCGACAAGTGGGTGGGTGGCATCGAGTCAGACATCTCGACCGTGATCACCTACCAGGCGGTCAAGCACTATCTAGCCAAAGATGGGCGTCTCGGCTTCTTCCTCCCTGGCTCGGTGTTTACCACGGAATCGAGCGCTGGATTCAGACGGTTTTCGATCGACAACGGCAGCCTGCCTTGCAAAGTGCTGCTGGTCGAGGACTACCAAGATATCCGGCCATTTGATGGTGTTAGCAACCATCCAACCTTCCTAATAATGCAACGGGATGCCCCGACCACCTTTCCGGTCACATACCGGACTTGGACCATGGGCGAAGAGTCTTTAGCAAAGCGGCGGTCTTATCCTACTGCGGATCAGTTCCGCCTTAACGCAAAATTCACCGAGGGCATTGCCGTTCCCGTGCCTGGCGGGGACGGCACCAGACCTTGGCTTGTGGGATCGGTTCAGGACCAGGCCGTGTTCGCAAAAGTCTTTGCTGCAGGTGTGAGTCCTGAATACCAGGCACGCAAAGGTATTACCACCGACCGCAACGGCATCTTCTGGGTACATGTAACCGGACAAGCGGGGCCTGGACTGGTGACCATCCAGAACGCAGCGGACATTGGAAGGACGACGGGTATCCCCACAATCACCGCGAACGTCGAATCCGAGCACCTGTTTCCCCTCTTGCGAGGGCGGAGTGTTGCGCCGTTCAATGCGGTGCCGGAGCCAGAGCTTCGCGTCCTAGTTCCCCAGCGAGGTATGCACGGCGATCCAGATCTGCCTGCAGCATTCCCGCATACCTTCAAGTTTCTCAATCGGTTCAAGAGCCACCTGGAACAGCGCTCCAGCCTGAAGAGATTCCAAAAGAAGCAAGCGTTCTACTCGCTTTGGAGCACTGGCGCCTACACGTTCGCTCCCTTCAAGGTGCTCTGGAGGGAAATGGGCAACACGTTTGCCGCTGCCTATATTGGAAGCGCCGTGATCGACTACGCGGGTGAAAAAGTTGCGATCCCCGACCACAAGCTCTACTTCATCCCAGTGGACTCGGAGGAGGAGGCAGCCTACCTCACGGGCTTCTTGAATGCACCAACCATAGCCAAGGCCGTGTCTGCCTATGCAGCCCAGCTCAGCCTCGGAGCCAGTGTGGCGGAGTACCTCAATATCCCGAAGTTCGACGAAACCGACGAAAAGATGGCTGCCATCGGAGGCATCGCGAGGGACCTGACAGCCAAGGCTGGGAACGCTAGCCCCTCCGATCATGACTTGCTGGATATGCGAGTTCGCGACTTATTGGGAATCTGAACGAACTGCTGCGCGAAGCAACTGGCCCAGGTCACTTGAGAGCTATGCGAGCACCATCGCTTGCAGGATGCTTTCCTTCCCCTGGGGAGCATCGGTGCCTCCCCGGCTAGCCTCCCTGCTATGCGTATGCCTATCATGAGCACTGGAGGAATTCATGCCGAAATATTGGTGGGTGAATCACAAGCAGACGTTTGCGCAAGAACGTGGTCAAGGATACCTCTGGTCGCCAAAACGCGAGGCGCATGGAGCTAGAAGCCAGTTCTACGAAAACATGCGCATTGCGCGCTCTGACGATTTGGTGGTCTCATACGCGGACACTCGCATCAGGGCCATAGGTCGCGTTGCTAGTGAGGCGATCACCGCCCAAAAGCCCACAGAGTTCGTTGCGGTTGGGCCGAACTGGGCGGATAGTGGTTGGTTGCTTCCTGTTAGCTGGCGCTCTGTGCAGCATGAGGCAACGCCTGCGCAGCATCTAAAAGATTTTGCCCCTCTCCTTCCGGAAAAATACTCACCGCTCAACCCAAAGAATGGCTTCGGCAATCAGAAAGCGTACTTGGCAGAGATCAGTATGGCGCTGTTCGACAAGGTCTTCCTCCTCACCGGCGGGCCGTTAGCCGATGCAACCCCGGCTTTTGACGCGCAGGCCCTGGTCGACGTAGCCGAGGAGGCGCAAGTGCAGCAGCTCTACCAAGACATGGCGCTGTCTGACACGGAGCGGGACAACCTCATTGCCGCGAGGCGGGGGCAAGGCACCTTCCGGTCCGCGCTTCTGAAGCTTGATAGGGCATGCGCAATCACAGGTATTGCAGACCCCCGGTTACTGCGTGCCAGCCACATCAAGCCATGGCGGCTCTGCGAAACCGCGGTCGAGCGCCTTGCTGCGGTGAACGGCCTGCTGCTCACCCCGACCTTCGACCATCTGTTCGACAAGGGGTTGATGACATTCGACATAAACGGGCAAGCCGTTTTGTCCACGGCTTTATCTGCTCCCGACGTCGACAGGCTGGGTTTAGGAGGAGCAAAGGCCAGGTACGCCCTAGATCATCATGAGCAGTACCTAGCTTTCCACCGGAACGAGATATTCCTCCCCTGACAGACTATACGGTGCTCGCCGCTGCGCTGGCCTGCCAACGAAGGCGCGCAACCGATGCGCCCATGCGCCTGGACAGATCAAAGGTGCTGACCATCTGTAGCTGGGCCCCAGCAGCTCTGAGCTTCTGCAACGCAGGATTGGCCTGCACCACTGCTTCATGGCGCCAAAAGGGATGGACAACCACGCCCCAGTTGCCTTCGCTCAAAGCGAAGATAGGGACGCTGCCGGCATGCTTCACCTCCCCCCCACACAGCGAACCTGCCTCCTTCGCCAAGCTCAGCGATAAACCATCCCAGTCCTTGACGCCAGGCGCGGAGAAATCCCCACCCAGCCCTGCTACGTAGCTGCTATCGAGCAGTAACGCGATTGCGTCCAAACCAAGACGCCAGTCCAGCAACCCGTGGTAAGCCTGATTGCCATACCGGTGCAAGCACCGGTAGCAAGCCTGCAGGCATTCCTCTCGGTGCGAAGAGGCCAGCATCTCTACCAGCGGGGAGCCCGATTCCTCTCGTAGAAGCGTCCTCATCGCCTCGACAACGATCGACTCCCCGGATGGTCCAACCTGCCGCAGCCGGTCGCACAGGCCGGCGCCGTTGACCAACCTATCAGCGAGCTGGAGGACAGGCACGGTGCGCCCATCCTTCATCATCTGGACGCGTGGTTCGATGACCTCAATCTCCTCTGGATCGATATCGAGGATGGTTCGCGAGACGTAATTGACGATAAGGAAAGCTGCGGAAATCATTGCGGCCCGTGCACCGGCTGTCAGCAGCACATTTGGTTGGTCACCTGAAGGGCTGCGGGTGAGCTGCAAGCCTTCCGGGATACGGTGAGCTGCCACCAAAAGTGAATCCGTCACCTTAGGTGCTGCAAGGTAAAACCCCTCCTCCACCACGTTGCTCGGCCGGAACCGCCGATCGATGAGGCTGTCGCGATGTCCGACGTCAACCGCGGCAGCGGCTCGTTCGATCCACACGCCATCTGCGATCACCCTTTGGGTCTGTCCATTGGCGCGCAGTGGAGCGATCAAGCTGCCCTGGTCAGCATTGAAGCCTGTCCATGCGCCATCCTTGTACTCGCCTCGGTTGAGCCGGTAGCAGCGAGTTTGGGCGTTGAACTGCAGCAGCGCGTTTGTCCCCTTCTCAGGAGAGCCATTTACGACAACCGCCTCTGCCAGAGAAGACTTGCTAGAGGCGGATAGCGACTGCTCTGCATCATCTTCTGCGCGCTTTGCAACCAGCGATGTGATAAATCCACGCGGGACGAAGCATTTGTGGCGCTCCGCCTCAGCAAGGGGAGTACCGCATCCCGGACAGTCGGTCTGTTCCTCAGAAGAGGATCCCCACGCTTCGCAGACCCGGCACTTCACTAGCGCACGCGGTTCGCCAAGGTCGGGCGTCCAAGATTGGAATTCAGTCGATCTGCCCGGCTTTGCAGACAGCGGTCCTGAGAACCCCGCGGTGAAGTAGCGCCTCTTGTCTTGAATCAGGTACTTGCCCGGCGCAAACTCCTGAATGGCAACGTCGAGATCGCGATCCATAGATGCAAACTCGATTTCGCCTTCCCGGTCTTTGATCGGCCGGGTTGCCAACTGGCGAGTGCGAGTCGGCATTCCATACATCGGGAACATCCCTAGCTCTGCAAAGGCTTCCGCAAGGCCCTTGCCCTGCATTGCTGGGTCTGCGAGCACCAGTTCGACAGAAGCGATCGCGCCATCAACCGTAAGGGGCGCCAGTATGGCTTGCTGCTTCGCCGCGTCGCCTGCGGCACAAGCTTGTGCAAACGCATCGCGCTCACCCGATGCATTCTCCAGTGCCCGCCGAATCGCTGGCAGCCAACTCGAGCGGTTCGCCTCTAACCACGTGACACTGAAGAATTCTCCATGGTTGTCCGGACGACGCTCCCCATCGGCGGGCCAAGCAACTCCCGCAGCGGACTTTTCCTGGCGCAGTCGCCGGAACGCTTCCACAAACCAGACCTTGCGGACAAGGCGTTGTGCAATCATCTCCAAGCTAAGCGTGAGAAATGGCGGCGGCGGCGGGTCTCCAGTGATCTCGTGTGGATGGCGGAAGTAGTGCAGGTCGTGGCTCTTGCTCCGGCACACGGTCAGGACAAAAGAAAACGCTTGGCCACGCCTGCCCGCCCGGCCAACTCGCTGCTGATAGTTGAATCGCTGCGGCGGCATGTTGGCCTGAAACACTGCGCGAAGGTCGCCAATATCCACACCCACTTCCATGGTCGTGGTGACGGACAGCAGGTCAACCACCCGGGCATCGCGGTCCAGATCCGTGTCCGGCTCGATGCCTGGCAAACCACTGGGCAGGATGTCGTCATCGTCCGCGATCAAAATGCCTTTAAACCGCCGTAGTCGCGCCGCGGGGTTCACGGTCATCCCAGTCAACTCTTCACAGCGCATCCGCCGCACACCAGTCGACTGTTGGATTTGCTTGCCTAGGAAGTTCGCGCTGCGCAGTGCACCGGCGGTGCCGCTCGCCGTCTCGGGCAAATCCTTGTAACACCGCGTGCAGATACCGGACCCACGGTGCAAATGGACGCGGCCACAGTTCTCGCACCGCCAGTACGGGCTCTCCGCCTTAACGGGCCTGAAGTGCAGCTTCTGGACTTGAACCCGCGCGCCCTGGTGGCCAGCCACTTGCAGCGCAGACAGAAGGGCGTCTAACACGGCCGACGGATCCCCACCGAAAGCTTCACACTTGGCTTTGGTGAACTTCCGAAGCCGTCCCTTGACATCGCGGTGGACTGACCAAGGGGTGTCATCACCATCGAATTGCTGGGGAATGAGCCGGTTTGAATCGGCAAGCACCCGCAGCATGGCGTCTATATCGCCTTCGGTGAGGCTACCGCTCAAGGCCCCCGGCACACAGGGGTAGCCCCAGCCGGACTCCTCCAACGCGAAGTACGTCTTGCTGAACACAGTGAGGCCAACCAGGCGGCGCAACTCTTCTGATATCTCCTTGCGCGCACGCTGCATCTCCGCTTCATAAGCAGCGCCTTCGCGCCATTTCCAACGGCTATTGCCCGCTGGACTGAAGAGCTGCTGCCAAGCAAAGGCGAGCCCTCCCGGTGGCAGCGACGAGGGATCTGGCACGGCGGAGATCCCCGTCCGGTCTATTGGATGAATACCTTTCGAAACCAGCGCGCAGAGCAGTGGATGCAGCGGCTCCCCGGCCTTAGGCTCATCCGGCTCCAACAGGTCTCCGAGCGAAACCGTTCCCAGGCTTGCGCTGCTCTTCTGATCCCGGAGCAACCGCCTCTCGCGGTCTAACTCGTCGAGTTCACGCTCCTCCTCGGGTGTGAGACTCCCCTCCTCTTCCTTCTGGTCGAGTTCTCTACGCCGCGCGAGAATCTCTGCCATTCGCTTCTTGATTCCGTCTCCCGTGGGCTGCTGCTCCAGCATCTCGATCAACAAGCGGACGACGGCCTCGCGCCGCACGTCATCGTGATGCCCTCCCTCGAGATCGAAGGCGGCCTTCGCCGCATCCTGCCGGCTATCCGAGAAGGCGACCAACCGTTCCTTTGGGTTCGACCTCTGGAGTTCGCCCATCAGGGAGCTGGCCAATAGCTGCGTGGTCTTCGCAAAACCGACCCGGAAACCCCGGATCGGAGAGAGCTTTCCTCTGCCTCGCCGGTAGGAGGTACCGCAAGCAGGACACTGGAATGGAAGTGCCGTGCCCGGTGCTGTCGGAGAATTCTGCCCTCTGGGCATATCGCCGCTGAAGTTTGCTTCACTGGCTTGGTAGTGCCAGCCAGAGACAGAGGCTGCTGGCAGCTCGCGGCCTTCGGAGAAAGGCTGGATCGTCGCCGTAAATGGGTCGTAGGCTGCGAGTGTCCATTTCCCAATGGCATCTTCTTCGCTGATGTCCTCGCTGCCAATAGGCCAAAAGCGCTGCATCGTCGGCATGAAGATCGAATAGTCTTCAGCAGAGCGTTGTTCGACGATGGATGCCTTTGCCCTCTCCGGCAATGACTCGGTTTCGGGGTCGTTCGGAAGGATCTCCGTACTGCCTGGCAATGCGTCTGAAACGGATCGCCTACCTCCGAAGAAGAGCGTGCCGCAACATTCACAGTACAACAGGTCCACTCGCCTGGGCCGCTTGCCGTCTTCTTGGCGTACACCATACCTTGCGCCTGACTCGACCGTCAGGTCACCAAACAACCTTTGTGCCCGTTGCTCGCGCGGTAGATGAAGCGGGGCGGGCAAAGGCGCAACAAACAGGCCTTCAAGGGCGCGCATGAACGCATGCACACGGAATCTTGGTAGGGAACCGGCAACCTTGTCGTGCAATGGTTGCCCAAACAAACTCGGCCAACGGTCAGCCGCACTTCTCAGCCATATCAGCGCCTCTACGCCACGGGAAGCAAGAGGGTCCTGGCCGAACAGGCGCTGCGCGATGTCCGAAACAGAGGCAGCTCGAAGTTCTTGGGCGGGTGATATGCAGCCCGAATGCAGCAACTCTCCCGCGGCCAGCACTGCATACTGCGCGGCTTCTGCAGTACTGGCGGTGCCAGCGCGTCCTAGTTCCACCGCGACCTCTTGCCAAAGAGCATCGCCCACGCCAGCTTCTTGGCTACTCAGCTTCCGTACTGCTTCGCACATTCGCCCCAATTGCCCGGTGAACTCACGCCGCTCTGGCCGATCGGGTTCACCTTGGACCACCGCCTTCTCCCAGGCGTCGCGCCCAGCGGAATGCGGTAGGCCGTTCTGGCCGAACATTCCCCACAGATAGTCGAGGCTTTGCTCACGCAGTCCACCCTCCATCGGCAGGGATGCGCTAGAGGCAAGTACCCTGAGCTTGTGCCGATTGCTCTCTTTATCGAGCCCCAATCTATGCAGCAGATTGCGCAAGAGATAGCAAACCTCCGTACCCGCGGTTCCCCGCTGCAGGTGCAACTCATCCAAGACCAAATAAAAGTACGCATCAGGATCCGACTCGATCCACCGCCGGGTTTGCTCGAAGATCGGCTCCTCAATCTCGCGCACCAGCATGGTGGACAACATGCTGGTATTGGTGATCAGGATGTCAGGCGGGTGGCGCTGCATGTCCCAACGGCTAACCATTTCGGCGCCAGGCATGCGAGGGAAGTTGAAGCGCAGCAAATCATCGCTGTGCCCAAGCGCCGCGCTGTACGTCTGGTCTAGCTTCTTGAGCGTGCCCTGCAACTCACTGGCCTTGCGTGCCGCACGCTTCTTTTCTTTGGCATCCCGAAGCCTAGGATGTTTGGGCCAGCCTGTCACCGGGGTGGCACTGGTGTAGCGCCCAAAGAAAATGCGATTTCCACCGAAATGGCGATCCATCTCCCGGTGAGCCTCGTCCGAATCCAGTGCACGGCGCATGCGGACCAACTGATCTTCGACCAATGCATTCATCGGATAGAGAATGATCGCGCGAACGGCCTTCGGCCGCTCTTTGGCCTCTGCATCGCGAAGGAACGTAGGCGTCGCGTTGGCGCCGCTACGCCACCACGGCTGCCACGAGGCCATCGATGGACTCCGTGGCCAGCCCGTTGCCTCTTTCGCAATCTGGGCAAGCACGGGCAGCAAGAACGACTCCGTTTTTCCTGAGCCGGTTCCGGAGGTCACGATTCCCGGTTGGCCCGCTTGGACGCCTTTGCTCAGCATCTGAAGCTGATGGGTGTAGAGGCTAAACATCCCCTTGGCAGGATCATCCTTGCTGCGCGGAAGCAAGCCCGCCAAGCACAGATCGACGAACGCATTGCGTTGCTGTGATGACAGCCCAGGAAGCCACTTCTGGCCTTCAGCATAGGACCGCAAATCGCTGATTGAAACGCCGCGGTCGGCGTACTTTTGCATCGGCTCCAGAAAGACGTCCGTGCTCAGCGTGCCTGCTTGCTCAAGCAGCTTTCTGCGTATCGCCTGGATCTCAGGGTGGTCTATGCGAAAGGCGGTCTCTAGGTATGAGATATAGAAATCACGAACCGATGCAAATGTCGAAATAGGATTGTCCAACTCACTCTCCATCCGTATCGAACAGCTTTTGCAGTGTCGCGCCGCTACCGTCCTCTAGGGCTTGCGCGTACGCTGACACTGCCCCCCTCTGCTTCTTTGCTGCCGCAAGAGCTTCCACGTATCCAGGCCGGCCTATCGTCAAAGCCAACCGTTCGACGGCTTCCGCTTCCGCACGATCCAGGCCCAAGGCCTCTGCTGCTATGCGCAATCCGTTTCTCGCCAAAGAGGCGTCGATTGTGTTTACACCGGCAGATGCCCCCAGATCGCTCCAGATTTTCGCGTTGATGCTCGAGGCAACAAACGCGGGCTCGGGTTGAGGTTGCTCAAGCGGCCACCCTTCGGTACTCAGGAGGGGTGTTTCAAACGCCAATCCCGCTGGCACGGGAAAAACTGTTTTGCCATCTGCAAACGTCATCATCCAGACAACAGTCACTCCAGAGGCGGCGTGGCGCAAAGTCCCCGACGCGTCCCGCCAGCTCACACCAAGCCCTCCCGGCCCACAGTCCAAGAGCTCCGGCAACAGTGTTTCCAAGGGAGCACGGTTTGCCCCACGGAGCTCGATGATCGCGGGTATACCGGCAGCGGATGCCATCTCCAAGTAATCCCCGACGGTCACCGCCCACACATTTCCTGCCTGTCGGGCCACCGCGGTCGAGCGCATCAGATCGCCCACATTGAACATATCTTGCGCGACGGAGGCACGGCAATGGAGCCCGGCTGCGATCACATCCGCAACCGCCTGGACTAGGGAGCCCGCAGCGCCACCGGCAATTCCTATCACGGGGGATGACCATGCTGCTGCCAGGACAGAAGCTAGCAGCGTTTCGTTCAGGCCCGACGCAGTAGATCGAGCTTCAACAGCCCGCCGCAACGCGCGCACGCTAGGAAGGCTCGACCCGACCTGTGGTTCGGGCGCTGAGGAGACTGGCTCAGTAGGCGGCGGCAGCGCAGCAGCGGAGACGCCGGCAACGGTGAGGCCTGTCGTTGTCTCGGCCCCCCCGATTGCGCCATCCATACGCAAGACCGCTTTGATCACTGCAGACTGGGCCAGTGCATCGGCACCTTCTTGCGATGCTTTCTCGAAGGCCAGACGCATCCTGCGAATCAGGTCGGCTTCCTGCTGCTTTACTGACCTCTTCTGTTGCTCAATCTCCTTACGGATCGCAGCACGCAGCTGCTCCAACTCGCCTTCCAAGGCCAGCTTCTTTCGGCCGACTTCATCAAGAGCCTTCTGAGCCTGCAAGACTTCTTGCGCATGGGCATCGGCCACCCTGCTCTTTTCGGCTTCAACAATCGCTACGACTGCAGGGATTCCCAACAGCTCAGCACTCGCCGCTTCCAGAAGGTTTTTTGCATCAGCGGCGTTCCGCAGCCGATCCAACGCTCGTTGAATCGAAAACGCGGAGGCCTGATCCGTGTCCGCTAGCTCAGCAATCGACTGGATTTCGTTCTTGGAAAAGGAGGGAGCAACCGCAGATTCCTTCAGCTTCTTGAACAGCCGCTTAACCAGCGTGGATGGTGGCGAAAAATCGAACTTCTCCACTTGAGTAGGTAGATCGGCGACGAACGAGATTCCAGTGCTTGCCAGCTCCATCCATTGGATGTCGCGGTATCCATCTAGAGGCGTGTCGAACTCCACACGGCCGGGATCGGACTGGCCCGAGGGGAGCCGTACGGCCACGCCGTCCGTGAGGACAAACAAGGGCTGATGTGCCACTGATGGCTTGTACACATGCAGCATCCAGTTGCGCACCGCGTCTGGATCGGTCGATGGATGCGGTACGCGAACCGGCAGGAATGGCCGAGCGAGGGTCCGTTCGACTACGCAGCGAGTCGCATGCTCTGGACCGCGGCACACCGCCGTCCACAGGCCAACTTCGCCCTCTGTGAACGGTTTTGAAATAGAAGAAGGAAATACCGTTGCGTCTCCTGTTTCAGGAAAGACTTGCTTGGCGAGGGCTGTCGGGACTTCATAGAAGATGCCATCGACCTTCAACGCTGCGAGAGAGACAAAGAGCTGCCCCGAAGGAAGAATTTTTTTGACGATGCCAATAAAAGGCAGATGGTCAACTTCGTTGACCATAGAACTGGCAAGCAATGGCGCACGCGTCGGGGAAAGTCCAGGCGTTGCCGTACTTTTCACCGCTTTGATGGCCTCGGCCAGCTTGGAGCCCGTGGCCTCGCCGAGAGATTCAAGGCTGTAAATCCAAGACTCTGCGGTTTTCGCATCGCCCCTGGCAGCCGCAATGGTCCCAGCCATGAACATCGGCAGGAGACGTTGCGCTCCAACGGGCTTGTTTCCTTGTGCGATAGACAGGCACTGCTCCACATCCTCAGCAGAAATTCCACTCTCTACGGAAGGTGCTGCATCTACCAGTGCGCGCTCAATAGGCGACGATGCTCCGTTCAGCCAATGGCCAACAACAGGCGTTTGTTCCCGGAAGACGAACGCACGCAGAACTGCTCGCCATATGGCCCGATCATTGCAATCAGGGTCCGCAAAGAGCGCTTGAGCCGCAGCTTCAGGATCACCGTAGCCGGTGAAGTCCGCTTGCTTCCTGAACCAGGCGCAAACGAGATCCTCCGCTTTCAGGGAAAGACTTTCAACAAATTCGGCCTGATGGTTCAAGCCTTTGGGCAGATTGTCCGCTTTGGCGCCCGCCGAGATCAAAGGTTTACGGGTTTCATTGAGGCATCGATCCAGCTCATGCAGTTCTGTGCCCCGCTCGAGCATCCGCACGATCCGCAGCCTGGCGGGACCCACTCTCTTCTGCCTTCCACGCATAAGTTCTTTCGCCTCCCTATAGCTAGCCACTCACGCGGCCTGGTAGTTTCTTCTGCCTCTACGCCGTATGTCCAGCGCCAGTTCTCGCCGATCTTTAGCTCGGTCTCGGCCAGCCTCAGCAACAATGGCTGGACCTTCAAAGTGTCCCCGCCATTGCTCCAATCCTCCACCACCGAGAAACAAGATGGCGCCCTCTCGATCAACTCCCAAGGACCCGCCGCCCTCTTGCATCCACCAATACGACAGAGGCAGCGGGATCGAAACGAACTCTGAGTCCCACTGTGCACTTCCGTCTTCGGCAAGGACACCTAGCTCCAATCCAGAGCCCAGACGGGCAAGCATCTGGGCCCACGAAAAGCTATCGGTTTGAAAGAGCCCAGATGCCGAGCGGACCCAATAGGTGTCTCGCTGGCTGCCGCGGTTGCAAAGGATCACCGCCTCTGCAAACATTTCGCCTTCATCACACCATCGACGCCTGCGTCCGTCCCAGGCCCAGGTATCCGAGCCGTACAAGAGCGTGTGCGTCTTGTCGCTGCGCACCGCTCGGCGAAGCGCTCCGGCGAGAGGGCACGGTAAAGGAGCCGTTTTATGGCGCACCCGCAAGCCAACGCAGTCAGCAATGGCGATTGCTCGGCCTGAATCAGCTAGTGAGAGGGTCCAGGTTCCGACAGCCAGCTGACCCCTCTCGGGGGCCGTCGGCATACAACTCTCCCCATCTACGAGCAGTCCACGAAGTTGGGTGATCTCATTTCTCCCGACTAGGCCAGAAAGCCTCGCGGTTGTGCGGCCGGCCAAACTCGTTACGACCAACACCCGTTCTCCGAGAGCAACCTCCTGAAAACGTGCAGTCCTCTTCTGGATGCTGACAAGCCACCCCGAGGCAAAGAGCGCCTTTTTCACCGCCCAAGCTGGCAGGCCGACGGCCTCAGCGGCACTGCCAACTCTTTCAGTGATCTCCTCGAACGGCAGGGTAGCGCGCTGCTGGAAGCGAGTGAGCAAGGCCTCACCAATCCAGTCCAAAGCCTGCATGGATCGATCCGCAATATCAGGATCGTGGCGCGAAGGCAAAACGGGCTCAGAGAGGCGGCGAAGAAGCCGTTGGGAGGATGGGCAGATGCTATGAGCCTCAGGCCGCGCCAGCTCTAAGCCGCCTAGAGCAGCACCATGGCCATCGCAAAGCCAGGCCAGCGGATCAGAAAGTGGCTTGAGCGGTATGGCGGGTGCAGCTGGGAGCACAGCGACCTTTGTGGCGGCTTCCACAGCACCATGGGCGCCGGCTCCTTTTAGACGGTAGTCGCATGTGGCGGTCGAAGCCAAAGCGGCCAAGTCTTTGGGAGGAATGCGGAAACCGTCGCCATGTGCCTCCAAATCTCCTTTAGCAATCTCCCTTCCGTCGGCGGACACAAGCTCATATGACCCAGAGGTTGCTTCTCGCAAACGCACTTCTGGGCTGGCTGCGGGGTTCAGGAGAACAGCATCGCCATACCGGGCAGCCTCAGCTATACGCAATCGGTCGGGCTTCCAAGCTGGCATGAGCAACGCCCGGATGGCAGGTGGCAGTGTCGATGCTAGGCGTTCGAGGCTAACGCGGCTTATGCCTGGAATGAGCAAAGCGGTCCACTTGCCCGCAGTCGAGGCAGTGGCAGGCACGCGCACGGCCACATTGAGATGGTTTGCCATCTTCATAACGGAACCCATCTGCGCGCGCAGTGCTATCAACGCAACCGGGCCATCGTCCCAGTAGTCACCGTCAGAACTGAGGCGCCCGAATGCGTCTGGAAATAAAGGGAGGCAACCTGCGCGCAGCGCACGCGCAAGCCATACGCGCGAGAAATTCCTGTCTTTGGCACCCAGCAAGGTGAGCGGCTTGATCGATGCGTCTAAGCCTTGCGCACGCCAGGTCCAAATATAGGGCGCGCGCGAGCGCTGAAGACGTACAGAGCCGGACAACGCCGCGGCGAGTGCGCCTTTCTCATCCGCCAAGATGGCGATCTCCGGCGCCAAAGGGTCTGCGAGATCCAACTCCAGGCCGATGCGGCCAGTTGCATCGCTGGACTTCTTCTCCAGCGCAAAGCCGATATCGCGCAACGCTCCCCACAGCGGACTATGGAATGCATCCTCACTCCGCCCCCTAGCCACCAGATCCTGGAATATCAAGGCTTCTTGGCGAAACGAATCGCTGAAGTCGTTCAGGTTGGCAAAAATGGTTTGTTCTGCGACTTGAAAAGCCGAGGCGCTGCTGATTCCCGTCTCCGCCACCAGCTGCCTCAAGCGCTTCTCATCGGCGAACGTCGGAAACGCCAGGCGCTTGGAGTAGCCAATGCGGTTTTCGTTGCGGGGATCCGGCAATATGAGCCGCGGGCAGTCGCCCATCGCTTTTGCGCGCCGCTCGCACCAACGCGCCAATTCCTCCCACATTCTTGGCAACTCGCCGAAGTCGAAAGTCGCGCGCTCGTCTATACCAAGCATCGCGGCAAATCGCCGCCGGAAGACGCCTTCACCGCTCGTTTTATCGTCGCCGCTGGCCGCTAGTAGCGTTAAGTAAAGTGCGGCGAAGCTACTGGGGATAGCCTTTGCTTGAGTTAAAGATATCGAGGCCCTGTACAGCTGGCGTATTGCAGTGGCGTCGCGCCCAAACGCAGCAATGAACTGACGCTTTGCGCTCTCTATGCCTGATGTGCCAGAAATCCTCTCTAGCAGCTGCCCAGTTGCATCCATGCGGCACACTGTGGCACCGACCCTCTCGGGGTCGAGAAATACGGCCTTCACTAATGCCTCGTTCCATTCTGAAAGCCGCATACCGCAGGGCGCCCTCCTTTGATACTGGCTCCATTCTGTATCAAAACGAAACCGGCCTGCCCGCATGTATGCGGTAAATCGAGAACCGCATCACGGACCATAGCCAACGCTGCACCGGGACACCGCAGCGGTGTATTGCCTACTGCTCTCCCCCTTACCGCCGCTACGCACCGCTTGCTGCGGGACAATGAATGCAAGAGCACTCGAGGTCAGCGCAATCATCGCTTCTGGTGGTATTTTTGGTGGTATATCGACAGAGCACATCGAGAAAAGCCAGCATTCATGGGGCTTACAAGCCAACATGTGAACGACGCCCTCGCCAGGGAATCAGAAAACACGGGCCTTATGGCCCGTTTTTCATTTCTGCTTGGATTTCGACCTCCTGCAAGCGACGACTCAGCCACCGGATCCTGCAGCAGATCGGCGCCATCGCCAACGGCAGCCCCGCGTACACTGCACCGATGGACGACTCTCCGGAATCGATTGCGCGTGACATTGCTGCCATCAGCGCGATCAGTGCCGTGCCATCGATGCTGCAGATCGTTTGCCAGTCCACCGGCATGGGTTTCGCCGCCGTCGCGCGGGTCACGGACGGCACCTGGACGGCCTGTGCGGTTCACGACAACATCTCTTTCGGTCTGAAGCCAGGCGGGCAACTACCGGTTCAAACGACGTTGTGCATCGAAGCCAGGGCTGCGCGTGAGCCGGTCGTGTTCGACAACGCCAGCCAGGACCCGAAATACAGGGACCATCACACGCCCCGGATGTACAACATCGAGAGCTACATCTCTGTGCCGATCGTGATGGCCGATGGGGAGTACTTCGGGAACCTCTGCGCCATCGACCCTCTTCCACGCTCAATCTCGAAGGCAGAAACCGTTGCGATGTTCAAGGGCTTCGCCGAGCTGATTGCCGTGCAACTGGCGGAAGAGCGGCGCGTTCAGGGTATGTCCGCCGATTTGCTCGATGAGCGCGTACACGGCCAATTGCGGGAGAATTTCATCGCGGTGCTCGGGCACGACCTGCGCAACCCGCTGTCGTCGATTTCCATGGCGGCCGAGGTCTTGAGACGCTCCACGTCTGACCAGAAGTTCGTGGCTATCGGGGAGCGGCTTCTTTCTGCGTCGAAGCGCATGAGCAAGCTCATTGACGACGTTCTCGACCTCAGCCGAGGACGCCTGCGTGGCGGCATCCCGATGCGGATCGCCCGAGAGGAAAACCTGGGGCGGTGGATGGAGGACGTTCTGGAGGAGCTGCGAACGGCCAATCCGGACCGTGTCATTCAGGGCGATATCGAGATAACGCAACCCGCGGTCTGCGACTCCATCCGCGTCCAGCAACTTCTTTCCAATCTGGTGGGCAATGCGCTGACGCACGGGTTGCCCGATCAGCCGGTGCTCGCCAAGGCGAAGATGGTTGGCAATGTGCTTGAAGTTGCGGTGACCAGCAAGGGCGAGCACATTCCCGAAGATACTCACACCAGGCTGTTCGAACCCTTCTACCGCTCACCCACCAGCAAGTCTGAAGAAGGCCTTGGACTTGGCCTGTACATCTGTGCCGAGATTGCCAAGGGCCATAGTGGAGACATCAGCCTGGTTTCATCCCTGGATGGTGAGACGACTTTCCTGGCCCGGCTTCGCGTCTGACCCTGCCTCAGCTCGAAACGGCTTCACCGACCGGGTGTTCAGCACCGCATGGCTAGAATCATGGCCAGTCCAACAAAGGCCGTCATGCGTCACAACTCTGAACGTCTCGAACGGCTCAAGCAACTCCTGATTCTGGAAACCGATCCAGAAGCCGCATACGACGACCTCGCACGCGCTCTCGCCAGCAGCCTCGACGCGCCGATTGCGATGGTGAACATCCTGGACGAGCACCGGGACTGGTTCAAATCCGTCCTCGGGTTGCCGTTCTACGAGTCCCCGGCGAGCACGTCCTTTTGCGAGATCTTCCTGCAAGGCAGCGACCAAGTGGTCATCGCGGAGGACACCTCACAGGACCCTCGTTTTGCAGCGCACCCGCTGGTCACTGGCGAGCCTCACGTTCGCTTCTATGCCGCGACCAGACTGGTCGTTGATGGGCAGACCATCGGCACCTTGTGCGCCTATGACATGAAACCCAAAGCGGTGAGCGCCGACAAGATTGCCGAGCTCAAGCTGTTGGGCGAGGCGGTCATGGAATTGCTGAGGAAACGCGCGGCTTGATGTGATGAGACAGACTGGAGGCGCATGCTGCCTTCCGACCCCTGTTGATGCACATGGGGCAGAGTAGCTTCTACTCCTACATGGTGCGACGCGCTTTTCCTACGGAGAACGCACAAACGTGGGACGAAGATGAGGCCTCTCGAAACCCATTGGAGGCACCTCATGTACATCAAGACCATCACCGCCATCACGCTTTGCGCCGCATCGGCTTTCGCATCGGCCCAGACGATGACAAAGGCTGAATACGACGCGGCCAAAGACCGCATTGAAATGAACCACAAGAACGCCAAGAAGTCTTGCGATACGCTGAAGGACAACGCCAAAGACATTTGCAAGGTGGAAACCGACAGCAAGCAGAAAATCGAGAAGGCCGAACTCGAAAACAAGTACAAGGCCACCCCGGGCAACGCCCGCAAGGTGGAGGAAGTCAAGGCTGACACGGCCTACGACATCGCCAAGGAGAAATGCGAAGACCAGGCTGGTGATGCCGAGAAGGTGTGCAAGGCCGATGCCAAGGCCGCCCACGAACGCGCGATCAATGCCGCCAAGGGCAAGGCTTGATAGCCTGACACGCCAGTAAAAAGCCGCCCTTCGGGGCGGCTTTTTTCATGTCAACTCGTCGCTTGCTGTTCAGGCAGGAGGCGACACCTTGCCACGCCAGTGGCGCACCGTGAACGGGAGCATGGGGCGATGATCCTTCACGGCCAGTGCGGCATCGGGCGTGGTGCCGAGATCGCCCCACCCTGCTGCGTCCTGATGTTCGCCCCAATGGCGAAAGCCGTGCTGTATGACGCTATGGCTCTCTCCTGGAATGCCGAGTGCGGTGGTTTCGTAGACACCTTCCCGAACGGGCGTCCCGTTGTGTTCGATCGTGAACCAGGGCGTGATCTCTGTCGACATGGCGCGGCCTCCGAAAGACTCAAGGGTTCAAGACAAGGAAGAGAAGCCGCTCAGGCCATCTGGCGGCTGCCCAGCTGCGCACGGGGTATGCGCTGGTCCTTTGGTGTGTCGTCGGGTTGCTCCCTCGACATGGACTGCTGCTGCCTCCGCGCCGGGGAGCCGTGATACGGCTTGGCACCGGGCGAATGGTGCTGGGGGTTGAACGGGCGTTGAGATGCGAACATGTGTGTCTCCTGAGGAAACGCTCGCGTTGAAGCGTTCACACAGTCTCGCCCCAATGGCGCGCACCGTCTGTTGGATGGCTAACAAAGCGGCCATCGCGCCGCTCGTCGCTGCGGCCTCGGGCTAGATCAGCCCTGTGGGGCAGGAACGGGCGCCATGGCCCTTCGTCGTCTCTGCTCCCAGAGCGAGACGGCAAAAACCACCAATCCACCGAGCGCGAGCAGCGCCCCCACCCAGCCGGTGGACGTCCAGCCCAGGCCGGCTGCGATCGCCATGCCGCCCAGCCAGGCCCCGAGCGCGTTGGCGAGGTTGAAGGCCGAGTGGTTCAGGGCGGCCGCCAGCGCCTGCGCCTCGCCCGCCACATCCATCAGACGGATCTGCAGCGCCGGCGCCAGCGCCACCACGGTGCCGACCAGCAACACATTGAACGACACCGCGGCCACGTGGGGTGCCGTCACCAGCATCAGCAACAGCACCACGGCCGACCACACGAGGGTGCCGCCGATGGTCGGCAACAGCGCCTTGTCGGCCAGACGCGCGCCGACGAGGTTGCCGGCGATCATGCCCACGCCGAACAGCGCCAGCACCAGCGGCACGGCGCCCAGCGACATACCGGTCACCTCGAGCAGGGTGGGCTTGATGTAGCTGAACACGGCAAACATGCCACCGAAGCCAATGGCACCCGTTCCGAGGGTCAGCCACACCTGCGGGTTGGTCAGCGCCCCCAGTTCGCGCAACGGACTCGCGCCTGTGGGCGCGGGAAGCCGGGGCAGCGTTCGGTGGATCAGCAGGCTGGCCACCAGGGCAATCACACCCACCAGCAGGAACGCGCTGCGCCAGCCCCAATGCTGGCCCAGCCATGCCGCGATGGGCACGCCCAGCAACGTGGCCCCCGTGAGGCCCAGCATCATCAAACCCACGGCTTGCGCCCTGCGCCCTGGCGGCACTAGCGATGCCACCACCAGTGACGCCACGCCGAAATACGTGCCGTGCGGCATGCCCGCCATGAAACGCAGCAGATTCAAGCTCAGGTAGCCCGGTGCCACCGCGCTCGCGATGTTGCCCAGTGCGAACAGCATCATCAGCACCACAAGCAACAACCGCCGGGGCCAATGGGCAGTGAGCACCGCCAGCAGCGGCGCGCCCACCACCACACCGAGGGCGTAGGCGCTGATCACATGCCCCGCCTGGGGGATGCTGATCGACATCGTCCTGGCCACTTCCGGGAGCAGCCCCATGATGACGAATTCGCCCGTCCCAATGGCAAAGCCGCCCAGCCCGAGGGACCAGACAGTGGAGCGAAATGAGGGATTGGAGGCGGTCGCGGTATTGCTGGCGTCAGAAGCAGGCATGTCGCCATTTTGCTGCGACGCAGCATTTCCCGCCGGGGCGGGGGTTTACCGCGGATCAGGCCACGACCGAACGCATGCGGTCCAGATCACGCCGGTAGCGTGTGGCCAGGGTGACCTTCTGTTTATCGCTGAGGATCTTGCCGGACAGCTGGAAAAACTTGCGTTCCTCTTCCCGCAGGTGGTGGTGCACCTCGTGAGACAGCTTGCGCGCCAGCTCCATCCAGACTTCAGGCTTGTCGCGCGCATCCTCCATGTCCTCGACGCATTCGTCGATTTCATGGTGCTCTGCCAACGCATGGCGAGATGAGCTGAGACCCATGTCGTCGAACAGTATCTGTGCATACAGATAGCGCTCTTCGGCTGCGGCGTGTGCCGCGAGCTCGATGCGCAGGGTGTTGAAAATCTCCCACGCGCGCGGGTCGTCCGCCTTTGTGCGGAGCAACCTCCGGCACAGGGTGCGCTGGGTTTCGTGGCTTTCGCGGAGTGCTTCGTAGATGTTGTCCATGCAGGGCAGTCTAAAAAGCGTGATCCCCCTCAGGTGTCGGCAGACACCGGCACCGCCTGTAGGATGAAACCCACGCATGGACAGAAAAAAAGCCACCGCAAGCGGTGGCTTTCTGTACCAGAGCGCCGCCCTGTCGGGAGCGCTCTGGAGGCTGGTGCGATCGATCAGCGGATCACGGCCAGGGTCGTGCGGTTGCCGCCCTTGTAGGTCATGAGCGTCAGGGCGCCGTTCTTGATGTCGCCCTTTTCGTCGAAGGCGATATTGCCGGTCACACCCTTGTAGTTGGTGGCCTTGAGTGCGGGCAGGTACACCTTGGGGTCGGCCGAGCCAGCGGTGACCATGGCGTTGACCAGGACCTTGGTGGCGTCGTACACGTACGGGGCATACACCTGCACGTCGGCGTTGAACTTGGCCTTGAAGTCGGCGCGGAACTTGTCCATGCCGGCCTTCTGCTCGCCTTCAACACCACCGGCTTCGGCGCAGTAGACCTGCTCGTCGCTCATGCCGTCGCCGGCCAGCTTGGGCAGTTCGCTGGTGCAGATGCCGTCGCCACCCATGAACTTGGCCTGGATGCCGAGCTGCTTCATCTGCTTGAGCATGGGGCCGGCCACGGCGTCCATGCCGCCGAAGAACACCACGTCGGGCTTCTTGGCCTTCAGGGTGGTCAGGATGGCGTTGAAGTCGGTTGCCTTGTCGTTCGTGAATTCACGGCCGACCACGGTACCGCCAGCGGCCTTCACGCCCTTCTCGAACTCGTCAGCCACGCCCTGGCCGTAAGCGGTGCGGTCGTCGATCACGGCCACGTTCTTGGCCTTGAGCGTTTCCACAGCGTACTTGCCCAGCGTGCCACCCAGGTGCACGTCGTCGGCCACCACGCGGAAGGCGCCGGCGTAACCCTGGCGGGTGTACTTCGGGTTGGTGGCGGAGGGAGAAATCTGGGGAATGCCAGCGTCGTTGTAGATCTGCGAGGCGGGGATGGTCGTGCCCGAGTTCAGGTGACCGATCACGCCGGCAACCTTGGCGTCCACCAACTTGGTGGCGGCGGCGGTGCCCTGCTTCGGGTCGGCGGCGTCGTCTTCGGCCAGCAGTTCGAACTTGGCGGGAGCGCCACCGATGGTCAGGCCAGCGGCGTTGAGCTCTTCGATGGCCATGCGGGCACCGTTTTCATTGTCCTTGCCGAGGTGGGCGATGGCGCCGCTGGTGGGACCAACGTGACCGATCTTGATGACCTGGGCGGCAGCTGCGGGAGCGGCAGCAGGAGCGGCTGCGGGAGCTGCCTCTTCTTTTTTGCCGCAAGCGGCAAGTGCGACAGCCGCCGCGATGACGGCCAGTTTGGTGTTCAGTTGCATGGTTTTCCTCGGAAAGGATAAAAAGTTGAAATGCGGAGGGGAACTTTATTTCTCCACGCCCATAAAGATACTCCAAAAACACAGCAAATTCCGCACCATGGAGCCGCTGCAGGGAGGTATCGAGGGTTTTCCCAAGACCCATATCATTCAGTTGCATGCCGCATAAGCGCTGCGCATGTCGCAATGCGCAAACCACCTGCGCTGACTAGCCGTCCTGCGGAGCCAGCTGGAGATCGTGCCGCTGAGGCTCGATGCCCTGGGCCTTGTAGTTCTTCCAGCGCTCCCGAGCGAGGCCGCGGTCGCGCTCGTCACCCGTCACCACCTCGATCACGCGGGCAAAGCGCTCGTAGCCGGCCGGCATGTCCGCACGGAGGTTCACAAGCACCGTGGCCCCGTTGTGTGCCGATGCCTCGCTGGCCACGTGGATCGGGGAACGGGCCTGCACATAGGGCGTATCGTTCGGCCCGCTGTGCGGAATGAAGTCGCCCACCACGGAGGTCCAGAGCGCCGCGTCCAGCGCACCACGGTCGCCCTCCTCCACCAGCGCCACCACGCGTGCACCACGCTGGTACGCCTTGCGCAAAAGGCGGCAGGCGTAGGACAGCTTGTCGGGCGCGTTGAAATGGAAGGCCACCTCGGTCATGCCGCACCCAGGTTCAGGTCTTGCGCGAACGGGTGGTTTTACCGGCCTTCGCGGCTGGCTTGGCCTTGCCCGCACCTGCGGCGGCCTGATCGATCAGGTACTGCATGAGCAGGGGGACCGGGCGACCCGTGGAACCCTTGGCCGCCCCGCTCTTCCAGGCGGTACCGGCAATGTCCAGGTGCGCCCAAGGCAGGTCGGTGGTGAATTTCTGCAGGAACTTGGCCGCGGTGATGGCACCACCGGCGCGGCCAGCGACGTTGCCCATGTCGGCAAAATTGGACTTGAGGCCCTCGGCGTACTCGTCGTCCAGTGGCAGGCGCCAGCACAGATCCTGTGCGGTGTCGCCGGCCTTCTGCAAGGCCTGCGCAAGGTCATCCCGCGTGGAGAAGAGGCCCGAGCGCACGCCGCCCAGGGCGATGACGCAGGCACCGGTGAGGGTGGCGATGTCGATCACGCTGTGCGGCTTGAAACGCGCCGCATAGGTCAGCGCGTCGCACAGGATCAGGCGACCTTCGGCGTCGGTGTTGAGGATCTCGATGGTCTGCCCGCTCATGCTGGTGACCACGTCACCGGGCTTGACGGCCATGCCATCGGGCATGTTCTCGCAGCTGGGGATCAGGCCCACCACGTTGATCGCGGGCTTGAGCTCGGCCAGCGCGGCGAAGGTGCCCAGCACGCTGGCCGCGCCCCCCATGTCGAACTTCATCTCGTCCATTTCCGCCGCCGGCTTGATGGAGATGCCACCGGTATCGAAAGTGATGCCCTTGCCGACCAGGACCACCGGGGCACTCGCCTTGGGCGCACCGCTGTAGTGCATGACGATAAAGCGCAAGGGCTCCGCCGATCCCTTGGCGACGGCCATGAAGGAACCCATGCCCAGTGCTTCCACCTGCCTGGGGCCAAGCACCTCGGTCTTGATGCCCGGCTTGCGGCCGAGCTTGCGCGCGGCCTCGGCCAGCATGCTGGGCGTGGCGTGGTTGGCCGGCCGGTTGGCCCATTCCTTGGCGAACTCGACACCCGTCACCAGCGAACGGCCCACCTCGAACCCGCTGCGCACGGCGGCGGCGTCTGCCACGCCCACCACCACCTGCTGCAGCGTCCGCGCCTTGGCCGATGGTTTGGTGGTCGTGTAGGTATAGGTGGCATCCGCGCAGGCCTGGACCGCTGCGCGAACCGCGTCAGCGTCCGCATCGATCAGGCTGAGCACCAGACCCAGTTTCTTCACAGCGGGAAGCTTGAGCGAGCCAATACCGGCTGCCACGGCCTTGCGGACGGACAGGGCCGAACCATCTCCAGCGCGCACCAGCACGACGCGCGCGGCCTTGAAACCCGCAGGACGGTAGCAGGCCAGCTGCTTGGCCAGACCCGGTTCAAGATCCCCCTGCTGCGTGGCGCTTGCCACCAGCTGGTGCAGCGGGCCTCCGGCGGCCTGGCCGGTCAGGGTGTCGGGGACGAGCACCAGGAGCGCATCGGCAGACAGTTGGGCGGCCTGGGCGGGAGAGAGGGGTTTGAGTTCAAAGTCCATAATCGTGCTTTCCTGTTCTCGATCGATGTTATTCCATTCTTCCATTCGCAAAGAGCTGGCACGCAGCTTCGGCGCCACCCTGGTGGTGCTGTTCACCATCGTGTTGACCATGCTGCTGATCCGCACGCTGGGCCTGGCCTCGCGCGGCAGCGTCGACCCCCAGGAGATCGCGCTGGTGCTGGGCTACACCGTCATCGGCCGCATGCCCACCATCCTCACGCTGGCTCTGTTCATCGCCATCGTCTTCACACTCTCGCGCATGTACCGCGACAGCGAGATGATCATCTGGTTCTCCAGTGGGCGCTCGCTCGGGGCCTTTCTCCGTCCTGTGATCCGTTTTTCATGGCCGATCCTGATCGTCATCACACTGATGGTGCTCTTCGTCTGGCCCTGGGCCAACCAGCAGACCGACAGCCTGCGTGACCGGTTCGAGCGCCGGGGCGATCTCGAGCGCGTGGCGCCCGGGCAATTCCAGGAGTCCTCCAGCGGACGGCGGGTGTTCTTCATAGACAAGGACACGGCCGACGGCACCGAGGGCCGCAACATCTTCATTTCCAGCACGGAGGACGATGGCAGCGAAACCGTGACGTCGGCGCGCTCGGGCCGCATCGAATGGCTCAACGAACAGCAGTTCCTCATGCTCAACAACGGGCAACGCCTCGAATCGGCGGCAGACCAGAGCAGCCTGCGGGTGAGCGAGTTCGAGGAGTACGGCACCCAGATCGGGTCGTCTGCCATCAGCCAGCGCGGCGAAGCGCTGAAGGCCCGCAACAGCTGGGATCTGATCAAAGAGCCCAGCCGTGCCAACCTTGGTGAACTGGGCTGGCGCATCGGCATGGCGCTGACGGCCATGAATTTCGTGCTGATCGCCGTGGCCACCACCACCGGCAACCCGCGCGCTGGCCGGGGCGGCAACCTGTTCTTCACCCTGTTTGCCTTCGTGTTCTATTACAACCTGCTCAACCTCGGGCAAAGCTGGGTCGCAAGCGGCCTGTTCAGCCTGGGTGGCTACATGGTGGGCCTGCACGGCGGGGTGTTCGCCCTCACACTGCTCTGGTTCTTCAAGCGCCACCACAACTTCAGTGTGCGCGGCTGGCTGAGCGCCAGACGCACACAACGCAGCACGGCCGCGGGAGCGGGCGCATGAAAACCATCCGCCGGCTGATCTATGGCGAGGTCTTCGCTGCGGTGCTCTTCGTGCTGCTGGCATTCCTGTCGCTGTTCTTCTTCTTTGACTTCGTCGACGAGCTCCCGTCACTGGGCAAGCCTTCGGCCCTCGACCCGGACCTGGTCTATGAAGTGCCGCATGCGCTGCTCTACGTGGCGCTGCTGATGCCCAGCCGGGTCTACGAGCTGCTGCCCATCGCGGTGTTGATCGGTTCTGTTTTCGTGCTGGCGCGCCTGGCGCAGGGCTCGGAATACACCATCCTGCGCACCAGCGGCCTGGGGCCGTGGCGGGCCTTGCGCACCATGCTCGGGCTGGGGGTGATCTTCGTGCTGCTCACCTTTGCCATCGGCGACTACCTGGCGCCTTTCTCTGACAAGAACGCCCAACTGCTCAAGGCCCGCTACCAGGGCAACATCAGCCTTGGGCAGACCGGGGCCTGGCTCAAGGAAAAGCAGCCTTACAGCAATTTCTCGGTCAACGTGGGCTCGATGTCGCCGCAGGGCGAACTGGGCAACGTGCGGATATTCGAGTTCAACAACCAGGGGTCGCTGGTCTCCACGCTGCATGCGCAGACCGGGCAGATCGAACAGGACGATTCCTGGAGCCTGCGCCAGGTGCAGCGGCGTGAATTCGACGCGGCAGGCCAGGCGTCCGGCCGCATCCAGCGCGAACAGCTCGACACCCTTCGCTGGCCCAGCGGCATCAACGCCGAAATGGTGTCGGTGGCGCTGCTCAAGCCCGAACGCATGCGAACGGCAGACCTGTTCGGCTACATCCGCCACCTTGAGGCCAACGGCCAGACCGCGCAGCGCTACGAGATCGAGTTCTGGCGCAAGGTCTTCTACCCCTTGAGCTGCCTGGTGATGGTGGTGCTGGCCCTGCCCTTTGCCTACCTGCATTTCCGCTCGGGCAGCATCACCGGCTACGTGTTCGGCGGCGTGATGATCGGCATCAGCTTCTTCCTGCTCAACAACGTGTTTGGCTACATCGGCAACCTCAACCAGTGGCAACCCTGGCTGGCGGCGGCGTCACCGGCGCTGATCTACTCCGTCTTCTCACTCGGCGCCTTCGGGTGGCTGGTGTTGCGAAGGTGACCACCATGCTCGGCGTCATCGTGTTTGCCCATGGGTCGCGTGACCCGCTCTGGCGCCAGCCTGTCGAGTCGGTGGCGCAGCAGATCGCGCTGCGGGATCCGTCGGCGGTGGTGTCCTGCGCCTATCTCGAGCTCAGCGAGCCCGACATCGGCACGGCAGCGGGCCGCCTGGTGGAACGAGGTGTGACGCGCGTGCGCGTGCTGCCGCTGTTCTTCGGCATGGGCAAGCACGCCCGCGAAGACCTGCCCGTGCTCATGGCCGGTCTGACCGCGGCGCACCCGGAAGTGACATTCGAACAATTGCCCGCGGCTGGCGAAGACCCCCGCCTGACCGCCCTGCTCGCGCAGATTGCGCTGGAGACCACCACATGAACCTGCACCAGTTCCGTTTCGTGCAGGAGGCGGTGCGCCGCAACCTGAACCTGACCGAAGCCGCCAAGGCGCTTCACACGTCACAACCCGGCGTCTCCAAGGCCATCATCGAACTTGAGGACGAGCTCGGCATCGAGATCTTTGCGCGCCACGGCAAGCGCATCAAGCGCGTCACGGAACCCGGCCAGCAGGTGCTCAAGAGCATCGACATCATCCTGCGCGAGGTGAACAACCTCAAGCGCATCGGCGAGCAGTACTCGGCGCAGGACAGCGGCACCCTGTCCATCGCCACCACCCACACCCAGGCGCGCTACGTGCTGCCCGGCCCGGTGGCCGCGCTGCGCCAGGCCTACCCCAAGGTGGGCATCAGCCTGCACCAGGGCTCGCCCGACCAGGTCGCCAAGATGCTGATGGAGGAAGTGGCCGAGATCGGCATGGCCACCGAATCGCTGGTGAACTACCCCGAACTGGTCACCCTGCCGTGCTACGAGTGGCAACACGTGCTGGTGCTGCCTTTCGACCACCCGCTTCTGGAACGCGAGCGCATCACGCTCGACGACCTGGCCCAGGTGCCGCTGGTCACCTACCACCCGAGCTTCACCGGTCGCACCCGCATCGATCAGGCGTTCGCACTGCGGCACCTGCAACCCAACATCGTGCTTGAGGCGATCGACTCGGATGTGATCAAGACCTACGTGAAGCTGGGCATGGGCGTGGGCATCGTCGCCGAGATGGCCATGCAGGGCGAAAACCAGACGCCAGACCTCGTCGCCCGCCCTGCAGCACAGCTGTTCGGCCACAACCTCGCGCGCGTGGCCTTCAAGCGCGGCACCTACCTGCGCCACTTCGTGCTGCGCTTCGCCGAACTGCTGAGCGACCGCCTCTCGCGCGACCTGATCCTGCGCGCCATGAGCGGCACACCCGACGACTATGAACTTTGACCCAACCCCGTCGCTTGCTCATTGCGTGTAGCCGCATTCCCCCTCAAGGGGGCAACACCTGTGGCCGGGCAAGCCCCGTTCCGCGGTGTTCCTGGATCTACACCGCCTCTCTTTCACGTTGCCGCGCTTGACCCCATGACCTCTTTCGCCGCTCACACTCCCGCCCTCACCTCCCGCCTGCCCAAGGTCGGCACCACCATCTTCACCGTCATGTCCGCGCTCGCGGCCGAGCACGGCGCGGTCAACCTGGGTCAGGGGTTTCCGGATTTCGATTGCGACCCGGCACTGGTCGATGCCGTCGCGCAGGCCATGAAGGCCGGGCACAACCAGTACCCGCCGATGCCGGGTGCTCCGGCGCTGCGGCAGGCCATGGCCGCCAAGATGCAGGCGGTCTACGGCCTCGCCTGCGATCCGAACACCGACATCACCGTGACGGCGGGCGCCACGCAGGCCATCCTCACCGCCATCCTCGCGGTGGTGCAGCCCGGTGATGAAGTCATCGTGCTCGACCCCTGCTACGACAGCTACGTGCCCAACATCGAACTCGCCGGCGGCGTGGCGGTTCGCGTGCCGCTCCTGCCCGGCAGTTTCCGGCCCGACTTCGACCGCATCGCCGCAGCGATCACGCCGCGCACCCGCGCCCTGCTCATCAACAGCCCCCACAACCCCAGCGGCATGGTGTGGAGCGAAGCCGACATGCTGCGCCTGCAGGAGTTGCTAGCGCCCACCGACGTGCTGCTGATCAGCGACGAGGTGTACGAACACATGGTGTTCGACGGCCAGGTGCACCAGAGCGCGGCGCGCTTTCCCGGCCTGGCCGCGCGCGCCTTCATCGTCAGCAGCTTCGGCAAGACCTACCACGTGACCGGCTGGAAGGTGGGCACCGTGGTGGCGCCCGCGCCGCTCATGGCCGAGTTCCGCAAGGTGCACCAGTTCAACGTGTTCACGGTGAACACGCCCATGCAGCACGCGCTGGCCACCTACATGGCCAACCCGGCGCCCTACCTCGAACTGGCCGCCTTCTACCAGCGCAAGCGTGACCTGTTCCGCGAGGGACTTTCCACCACGCGCTTCCGGCTGCTGCCCGGCGAAGGCACCTACTTCCAGTGCGTGGACATCTCGAACCTCGCGGTGCCCGAGCGTGACCTTCCCGAGGGCGACTTCTGCCAGTGGCTGACGCGAGAGATCGGCGTCGCCGCCATCCCGCTGTCGGCCTTCTACGGCGACGGCTTCGACCAGCGCGTGGTGCGTTTCTGCTTCGCCAAGAAGGACGACACGCTGCGCGAAGCGATCAAGCGGCTCGCCCGCCTCTGAAGCTCAGCACCTGACCGGGTTGCGGCAATAGCGCTCAAGCTCGCGCACCGTGGTCTGCCGGGCCACCGCCTGCCGGGCATTGGGCACCTCCAGGCTGAGCTTCATCTCGTATTTCCTGAAGAAATCGTCGAACAGTTCGCCACCCAGCGTGCCGGTGGCGGTGAGCGTGTCGCTTTTCGGGTCGTGCTCCATCAACACGGCACACAGGGGTTGCTCGGCCGGGCCGTTGAGCACCTGCGCACCGCGCGCCGGGTCGTACTGGCTGTGGTCGGCGCAGCAATGGATCAGGTCGTTGCCCTTGCTCGGTGTCTGCGGGTTGATGGCCGCGCCCTTGCGGAAGCTGATGAAGCTCAGGTCCTTCGTCGGATACACCAGCTTGTGCGCGCAGATGGCGGAAAACGCCACCAGGCTGCGCCGGGGCCCCACGCCACCGGGCCACTCGTAACGTTGCTTGTCCCGCGTCTGCAGCGGGGTGGCCGACGCCGGCTTGCCCAGGTCCAGCAGGAAAACGGGCGTGGCCTCGAACGGGTAATGGAAGATGTAATTGGTCTGCGGTTTCAGGCTCGTTGCCTTGAGCGGCTTGCCCAGCTCATCGAGCAACTGCACCCGCCCATACGAACGGGGTCTGGCGTCGGCGGCCCAGGCGTTCCCGGCCAGGGTGGCCGCCAGCGAGCCGCCGCTGAGTGCACAGGCTTCCACGAATTCACGTCGATCCATCCGTTGGGTTCCTTATGAAGGTGCCGACATACGACTTTTCCCAGTGAAACGCATCCGCCCCGAGGTTGTCAACCCGCCAAAGCCCTTGCCCAGCCCGAACTGCGCGCACGGTCCAGGGGCGTGAAGGGGGTCGCACCCGCGGCACAAAGTTGGTGCAACCCGCGATTTTTGAGGTCAATACTGCATCCGGATGGCCGATATGCACGTAGTTCAACGTGTTCGGCTGCGTGCCGCGCACCGTCCTTTTTCCGGCCTGTCTTTTGGAGATGCATTTCATGAAGTTCCCGTCCACCGCCCTCCGCACCACCGGTGTGCGCCGCCGCTCCCTGCTCTGGCAGGCCGGTGCCGCCCTGGCCATGGGAGGGTTCGTCTGGAGCGCCAGCCCGCACGCACACGCGGCCCCCAGCGCCACCGTGGTCGAAGCCGTCCAGCTGCCCGCCTGGGTCGAACGCAATGGCCAGCGCCGCCCCGCCGAACCCGGCGCCCAGCTGCGCGCCAACGACAAGGCCATCACGGCCAACGGCTCGCGCATGCTGCTGCGCATGGACGACAAGAGCACCATCAAGCTGGGCGAACAGAGCGAATTCCTGATCCAGTCGATCGACACCCGCCGTGAAGGCAGCGTGGCCCCGAGCGAGCAGAAAAGCGCGTTCAAGCTGGTCACCGGCGTGTTCCGCTACGCCACCGACTACACCAGCAAGGCGCTGGGCAACAAGCGCGAACTCAACCTGGAAGTGGCCACCGCAACCGTGGGCATTCGAGGCACCGATTTCTGGGCCATGACCGATGCCGCGCACGACGCCGTCTGCGTGTTCGAAGGCAAGGTCGAGGTGGTTCGCGATGGCAAGCCGGGCATCGAACTCGAAAAGCCCGGTGCATTCTGGGTCGTGTTCACCGGCCAACCGGAGAAACCCGCAGGCCAGGCCACGCCCGACCAGCTGGCCAAATTCATCGGCCAGGCAGAAATGCAGCCCGGCCATGGCGTGCTGCTGCAAGGTGGCCGCTGGCGCGCCGTGGCAGCCACGCTGCCCAGCGTGGCCGACGCCGCTGCGCTGCGCACGCGCCTGCAGACCGCCGGCTACCCCGCGGAAATGGTGGCCAAGGATGGCCGCCACGAAGTGCGCATCAACCAGTTCGCGACGCGCGAAGACGCCGAAGCCGTCGTCAAGCGCCTGCAGGCAGACGCCGCGCTGGGTGTTCGCGAAGGCCGCGTGGCGCTGGCCGCCAACTGATCCCGCTGCCTGGCGCCCGGCTCACGCGCTGAGCTGGGCCCAGGCCTTGTCCAGCCGCTTCACGCTCACCGGTTGCGGCGTGCGCAGTTCCTGCGCAAAGAAACTCACCCTCAACTCTTCCAGCAGCCAGCGCAGCTCCTGCAGGCGGGCGTCCTGCACGCCCTTGCGCTCGGCCACCAGCCGCCAGAAACGCTGGTCCTGCGGGCGCAGTTCGGCCAGCCTGGCGGCGTCGCGTGCCGGGTCGGCGCGCAACTTGTCCAGCCGCAGCTGCACCGCCTTCAGGTAACGAGGCAGGTGCTGCAGCTGCGCGTACGGCGTCTGCAGCAGGAAACGTTTCGGCATGAGCCGCTGCAACTGCTGCGTGACGTCTGCCGCCACGTCTGCGGCGGGCTTGCTGTCCTTCAGCTTGCGCGCGGCGGCGGCGTATTCGGTCAGCACGGTACCGGCCATTCGCGCGATCTCGTTGGCGATCAGCGTCAGGCGGCCTCGCCCCTCTTCCACGCGCCGCTTGAAGGCAGCCTCGTCGGTTGGCAACGGATCACCGAGAAACGCCCGGTCGAGCGCGAGTTCGAGGATCTGCGCCCGCAGTTCCTCCAGCGTGCCCCCGCCGCCCGACTCCTTGCCCACCTGCATGTAGGCCACGCCCATGGCCTGCAGGCCCGGCAGGTTCTTCTCAAGGTACTTCAGGGCGTCGCGGATCTGCAGCGCGAACAGGCGGCGCAAGCCCTCGCGGTGGCGCGCCTGGGCCACGTCCGGCTCGTCGAACACCTCGATGCGCACGGCATCGCCGTCGTCCAGCAGCGCGGGAAAACCGATCAGCGTCTGCTGGCCCTGGCGGATTTCCATCAGCTCGGGCAGCTCGCCAAAGTCCCAGGCCGTGTGGCGCTGTGAGGCACTCGCGGCCGCCACCGGGGCTGTGGTGGCCTTGACCGTGGCTGGCGCAGAGACGCCTTTGGCGGGTGAGGCCGGCTCTGCGGGCGCCGCCCGCAGGCCTTCCATCTTGAGCGAGGCCAGGGCCTGGAAGGCACCGCGCGCCTGCGCGCCGAGCTCGGCCTTGAGCGCCGCCAGGTTGCGGCCCTGGCCCAGCTGGCGACCGTGTTCGTCGACCACACGCAGGTGCATGAAGTGGTGTGCGCTGAGCATGTCCACCTTGATGTCGTTGCGCTGGATGTCGAGCTGCGTGGCTTCGCGCACCAGCTTGAGCAGCGCGTCCATCAGGTTGCCCGCGGCGAAAGTGGCGGGCTCGCACAGCGCCTGCGCGAAGCGTTCGGCGGTGGCGGGCAGCGGCACCAGGCGCGAGCGTGGGCGCTGGTGCAGGGTCTTGAGCAGCGCGAGCAGCTTTTCCTTCAGCATGCCGGGCACCAGCCAGTCGCAGCGGTCTTCGCTGGCCTGGTTGAGCGCGAAGATCGGCAGCGTGACCGACAGGCCGTCGCGCGGGTCGCCCGGCTCGTGCAGGTAGCTGCAGGCGCAGTCGACACCGCCCAGGCGCAGCGTCTTGGGGAAGGTCTGCGTGGTGATGCCCGCCGCCTCGTGGCGCATCAGTTCTTCGCGGGTCAGCAGCAGGAGCCTGGGGTTCTCACGCACCGCGTCCCGGTACCAGCGCTCCATGGCCGCGCCGTTGCAGATGTTGGCGGGCAACTGCTGGTCATAGAAGGCGTAGATCAGCTCGTCGTCGACCAGCACGTCCTGCCGGCGCGACTTGTGCTCCAGCTCGGCCACCTGGCGTACCAGCTTCTGGTTCGCGGCCAGGAACGGCAGGCGCGTCTCCCATTCGCCGGCCACCAGCGCCTCGCGAATGAATATCTCGCGCGCACCGGCCGGGTCGACGCGGCCGTAGTCGGTGCGGCGGTTGCTGTAGACCACCAGGCCATACAGCGTGGCGCGCTCCAGCGCCGTCACCTGCGCGGCCTTCTTTTCCCAGTGCGGGTCGAGAAGTTGCTTCTTGATGAGGTGCCCACCCACCTGTTCCAGCCAGAGCGGTTCGATGCCCGCGATGCCACGGCCGAACAGGCGCGTGGTTTCCACCAGCTCGGCACAGACGATCCAGCGCCCAGGCCGCTTGCTCAGGTTGGCCCCCGGATGGCGGTGAAACTTGATGCCGCGCGCGCCCAGGTACCAGTCTTCGGTTTCGTGCTTCTGCCCCACGTTGCCCAGCAGGCCCGACAGCATCGTCAGGTGCAGCTGCTCGTAGCTGGCGGGCTTGTCGTTGAGCTTCCACTTGTGCTCCGCCACCACCGTGTGCAGCTGACTGTGGATGTCGCGCCATTCGCGCACGCGCCGCACGTTGATGAAGTTCTCGCGCAGCACGTTTTCGTACTGGCGGTGGCTGAGCTTGTGGTCCTTGCCATGGCCGCCCTTGGTGTCCTCCAGCCATTTCCAGAGCTTGAGCGTGCCACTGAACTCGCTCTTCTCGTCGTCGAATTTCGCGTGCGCCTGGTCGGCCTGGGCCTGCTTCTCGAGCGGGCGGTCGCGCACGTCCTGCACGCTCAGGGCCGAGGCAATCACCAGAACCTCATCGAGCGCGCTGCGCTGCTGCGCCTCCAGGATCATGCGGCCCACGCGCGGATCCAGCGGCAGGCGTGAGAGCGTCTGGCCGATCGGGGTGAGCTCGTTGGCTTCGTCCACCGCGTTGAGCTCGGCCAGCAACTGGTAGCCGTCGACGATGGCGCGTTTCTGCGGCGCTTCAATGAAGGCGAAATCCTCCACCGCGCCCAGGCGCAGGGCTTTCATGCGCAGGATGACACCCGCCAGCGAACTGCGCAGGATCTCGGGGTCGGTGAACGCCGGGCGTCCGGCGAAGCCCGCCTCGTCATAGAGCCGGATGGCAATGCCGTCGGCCACGCGGCCGCAGCGCCCGGCGCGCTGGTTCGCCGCGGCCTGGCTGATGGGCTCGACCATCAACTGCTCCACCTTCTGGCGGAAGCTGTAGCGCTTCACCCGAGCGGTGCCCGCGTCAATGACGAATCGGATGCCAGGCACGGTGAGCGAGGTCTCGGCCACGTTGGTCGACAGCACGACGCGGCGGCCACTGTGGTCCTGGAAGATGCGGTCCTGCTCGGCCTGTGAGAGGCGCGCGAACAGCGGCAGCACCTCGGCGTTGCGCAACGTGGGCACGTGGCTCAGGTGCTTGCGCAGGTGGTCGGCGGCTTCGCGGATCTCGCGCTCACCCGGCAGGAACACCAGGATGTCGCCGCCAGCCGGGCCGCGCCAGAGTTCGTCCACCGCATCGGCAATGGCGTTGTTCAGGTCGTAGTCGCGGCTTTCCTCGAATGGGCGCCAGCGCACTTCCACCGGAAAGGTGCGGCCCGACACCATGAGCACCGGCGCCGGCCCTTTGGTGGAAGCGAAGTACCGAGCGAAGCGGTCGGCGTCGATGGTGGCGGAAGTCACCACCACCTTCAGGTCGGGCCGGCGGGGCAGCAGCTGGCGCAGGTAGCCGAGCAGGAAATCGATGTTCAGGCTGCGCTCGTGCGCCTCGTCGATGATGATCGTGTCATAGGCGCGCAGGTCGGGGTCGGTCTGCGTTTCGGCGAGCAGGATGCCGTCGGTCATCAGCTTCACCGAGGCGTCTTTCGAGAGACGGTCCTGGAAGCGCACCTTGTAGCCCACCACCTCGCCCAGCGGCGTCTTCAGTTCCTCGGCAATGCGCTTGGCGACGCTGGAAGCGGCGATGCGCCGTGGCTGGGTGTGGCCGATCAGTTGCCCGCGCTGCCCCGGCTTGGCGTTGCACTTGCCCCGGCCCATGGCCAGGGCGATCTTGGGCAGCTGCGTGGTCTTGCCCGAGCCGGTTTCTCCGCAGACGATGACCACCTGGTGGTCGCGCATCGCCGCCTCGATCTCGTGGCGGCGGGCCGAGACGGGCAGCGTCTCAGGGAATTCGATGTGCAGCGGCGTGGAGGACAAGTGAGGAACTTCGGTCAAAATCGGGCAACCGGTCATTATCCGCGCCCGGCCCATTGCCCGCCTGCCATCAGCCCATGTCCACTGTCTTCAACTTCACTTTTGTCCCCTGGTTCCGCTCGGTCGCGCCCTACATCCACAAGCACCGTGGCAACACCATTGTGGTGGGCATCGCGGGCGAAGCCATCGCGGCTGGCAAGCTGGAGAAACTGGCGCAGGATCTGGCGCTGATCCAGAGCATGGGGGTGGACATCGTGCTGGTGCACGGCTTCCGGCCCCAGGTGAACGAACAGCTGCGCCTCAAGGGCCACGAAGCGAAGTACTCGCATGGCATGCGCATCACCGACGAGGTGGCGCTGGACTGCGCGCAGGAAGCCGCCGGCCAGCTGCGCTATGAGATCGAAGCCGCCTTCAGCCAGGGCCTGCCGAACACGCCCATGGCCGGCGCCACCGTGCGCGTGATCTCGGGCAACTTCATCACCGCGCGCCCCGTGGGTCTGATCGATGGCGTGGACTTCATCCACTCCGGCCTGGTGCGCAAGGTCGACACCGACGGCATCCAGCGCACGCTGGACATGGGCGCCATGGTGCTGCTGTCCCCCTTCGGCTTTTCGCCGACAGGCGAGGCCTTCAACCTCACCATGGAGGACGTGGCCACTTCGGTGGCCGTGGCATTGCAGGCCGACAAGCTGATGTTCCTGACCGAGGTGCCGGGCATCCGTGCGGACCAGGCCGACCCCGAAAGCGACATCGACACCGAGCTGCCCCTGGCCGATGCGAAGAAGATGCTGGCCGCCCTGCCCTCCGCCACCCAGCCGACCGACACTGCGTTCTATCTGCAGCACTGCATCCGCGCCTGCGAAGGCGGTGTGGACCGCAGCCACATCCTGCCATTCTCGGTGGACGGCGCGCTGCTGCTGGAGATCTACACCCACGATGGCATCGGCACGATGGTGGTGGACGAGAAACTGGAGAGCGTGCGCGAGGCCACCATGGACGACGTGAGCGGCATCGTGGCGCTGATCGAGCCGTTCGAGAAGGACGGCACCCTGGTCAAGCGCGACCGCACCGAGATCGAACGCGACGCGGGCAACTACACCATCATCGAACACGATGGCGTGATCTTTGGCTGTGCCGCGCTCTATCCCTATCCCGAAGAGCGCACCGGCGAAATGGCGGCGCTCACCGTGTCACCCCAGACGCAGAGCCAGGGCGATGGCGAGCGGCTGCTCAAGCGGATCGAAACCCGGGCGAAGGCGCAGGGCCTTCAAAGCATCTTCGTGCTGACCACGCGCACCATGCACTGGTTCGTCAAGCGCGGCTTCGTGCAGGTCAGCGCCGACTGGCTGCCCGAGGCGCGCAAGCGCAAGTACAACTGGGACCGCAAGAGCCAGGTGCTGGTGAAAAAGCTGAGCTGAAGGCCCCCAAGGGCAGGGGCCGCGTCAGGCGGCGGGTCGTTTCACCCACAGCGCCACGGCCAGCAGGGCAATGGCCGAGAAGCACAGGAAGGACCAGTTCGCGATCGACAGGCCGAGGAAGGTCCAGTCGATCACCGAACAATCGCCGGTGCCGCGGAAGATCATGGGAATGGCGCGGCGCAGCGGGAAGGCTTCGATCATGCCGAAGAAGTCGCGCCCGCAGCTCATGATTTCGGGCGGGTTCCATTGCAGCCAGCTCTGGCGCGCAGCCGTGAACGCACCGAACACCGCGAGCGCGCCCACCAGCGCCACGCCCACATGGCGTGCAGTGCGGTTGTGGAACAGCGCCGAGATGCCCGCGGCCAGCGCCACGGCCACCAGCGCATAACGTTGCACGATGCACATCGGGCAGGGTTCGAGCCCGACCACGTGCTGCAGGTACATGCCGAACGCCAGCATGGCCACGCAGGCGGCCGCCACAAGGCCCAGGATGCGCCGGGGCTGGCTCGTCAGGGGCGAAGGTTGGCCGGGAGAGAGGATGGCGATCAAGGAGAGTCCTGAAGAAGGAAGAAGGAAGAAGGGAGCCGCCGGGCGGGACAGAACACTGAGCCCGGCAGTCTGCCTCAAGTTCCCTTGCCTCAGCTCACGAAGGCACGTTCGATGACGAAATCGCCCGGCGTCGTGGTGTTGCCCTCCTTGAAGCCGCGCTTCTCGCACAGCGCCTTCAGGTCGCGCAGCATCTCGGGGCTGCCGCAGATCATGACGCGGTCTTCGGCCGGGTTGAGCGGCGGAATGCCGAGGTCCTTGGCGATCACGCCGTCGCCCAGCAGCTGCGGAATGCGGCCCTGGTGCATGAACGGCTCGCGCGTGACGGTGGGGTAGTACAGCAGCTTCTGTTGCACGGCTTCGCCCAGGAACTCGTCGTGCCGCAGCTGTTCGGTGATCAGCTCGCGGTAGGCCAGTTCCTTGACCTGGCGCACGCCGTGCACCAGCACGACCTGCTCGAAGCGCTCGTAGGTTTCCGGGTCGCGGATGACGCTCAGGAACGGGGCCAGGCCAGTGCCGGTGCCCAGCAGGTACAGGCGCTTGGCGGGCAGCAGGTAGTCGATCAGCAGCGTGCCGGTGGGCTTGCGGCCCACGATGATGCTGTCACCCACCTGGATGTGCTGCAGGCGCGAGGTGAGTGGACCGTCCTGCACCTTGATGCTGAGGAACTCGAGGTGATCGGCCCAGTTGGGGCTGACGATGCTGTACGCACGCAGCAGCGGCTTTTCATTCACCCGCAGGCCGATCATGGTGAAGTGGCCATTGGAAAAGCGCAGCGAGGTGTCGCGCGTGGTGGTGAAGCTGAACAGCCGGTCGGTCCAGTGGTGAACGCTGAGCACGCGCTCTTCCAGAAATGCACTCATGAGAGATCCTGATGGGGTCGAACCCCGTATTGTAAAAACTCGGGCCGGCCCGGCGGCTGGCGGGGAATCGGCGGCCCCACCGGCATGGCGGACACCGAAACCTTGCTACAGTGGCGGGCTGCCTGGCCGCCCGAGGCCAGTGCCCGACATGGGCGCATGGCGCCGACGAACCAAGAGCCCTGGATCATGCCGACGATCGGCCAGATCGGGAACGAATTATTTCTTCAGTTCGTTATAACCAATCCATCTAACCCACACCTCCCAGGACGTTTTTCATGGCACGCACCGTTCATTGCATCAAGCTCGGCAAGGAAGCCGAAGGCCTCGACTTTCCGCCCTACCCGGGTGAAATGGGCAAACGCCTGTACGAGAACGTGAGCAAGGAAGCCTGGGCCGCCTGGCTCAAGCACCAGACCATGCTGCTCAACGAAAACCGCCTGAACCTGGCCGACGCGCGCGCCCGCCAGTACCTGGCCCGCCAGATGGAAAAGCACTTCTTCGGCGATGGCGCCGATGCCGCCGCCGGCTACGTGCCCCCGCCTTCCGAAGGCAACTGAGCCCGCGGGCGCAGCCGGTCGCCCGCACCCAACCCCGTGACAGCACCCCAAACCCGCCATGCCCTGGTGATCGGCGCCGGCCTGGCGGGCGCCGCCGTGTGCGCGGCGCTGTCCCGACGCGGCTGGCGCCTCACCCTGGTCGATGCCGCCGAGGGCCCCGCGCAGGGCGCTTCTGCCCTGCCCGTGGGCATGCTCAGCCCGCATGTCACGCGCGCCCCCACGCCGCTGTCGCGCCTTTCCACGCTGGGTGTGGCGGCGACCCTGGCCGAACTGCAGCGCCTCGTCCCCCAGGGCCAGGGCTGGCAGGCCTGTGAGGTGGACAACCAGGGGCACGACCCAGGCCGCTGGCCAGCCGCGCTGGTGCGCCCGGCCGCGCTGGTGCAGGCCTGGCTGGCGGAAGCTGCGCAACGGGGCAATCTGGACTGCCGCTGGCAGACGCCCGTGCACCATCTGCTGCGCACACCCACGGGCTGGCAGGCGTTGAAAGCCGAAGGGGTTTGCGTGGCGGAAGCCCCTGTGGCCGTGGTTGCCGCGGCCTTCGGAAGCCTTGGCCTTCTTGCCGGCAGTTCCGCCTTGATGGACCCGCCCGCCCTGCCCCTGCGACCGGTCAAAGGCCAGATGAGCCTGGCGGCGCAGCGCGGCACGCCCCGGGCCAACAGGCCGTGCCGCGACAACGGCGTGTACGTGCCGCTCTACGAAGACACCGGGCTTCCCCCGCGATGGCCGTCCCGCATCTGGGCGATGGGCTCCACCTACGACCGGGGCGTGGACGACACGACCCTGAGCGATCAGGCCCATGAGCGCAACGCGGCGAGCCTGGACACGATATGCCCGCCGGCGGCGGCGGATTTGCGCGACGCGCTGGCGAACAATGGTCTGCTGGGTTGGGCCCAGGTGCGATGCGCCTCGCTGGACCGGCTGCCACTGGTGGGCGCGGTGCCCGATAGCAACGCGCTGCAACGGCTGATGGAAGAGGCGGGCCACCGGCGTGGCCGCGTGCCGCTGGAAGACACCCCCCGCCAGCCAGGGCTCTACATGCTGGCGGCGCTCGGCTCGCGGGGCATCACGCTGGCCCACTGGTGCGCCAGCCAGCTGGCCGCCGCACTGGATGGCGCGCCGCCAGCAACAGAGGAAACCGATCTTCTGCGGGCGATCGACCCGGCGCGGTTTGCCTGGAAACAGGCTCGCCGTCAGCCGGCGGATCGGGTCAGATCAGGTCCAGCCATTCAGACACCTGGCGCGGCTGGAACGGGCGCTGCAGCAGCGCGGTGATCCCCACACGGTGCGCATCGCGGCGCACCCGGCGGCGGCGCCACCAACCGGCCAGCGGGCCAGCCAGCTCGGTCGTGGCCAGGGTCATGGCCTTCGGGTTGCGCTGCATGAAGTCGCGCATCAGCGACCAGACGTCGATGCGGTGGTCGTCCAGGTTGAACACGCCGCACACGTACCGGTTGCGCTCCATGAGCTCCAGCGCGCTCTCGGTGCCGATCACCTCGTCCACCAGCCCCACCCCGGCCAGGGCGAGGCGCGAACGCAGGTAGGTGCCCTCCTCGTCCTCGGCGCCCACCACCAGCGCGCGGCGCACCATGTCGGCGGGGTCGGCGCTCTCCATGTCCATGTCCAGATCAAGGTCCAGTGGCGTGGGGGCGGTCACGTCGAAGTCGAGCAGGCCCGAATCGGCTTGCCGCGCGGCGAACACGAGGTCGAGATCGTGCAGCACGGCGGCCCACTCGATGGGGCGGTCCAGTACACGCCAGGCATGCTCGGGCGCGTCCGGGCCGACCCAGATCAGCCGCTGCCCTGGTGGCATTTCCTTGGCATGTGAGAGCACGGCCTCCAGGCTTTCGCCGTCCACCAGTGCGACCTGAGCCACCCCGGGAGGGATCACGGTGCCGGGCGGGGCCAGGGGCACCCAGGGTGCGTAGGAAAGTTCGCGCTCCTGAGAGAGTCGGAAAACGGTATTGAGCGCATGGCGTTCCACGTCGGAGAAACCGACAACGCTGACCAGAATGCGCTGTTTTTGCATGTGCGGAATGTTACGCCGAGCAGACCGATGTGCGGTCGCCCCCACAGGACAAGCGGGCATCTGGCGTGCGATTCGACACAGCAGGCATTTTCTTATTCTCGCGAGATATATACCCATGAACAAAAAATCGTTTGGGATATATCGATGCTTCCCTACAGTCGTGCCCATGCTTGGCATTGCCACACCGGTGGCCTTCTGAATTTCTGACGCCTCACGACAACGATGTACCAATATTCCGACTTCGACCGCCAGTTCGTGCACCTTCGCGCCGACCAGTACCGCGACCAGCTGACCCGCTGGCAGGCCGGCACGCTGGGCGACGACGAGTTCAAGCCGCTGCGCCTGCAGAACGGCTGGTACGTGCAGCGCTTCGCGCCCATGCTGCGCGTCGCAGTTCCCTATGGCGAACTCTCCAGCCCGCAGCTGCGCGTGCTCGCGAAGATCGCCCGGGACTTCGACCACAAGGAAGAGAACGACATCTCCAAGGCCAACGCCGGCCTGTCCGAAGTGCCCACCCTGCCCGACCGCACCGGCCACTTCACCACGCGCCAGAACGTTCAATACAACTGGATTCCACTTTCCCGCTCGGCGGACGTGATGGACCTGCTGGCCAGCGTGGGCATGCACGGCATCCAGACCAGCGGCAACTGCATCCGCAACATCACCACCGATGCGCTGGCCGGCATCGCCACCGATGAAGTCGCTGACCCACGGCCTTTCGCCGAGATCCTGCGCCAGTGGAGCACGCTGCACCCCGAATTCGCCTTCCTGCCGCGCAAGTTCAAGGTCGCCATCACCGGCGCGCGCGAAGACCGCGCCGCCACGCCGTGGCACGACGTGGGCCTGCGCCTGCTGCGCAACGTGGATGGCGAACTGGGCTTCCAGGTGCGCGTGGGCGGCGGCATGGGCCGCACACCCATCATCGGCAGCGTGATCCGCGAGTTCCTGCCGTGGAACCAGATCCTCAACTACCTTGAAGCCGTGGTGCGCGCCTACAACCGCTTCGGCCGCCGCGACAACATCTACAAGGCCCGCATCAAGATCCTGGTGAAGGCCGAAGGCCAGGCCTACACCGACCAGGTGGAAGCCGAGTACCGCGACATCCTCGAGAAGGACGGAGCGCCGCACACCATCAGCCAGGCCGAGCTGGACCGCGTGAGCGCCTTCTTCGTGCCGCCGCAGCTCAACTGCGACCGCAAGAGCGCCGACGCCAAGATCGCGCACATCCTCAAGGCCGCGGCCGAGGACGACATCGAGTTCAGCCGCTGGCTGCAACAGAACGTCAAGCCGCACCAGAACCCCGACCTGCGCGCGGTCACCCTGTCGTTCAAGCGCTTCGGACAGGCGCCGGGCGATGCCACCGCCGAACAGCTCGAACGCGCTGCCGACCTGGCCGAGCGTTTCTCCGCCGGCGAAGCCCGCGTGACGCACGAACAGAACCTGCTGCTGCCCTGGGTGCGCTGCGACCAGCTGCCCGAGCTCTGGCGCGAAGCGCGCCGCCTGGGCCTCGCCAAGCCGAACATCGGCCTGCTCACCGACATGATCGCCTGCCCCGGCGGCGATTTCTGCGACCTGGCCAACGCGCGTTCGCTGCCGCTCGCGCAAGCCATCCTGGGCCGCTACAAGGACCTCGACGAACTGCACGATCTCGGCGAGATCGACCTGCACATGAGCGGCTGCATCAACTCCTGCGGCCACCACCACAGCGGCCACATCGGCATCCTGGGCGTCGACAAGGACGGACAGGAGTGGTACCAGGTCACGCTCGGCGGTTCGGACGGCACGCGCCTCTCCGGCGAGGCCGTGCCCGGCAAGGTGATCGGCCCGTCCTTCGCGGCCAGCGAGGTGCCCGACGTGATCGAAGCCCTGCTCGACACCTACCGCGCCCAGCGCACCGGCGGCGAGACCTTCCTGGCGACCCTGCGCCGCACCGGCCCCGATGCCTTCAAGACCGCCGCCAACGCGGTGCGCACCAGCACGGCCCGCGCCGCCGCCTGAGGAACGACCCCATGAGCCAGAACCCCCTCCAACTCTTCAGCGCCGACACCTTCTCGGCCCCCGAAGCCGAGGCGCAACGCCTCTCGATCGCGAACGACGCCGATCCCCGTGAAGCCGACCTCACCGGCATCACCGTGATCGAACTGCACTTCCCCAAGTTCAGCGACGGCCGCGCCTTCAGCCAGGCTTTCCTGCTGCACCGCAGGCTCGGCTTCACCGGCGAGATCCGCGCCACCGGCGACGTGCTGATCGACCAGCTCGTGCAGATGCAGCGCAGCGGCTTCACGCAGGCCGTGTTGCGCGCCGACCAGAACCTCGCCCACGGCCAGAAGCTGCTGTCGCACTACCCCGCCTTCTACCAGGGCGATGCCGTGCACACCACGCCCCACTTTGCTGAAGCCGCCTGAGCACCGAAAACCGACACCATGAGCGCCATCGATCTCACACGCGTCAACACCGAACTGGGCCACAACGCCGCCGGACTGGTGGAGTGGGCACTCGGCCTGGGCCAGCCCGCCATCGTCACCACCAACTTCCGGCCCTTCGAGGCCGTCATCCTGCACCTCGTCACGCGCGTGAAGCCCGATGTGCCCGTGGTCTGGATGGACAACGGCTACAACACCGAAGCCACCTACCGCTTTGCCGACGAGGTGAGCCGCCAGCTGGGTCTGAACCTGCGCATTTACGTGCCACGCCGTTCTCGCGCCCACCAGGAGGCGGTGGACGGCCCCGCACCGGCGCTCGACGACCCACGCCATGCGGCGTTCACCGAGGAAGTGAAGCTGGAGCCCTTTGCCCGCGCGCTGCGCGAGACGGCGCCCAAGGTCTGGTTCACCGCGCTCAGGGCCACCGACACCGCCGTCCGTGCCCAGATGGACCCCGTCAGCATCAACCCGGATGGTTTGATCAAGGTTGCACCGTTGCTGCACTGGTCGTCCAGGGAACTGCACCAGTACTGCGAGGCCCACGGCCTGCCCAACAACTTCGATTATCTGGACCCGACCAAGGGCGAAGACAACCGCGAATGCGGTCTCCATCTGGCCCACTGAACCCGACATCCCCATGAACGCCCGTACCGAAACTGCCGTCATTCAGACCGCCTTGCAACGCGCCAACCAGGATCACCACCTGAGCAATGCGCACCTGGACGCCCTGGAAGAAGAAACCATCTTCATCCTGCGCGAGGTGGCCGCCGCTTTCGAGCGCCCCGCCCTGCTGTTCTCCGGCGGCAAGGACTCGCTGGTCATGCTCAAGTGCGCCGAGAAGGCTTTTGGCGCCGGCCGCATCCCGTATCCGCTGCTGATGATCGACACCGGCCACAACTTCACGGAAGTGACCGACTTCCGCGACCTGCGCGCCAAGGAACTCGGCGCTGACCTGATCGTGCGCAGCGTGGAAGACTCGATGGCGCGCGGCACCGTGCGGCTGGCCCACCCCGGCGAGAGCCGCAACGTGCACCAGTCGGTCACGCTGCTGGAAGCCATCGAGGAATTCCGCTTCGACGCCCTGATCGGCGGCGCCCGGCGCGACGAAGAAAAGGCGCGCGCCAAGGAACGCATCTTCAGCCACCGCGACAGCTTTGGCCAATGGCAGCCCAAGGCGCAACGCCCCGAACTCTGGACGCTGTTCAACACGCGCCTGCAGCCCGGCGAGCACTTCCGCGTGTTCCCCATCAGCAACTGGACCGAGCTCGACGTCTGGCAGTACATCGCCCGCGAGAACATCGCCCTGCCCTCCATCTATTACACGCACCAGCGTGAGGTGGTGGACCGCCGCGGCCTGCTCGTGCCGGTGACCGAACTCACCCCGCCGCGCGACGGCGAGACCGTGCAGGTGCGCGCCGTGCGCTTCCGCACCGTGGGCGACATCACCTGCACCTGCCCGGTGGAAAGCCTGGCCGCCACGGCCGACGACATCGTGATCGAAACCCTGGCCGCCGAGGTCAGCGAGCGCGGCGCCACCCGCATGGACGACAAAACCAGCGACGCCTCGATGGAGCGCCGCAAGAAGGAAGGTTATTTCTGATGAGCAGCATCTCCACCCCCGTCGCGCAGGACACCAGCGCAGCCCTGCGCCTCATCACCTGCGGCAGCGTCGATGACGGCAAGAGCACGCTGATCGGTCGCCTGCTGGTCGACAGCAAGGCGGTTCTGCAGGACCACCTGGCCGGCGTGCAGCGCCATGGCGAAACCGACCTCGCGCTGCTCACCGATGGCCTCTCGGCGGAGCGCGAGCAAGGCATCACCATCGATGTGGCTTACCGTTACTTCAGTACCGAGGCGCGCAAGTTCATCATCGGCGATGCCCCCGGCCACGAGCAGTACACGCGCAACATGGTCACCGCCGCTTCCAGCGCGGACGCGGCCGTGGTGCTGGTGGACGCCACCAAGCTGAACTGGGCCGACGCCGCGCTGCAGCTGCTGCCCCAGACCCGGCGCCACAGCCTGCTGCTGAAGCTGCTGCGCGTGCCGTCGGTGGTGTTCGCGATCAACAAGCTCGATGCCGTCGAAGACAGCACCACCGCGTTCAACCACATTGCCGCGGCCCTTCGCCAGTTCGCGGCGCAGGCCGGCATCGCCGTCAACGCCGTCGTGCCCGTTTCTGCGCTCAAGGGCTGGAACGTGGTCGACCCCAGCGACCAGCCCGGCTGGTGCGGCTACAGCGGCCCGACGCTGCTCGAAATCCTCGAAGGCCTGCCCGTCACCCCGGCCGACAGCACGCTGCCCTTCGCGTTCGCCGTGCAGTGGGTTGAGAAATTCAGTTCGTCGTCCGACACGTCGCAGGGCCGCCGCGTCTTCTGGGGCCGCGTGGCCACCGGCGGCGTTCAACCCGGTCAGGCCGTGCGCATCATGCCCAATGGCCAGACTGCCGTGGTGGCACAGGTGCTCAACCACGTGCGCCAGCCGCAGTCGGTGCTGGCAGGCCACAGCGCGGGCATCGTGCTCGACCGCGAGGTCGACGTGTCGCGCGGCGACTGGCTGCTGGCCGCTGAGGACGGCGAAGCGCAGGACACCCTGGTGGGCAGCCGCGAGATCCGCGCGACCGTGGCCTGGCTCGACGACGAGACGCTGGTGCCGGGCCGCGTCTACTGGGCACTGCACGGCCACCGCTGGGTGAAAGCCAAGATCAAGCGCATCGTGCACCGGCTGGACATCCACACCCTGGCCGAAGAAGACGCCACCCAGCTCGAGCCCAATGCCATCGGGCACATCGAACTGGCGCTGCAGGAACCGCTCGCCACACTGCCGTTCGAACGCTCGCGCACCCTGGGTTCGCTGGTGCTGGTGGACACCGCCAGCCACCGCACTTCGGGCGCATTGCTGGTTCGCTGAGGCGCCGTTCACCCTTAACACCGACCCAGGCAAGGGACATGCGCCCGCCCGGGCCCCAGGGAAACCCTAAAATCCCGGGTTCTACCGATTCCTCCAACCACCATGACCCACGTTGTCTCCGAAGCCTGCATCCGCTGCAAATACACCGATTGTGTGGACGTCTGTCCGGTGGATTGCTTCCGCGAAGGCCCGAACTTCCTCACCATCGACCCGGATGAATGCATCGACTGCGCGGTGTGCATCCCCGAGTGCCCGGTGAGCGCCATCTACGCCGAGGAAGACCTGCCCAAGGACCAGCAGCACATGACCGAGATCAACGCCGAACTCGCGCGTCTGCCGGGCTGGAAGAGCATCACCAAGCGCAAGGACCCGCTGCCCGACCACGACGAGTGGAAAGACCGCACGGGCAAGCTGTCGGAACTGATCCGCTGACCCGCGACCCCGCCATGCGGCCAGCACCCCGGCCCGATGGAATGACGCCACCCGATACCTCAGACGGTCTCATCGAAACCGACGCGGTCATCGTCGGTGCCGGACCGGTCGGGCTGTTCCAGGTGTTCGAACTGGGCTTGCTTGAAATCAAGGCGCACGTCATCGACGCGCTGCCCTACCCCGGCGGACAGCCCGTTGAGCTGTACCCCGACAAGCCCATCTACGACATCCCCGCCATTCCGGTGTGCACAGGCCAGGAGCTTGTCGACAAGCTGATGGCGCAGATCAAGCCCTTCGGCGCCACGTTCCACCTGGGTCAGGAAGTGGCTACCGTGCAGCGGCAGGACGATGGCCGATTTCTCGTGAGCACATCCAGGGGCACACGCTTCCTCACCAGGACCCTGTTCATCGCCGCTGGCGTCGGCGCATTCCAGCCGCGCAAACTCAACGTTGAAGGGCTGGACCGCTTCGCGGACAGCCAGCTGTTCTACCGGGTGAAGAACCCGGCCGACTTTGCGGGCAAGCACCTGGTCATCGTTGGTGGTGGAGACTCGGCACTGGACTGGGCGCTGAACTTCGCCCAGGACGGCCCGCATCGCGCCGCCAGCGTGGTGCTGATCCACCGCCGCGATGGCTTCCAGGCCGCACCCGCCAGCGTGACCCGGATGCGAGAGCTCTGCGAGCGGCAGGAAATGCAGTTCATCGTGAGCCAGCCCACGGGCTTTGAAGAGTCTGAAGGCCGCCTCAGCGGCTTAAAGGTGATGGGCCCCGATGCCGTCACCCGCGTGGTGCCGCTGGATGCACTGCTGGTGTTCTTCGGCCTGTCACCCAAACTCGGCCCGATCGCCGACTGGGGTCTGGACATCGAACGCAAGCAACTGGTCGTCGACACGGAGAAGTTCTCCACGAGCGTGCCCGGCATCTTCGCGGTCGGCGACATCAACACCTACCCCGGCAAGAAGAAACTCATCCTCTCGGGCTTCCACGAATGCGCCCTCGCCGCCTTCGGCGCCGCGCCCTTCATCTTTCCCGACAAGACCGTGACGCTCCAGTACACGACCAGCAGCACCAGGCTGCACAAGGTGCTGGGCGTGGATCACTCCACCTCCGATTGAAGCCGTCACACACAAGGCATCGACAAAATTGCATGAAAAGTAGAGCACCTCAAAAAATCGCGACAAACGACGCTATAATTTGAGGCTGTTCCCTGATAGCTCAGTCGGTAGAGCGACGGACTGTTAATCCGCAGGTCCCTGGTTCGAGTCCAGGTCGGGGAGCCACCCAACATCTGAAAAGGCCTTCTGCGGAAGGCCTTTTTCATTTCTGCGCCTGTTCACCCATGACCGACAAACTCATCAAGACGTTCTTCTGGTTGTGCGTGGCGGTTTTGACCATCGCTTCATTGATGCCCGTGGAGATGCTGCCCGAGGAGAGCTTCAACATCTGGGACAAGGCCCAGCACGCATTCGGTTTCGGCTGGCTCGCGCTATTCGGTCTGCTGTCCTATCCACAAAAGCCGGCCCGCGTGGCCTTGCTGCTACTGGTCTACGGAGGCGCCATCGAACTCGCCCAGGCGGCCACCGGCTGGCGCTATGGCGAATGGACCGATCTGGCGGCCGACGGCGTGGGCATCGTCCTGGGCGCCATGGTCTGGTGGTTGCTTCGTCGGACCACGCGCTTCACGGCTTGAATCTGCGGAGCCGCCGCGCACAATAACGGCATGTCACACAGCCCGCCCAACCGAGCGTTGCCCTGGCTCGAGCCTGGCCAGCCGTTTCCGCCAGTGGCAACTGCCTGGAGCGCTACGGACCCCGCGCCCGGTTTGCTGGCGGCGGGCGGCGTGCTTGATGTGCCCACCCTGGTGGCCGCCTACTCGCGGGGCATCTTTCCCTGGTACAGCGCGGGCCAACCCATCCTGTGGTGGAGCACCGACCCGCGCATGGTGCTTGAAACTTCCCGTTTCCGCCTTCATAGATCCCTGCGCAAAACCCTCGTCCGACTGCTGCGCGAACAACGGCTCGAGATTCGCCTCGACCACGATTTCGAGCGCGTCATCAGGGCTTGCGCGCACACCCCCCGCGATGGACAGAACGGCACCTGGATCCTGCCCGCGATGGTTGAAGCGTATGTGCGGCTTCATCAGGCCGGCCTCGCCCACAGCGTGGAGGCATGGATCGATGGCGAGCTTGCTGGCGGCTTGTACTGCGTCAACCTAGGCGCCATGGTGTACGGTGAATCGATGTTCAGTCGGCAGAGCGACGCGTCCAAACTCGCGCTGGCCGCCCTGATCGCCTTCTGCCGCACCCATGCGATGCCGCTGATCGATTGCCAGCAGAATACCGCGCACCTGACCTCGCTGGGAGGGCAACTCATGCCCCGCGACGCGTTCTGCCGCCATGTGCGAATGGCGCTCTCCCACCCCGCTCCGCACTGGGAGTTTCAGCCCGTATACTGGCAAAACATCCTCTCTGACGACGGTCGTAGCGCGTGACCCATCTCAAAGAACTTCCGCTCCAGGCGCTGCAGTTTTACGCCACGGCACCCTACCCGTGCAGCTACCTGCCGGACCGGCAGGCCCGCTCGCAAGTCGCCACGCCGAGCCACCTCATCCACAACGACGCGTACTCGGACCTGGTCACGCACGGCTTTCGCCGCAGCGGCATGTTCACCTACCGCCCGTACTGTGATGGCTGCCAGGCCTGTGTGCCGCTGCGTGTGCCAGTCAACTCGTTCCTGCCGAACCGGAGCCAGCGCCGGTCCCTCAAGCAGCACGGCATGCTGCAGACGCGGGTGCTCAAACTGTGCTTCCTTCCCGAACACTACCAGCTGTATCTGCGGTACCAGAACAGCCGCCATGCGGGCGGCGGCATGGACCACGACAGCATCGACCAGTACACGCAATTCCTGCTCCAGAGCCGCGTCAATTCCAGGCTGGTGGAGTTTCACCAGCCATCGACCGACGGCGGGCCACCCAGGCTCAAGATGGTGTCGATTGTTGACGTGCTCAACGACGGGCTCTCTGCGGTTTACACCTTCTATGAACCTGATGAGAAGGCCAGCTATGGCACGTACAGCGTGCTATGGCAGATCGAACAGGCGAGGACGCTGGAATTGCCGCACGTCTATCTGGGCTACTGGATCGGGCAGAGCAGCAAGATGAACTACAAGGCAAGCTTCCGTCCCCATGAATTGCTGCGCACCGGGCGTTGGGACCGGGCAGACTGAATTCCGATGTGCCGCTGCATGGGGCGGCCAGGAGAGGCGGATGACCGAGCCACCGGTTTGAGGATGTGGATTTCATCTTGTAAAATCACCTCCAACCTTTTGCTCTCTTCATGACCAAACGCTCCGAGACTCTCCCCAGCACGCCCACCGTTCAGGTGATCGAACGCATGTTCAATCTGCTGGAAGTGCTGGCGTCGCGCGAGGAGCCGGTGTCGCTGAAGGAAATCAGCGAAAAAACCGGTCTGCATCCCTCGACGGCGCACCGCATCCTCAACGACCTCACGATTGGCCGCTTCGTCGACCGGCCTGAAGCGGGCAGCTACCGCCTGGGCATGCGCCTCCTTGAGCTTGGCAACCTCGTCAAGGCACGGCTGAGCGTGCGCGATGCGGCCCTGCTGCCCATGCGGGAGCTGCACAAGCTGATCCAGCAACCGGTGAACCTCAGCGTGCGCCAGGGCGACGAGATCGTGTACGTGGAGCGCGCCTACAGCGAACGGTCCGGCATGCAGGTGGTGCGCGCCATTGGCGGTCGGGCTCCGCTGCACCTCACCTCGGTCGGCAAGCTGTTCCTGGCCGATGACGAACCGCAACGGGTACGCGCCTACGCCACGCGCACCGGGCTGGCAGGCAACACCCGCAACAGCCTCACCCAGCTTGCCACGCTGGAGCGCGAGCTGGCGCAATGCCGTCAGGCGGGCGTGGCGCGGGACAACGAGGAACTGGAGCTGGGCGTGCGGTGCATGGCCGCCGGCATCTATGATGACCAGAACAAGCTGGTGGCAGGCCTGTCGATCTCGGCCCCTGCAGACCGCATTGACGAAAGCTGGCTGCCCAAATTGCGCATCACCGCGGCCGAGATTTCATCTTCATTGGGCTGCCCGAAGGCCGCCACTCTGGCATCGCGCTAAGCGACCAGCCCCCATGAAAAACGGCCCCTCGGGGCCGTTTTTCATGGGGGAAGAAGGCTCAGCCTTGAGGGCGAGCAACGACCCGCGTGTCCGTCTGAACTTCCACCCAGCGCCGAACACGCTCGGCATCCTGCATACGGCCCACCTTGCCCGTGGCGTCCAGGAACACCATGATCAGTTGACGGCCAGCGACCTTGGCCTGCATGACCAGGCACCGTCCGGCCTCCGAGATATAGCCGGTCTTCTGCAGGCCGATGTCCCACGAGGGGTTCTTGATCAGGCCATTCGAGTTGTTGTAGTGCAGGGTGCGACGCCCCAGGTCCACCTCGTAACTGGGCGACGTGGAGAGGTTGCGCAGGATGGGACGTTCGTAAGCCACGGACACCAGCGTGGCGAGATCGCGCGCGCTCGACTGGTTGGAGCTGGACAGGCCTGTGGGCTCCACATAGCGCGTGTCGGCCATGCCCAGTTCCACAGCCTTCCGGTTCATGAGGCGCACGAACTCCGTCAGGCCGCCCGGGTAGGTGCGGCCCAGCGCGTGCGCGGCCCTGTTTTCGCTGGACATGAGCGCCAGGTGCATCAGTTCACCCCGGCTCAGCGTGGTGCCCACGGCCAGACGCGAGCTGCTGCCCTTGTAGGTGTCGACATCGTCCTGCGTGATGGTGATCATCTCCTGCATGTTGAGATGGGCATCGGCCACCACGAGACCGGTCATGAGCTTCGTCAGCGAGGCAATGGGCAGCACAGCCGCATCGTTCTTGCTGAACAGCACTTCGTTGGTTTCCTGGTCGATCACCAGCGCGACGGTGGAGTTGAGCTCGAGCGGATCGTCCATCGAGCGCAGGCCCAGGCGCGAACCTTCCGACATGCGAGGTGCCACCGCTGCGCGCATCACCGACTGGGCGGCGGCGGGCTGGCGTTGAACTGCAACCTTGTGAAGCGAGTTCGATTTGCCCGCAGCCATCTGCACCTTCACACGACCCTGCGGCTTGCTAGCCACTTTCACGGTCTTGCGGGCGGGCGCCTTTGCCACGTTGGGCCGCGCTTTCTTCGTGCTGGTGGCAACAGCCCTCTTGGGCGCCGCGGCCTTGGCTTTCACCGTATTTTTGGAAGCCTTGGCCGTTTTTGCGCTGGTGGCGGCATGCGCCGGCAGCGGCGACGCAGAAATGGTCACCCAGCAGGCAACAGCCGCTACCAGCAGGATTTTGCGAAAGCGATCGACCGCGATGACCATGACTCCACTCCAACAACAGGAACTGCGCAGGTGTGGAGTATAGGCATCTCGAAAAAAACTAGCAATATCAAAAGCTTGTGAAACTGTCTTAAGTGATCGGTAGAACAGATGCTACTTTTGATCTCATTTCTGCGGATCAGGAAGGACAGTTCATCAAGTATTTGATTTAATTGAACTTTTTCTATCCTTGCGCAGCCACTCGATCGGCCTTGCTGTGGAGCTTGTTCAGCGCGCTGAGGTAGGCCTTGGCAGACGCCACGACGATGTCGGGATCGGCCCCCACGCCATTGACCACGCGACCACTGTGCTGCAGGCGCACCGTCACCTCGCCCTGGCTCTCGGTGGAGCCACTCGTGATGGCGTTGACCGAATAGAGCACCAGCTCGGCACCACTCTTCACATGGTTCTCGATCGCCTTCAGTGACGCGTCAACAGGGCCGTTGCCATCGCTCTCGCCCTGGATTTCCTTGCCATCGACCGTGAACACGACGCTGGCATGCGGGCGTTCGCCCGTTTCGCTGCGCTGGCTGAGCGACACCAAACCGTACTGCTCCTTCTCCGCCGTGACGCTTTCATCGCTGCACAGCGCGAGGATGTCCTCATCGAAAATTTCGCTCTTGCGATCGGCCAGTTCCTTGAATGCCGCAAAGGCCGTGTTGATCTCGCTCTCGGACTCCATCTCGATACCCAGCTCGGTCAGGCGCGCCTTGAATGCGTTGCGGCCGCTGAGCTTGCCCAGAACGATCTTGTTGGCGCTCCAGCCCACATCTTCGGCGCGCATGATTTCGTAGGTGTCGCGGGCCTTGAGAACGCCGTCCTGGTGAATGCCGCTGGCATGGGCGAAGGCGTTGGCACCCACCACCGCCTTGTTGGGTTGCACGACGAAGCCGGTGGTCTGGCTCACCATGCGGCTGGCCGGCACGATCTGGGTGGCGTCCACCCCCACTTCCAGGTTGAAGTAGTCGCGCCGGGTGCGCACCGCCATCACGATTTCCTCGAGTGAACAGTTGCCAGCGCGCTCGCCGAGGCCGTTGATGGTGCACTCCACCTGTCGTGCGCCACCGATCTTCACGCCGGCCAGCGAGTTGGCCACGGCCATGCCCAGGTCGTTGTGGCAATGCACCGACCAGATGGCCTTGTCGGAGTTGGGCACGCGCTCGCGCAGGGTATGGATGAAGTTGCCGTAGAGTTCGGGAATGGCGTAGCCCACCGTGTCAGGAATGTTGAGCGTGGTCGCACCTTCCTTGATCACGGCCTCCAGCACGCGGCAGAGGAAATCGACATCGCTGCGATAACCATCTTCCGGACTGAACTCGATGTCCGCCACGAGGTTGCGCGCAAAGCGCACCGACTGCACGGCCTGTTCCAGCACCTGCTCCGGCGTCATGCGCAGCTTCTTCTCCATGTGCAGGGCACTGGTGGCGATGAAGGTGTGGATGCGCGCGCGCTGCGCGCCCTTGAGGGCCTCTGCCGCGCGCGCAATGTCGCGGTCATTGGCCCGCGCCAGCGAACACACCGTGGAATCCTTGATGGTGTTGGCGATGGCCTGCACGCAATCGAAATCCCCATTCGAGCTGGCGGCAAAACCGGCCTCGATGACATCCACCTTCAGGCGCTCCAGCTGGCGCGCAATGCGCAGCTTCTCGTCCTTGGTCATGGATGCGCCTGGCGATTGCTCGCCGTCGCGCAGGGTGGTGTCGAAAATGATCAGCTTGTCGCTCATGGGAACTCCGTTGAAGTTTGTTCTTGTGGTGGCGTTGCAGTCAGACGGCCTGGGTTTCGGATTCTCGGGTGCTCGATCTCGTCACCCGATGCAAACCGGAAAGGATAGCCTTGAAAGAAGCGGACACGATGTTCGCATCGATGCCGACGCCGTACACCGTGCGCTTGTCATCGACCCGCAATTCGACGTATGCCACAGCCCGGGCCTGGGCGCCGGAGCCAATCGCATGCTCCTGGTAGTCCAGCACCCTCACCTCGTGGCCCAGTGCTGCGTTCAGACCGTTCACGAAAGCATCGATGGGACCATTGCCCTGCCCGTCCACGATCACCGGCCGGTCGTCCAGGTTCACCTGCGCGGCCACCCGCACGCGCTGGCCCGCGACGTCCTCCATGACCGGCTGCAACGGTGCGTGCACCTGATCGAGGCCGTACTCGCGCTGGAAGATGTTCCAGAGATCGGCAGCACCGAGCTCCTTGCCATTGGCGTCCATCACCGCCTGCACCACCTGGCTGAACTCGATCTGCAGGCGCCGGGGCAAGACCAGACCGTACTCGTTCTCGAGCAGGTACGCCATGCCACCCTTGCCCGACTGGCTGTTGACGCGGATCACCGCTTCATAGCTGCGGCCGAGATCTTTTGGATCCACAGGCAGGTAGGGAATGTTCCAGGCGTCTCCTTCCTGGCGCGCGGCGAACGCCTTGCGGATTGCATCCTGGTGCGAGCCCGAAAAAGAGGTGTACACGAGGTCGCCCACGTAGGGATGGCGGGGATGCACCGGCAACTGGTTGCAGTGTTCGACCGTGCGGCGGATCTCGTCGATGTCAGAAAAGTCCAGCCCGGGCGACACACCTTGCGTGTAGAGGTTGAGTGCGACGTTGACCAGATCCAGATTACCGGTGCGCTCACCGTTGCCGAACAGGCAACCCTCGATGCGATCGGCGCCCGCCATCAAGGCGAACTCACCCGCCGCCGTGCCGGTGCCCCGGTCGTTGTGCGGGTGCACGGACAACACGATCGACTCACGCCGCTCAAGGTGGCGGTGCATCCACTCGATCATGTCGGCAAAGATATTCGGCGTGCTGTGCTCCACCGTGGAAGGCAGATTGATGATGCACTTGCGCTCCGAGGTTGGCTGCCAGACTGCCGTGACGGCATCGACAACGCGCTTGGAGAACGCGAGTTCAGTGCCGGAAAACATTTCGGGCGAGTACTGGAAGGTCCAGTGGGTGGCGGGCTGCAAGGCCGCCATGTCGTTGAAGAGTTGCGCGTGAGTGGTGGCCAGCTCGACGATCTGGTCTTCGTCCATCCCGAGCACCACGCGGCGCATCACCGGCGCCACGGCGTTGTACAGGTGCACGATGGCGCGCGGCGCGCCCTCAAGGGCTTCAAACGTGCGCCGTATCAAGGGCTCGCGCGCCTGCGTCAGCACCTGAATGGTCACGTCGTCGGGGATGAGCCGCCCATCGATCAAGCGACGCAGGAAATCGAATTCCGTCTGGGATGCCGAAGGGAAACCCACTTCGATTTCCTTGAAACCGATCTGCACCAGCAGTTCGAACATGCGCAGCTTGCGCTCGACATCCATCGGCTCGATCAGGGCCTGGTTGCCGTCACGCAGGTCGGTGCTCAACCAGATGGGTGCCTGGGTGATGACCGCGTCTGGCCACGTGCGGTCCCTGAGTCCGATCGGCTGAAAGGCAGGGTACTTGCTGGCGGGTTGTTTCAACATGGTGCTCTTTCGATGTTACTGAAACCCGCAGCCCCAAAACAGAAACGGCCCGCTGCAGGTGCAAACGGGCCGTTTTGAATGGAATGCGCGTGCGCTACCAAGCCTGCCCGTGTCGGACATCCAGTAGTAGGGCGAAAGCGCGAAAAATCATGGCTTCAACTGTAGCACAACCGGAATGATCCGCAAGATCAGTCGTGCAGCCCGCGTTCGTCAGGCTCGTCGGTGGACGTGCTGATCACACTGGTGGGGCGACCCTTGGCCTTGCGCCAGCAGTACACCGCGTAACCGGACAGCCCATACACCACGAACAGCGCGAACAGCACGGTGGGCGGATGGATGTTGATGACGGCAATGGCCAACGCCACCAGCACGATGGCGGCGAACGGCACACTCTTCTTCAGGCTGAGGTCCTTGAAGCTGTAGAACGGGACATTGGTCACCATGGTCAGGCCCGTGTAGAGCGTGATGACAAACATGGGCCAGGTCACGTCCTGTGGAGGCACACCGAGCTCCGTCATGAGCCAGATGAAGCCGGCCACCAATGCGGCCGCGGCGGGTGACGGGAGCCCCTGGAAATAGCGCTTGTCCACCACGCCGGTGTTGACGTTGAAACGCGCCAACCGCAACGCCGCGCAGGCGCAATACACGAAAGCGGCAATCCAGCCCCATCGGCCAATGTCTCTCAAGGCCCATTCGTAGGCGATGAGCGCGGGTGCGGCGCCAAACGACACCATGTCGGACAGCGAATCCATCTGCTCGCCGAACGCGCTCTGCGTGTTGGTGAGGCGCGCCACACGGCCATCCAGGCTGTCCAGCACCATGGCCACGAAGATGCCCACGGTCGCCAGGTCGTAGCGGCCGTTCATGGCCATGACCACGGAATAGAACCCGCCGAACAAGGCAGCGAGCGTGATCATGTTGGGCACCATGTAGATGCCCTTGGGGCGCCTCGGGCGTTCTTCGATGGGCGTCATGTTGGGTTCGGTTCCGTCGTGCATTGGGGGCCTCCATGCGTCACCGCGACGCCCAGGCACAAACCTGGCACGGTGCTCCTGCACAGAATGCCGCAGTGTAAAGCAGTGTGTCTGTAGGAAAAGACGACAAAGGCCACCGAAGTGGCCTTTGTCCATCTGCGCGCTCCTTGCGGAGCCGCGATCAGTTGCGGGTCTGGTCGACCAGCTTGTTCTTGGCGATCCAGGGCATCATGGCGCGCAGCTGGGCACCCACCACCTCGATGCTGTGCTCGGCCGTGTTGCGGCGGCGTGCGGTCATCGACGGGTAGTTCAGGCGGCCTTCCTGGATGAACATCTTGGCGTAGTCGCCGTTCTGGATGCGCTTGAGCGCGTTGCGCAT